>Ga0210021_1002126_pt1 | contig 17511 bp, 11 predicted proteins | sample CryGeymeta201517_FD_183981 | JGI IMG/M metagenome (GOLD analysis project Ga0210021, IMG submission 183981) | Groundwater microbial communities from Crystal Geyser aquifers in Utah, USA - Crystal Geyser metaG 2015-17 (SPAdes) (version 2) | ecosystem: Environmental > Aquatic > Deep subsurface >... | reverse complement strand
AACAGGAAACCGGGCTGCCGGTCCTGCGCTTTCCCAAAGAGCATGAGTTCTTCATCGGTTTCCGGGTGCACGCATGACCACCAACGCCGCCATCGACCGCCGTATCATCGCCGCCACCACCGGCGGTTTGCCCCTGACCCCCGCCCCCTTTGCCGAGGTGGCGGGCTGGCTTGGGTTGACCGAGGCAGTGGTGATCGACCGCATGGCCGCGATGCAAGCCGCAGGCGTGATCCGCCGCGTGGCGATAGCGCCCAACCACTATGCGCTCGGCCTTGTCGCCAACGGGATGAGCGTTTGGGACGTTGACGACGCCCGCGCGGTGGACCTGGGCGAACAGGTCGGCGCGCTGGATTTCGTGTCGCACTGCTACCTGCGCCCTCGGGCGAAGGGCTGGTCTTACAACCTGTTCGCCATGGTCCACGGCCATAGCAGGGACGAGGTTGAGGGGTTGCGCGCGCGGATTGCGGTCCTGCTGGGGCCGACCTGCCGCGCCTCGGACATTCTGTATTCCACCCGCATCCTCAAGAAAACCGGGCTGCGGCTGACCGAAGGGGGTCAATGATGTTTCGCCTGACGCAATACATGCACGAACTTGTCACGCCTACCGCGCCGCGCCGCCGGGTCTCGGCAGGTGGGGTCAAACCGGTGGTGATCTGGAACCTGACCCGCACCTGCAACCTCAAGTGCCGCCACTGCTATACCACCAGCGCCGATGTGCCCTTTCCCGGCGAGTTGAACCACGATCAGGCGATGGGCGTGCTGGACGACCTTTCCGCCTTCGGCATCCCGGCGTTGATCTTGTCGGGGGGCGAACCCCTCAGCCGGTTCGACTTTTGGCAGCTTGCAGAACGGGCGCGGGCGCTGAACTTCCGCCACCTGTCGCTATCGACCAATGGCACCAGGTTGGGCGGCGAAAATGCCGACCGGGTGGCGGCGCTGGGCTTCGATTACGTTGGCATCTCGCTGGACGGGATCGGCGCCGTGAACGACTGGTTTCGCGGCGTGGACGGCGCCTTTGCCGATGCGCTGGCGGGCGTGCGGGCCTGCAAGGCGAGGGGAGTCAAGGTGGGATTGCGGTTCACCATCACCGAGGACAACGCCACCATGCTGCCCGCGATGCTGGACCTGTGCGACAGCGAAGGGGTGGACAAGTTCTACCTCTCGCACCTCGTCTATGCTGGCCGGGGCGACAAGCACCGCGGCGAGGACACCGAACACGCCCGCACCCGCGCGGCAATGGATATACTGATCGCGCGCGGCTGGGGGGCGCTGCAATCGAGCCACCCGCTGGAGATTGTCACCGGCAACAACGATGCCGATGCGGTCTATTTCCTGCGCTGGGTAGAGGCGACCTTCGGGCCGGAAAAGGCCCGGCACGTGCGCGGGCATCTGGAGGCATGGGGTGGCAACTCCAGCGGGTTGGGCGTCGCCAACATCGACCCACAGGGCAAGGTGCATCCCGACACCTACTGGTCCGACTATACCGTGGGATCGGTGAAAACAGACCGCTTTTCAACGCTGTGGACTGGCGATGACACCATGCTGGCCACCCTGCGTCAGCGCCCCCGCCCGCTGAAGGGCCGCTGCGGCGAATGTGCCTATCAGGCGGTCTGCGGTGGCAACACCCGCATCCGTGCCTTGCAGGTGACGGGCGACCCCTGGGCCGAAGACCCTGCCTGCTACATGACAAATGCCGAGATCGGGGCAGAGGATGCCACCCGCCTGACCGTCACGCCGTTCCGGGGGAAAAGCCATGATCCGGCACATCGTTTTATTTAGCCTGCTGGCCTTGCCAGCCGTGGCCGCACCTGATGGCGCGGCGATTTACGTGGACCAGTGTGCGTCCTGCCATGCCGAAACCCGCTTTGGCGGCACTGGCCCGGCGCTGATCCCGGAAAGCCTGAGGCAGTTAAAGGGCAAAAAGCTGGAAGACCTGATCGCCAAGGGCCGCACCGCCACGCAGATGCCCGCCTTTGCGGCGACGCTGTCGGCGGCTGATATTGCCGCTGTGGCGACCTATGTCGTCTCGCCCCTGGCGACACAACCGGTCTGGACCGAGGCTGAGATTGCGGCCACGCGGGAAATGACCGGCTATCACCCCGCGACCGCCCCCACATTCACCGCCGATCCCATGAACATCACGCTGGTCGTGGAAACTGGCGACCATCATGTGTCGGTGCTGGATGGCGACAGCTTTGCCGTCCTCGACCGCTTTGCCACCCCCTTTGCCGTTCATGGCGGGCCAAAGTTCAGCCCCGATGGGCGATTCGTGTTCATCATGTCGCGCGATGGCTGGGTGCAGAAATACGACATCTGGAGCCTGAAAGAGGTTGGCCGGGTCCGCGCTGGCCTGAACAGCCGCAACATCGCAATGAGCGCGGACGGCAAATGGCTGGCGGTGGCGAACTATTTGCCAAACACGCTGACCATCCTGTCCACCGACGATCTGACGGTGAAAAAGGTCAGCGAGATCGAGGGTCGCGGCGGCACCCCCAGCCGCGTCGCCGCCGTCTATCAGGCGCCACAACGCGAAACCTTTGTGCTTGCGCTGAAGGACGTGCCCGAGATCTGGGAAATTGCCACCAATGAAGATGGCGGCCCCTATTCCGAAGGGCTGGTTCATTCCAACGAAAACGGCATGGTCGAGGCAGTGGGCATTGAACGCGGCCTTTTCGCCCGCCGCCGCATCGACGTTTCGGCCCCGTTGGACGACTTCTTCTTCAGCCCCGATTACCGCAACCTGATCGGCACCAACCGCGCGGCGGAAACCGGGGTGGTGGTCAATCTGGATGTGGGGCGCGAGATTGCCGAACTGCCGCTGCCCGGTATGCCGCATCTGGGGTCCGGCATCACCTGGGACAGGGGCGGCCACAAGGTCATGGCAACCCCGCACTTGACCGAGGGCCTGCTGTCGGTGATCGACATGACCGACTGGTCACTGATCAAGACCATCAAGACCGATGGCCCGGGCTTCTTTCTGCGCAGCCATGCCAGCACGCCCTATGTCTGGGCCGATGTGTTCACCGGCGAAAGCAAGGGTCACATTCACATCATCGACAAGCAAACACTGGAAATTGTGCAAACGCTGATCCCCGCGCCGGGCAAGACCGTGGCCCATACCGAATTCACCCGCGACGGCAAATACGCGCTGGTGTCGATCTGGGAAATGGACGGCGCCGTGATCGTCTACGACGCCGCGACGTTTGAAGAAATCAAGCGGCTGCCGATGAGCAAACCTGCCGGAAAATACAATGTCTGGAACAAGATCACCTTTGAAGACGGCACCAGCCACTAGCCGCCACAGCCTTTGGAAGCTGGGGTTGATGCTTTGGCCCTTCGCGACTTCGGCGGTGGCGATCAACCTGTTCATGCTGGGGCTTCTGGGTCAGGCGATCGGCCTTGCCGCCCTGTCGCCCATGGCCGCACTTTGGCTATCGCTGCCCTTGGGCCTGCCGGCCACATGGGCCGCTGCCCGCTGGGTGAGTCGGCTGCTCAGGCGGGCCGAGGGCGGATAGCGCCCGCAGACCCCAGCCCCCTGGGGTCATTTCAGCGTGGCGAGATAGGCAGCCACATCCTCGTCGGGGTAGTCTCCCCCTTTTTAACGGGGTGCATCCGTAGAACTCACGCGGCCATTTTCAGTTTCATTGCGGGTGTGATGCCGCCGATGCTCATGTTGGGGCGGTCGTTGTTGTAAGTCCATAGCCATTGCGTGGCGTGGTTCTGTGCCTCCTCGATGCTTTCGATGATGGATTGGTCGAGCCATTCATGCCGGACGGTGCGGTTGTAGCGCTCGACATATGCGTTCTGCTGTGGCTGTCCTGGCTGGATGTGTTGGATGGTAACCCCATGTTTCTCAGCCTATTTTCGTAGAGTTTCGCTGATGTATTCGGGGCCATTGTCGACCCTTATGGTGCCAGGTTTGCCCCGCCATTCTATGATCCTGTCGAGGCTGCGGATGAGCTTCGGCGCGCAGCCTGTCCAGAAGGAGGACGTTCCAGATGAATGACACCATCACCCTGCTGACCCGCCGCGCCGACATGGCCCCGGCCAGCGCCGACCGTGATGCCCGCACCGTCGAGGTGATCTGGTCCACCGGTGCGCCCGTGCGCCGCCGTGACATGGCTGGGCAGTATATCGAACGCCTCAGCCTCAACCCGCAAGCGGTAGACCTGTCGCGCCTCCAAGGGGCCAGCGTGCTGGATGCCCACCGGCAGTCTGCCGTCCGAGATGTGCTGGGCAGCGTACAATCTGCTGCCGTCGATGGCGAACGCGGCACGGCACTGATCCGCTTTTCGGCCCGCCCCGAGGTTGAACCGCTCTGGCAGGACGTCCTGTCGGGGATCCTGCGGCATGTCTCCGTTGGCTATTCGGTCGAGGAATGGGCCGAGGCCACCGAAAACGGCGCGCGTGTGCTGACCGCCGTGCGCTGGACCCCACACGAGATTTTCCTTGTCCCCACCCCGGCTGACCCGGGTGCCCGCATCCGCATGGAGACCAACATGACCGACACCACCATCACGCCCGCCCCGCCCGAGACACAGACCCGCGCCACGATCAACACCGAGATCCGATCCATCGCCCGCATCGCCGGGCTGGACCAGTCCCGGATCGACGGCCAGATCGACGCCGCCGCTGATGCCGACACCGCCCGCCGCGCCGCTTTCGAGGCGCTGGCGACCCGCAGCGCGCCGACGATCCGCACCGAACAGGTGTGCGTCGAGATGGGCGAGGCTCTGTATGCGCGCATCAACCCGCGCCACGAACTTTCCAAACCGGCCCGCCGCTATGCCTATGCCACGCCGGTGGACATGGCCAAGGAACTGCTGACCCTGCGCGGCGAGTCAACGATGGCTCTGTCGCCCGCCAGCCTCGTCACCCGCGCGCTTCACACGACATCCGATTTCCCGATCATCCTCGGCAACACCGTGGGCCGCGTGCTGCGCGATGCCTATCAGGCAGCACCATCCGGCATCCGCCGCCTTGGTCGCCAGACCTCGGCGCGGGATTTCCGCTCAGTGAACAAGATCATGCTTGGCGATGCGACTGAACGAGGTATCGAAAGAAGGCTTCGCTGACATGTTCGGACGCTTCAAACATGGCCCTGTCCTTTCAAGCCAATGGTACCGGGCCGGTGGCCGACCTCCGGCGCGACGCTGTTTGGGTCCACTCGGGTGAGGTTGGCGCATTCGCGCGGTTCTTCGAAGGTGAGACCATGGTTGTGCATGCGCGCGAGGACACGCTAATATGCGTAGGGCATCAACGTCGGGGAATGGTATCAGTCATGTTTCACCTGACGGCACGCGTCGCCTGGCACGACTCCCGCTGGAACGGGACCGTCTGCCGCCAACCATCGTGCAACTCCTTCTGCGTTGCGCTTGATCGCGTCCGAGAAGAGCGTGATGACGTCCAAGAGGACGCGAATGCAGGAAAACAATGGAGCACCCTTTCGACCAACGATTTGCCCCCATGCAAGGCAGAGTCTGGCGCGTTCATGAATGACGCCGAATGGACCCGGCGCTTCGTCCACCCATATGCCGACATCACGAAGGCGGCCGGGACTCATGGCCACCTGAAGCCGACATCGGTAAAAGTTCCGCCTTATGCCACCTTCGTGGTGCCCTTCGCATGGATGCTGCGGAGTGAGCAGGATGCCATCGACGAGCGGCTCCCAACGCCCCTTCCCCCTGACGATGAGTCACCATTCAAAAGCCCTTGGGTGTTCGGCAGTGCGCGCCAGGAAGCTATCCTGAACCTTTTCTCAAGCCGGCTGACTCCACAGCATTCCTTGGTCTTCTTTTACTGCAAAGAAGGTCAACCGCTCGGCGACACAATCTCACGCCTCGTGATGGGCATCGGAAAGATCACGACCGTAACGCCGCCGAAGGCATTCGAAGTAAACGAGAACAAGCCAACTCACCTGATGTGGGATCTATTGATCCGCCACTCGATCCGCCCAGATGGGGCCGACGGCTTTCTTCTGCCATACCACGAGTACCTCGAGCCCACTGGAGACCCTGAAGAGGACACTCGGCGGCGGGATTTGCTGCAGGAAATAACTGTCCCTGCGGATGCTGCCCACGTCCGGGTTTTCTCGTACGCAGCTGAACTCGCGCCACCGGACATCGGACTCTCCACGCTGGTCCGATGCCTCGAGGCTGTTCGGAAGATTCGCGAACACGGAATCGCAAAAGGACCGTGGGAGCGCCGCGAGGAATGGCTTAATGAGCAGATCGCCCAAGCATGGCACGACCGCGGACCGTTCCCTGGACTCGGGCCGTCTCTCGAAGCGATTGGGATGCGACTAGGTACCGCTCTGGCGCTGGAACTTCTAGCCTCCGGCGTCGTAAAATCGGATGGCGACCCGTGGCCGATGATAGACGCACTGTTTCTTGGAAAAATGGCACCTCCGCAGCCCGCCTACGCCGAAGATCTGAAGGCGTCACGGGCATCATGGGTCGGTCTTTCTGACGAACGCCGCGCGCTGCTCAAGTTGCTTTCGCGCTTCGCACTGACTTCGGCGCAGGCGTTACGATGGTTCGATCCGACAGAGCGTACTAAAGGGACGACAGCAAAGATCACCGATGAGGAAATCCTCGCAAACCCTTACCGGATGAGCGAGGCAGACCTCGGCAACTGGGATGACTCCCCAGTATCGGTAGGATTGATTGATCGGGGCCTGCTTCCAGATTCGACGATAGCTTCGAAGCACCCGGTTCCGGCACCGTCCACCGTGGTTTCGCCGAACGATGCCCGACGCCTTCGCGCGGCGCTTGTCGAAGTGCTTCGCAAGGCATCTGAAAGCGGGGATTCGCTACTGAGTATCTCTGAGGCCCTGCAACGGGCGGGGACGTTGGACGTTGCCCATCCTTGCGTGATCGGAAGTGACTGGCCAAGTGCCAACCGCGCTTCGCTGGATGGCGTCGTCGAATTAATTGATGTGCCGGTTGGGGAAACTGATGTCACCAAGGCCTTGCAGCTAACCGAGCTAAAGGGACGCGAAGACAGATTACGTTCATTGCTGGGCAAGCGGGCCGGCAAGCCTGCGGTTCCGGTGGAAGCAGATTGGAAAACTCTACTCGTCATTGCAATCACAGAAGCAGGTGGCAGGGTGAAAGAGAAGCGCAAACGCCACTTGGATGCCTTGGAAGAGCAGTCCGACGCGCTAAAGCGCCTGATGTCACGGCGCATGAGCATTCTCGTCGGACGCGCAGGAACAGGCAAGACTTCGGTCATGGGTGCCCTAATGCTACAAAAAACGGTTGCGAAGGATGGCATCCTACTTCTTGCACCCACAGGCAAGGCCCGGGTGCGACTTGGCAAGGCGACCAATGCTGAAGCGATGACCATCGCCCAGTTCCTCAACAGGCTTGGTCGGTATGACGGCGCTCGTCAGCGTCCGAAGTTTGACGGGGCAGAGAAATATCGAAAGGAAAAGACCGTTGTCATCGACGAGTGCTCAATGCTCACGATGGACGATCTGATCGCCGTTTTAAATGCACTTGACCTTGCGCATGTTCAGCGGCTCATCCTGGTAGGGGATCCCAATCAACTTCCACCCATTGGCGTCGGTCGTCCGTTCGCAGATCTAGTGTCATACTTGGAAACCACCGATTCCAAGGCTGAAGATGGCTCCCCCCAGAGCTACGCTCTGGCCCGCCTGTCAGTTGAGGTGCGTCCCGCCGCAAAGTTGAAAGACGCATCTGTGCTGGATCAGGACACGGACGCGGAAGAGGCATCGGATGCACTGCGCCTTGCTTCGTGGTTCACCCGAGAGCCGCAACCAGTCGACGCTGATCGAGTGCTGAGCGACCTCGAATTGGGTGAGAAGTTTAATGACCTTGAGCTCGTATTCTGGAAGACCCCAGAAGAACTGCGCGCTCAATTCCTCGTGGCATTTCAACGACATCTTGGCCTGGACAACGCAAGCGATGTGGCGGGGTTCGACACGGCACTTGGGCTTGACGAGCGCGGATGGGTGCCATTCGAGGCACCGCAAGGCTCGGAGTACTGGCAGATTCTCTCACCAGTTCGGATGCATCCACACGGAGTTCACGACATAAATCGGTGGGTTCAACGCCAATTCAGGGCAAAACAGCTTCTAGCGGCGGCGAACCCGTGGGGCTTAAGCCTTGGTGACGAGAGTATCGTGGTAAAGGACAAGGTAATCCAGACATCCAACCAAAGGCGCAAAGCGTTCGACGGAACATCTTCCGAAGAATTCTATCTCGCAAACGGCGAAGTCGGCCTCACTGCGACGGGGCAAAACGGTTGGATGAATGTACTGTTCGCCGGGCGACCGGGGCTTCGCTTCGGTTACAGCAAGAGGGATTTTCCAGGCGGCGCGGGTCCGCTTGAGCTGGCTTACGCACTAACCGTTCACAAATCGCAAGGTAGCGAGTTCAAGAAGGTATTTGTGGTCCTCCCGAAAAACTGTCGGCTGCTGTCGCGCGAGCTGCTTTACACTGCGCTCACACGCTCGCGAGAACAGCTTGTCCTGTTGATCGAAGGGGACGATGCGACGGTACTGTTCGACCTCACACGCCCTGAAAGGTCCGAGACCGCGCGGAGGAACACCAACATTTTCCAAGGTGTAGTCCGAGTTGCCGACGACAACGTGCCTTTCGCACAGCACCTTATACACCGCACTGAAAAGGGACATCTGGTTCGGTCCAAGTCCGAACTCGTCATTGCGAACATGCTTTTCCAGCTTGGCATATCATATGAGTACGAGCGGGTCTGCGATGGCACAGCAGCGCCGGGACGCCTGCGTCCGGATTTCTCGTTCGTAACTGACGATGGTGATCTCATTGTGTGGGAACACCTCGGCATGCTCAGTCGGCCAGATTACAAGCGCGGCTGGGACTGGAAACGCGAATGGTACCAGGTGAACGGGTTCAGCGAGGGAAGCACACTCTTCACCTCGACTGAAGACAGTGAAACCGGACTAGATTCTGCGAAGCTGAAAATGACCGCAAACGCTATCAAGGATTTATTGGGCTAGTTCGTCCCCGATCCTCGAGCTGCAGGAGAACGCTAGACAATGCTGATGATGGCTCCGACTGCACGTTTGCCCGTGTTCGCAGCATGGGCTCAATGGAATGATAGAGGATGCGCAGGGTTGCGTCAGACGCCGCGAAAAAGTTCAAATTGATGCAGGGCCGGACCCGAGAAAATCCCGGAGCTGGTCCCGAAAAAGTGGGTGGTTCGCTTGATTGATGCGATACGGACAGCAACTGAAGCATTGACCCGCTTTCTTCAAGCGGAAATGCCAAAATTATCAGATGACTGGTGGCAGAAGTATGTTGTCGATCGTCTTAGCTTTCAACAACAACGCACTGTCGATGAGCGCCGTGTTGCCTCGCTCCGACAATTAGATTTCGCCGCCCTGCTGCGTGTCCTGGACCAAAATTGGTACGAGTTGAGCAACATCCTAAATCTGCCGCGCGAAGGCAGGAACTGGGTGAAGGAATTGCAGACTGTTCGAAACAAGTGGTCACATCTCTCATCCGAGTCCATACCTCCCAGCGAGGTTTACCGCGATGCTGATACTCTTTCGCGCTTTCTAGGGATGATCAGTGCCGAACGTTCTTCTATCGATGCCATTGAATTACTGAAGGCTTCCGCTCTCGCAACTCTGGCTGGCATCAGCGGAGCGGCCGTACGCGACAGAATCGGAGCAGCCGATCAGCCAGACTACACGGCCGTAACAACGGTCGCCGACTCAAGTCAAACATTCAAAGTTGGCGATGTCGTCGCACTACGATCCGACCTCAGCGTTCAAGTGTCGATCTTGGAAGTCATTGCGACTGGGCCAGAGCGCCGATACCGGGTCTTCCAAAATGGTACCAAGGCGATTTTCTACGAGAGCCAGCTCCAGTCGATTGAGCCGGTAAACGATAACGACCAGAGAATCCCGCTCGCTGATCTGCATGCGTACCTCACTGCACTGCAAATCCTCTCTCCGTCTACCGCCAACCTTTTCTCGCTCCGCTCAGGACGGGTTCAGTTCGTTCCCTACCAGTATCGGCCGGTACTCAAGCTCATTCGTGCTGACCGTCCCCGCATACTGATCGCAGACGAAGTCGGCGTCGGCAAGACCATCGAAGCGGGCCTTATCATCAAGGAACTGAGGGCCCGCATGGACATCTCATCGGTGCTGGTGATTTGCCCCAAGGCGCTTGTCGCCGAGCGTAAATGGTACAATGAAATGAAACGCTTCGACGAGAGTTTTACCGCGCTGAACGGCGCGCAGCTCCGTCACTGTCTAAAGGAAACAGAGTTGGAGGGTGAGTGGCCCGAGCAATACGCAAAATCCATCCTGCCGTTCTCGCTTTTTGACTCCGATCTTGTGGTAGGCAGCAGCACAGGTCGACGCAAGGACCAAGGTCTCTTGGCTCTAGATCCGCCGCCGAAGTTCGATCTCGTGATCGTGGATGAAGCACATCACATCCGCAACTCCGACACCTACCTCCACCAGGGTGTCCGCTACTTCTGCGACAATGCGCAAGCTGTAGTCCTAATGACGGCAACTCCGGTTCAGCTTGGAAGCAAGGACCTCTACACACTCCTGAATGTCCTGCGGCCAGACCTGATCATCGACCCTGCCAGTTTTGAACAGATGGCGGAGCCGAACGGTTTCATAAATGAAGCAGTCAAGTTTTGTCGTGTCGCTGCAAGCGGTTGGCAAGCTGCGGCGCGCGCTTGTCTCGACAGCGTCGCGCAGACCGACTGGGGCCGTTTCTTCATTCGAGAGGCACCTGCCTTTCAAGAAATCTACGACCGCCTTGGCACTGAAACTCTGAATGACGAGGATCGCATCAGGACAGTCTATGCGATCGAGCAGTTGTATACATTTAGCCCCATGATCAACCGCACCCGGCGCCGTGATATCGGTGAGTTCACGAGCAGAAAACCCGAGACTCTTACCGTTGAATTTACCGCGCCCCATAAGCAACTGCATGATGATTTGCTCGACGTCATCGCCAGGATTCTTGCCTACGCGCACGGACAGCAAAATGTCTCGTTCATGATGACAACGATCCGCCGCCAAGCGGCGAGCAGCCTTTACGGTCTTGCTCCGCTTCTCGCAGACATGCTTCACGGAAAGCTTGACCAATTGGAGCTGATGGAAGCGAGCGATAATGATAGCGACGGGGACCTCAGCTTCGTCGACCAGGTTCGGCCTGATATCGAGACAGTGCTGGCACAAGCCGAAGCACTCGATGACGAGGATCCCAAGGCCGATGCCTTCTTGTGGATTCTGACGGGTAAGAGCGGTCGCGAAAACAATAAGGCACTGGTATTCAGCACATTCCGCCATACTCTTCGCTACCTCCTTAGGCGCACAGAGGAAACGAGCCTCCGGGTTGGGCTTGTCCACGGCGATGTGCCAGATGATGAACGCGCGGAGCTTCGGCGACGCTTTGCGCTGCCGAAAACAGATGGCGATGCGATTGACGTTCTTCTCTCGTCAGAAGTCGGCTGTGAAGGTCTCGATTTTCAGTTCTGCGATTTTCTCGTAAACTACGACCTTCCTTGGAATCCGATGCGCATTGAACAGCGGATCGGGCGAATAGATCGTTACGGCCAGAAGAGCGAGACCGTCGCGATCGTAAATATGGTGACGCCTGGAACCGTCGACGCAGACATTTATGATCGCTGTCTGTGGCGGATCGGCGTGTTTCATCACGCTGTCGGTGGTAGCGAGGATATACTCGGGGCAGTCACAAATGAGCTTCATGATATTGCCGAAAGCTTCACCCTGACGGCAGCGGAGCGAACAGAGCGGCTACAGCAGCTGGCTGACAATGGAATCCGACAGATTCAAGAGGAGCAGCAACTGGAGAGTCGACAGTCGGAGCTATTCGGCCTGAACGTTCCGAAACAGTCCTGGAAGGATGAAATTGAAGCTGCAGAGTCTTTCTGGCTTTCACCAACTGCTATTCATGCCTGTGTTGGCACCTATCTGGCAAAGCACTTGGGTGAAGACTCCAATCACTTGCTTGGGGAAAAGCCGTTGAAGACACTACGCATCAGCCAATCTGCTCGGGCGATCCTTCTTAACGAATTCCGACGACTGCCGCGATCAACCGAACCGATTGCCCGTGACTGGGAAAAGTGGCTGAAGGGAACGCTCCCAACAATACCGGTTACCTTCGATCAGCAGACAGCCGCTGAAAATCCAAAGGCACAGCATCTTACTGTCGTTCATCCGCTCGTGCGGCAGGCCTCGAATGCACTCGAAACAGTCGATACACATCTGTGTGCACTAACGATTGAATCTGATGAACTACCTGCGGGCAGGCATTCGTTCGCAATCTACAAGTGGTCCATGCATGGCATTAAGCCAAACCAGATCTTGACGCCAATCGCGGCCAACGCCGAAATTTCCGCCTCGATCCTTAAGCTTCTAAAAAATGCACAGAACGACGACGATGGCCTGCTACCTGACTCTATGGAAAAGGACGAACTTGACGCGCATCATTACGTGAGTTGGGCAGAGGCACAGTCGGTCCACATCGCTGACAACCAGCAACTTGTCGAATACCGTGTTCAGAGCCTCAGCGTAAGTCATCGTGCTCGCCGCAGGGCGATCGAGGATCAGCTCGCTCGTGCGACCAACGAAAAGATCCGGATTATGAAGCAGAGCGAACTTGCCCGAGCTGAGGTGGATTTCGAACGGCGCATGGAAGAGTTGAAGCGCGCTGCAGCCACTGGCGATATACGTGTGTCGCCAGTGGTGTTCGGTGCTGTCACCGTAATGAGGCCAAAGTCATGAATGCTATTGCGGAAGTTCGAAAGGAACGAGAGGATCTGGCGCGTGTCCTCAAGCGCCACAGCGGCATCCGCAGAATCGTCGAAGATCTTTACCCCGACAAGGCACACTTCATTTTTGAACTTTTGCAGAACGCAGAAGACCGCGGCGCTACCGAGGTAAGTTTTAGCCTGACTTCCGAAGCCTTGAGATTCGAACACAACGGAGAAACGTTCCGGCTGCAGGATATTTATGCCATCACGGATATTGGTGAAGGCACGAAAGCCGACGACGATGACAAAATCGGACGCTTCGGAGTCGGGTTCAAAGCCGTGTTTGCCTACTCTGAGACCCCACACATTTGGTCACCATCCTTTTCATTTCGCATCAGCGACTTGGTTCTCCCCTCAGCCTTACCCGCCGTGCCAGACATTCAGGAAAAAACTCGCTTCGAATTCCCGTTCAATAATCCAAAGAAGACTGCCGAAGATGCCTTTTCAGAAATCAGAAGCGGCCTGAACGAGCTCGCAGAATCTACCCTATTGTTTTTGCCGAATATTGAATCCATAAAATGGTCGATTGGTAGTGAGCTCAACGGAGAAATTCTTAGAATTGCTCATACCGCCACTCATATCGAAGTAATGAAGCAGAGCAATGGACAGAAGACCACAAGTTCGCACTTTCTAAAGTTCGACGAGGTAGTAAAAGGCCTCGAAAGACAGCGCGTTGCTTTGGCGTTCGCACTCGATTTTCTGCCAAATGTTTCAACTTTTTCTTCCGCCAAGCAGCTGGCAAAGCAGCTCAAGATTGTCCCTACGCAGGGGCAGGTCGCTGTGTTCTTTCCGGCGAACAAAGAGATTTCTGGGTTACGGTTTCACCTGCACGCACCCTTCGTGCCAGAACTGAGCCGCGCCAGTATCAAGTCAACTCCCGCCAATAATCCGCTCTTTGACCAGTTGGCGTCTCTTGCTGCATCATCCCTTCACGAAATCCGCGATCTTGGATTGCTTACGACAGACTTTCTGGGCGTTCTTCCCAACCCGCAAGATCGTCTCGGTGACGGGTATGGGTACCAACAGATTCGAAATTCGATTTTCGAGGCAATGAAGACGCAACCGCTCTTCCCAACACACGACAAAGGACATGCGCCGGCGAAGATCTTGATCCAGGCCAAGGCATCACTAAAGGACCTTCTTAACGAAGCTGACATCAAGTTTCTCGTCGACAGTGAGACCGTACCCCCTCGTTGGGCGGCCAGTCGGGCACTCCAAGGTACTAACGTCGAAAGATTCATGTCCGGCCTCGGCATTCGGGATTGGGACACTGATGCATTCGTCAAACGGGTCGCGGAAAAGACAGGAGGACTTTTGCGCCCCGTGGACGCAGCGTTCCTGTCTTGGCTCGGCACGAAGAATGCTGAATGGCATCAGCAGTTCTATTCCCATCTCGACGGTGAAGGCGTATCGGCGAGTGCGACTGTGCAGCTGAGAAGGTGCCGGATCATTCGAACTGTCGAACTGCGCTATGCCATAGCTGGTGAATGCCATTTTCCAGATGAAGACAGTTCAGAGACGAGGGGCATGCTATTTGTCGACAACGCCGCCTACAGCTCGGGAAAGAGCAAAGCACAGCAGGAGAGTGCGCGACGCTTCCTGGAAACCGCCGGTGTCACGGTCGTCGGCGAGCGGCAACGACTGGAGGCGCTGCTCAAGAGCAGCTATTCGGATGAGCACAGTGCGCTTTCTGAACGCGCTTATCTGAAAGACTTGCGTCGATTTATGAAGATGCTCGAAGATGATGCATCGTTTTTGGAGCCCCTATCAAGATTTTCGATCATCAGGGGCAGCGACAACAAATGGCATAAGGCAAAAGACGTATATCTAGATAGTCCACTCGTTGATACTGCACTTGGCGACTACTTTGCACTCTTAGGCACCGCCAACCGCCTCGTGCCGCCTGCAGACATTTACCACACATCAAAATTAGACAACGCAAAGCTGACAAGATTCCTCGAGGCACTTGGAGCCCACACGAAGATCAGCTTGATTAGGATGACTTGCGACCATAATCCTCAGAAGGCTTATCTTCACACCGCGCACGGAGAGAGATACACAAATCCAATCGACCGCGACTATGGGATGAACAAGCTTGGGCTTCTCGCCAAACAAAGATCCGAGCGCCTGTCTAGATTGGTTTGGAGTACTATGACCTCTCTGAAAATTCCGGATAACGCCTATGCCGAAAATCCCCTGCGAGCGGTGTATCGCAAGAACGCGCGCGGAGGAACACGTTTTGCGGACTCGCATCTCGTTCACCAGTTGCGCAATGAAGAGTGGATTCCACAACGGGGTGGCCATTTCGTTAGGCCTTCGGATGCGAGACCTGAACTATTGCCTGATGGTTTCACTTTTGATGCTGGCTGGCACTGGATCAAAGCAATCAAATTTGGCGATGGCGTCCGCTTACAAAGCGAAAGGGCGAGCGCCGCGAGTGCCGCGGCCGTTGAGCAAGTTCGGAGGGACCAAGAGGCCGCCGCTACACTAGGGTTCAAGAATCCCGATATTGCTCGACAGCTTGCCGAAATTCCGCCCGAGGAACTTAGCGCCATTGTTGCAGAGCACACCCGGCGCAAGAACTTCGACTTGCCAGACAAAGAGATTGGCAACCCGTCGCGTCGCAGCGACCGCGTAACTGCTGGCGCAGCTGCAGCTCCGGGTCGACAGTCTGTGGAGCGGACACGTTCAGTCTCTCTTGGTCGAGAGGAAGTAAAAGTAGAGAGCAATCAATACTTGCGGCAGCAATATACGAATGCCGATGCCGAACAAATTTGTCAGATTTGCAAAGATGTTCTTCCCTTCAGGCTCGACAACGGGGCGCACTTTTTCGAAGCTGTGGAACTCCTGCCGGAATTGAACAGGCGTCACTACCAGAACTATCTTTGCCTGTGCCCAAACCATTCAGCGATGTTCAGGTTCGCCAATGGCTCCAAGCAATCCTTGACGGACAGCATTGTCCAGCAGACGGGGAACCAGGTTCCTGTCGTTCTAGCCACCCAAGAGGTGACGATCTACTTTACGAAAACCCATCTTGCCGATCTGCAGGCTATTATCAAAGCGGATGCCGACGAGCCATCGCCTGACGAAGGTGCTTGGAATGAGAGATCTTGATTTTCGCGTTGCTACCATGGACTTCGCGCCCTCTTGCTTCAACCTGCTCGATATCACGGAACCAGATGCCATCTTCGCCGTAACCGTCCGGTCTGGCCGAGTTCTCGAACGAGGTCGATCATCTGGGCGATGCCTATGAGTACCTGATCGGCCAGTTTGCGGCCGGTTCGGGCAAGAAGGCGGGCGAGTTCTACACGCCGCAGCAGATTTCAGACATCCTGTCGGCGATCGTCACCCTAGACAGCCAGGAACCCGCGACGGGCAAGAAGGAGCGCCTGGCGAGCGTTCTGGACTTTGCCTGTGGGTCGGGTTCGCTGTTGCTGAACGTGCGCAAGCGGATGGGCGCGCATGGCATCGGCAAGATTTTCGGCCAGCCCATAGTTCTTGAACCGCACATCATCGCCCATCGCCTCGGTCGGCTCCCAGCGGAAGCTGAAGGGCGGGTTCGCGACCACGGCATCGAAGGAGGGCTTCTTTGCCGGGTTCAGCTCACGCAGGATATCCCAGTCATTGGCCAGAGTATCGCCATGGAAGATCTCGAACTCGGTGTCCTTCACCCCATGCAACAGCATGTTCATGCGAGCGAGGTTGTAGGTCGTGATGTTGCTTTCCTGGCGCCGAAGTCAGCCGCTGACTTCGCGTTTCTCCTGCATGGTTTCCACTATTTGAAGGATGAGGGCGTGATGGCCATCATTCTGCCGCATGGTGTGCTGTTCCGAGGAGGGGCAGAGGAGCGCATTCGCACAAAGCTGCTCAAAGACGGTCACATTGACACCGTCATCGGCCTGCCCGCGAACCTGTTCTACTCTACTGGCATACCGGTCTGCATCCTCGTGCTCAAGAAATGCAAGAAACCTGACGACGTACTCTTCATAAACGCCGCCGAGCACTTCGTGAAAGGCAAACGTCAGAACCAACTCACGGACGAACACATCGCCAAGATCATCGATTCCTACCAATCCCGGAAGGAGGAGGAACGCTACTCCAAGCGCATCAGCATGGAGCGTATCGCCGAGGAGGGCTACAACCTCAATATTTCCCGTTACATCAGCACCGCGGTGGGTGAGGAGGAGATAGAATTGGCGTTGACGCACAAGAAGTTGGCCTAAATCGAAAAGAAGATCCGGGAGGCAACGGCGAAACACAACGCGTTCTTGAAGGAACTTGGGCTATCCCCATTGCCGGGGGCAGAATGACCTTTGTCTGAACCGCCGGGGGTCTGTCGGAGATTCGAAGTCCGACAAGGATGTTAGCGATAACATACTTATCCGACACTAGGGCGCCAAAATGAAACACGTCAGATCCGCCGGTCTTGGTCTGGATGTGTGCGGGGTTACCTCTTTGGCGGTGGAAGCGCGGCTCAAGAAATGGGGTATGGGTCGCGGGCCTTGCGCCCCAAACGGACATCAGGCGGACACGGCCAAATCTCAAACGCAGAAAGCCACCCGAGGGTGGCTTTTAACGTATTGATTTAAGGTGGTAATGTCTGGTTGCGGGAGTAGGATTTGAACCTACGACCTTCAGGTTATGAGCCTGACGAGCTACCTGGCTGCTCCATCCCGCGACGATGAGAGGCCTTATGGCCTTTTG
>Ga0210021_1002125_pt1 | contig 17520 bp, 14 predicted proteins | sample CryGeymeta201517_FD_183981 | JGI IMG/M metagenome (GOLD analysis project Ga0210021, IMG submission 183981) | Groundwater microbial communities from Crystal Geyser aquifers in Utah, USA - Crystal Geyser metaG 2015-17 (SPAdes) (version 2) | ecosystem: Environmental > Aquatic > Deep subsurface >... | reverse complement strand
CTACGCTTCACTGCGTAAAAAAAGAGAAGGAATGATAACTTGTTTATTTTTGTATAAACTTTTAAAATAAACAAAAAATGAAACAAACTTATCACTCCAACTCGACAACAAATGTACGATTACGTTGTGAGATTAACAAAAGTAATTTATCCCACCATGCTCTTTCTGTAAGATATGGGGTATCTGAAAAAACCATCAGCAAGTGGAAAAATCGAATAGTATTTACAGATAAAAGCTCTAAGCCCGATACTATTCATTATGCTCTAAGCGAATTAGACATGCTTATTGCTATCGAATTAAGAGTTCTTACTTGGTGGTCTTTGGATGAAATAACAGAAGCTATAAACTCCACAGCACCAGAGAGAATAAGAAGTGCTGTTTATCGCACTTTTGTTCGTGAAAACATCAACAAAGTACCTGAAAAGGAAAAAGAAAAAGCCAAAAAATTTAAAGAACCGAACGAAGAGAGCTCACGAATACCTCTAAAAAACAAGGATGAGTAATATGACCCCTGTTTTTTACATTATAGATGTAACTTATTTACCAAAAATAAATGGTATAAAATATTACCTTTTTGTAGCAATAGACAGAGCCACAAGAACATTATATTACAAAATATATGATGCTAAAACAAGCACTAATGCAGAAAGTTTTATGTTGGAATGTTTAGACTTTTTCCCTTTTGGAATAACACACGTTTTAACCGATAATGGACTTGAATTTACCAATCATTTGCTTAAAAACAAAAAAGGAGAGTACTGTGCAAAACCAAGTAAACTAGATGTTCTTTGCCAAGAAAACGATATAGATCACAGGTGTACAAAACCATTTACACCCAAAACAAATGGTATGGTAGAAAAAGCTAATGACATCATAAAGAAAGGAACTGTCAAGAAAACTATCTACAACTCTTTAGAGGAAATGAACCAAGATTTAATAGGCTTTTTAGTTCATTATAACCTCAACAGAAGACATGGAAGTTTAAGGCGTGAAATAAAAGTAAAAACTGCTTTTAATGCTATTGAAAAATGGTTTGAATTAGACCCTATAATATTTAAATAAAATCCTATTGATTTTAAAAATAAATTACTACTTTTGAAAGATAGTAAACAAGAAAACAAGAAACAACCTTGTGAAACTTAACACATAATATAAACATCATTGCAAAAATTTAAATATATTTAAATTTTTTATGCATAAAGATACATTTAAAAAAAATAAAATTATATTTGCTTAAATTATTATAAAATTAACACATTATGAGAAAAAAAATTACTTTTTCTTTTCTTGTTTTTTTTACATCAGCATTTTCTTTACTGTTAGCACAAAATGTTACCGTTAGCGGTAAGGTTAATGATGTTTCAGAGAATGTGTTGCCTGGCGTAAATATTCAAGTAAAAGGAACTAAAATTGGAACAGCAACGGATTTTGATGGTAAATATCAGATTACCGCTGCAAAAGGTGATATTTTGGTTTTTTCCTTTATAGGATATAAAACCAAAGAGGTTTCGGTCTCTGGACCAACAATTAATGTGTCTCTTGAAGAGGACGCCAAGCAGTTAGATGAAGTTGTTGTTACAGCTTTTGGGATTAAAAGGGAGACCAGAGAACTTGGTTATTCCGTGACACAAATTAAGTCAGATGATATAGATATTAAAGGCCAATCTAGTGCTATTTCTGTATTGCAAGGGCGTGTGGCAGGTGTGCAAATCAGTCAAACCTCGGGGTCTTCCGGAGGAGGAGTTGATATATTAATTAGGGGTGTTTCCTCAATAAACCCAGATAGAGACAACCAACCTCTTATAATTGTTGATGGTTTGGCGCTAAATAATGATACTTTTTCTGGTAGTGTTTTACCTAGTGCAGGCACAAATTCACCAAGCAGTTCGGAGCAATTTTCATTTTCGAACAGGGCATCTGACATAAATCCTGAAGACATTGAAAGTTTTAACGTATTAAAAGGAGCTGCTGCAACAGCACTATATGGTGTAAGAGCCGCGAATGGGGCAATAATAATTACTACAAAAAAAGGAAAACAAGGGAAAGCTAAAATTGACATAACGACCTCTACTACCTATAGAAATATCAATACCACTCCTGAATTGCAAACTATTTATCGAGAAGGGTTTAGTGGATTGCCAAGGGCTTTGTACACTCCTGAAACGGATAGTGGCTTTACAAGACTAGGAGGAACTGTTTTCTATTCTTGGGGACCAAAATACTCTGATGACTCAGCCATCGTTGGCGGAAACACGATTGATTTAACGAATGATAAATTTTATAGTCCTTATGATTTATTTCAAACAGGTATAAATACACAGGTTAATTTTAGTTTAAGTGGGGCTAACGACAAAATGGATTATTTCTTTTCAATGGGTGACGATTCTGAAGAAGGTATATTGCCAAACACTAAATATGATAAAACGAATATTAGATTTAAAGGTGGCTATAAAGTAACTGATAAATTTAACATTAACTCATCGATTTCTTACACCAATTCTGGAGGGACAAGAGGTAATGGAGGAGATAAGTCGGTATTTAGTTCTTTATCTTATTATTCTGGGACTTTTCCAATTAATGATTGGCAGAATTCAAATGGCTCACAACGAAATTATTCTTTTGGGGTTATTGACAATCCACGCTATTTCTTAGAAACAAGTAATTTAAAAGATGATGTAAATCGATGGGTTGGCAATGTTAGTTTAAATTGGGCTCCAAAAGATTGGATTAATGTTACTTATGCTGCGCAAGTAGATAATTTTTCTGATAAAAGAAATCGTTTTGTGCCACCTGATTTGGATGCCGGTACACAAGTAGGCGGTTTTATTGTAGACCAAAATATCAATTACTTAGGTTTAGAATCTAATTTAGTGGTTGCTATAGATAGGGACTGGTCTGATGATTTTAGTACTAATTTAACCTTAGGAAACCAGATATCGGACTCAAAACGTGATTATTCTTGGATAAGAGGAGAAACCTTGAACATTCCGGGCATTAATGATTTGGCAAATACAATTAATACTTTCGCCGGAAAAAGTATCACTCAATTAAGAGATGTAGGTGTTTTTGGCTCGTTGGTAATGGCTTATAAAAATAAATTATTTTTAACAGTTACTGGAAGAAATGACTGGGTTTCAACATTGCCTAAAGTAAATCGCTCATTCTTTTATCCTTCTGTAAGCTTGGCTTATGACATCCATGATTTGTTCGATAAGGACAGCGAGTTTTTTACTTTTGGAAAATTAAGAACTTCTTGGGCCGAAGTAGGTAAAGGACCATTATTTGGGCAGGTTGGACATTATTTTGTTGTTGATGGCGATTTTCCTTTTGGAGGTTCTGGAGGTTATAGATCAAGTACACAATTGGGAGACACTGATATGGTGCCTGAACGAAATAAATCATATGAAATTGGTACTGATTTACGATTCTTCAAAAACAGGGTTCGTTTAGATTATGCCTATTATAAAACAAGAATTAAAGATCAAATCTTTACTGTTGGAACTGCATATTCATCTGGATTATCTGGTATAGTTAGAAATGCTGGGGACTTTGAAACATTTGGCCACGAATTATTAATTTCTGCTGATATTGTTAAAAATGATAATTTCAAATGGGAAACAATTATTAACTGGTCAACAAACGAAGGCAAGGTTTTGGCATTGCCTGACGATATTGAAAATCTAATTTTTGCAAACTCGGGTTTTGCGGGAGTCACTTCTGAAATTAGGGATGGTGATAAAATGGGAACTCTATATGGTTATAAATGGCGTTATGAAAATGGTCAACGGTATATTGCCAGCGATGGAAAGCCTCGTGTAAATTTAGATGAGAGAGTGGTTGTTGGCAATGCATTTCCTGATTTTATTGCATCATTAGGGAATAATTTGTCATATAAAAATATCAGTTTTAATTTCTTACTGGAATGGAAAAAAGGTGGTGATTTGTATGATTCCGGAATTAGAAATTCCATCAGAAACGGTATTTTAAAATCTACTGAATTTAGAAATCAAACTACTGTTTTAGAAGGTGTAATGGATGATGGAACTGGTGGATTTGTAACAAATACTAAAGAAACATTAATTGATCAAAATTATTATAGAAGTTCTACTGTATATAATAGAGCTTCTGAAGTTTTGGTGCAAGATGCTTCTTGGGTTAAACTTCGTAATATTGGTATTAATTATAAATTCAAAGGAAGTATTTTAGAAAAATTTCATATTGCCAATCTTTCTATTTCGGCAAGCGCTTATAATATTTTATTATGGACACCATTTAAAGGTTATGATCCTGAAGGAAGTCAGTATAGTGCAGGCACAAATGTATATGGTTTTACCGGATTAAGCACTCCTTTAAGTGAGAGTTATTCATTTGGAGTTAAATTAGGATTTTAAAAACAGAAAATAATGAAAAAATTGATAACAAAAGCAATGATAATAGGATCACTTTTAGTTGGTATTACCGCCTGCAGTGATCAATATTTTGACGTAAATACGCCTTCTGGAACAGCGCAACCTGAGCAATTAAGAATGAGCGACTTATTGGCGCCAGTAATTCATAGCACCATGGAAGGTCAACTTTCCGCTGAATTAACTTTTGGTAATTATGTGCAAAATTTCGTTGGACAAGGCGGGACTGCCGCAGGCGAAACTTCCGCTAGCGGGCTTTGGTTACAAGTATATTTGAACATATTACCTAACTTAAAAGTTATTAAAGAGAAAGCTACAGCTGAAGGGGCAACGCATTATAATGCAGTTGCAGATATATTAACAGCTATTAACATAGGAATTGCTACTGATACGTGGAATAATATTCCAAATTCCCAAGCCAATTTGGGACAAGAAAACCTTTTCCCGGCCTTTGATTCTCAAGAAGTTATATATGCTGAAATTTTTACTTTATTAGATAATGCAATAAATGCATTACAAAGTGACGATAATTCAGGAATTTCTTTAGGAAGAGAAGATTTAATTTATGGCGGTAATCTTGATAAGTGGTTGAGAGCTGCTTATACGTTAAAGGCAAGATATCAATTGCATTTAGTAAATAAGGGATTGATATCTCCTAATGAAGTTTTAACAACAATAGCAAATGGTTTTACATCTAATGCTGATGATTTTCAAATGTTTTATGATGATAAAAATATTAACTTTTGGTATTCACAAGAAATTTTAGCCCGAAACACAGGGAATTTTCATAATGATTTGGCAAGTCAAATAGTCAGTTCCATGAACGGTGATTATTATCCTTTTGAAAGTGGTATTGTAACTATTGATCCGAGATTACCGCGTTTTGCTAAAAATGATGGCAGCTCTGTTTGGAAGGGTTATGTAAGTGGCGGTGGAGGATTGTCTCCTGATGGTGTTACCAGCGGAAATACAGGTTTTGTTGAAGAAGGCTATTATACAAGTATTGATTCACCGTTATTGCTAATTAGCTATGCTGAAGCAAAGTTTATTAAAGCTGAGGCTGCATTTTTAGCAAATGGAGGAACAACAACAAGTATTGGTTCTAATAGTGTTGCTTATGTTGCCTATATGGATGGTATTGCCGCAAGTATTGGAAAATATGGAGTTGACGGTACAGATTATATGGCAGATACATCCGTCGATGTTGGCCAAGCTAGATTGATGTTAAATCACATTATGAAAGAAAAATACATTCATAATTTTTTAAATCCAGAAACTTTTGTGGATTATAGACGTTATGATTTTTCTAGTAACGTTTTTAAAGGCTTAACAATACGTCAGGAACTAGATTCTGGTGATGATTATGCAGGAGAATGGTTCAGAAGAGCTAGTTATCCCTCAACAGAGTTAACTCGTAACAGAAGCAACGTAGAGGCAAATCAAAAAACGCCCGTTACACCCGTATGGTGGGATGAATAAACTTTGAGTTGTAATTTGAAGAAAAACCCTGGCTAAAACTGGGGTTTTTCTTTTTATATTTCGGAGGCATTTAATACACTAGCCAGCTTTTCCAAATCTGCTTTGGTATGATTTGCAGTTATCACTATTCTGTTCATATAGTTCTCATAAGTGGGATATTTAAATCGGGCGATAACTATTTTTTTTATCAGTAAAGCTTTGTAAATATCATCGCTGTTTGAGTATATTACTGGATATGATTTGTTAAATTGAAATGCTTGTTTTGGAACTAATATTTTGCCCAAAAAGTTTAAGTTTTGAATAAGGAGTTTTCGTTGCTTTTCATATAGCTGAAATCCGCTCATATAGGCTTCTAAATAAGTGGGATTTGCTCCGGATGACGACACAAACACAGGTTCTGCGCGAATATTGTCAATAAATTCTTTATCAGCGGCAATAATGCCGCCAGAAAGTCCTAAAGCCTTACCTAAAGATGCAATCATAATTTTTCTATGCAATTTTTTAGATTTTATTTTTGAGAATATTCCTTCTCCCAACACACCAATAACACCTAAACTATGCGACTCATCCAATACCAGGGTGATTTTCTTTTGGGAAGAAATTTTATCTAAAAAATCAAAAGATGTAGATGTTGTTTCCAAAGGTAAAATAGCATCAGTAGTAATCACAATATCTTCAAAAATAGCATCTCGAAGTTTTGGGTGAAGTTTATCGTTGATAAATAAAGGCAAGCTATTTGGGGCTAAAATAGCCGGATGTGTTTTTGGATAATGAAAAAAAACAACCTTAGACTTAGCTAAATAATCAACAACCATTTTACCAGCCAAGGTTCCCGAGGAAATTGTTAAAGCGGTTTCTGCCCCCAAATATTCAGAAAAATAGCTTTCAAACTTGTCATAAATCGCTAATTTCACATTGGCATTTCTTGAGCTTCCATAAAAAGTTCCCCATTTTTTTAAATTTTCATAAATTATTTCTTGAAATTCTTTATTTGTGGCCATTCCCAAATAAGAAGTGCCGCCAAAATATAGATATTTCTCACCATTTAACGTAATTTCCCTATCAGGGAATTCATCTACAATTATTTCCATTAAATTAAAGTGACGCCAGTTCCATTTAAATCGCTGTATTTTATAATCCCATTTTTAATGGTAACGCCAGTTGCAATATCTTTTGCCAATAAAAGCGCGCCATCCATATCTACATAATCCAATAAAGGCAATAAATGGGCAATTGCAGAAATGCCTACAGAAGATTCTGTCATACAGCCAACCATAGTTTTCATGTTAAGATCCTTTGCTTGAAGTAACATTCGTTTGGCAGAAGTCAACCCGCCACATTTCACCAATTTCACATTCACGCCATGAAAATGATTGTGGCATCTTAAAACATCTGCTTCCACCTGACAACTTTCGTCTGCGATAATTGGCAAAACAGAATTTAGGAAAACTTCTCTATGACCTTCCCAATTGTTTGCTTCCAAAGGTTGCTCAATAAATTCGACACCTAGTTTTTTCAATTCAATAGCGTTATTGATTGTTTCTTCTGCCGTCCATCCACAGTTTGCATCAACCCTAAAAATAGCATCAGTATGTTTGCGAAGTTCTTTAATTATTTTAATGTCTTCTTTGGTTCCAAGTTTTATTTTATAAATTGGCCAAGGAAGTTCTTGCATTTTTTCAACCATTTTTTCGATGGTATCTATGCCAATGGTATAGTCTGTCAGCGGATTATGGCTACTGTCATACTGCCACAACTCGTAAAGTTTTTTTCCTTTTTTACGGGCATATAAATCATTGTAGGCAAGATCCAATGCACATAAGGCAAACATATCGTGTTTTAAATGCTTATACATTTTGTCCCAAAATGCTTCTGGTGTTAAATCTGCAATTTCTGTAATAATCCACTCTAATTCTTTTATGTTTTCCATCATTTTTGGAACCGTAACATTGTAATATGGATTAGAAGTTGCTTCGCCAAAACCAGTAAATTTACCATCTTTTAGCTCAACTATTAAAGTTGGCTGTATGTCATAAGATTCTCTGGAAATTGTGAAGGTGTGTTGTAATTTTAAATCATAGGGTTTTAGAATTATTTGCATAATATAAAATATTTAAAAGTTGATTTTTTATTTTTATAAGTAACACAAAAGGAGTATTTCATTTTATTGTGAATATTTTTTTAATTTTTAAAAACAAGAGTAGATTCATTATTTCCAACTGTCAATTCAACAGTTCTTCCTAAAATTAAAGCTCTATTGTCTTCTTCGTGACCGGCAGGAAAATTGAATAATACAGGCAATTCGTATTCTTCAAGAACATCTAAAATAAGCTTTTCAATGGGTTTTCCCCAATCCTCAATAATATTACCTCTCATTTTACTGATTGAACCAATAACAATTCCTTTGCAGTTTTCAAAATAACCGGCACGTTTTAAACTTTGCAACATTCTGTCAATATGATAGGCTTGCTCGCCAACTTCTTCAATAAATAATATTTTTCCGTTGGTATCAATACTTGTTTTTGAGCCCAGCATCGAATGTAAAAGCGTAAGGTTGCCTCCAACAAGTTCCCCGATTGCAATTCCTGGTCTGTTGTCAACAGAACCCACAATGGTATATGCCAATTGTTTTCCAAAAACGGCATCTTTTAATGGAACTGCGTTCTCCTCTGGAAATTCACAATAAATATCTAAACTAATTCCCATAATGGCGTGGATAGACTCATAGCCAAGATTATGGATTTGACTGTGGAGGGCAGTGATATCCGAATAGCCAATTACCCATTTAGGATATTCTGTAAATTTTGTGTAATCTAATTTATCTAATATTCTCACAGTTCCATAACCGCCACGCGCGCACCAAATGGCTTTAATGTTTGGATTGTCCAGTGCTTTTTGAAAATCAGCTGCACGCTCTTCATCGGTACCTGCAAATTCATTATTTTGGTTAAAGATGTTTTCTCCCAAAACAACATTTAAATTCCAGCTATTTAACAATTTTATCGCTTGCTCAATTTCAGCAACCTTATTATTTAAATTTCCTGCCGGAGAAACAATGGCAACCGTATCGCCTTGTTGCAAGTAAGGCGGCTGTATCAAGTTTTCGGATATCGTAACAGGTTCCACAATAATATTAACAGGTGCTACAATTGGAGATTTTGTTGATTTACAGCCAACATTTACCAAAGCCATTATAAATGCAAAATAGATTATTCGTTTAAAAAACATCATTTAAAGATTTGATGTAAATATATGTTTTTTAACAATTTATTCCCCAATGAATATGTAGAAATTTAGTTATTATAGCCTTATTTTGCTAAATTTTATGAAAGACAGCAATCAATTCAAAAAACATTTTGATATTTTGGGCGTTCCCTTCGGTCAGGCTTTATTTGTTATTTTTATTTTATTAAAAAAGAGCTCATTGAATACAAGGGTTTTGCTACTCGCTTTTTTTAGCCGAGAAAAACTGCTAGAAAAGAATCTCAAACAAGTCGCTTTATCCCTAACCAAATTGAATTAACAATTGATAATTAGATTTTATATTTTGAACTTCTAATCTTACTTACCTCTAAATTGGCAAGAAAACTTTTAAAATCTAATTTTTAATAATTTTAACTTTATTTTTAATCTTTTAATAATTGAAGTAAATTTTTGCGATACCTTTCTTTATCTAAATTATTTTAAGCTAAATTTAAAAAAAAACATAATAAGTCTCCTATGAAATATTTTATTATTTGTCTGAGTTTTCTGTTGTTATTGCCAGGTACAACTTCAAAAAAAATTATTGATAAGCCAATTATTTTTAATGAAGAACGAAATCAGCTTACTTTAGAATACCTTTCAAATCATTACGGACTGGTACAAGATTTGCCAACCATTATTCCAAAAATGATTGTTTTACATTGGACTGAAATTCCAACACTGCAAAAATCTTTTGAGGCATTTTATAACGTCAAATTACCTGATTGGAGGTCGGAAATTAAGAGTTCTAGCAGTTTGAATGTGTCATCACAATTTTTAGTAGACCAAGATGGTACCATCTATCGTTTAATGGATGAAACGACTATGGCTAGGCAAGTAATAGGTTTAAACCATTGTGCCATAGGTATTGAAAATGTTGGAGGAACGTCACAAATGCCTTTAACAAAAGCACAAATAAAGGCCAATATTAGGCTAGTAAAATATTTAGCAAAAAAATATGATATTGACTATTTAATTGGGCATTATGAATATACCAATTTTGAAGGACACGAACTTTGGTTGGAAAAAGATGATACTTACAGAACAAAAAAAGTAGATCCAGGTTCAGATTTCTTAAATGCGGTAAAAGAGGGGACTAAAAAACTTAAATTTAAGCCTACGCCACCAAATATTATGCACTAATATATATCACATAAACAAGATACAAACAAGAAAACAATCTAAAATGAAACAAATTTTCACATTCTTAATTATATTGATTGGGATAAACGTAAACGGACAAAACAATGATATCAACTTTAAATTATATGAAACTTATGAAAAGTATAAAGAACCTAGCCTTGATAGTCGAAGAATAAAACAGAATGATATTCAGCCATTAATTGAACGGCTTAAAATCGATTCAAAATATATTGTTCAAAAAGTGGGGAAATCTATCGAGGGCCGAGACTTGTCTTTAATAAGTATTGGCACGGGCAAAATTAATGTGTTTTTATGGTCTCAAATGCACGGTGATGAACCAACAGCCACACAAGCAATTTTTGATATTTTTAATTTTCTGGACAGTGCTGATTTTTCTGATGAAAAAGATGCGATTTTGGGTAATTTAACACTTCATTTTCTGCCAATGCTAAACCCGGACGGCGCCGAACAATTTACCAGAAGTACCGCATTGGGCATAGATATGAATCGCGATGCTTTGCGATTGCAATCTCCGGAAAGTCAAATTTTAAAGCGTTTGAGAGACAGCTTAAATGCTGATTTTGGGTTCAATTTACACGATCAAAGTATTTATTACAATGCAGAACGCACCGATAAAACGGCTACAATTTCCTATTTGGCTCCAGCCTATAATTATGAAAAAGACCTTAATGATGTTCGGGCAAATGCCATGAAAGTGATTGTTTTTATGAATAATATTGTTCAAAAATATGCACCTGGACAAGTAGGGCGTTACAATGATGATTTTGAGCCACGAGCATTTGGTGATAACATTCAAAAATGGGGGACGAGTACGATTTTGATTGAATCTGGAGGTTTTCAAAATGATGTTGAAAAGCAAGAAATACGAAAGTTAAACTATGTGTCAATTTTATCGGCCATTTATACGATCGCTAACGGAGATTATAAAAATATCCCTATTGAAGGCTATGAAAAAATTCCTGAAAATGACCGTAAATTATTCGATTTAAAACTTTTTGGAGCGACTTTTAAGCTATTAAATAACGAATATATCATTGATTTGGGAATCAATCGTTTGGAGATAGACAATGCGAATCACACCAATTTTTACAATATCGGCAGAATTATTGACCAAGGAGATTTATCCACTTATTATGGCTATGAAACTTTTGATGCCACCGGTTACACTATTGTTGAAGGAAAAGTATTTCCAAAAATATTGAAATCTGTCAAAGATTTATCAACTCTAAATGTTTACGAACTTTTACAAAATGGCTATACCTACTTAATAATGAAGGAATTGCCAAGTGGTAAAAAAGAAGTGTCTGTGCCCATTCACTTAATTGGCACAAATTATAAAGTGGGAAAACTTGTGTTGGGTGAAGGTGCCAATCCAACTTTTTTGTTGCGAAAAAACGGTAAAATTGAGTATGCTGTAATCAACGGTTTTCTGATTGATCTAAACACCAAAAAAAGTAATTTTAAAAACGCGTTGATTTATAAAAGATGATTTTTTGCCATTTAATATTGATCTCGCAACAATTCAAGAACAGTTTGCATACTTTTTTTAACTTCGTTGGTGGGTTTTGTATAATGATTGTTCATAAAACTGAAAATGAATGTTTTTCCGGAATTTGTGATTAAGTAGCCACTTAAAGAATAATTATTTCCTAGTGTACCCGATTTGGCATAAATATATGGTCTTGAATTGCCCGCATACCAATTTTTTAGCGTTCCAAATTCTCCGCCTGAAGGAAACAGATTAAACAGTCGATTTCTTGGTATTTCGGCATATAGTTTTGTGAGAACTTGCACAAAGGAAGTTGGCGTAAATAAATTATATCGACTTAAGCCAGAGCCATCAACCCAACGCGGTTTTTCTTTTAAATCTTTCAGTTGATTTTCAAGAATAAAATTTCTTATTTTATCGGCACTTAAAGTGTCGGAAAGTGTAGATGATGACAGTATAAGCATTTGTTCCGCCAAAAAATTATCGCTCTCCTGCATCATTCTTTTGTATAAGGAATCAGCTTCAACACTAAAGGCAATTTGGTCCAATTTTTTTGAAGTTCGGTCGATAATAAATACTTTTCCGGGCAGTAGGTCATTCCATAATTCAGCAATTAATAATGAGTCTATTACCATTGGAATTTCAATAGTTTTAGTGTTTTTAAGAGGATAATAAAAATTATTTGCATTGTAATCCCTACTGAATTTTCTTTCGGAATATTGTATGTTTTTTTTAAATGCTTTGGGAATAATCTGCAAGTTGTTTTGATTGTTGACGGTAACTACATTTCCGTACATTGGAAAGCTGCTTCTTTCCGGACTAAAATAAGTGTCATAGTCTTCCCAAGCCCATCCGGGACCATATTTTTCATCAGATAAATTATCGAGGATTAAATTTACCTTTTTAAAATTTTGCGCTGTTTTTAGTGCAGTGCTATCCTGAAAAAAAGTGTGCAAAAATGTTGGGTCCCCAGTCCCTTGAATGGTAATTGTATCCTTGTCTACACGATATTTAAGAGCAGGAATTTTTTCCGCTAAAACTTGTAATGCGGTATATAAGGTAAATATTTTGGTGTTGCTGGCCGGCGTAAAGTATTTATGGGCATTATATTTAAAAATAGTATCATTTGATGCAGGGTCAACTACAAGCAGTCCCGTAAATTGACTGTCGTAAAAACTCGAATCAAAATGTTTGGTTATTTTTTTTGTAACTAGTGCCGATTTACAACCAAAAAAAAGCAATATTGAACTTGTAAATATAAAAATGAACTTAAGTTTTGACATACAATCAGGTTTTTAAATATAAAACGGAAACTATTTCTACTATATAAAATTGTAAAACTCATCCAATTTAGTGCTGCCATAAATTGAAAATCAACTATTATGTTGACAATATACCAAAAATCAAGTACATAATAGTTGTGATTGTCCCACCTATCAAAGCGTAAGGCAGTTGTGTTTTAACATGGTCAATATGGTCTGTTGCAGATGCCATTGAGGATATGATGGTCGTATCCGATATAGGGGAACAATGATCGCCAAAGACCCCGCCACCCAAAGTTGCCGCAATAACAAGCGTTGGATTTACTCCGTGGATATTAGCCATTGGAATGGCAATTGCCAGCATAATGGCAAAGGTACCCCAAGATGTTCCGGTTGAAAATGCAATGAATGAACTAATCACAAATATAATTGCAGGCAAAAATTCTGGTGAAAGCCAATCTTTTGACCAGTTGGCAACAAATTGCCCGGTGCCTAACTGATTACAGGCGTCACTAATGGCAAATGCGAGCAACATTAAAAGTGCCAAAGGCATTAATTCACTGATTCCTTTTAAAATTAGGTCGATCATTTCTCCTATTTTCATAATTTCCTGTGACTGGTATAAAACCATCGCTACAAATATAGAGGTAATTACGGCGTACAATACTGAAGATGAGCCCGATCCTTGACCTATTGCCTGTGATAAATGATTTGAAAAGGAACTATATTTTTCGACGTCATTCCAGCCTGTATATGCCAAGTTTAGTGGCATCATTAACACCATAGTTAACAATGGGATTACCATATTATATGCCTTTGGCTTAACACTCTCCTTTGGTTTATAGGAGGTTATTGTTTCGGAAATCATTGGTTTGGCATTGTTATTTAACAATTTTCCTGTTTCTTTTGTTCTTTTTTCGGCCTTAGCCATTGGTCCAATGTCTTTTTTAGCTATAATTACAATAAATACGATGATGATAGCTATAAAAGGATAAAAATTAAATTTAATGGAGGACAGAAGTACCGAAAAGGGTTTGTCAATATCTTGCGTAATCAACAATCCCATAATAAAGGCTCCCCAAGCATTAAAAGGTATTAATATTGAAGTAGGAGCCGAACTTGAGTCGGCGATATAGGCTAATTTCTCTCGTGAAATTTTTAGTTTATCAAAAACGGGTCTGTAAAGTGTTCCAACAGTTAATGCGCTGATGCTTGTTTCCACAAAAAGAAAAATCCCAGTTACCATTGCTAAAACTTGTACAATTACACTACTGTAGCCGCTTTGTTTTTTTTCAAAATATTCAATGATTACATTAATTTTGTTTATAAAGCCTTCTACTCCTCCGGAATACTGGATAAATAATAAAAGAGCACCAACTAAGGCACTAAACATGATGGTTCTGCTATTTCCTTCCGATTTAAAAACATTGACCATACCTTCAATTGCCGCTATGCTGCCTTTAAGAAAATTCCAATCGTTCATAATTACCCATGATAACCAAATTCCAAAGAGCAACGCTATATATACTTGCTTTGTTCTTAAAGCAAGTATGATTGCAATAATTGGTGGTAAAATTGATAAAAAACCATAATCATCCATATTTGTTAAATTTAGAAATGTCCTGTCAATATTTTATTGAATGTGGTGAATATACTAAAACTTAATAATTTTTTATTTTTTATTTTTTATTTGGTTAGTCTCTGTTTATTTGCGGGTTTGATAAAATTTCAATGCAATATAATCGCAATTATATAAATAAAATTGCATAAATTTGCGTTTTTATAAGTGTTTTATCAATAGTGTCCTAAACGTTTTTTTAGGTTATTAAATATATTGATTTTATTGGCAAAAGCCATATAGTATTCAATATTTTTAGAACAGAACCCCTTGTAACGAAATTGGTGGTGGCTCGATGTGATCTTCAAAGGGTTTATCAAGCCATTTTTGGAGATTAATTTTAACAAATAAATTCAATCTGATAAATGCCACTAAATTGGATAAATGCCATTTGAATTTTGCAATAGTTTTTAATGCTTTAAGGATAAGTATCGTTATTAAAGCTGTCCATATTTGTATCAATACAGCGTTTTTACTTGTTCCTATAAATGATTTTATGTGTAACAGTTGCTTTATTTCCCTAAAGAAAATCTCTACCTGCCAACGACTTTTATAGAGTTCGCTAATTGTGTTTGCAGTCCATTTCATTTGGTTTGTTATAAGTTCTATGGTTTGTTGGTTTTCATCGTTCCAAATAGCAATACGTCTTAATTTTTTTGGATACCTTTTTTTCGATGTTTTGGTTTTAAGTTCAATTACCTCATCTTTTAAAATATGTTGATGACTGTTTTGGGGCAGTTCATTTTCTTTTATCGAGAGGTATTGGAGGTTTTCTTTGTGTCTAATTACAAAAAAGACGCCTTTGCTGTCCCAAATATTTAAAAGAAAAAAGTCATTATAAAATCGGTCTGCAACAATTACACTTCCTTTGAGCAACGGTACGTCATAAGCTCCTTTATTGTCGGCTGTTTTGCCATCAGTAATGTTGATATAGGCAGGAAGATTTCCATCATAATCAAGCAAAGTGTGCATTTTTACCGCTCCTTTGTGTGTTTGTATTTTGCCCAATCAAAAAGGTTTAAGCATAATGATATGGTGGTAGAATCTAATAGGAAAATTTTACTTTTTATCTTAAATTTTACTTGTTTAAACTAGGCTTACTGTCCTAATGAATTTAGAAGTTCAAAATAGTAGGATTTAAAGAGTTCCCAATCTCTATTTTTGTTCTGGTAACTAATTGTGGATTTGGAAGGAGCTTTCTGAATCCCTAAATGATTAAGTAATTAGTTTCACCACGTTGTTCTTTATTCCTTCTCTTTTTTTACGCAGTGAAGCGTAGCGAAACGGAGTAAAAAAAGAGAAGGAATGATAACTTGTTTATTTTTGTATAAACTTTTAAAATAAACAAAAAATGAAACAAACTTATCACTCCAACTCGACAACAAATGTACGATTACGTTGTGAGATTAACAAAAGTAATTTATCCCACCATGCTCTTTCTGTAAGATATGGGGTATCTGAAAAAACCATCAGCAAGTGGAAAAATCGAATAGTATTTACAGATAAAAGCTCTAAGCCCGATACTATTCATTATGCTCTAAGCGAATTAGACATGCTTATTGCTATCGAATTAAGAGTTCTTACTTGGTGGTCTTTGGATGAAATAACAGAAGCTATAAACTCCACAGCACCAGAGAGAATAAGAAGTGCTGTTTATCGCACTTTTGTTCGTGAAAACATCAACAAAGTACCTGAAAAGGAAAAAGAAAAAGCCAAAAAATTTAAAGAATATGACCCCGGTTTTTTACATATAGATGTAACTTATTTACCAAAAATAAATGGTATAAAATATTACCTTTTTGTAGCAATAGATAGAGCCACAAGAACATTATATTACAAAATATATGATGCTAAAACAAGCACTAATGCAGAAAGTTTTATGTTGGAATGTTTAGACTTTTTCCCTTTTGGAATAACACACGTTTTAACCGATAATGGACTTGAATTTACCAATCATTTGCTTAAAAACAAAAAAGGAGAGTACTGTGCAAAACCAAGTAAACTAGATGTTCTTTGTCAAGAAAACGATATAGATCACAGGTGTACAAAACCATTTACACCTAAAACAAATGGTATGGTAGAAAAAGCGAATGACATCATAAAGAAAGGAACTGTCAAGAAAACTATCTACAACTCTTTAGAGGAAATGAACCAAGATTTAATGGGCTTTTTAGTTCATTATAACCTCCACAGAAGACATGGAAGTTTAAGGCGTGAATTAAAAGTAAAAACTCCTTTTAATGCTATCGAAAAATGGTTTGAATTAGACCCTAAAATATTTAAAGAAAATCCTATTGATTTTAAAATTAAATTACTACTTTTGAAAGATAGTAAACAAGAAAACAAGGAACAACCTTGTGAAACTTAACAGATAGTTAGTGTGGAATGTATTAATAAAAGCATCGAAGAATCATCAAAATTATTGTTACGAAATAGCGAATATGAGATTTGTATGGTTTTAAATTCGACCGGAGACAATGATTACAAGCGAATTATTTTTAGTAACGATTATAAAAATAATAATTGAAATGTTTAACGGACTTTTACGGACTGTAACGGACTATAATGGGAAAGAAAAAAGAAGCAACAAACGGCTAACATCAGCTAAATTAAATTTTTGCGAAAAGCAAAAACTTCATTTAGCTGCACGTTAGGCACAAGGCGTGAAAAAATCTCCGTAGAAAATTATTCCGTTGACAACAATGTTTTTTAAGAAACTACCCGAATTATTAAATTTGATACAAATATTTTTTATATTTACTAAAAAACAATTTTATGAAAAAACCAGTTTTCTTACTTTTGACAATGTCTTTGTTTTTAGCATTTACAAAGACTTCTACTGCACAACAAATTATAAAG
>Ga0210021_1002083_pt1 | contig 17788 bp, 9 predicted proteins | sample CryGeymeta201517_FD_183981 | JGI IMG/M metagenome (GOLD analysis project Ga0210021, IMG submission 183981) | Groundwater microbial communities from Crystal Geyser aquifers in Utah, USA - Crystal Geyser metaG 2015-17 (SPAdes) (version 2) | ecosystem: Environmental > Aquatic > Deep subsurface >... | reverse complement strand
CTTCTTTCCCCATGGATTTCACCAGCGATTTTCAGGAGCGCGACATTGTCTATGGCGGCGACAAGAAGCTCGAAACCCTGCTGCGTGAGGCCAATGAACTTTTCCCGCTCAACAAGGGGTTGTCGGTGCTCTCCGAGTGTCCGGTTGGCCTGATCGGTGACGATATCAATGCCGTCGCCAAGAAGATGGAAAAAGAGCTCGACAAGTTAGTGGTGCCCTGTAATTGCGAGGGTTTTCGCGGTGTTTCCCAGTCATTGGGTCACCACATCAGTAACGATTCGATCCGCGACCACGTCATCGGTAAATACGAGTTCGCCGAAGAGGTCGGTCCCTACGACGTGGCCCTGATTGGTGACTACAACATCGGTGGTGACGTCTGGGCGGCCAAGCCGATTCTCGAAGAGATTGGTCTTACCGTCAAGAGTGTCTGGACCGGTGATGGGGAAATCGAAAAAATTGCGGCCACCAACAAGGTCAAGCTCAATTTGATCCATTGCTACCGCTCCATGAACTATATGTGCAAGGTCATGGAAGAAAAGTGGAATATCCCCTGGCTTGAGTACAACTTCTTCGGTCCGACCAAAATTGAAGAGAGTCTGCGAGCCATCGGCAAACAGTTTGATGACAAAATCAGAAAAAACGTTGAAAAGGTCATCAAAAAATATCGCAAAGAGATGGATGATGTCCTCGCCGAGTACCGACCGCGTCTCGAAGGCAAAACCGCCATGCTGTTTGTCGGTGGTCTGCGCCCGCGTCACACCATCGGAGCCTACGAAGACCTTGGCATTCAGATCACCGGTGCCGGTTACGAGTTTGCTCATCAGGACGACTATGACCGCACCGCCCCGGAAATGGCCAAAGGCGCATTGATCTACGATGACGTCTCCGAGTTCGAGCTGGAAAAATTTGTCGAAGAACTCAAGCCCGATCTGGTCGGCAGCGGCATCAAGGAAAAGTACGTTTTCCAGAAGGCCGGCATTCCCTTCCGCCAGATGCACAGCTGGGATTACTCGGGGCCTTATCACGGTTATGAAGGCTTCAAAATCTTCGCCCGCGATATCGACATGGCGATCAATTCGCCTACCTGGGGTCTGGTCAAGAGTCCTTTTTAAAAAAATTTCGTAGGGGTGTCCTTACGTAAGCAAACAATCTGCCGTGGGACGGATGAGTCCCCGGAGAGGAGATAGATATGAGCACAGAAGCGGCAGTGACGCTGAAAAAAGTCACCGAACATTCGCCCGAAGAGATCGAGCGGGTTAAAAATTGGATCAATAGCGAAGAATACAAAGAGAAAAATTTTGAGCGCACCGCTTTGGTGGTCAACCCGGCTCACGCCTGCCAGCCTTTGGGAGCACAAATGGTCGCCAGCTCTTTCGAAGGAGCGCTCCCCTTTGTCCACGGTTCACAGGGTTGTGCCTCCTATTTCCGCAGCACCTTTAACCGCCACTACCGCGAGCCGGCGGCGGCGACCAGTGATGCCATGACCGAAGACGGCGCGGTCTTTGGTGGGCAGAACAACCTCTTCGAAGGCCTGGCCAACGCCTATGCCCTCTACAAACCGAAGATGATTCCGGTTTATACCACCTGCATGCCCGAAGTTATCGGTGATGACTTGAACGCTTTCATCAAAAACGCCAAGCTGCAGGGGCATATTCCCGAAGATGTCGTGATCCCCTATGCCAACACCCCAAGCTTCAAAGGCACCCATATTATGGGGTACGACAGCATGCTCCTCAGCATTCTGCAAGAGCTGACCGCCGGGCAAAGTGTTGAAGGCAAGTGTACCGGTAAACTCAACATTATCCCCGGGTTTGACGGTAACGTCGGCAACCTGCGCGAATACAAACGTATTTGCGAGCTCATGGGCATCCCCTACACCCTGCTGGCCGATGCTTCTGATGTTTTCGACTCGGGCTGCGATGGCGAATACAAGCTTTATCCTGGCGGCACCAAACTTAAAGACGCAGCCGAATCAATCAACGGCAAAGCCACCCTCACCCTGCAGAAGTATGCAACCACCCAAACCATGAAGTGGATCGAAGCCGAATACACTGGTGACAAGCTAGAACTGCCCATGCCCTTTGGGGTCAAAAAGACCGATGAGCTGATACTGAAGCTGTCGAAAATGTTCGACAAGCCGGTTCCCGCCCTGCTGAAAAAAGAACGCGCCCTCGCGGTTGATGCCATGACCGACGGTCACCAGTACGTGCACGGCAAAAAGTTTGCGGTGGTTGGTGACCCCGATTACCTGCTGGGAATCGTCAGTTTTCTGCTTGAAATGGGTGCCCGCCCCTGGCATGTGCTCTGCTCACGCACAACCAAAAAGTTTCAGAAAGAAATGGACGCGCTCCTGGCGTCCTCACCCTTTGGTGCCGGTTGCACCTGCTATATCAACAAGGATCTCTGGCACATGCGCAGCCTGCTGGTCACGGATCCCGTTGACGCCATCATCGGCGATACCCACGCCAAGTGGGCCGCGCGCGATGCGAAGATTCCCCTGTTCCGCATCGGCTTTCCGATTATCGACCGGATCAACCTGCACCGCAGCCCGGTGGTCGGTTATCAGGGGGCCATCAACATGTTGACCATGATCGCCAACAAGTTCATCGATATCAAAGATGAAACCTGTGAGGATCAGTGGTTTGAAATGATGCGCTGATTTTTCGGCAGGGAGCGGCCCTTTTGTGCCAGCTCTGCGTCAGTCGGCGCAATCACTTGTGCGGCGTAAAGTCCTACGCCTCCGCGTGATTTTCCGGCTTCCTTGATCTGACGCAAAATTGCTCGCTCCCTTTCCGAAAAATGAAGGTAAAAAATATGATTCGTACGCGCAGACTTGATATTGTCACAGACAGAAAAGGATTATTCATGAAAGTCGCATTTGCCAGTACCGACAAAATCCATGTCGATGAACATTTCGGCAAGGCCCGAGAATTTTATCTATGGGAAATCGGCCCGGATAACGCCCAGTTCACCGGCGTACTGCAAGTGAATGAGGGTGACGGCGATGTCGATGACCGCATCGAAGCCCGCAGTGCCGCCCTGGCCGATTGTGCCCTGGTCTATGTCGGTGAAATCGGTGGCCCGGCAGCCGCCCGCCTGGTAGCCAAGAAGATTCATCCCTTAAAAAGCAAAGAAGCCGAGCCCATTACCACCGTCGTAGAAAAATTGCAGCAGGTGCTGCAAGGCAACCCGCCACCCTGGTTGCGTAAAGCGATGCTCAAGGGCTAACGCACTTTTCACCCCTTACGCCTCACCCCTCACGAAATGTAACCAAGGAGATTTCCCATGGCGTTTTTAACCGCACCAACCAAAGGCGGGGGAACCTGGACCCCGGCCTTCGTCGAGTTCATTGATCATGAAAAATGTATCGGCTGCGGCCGCTGCTTCAAGGCTTGCTCACGCAAGGTTCTCGGCCCCGAAGACCTGGTTGATGAAGAAACCGATTCGACCCGCATGGTCATGGCTATCGTCAATCCCGATAATTGCAGCGGTTGCGCCGCCTGTGCTTCCACCTGTCCCAAAGGCTGCTTTACCCTCAAGCCCCTGGCCATTTAACCGCCAAAGGAGGTTGCACCATGTTGATCGCAGTCGCATCAAAATCCGGCCTGGAGGTCGACCAGCATTTCGGGCACGCCGAGCGTTTTTTGATCTTTGACTACGCCGGTGGCGATCCTGCGCCCCTCAAAGAGGTCAGGGTCGACAAATACTGCTCTTACGACCCGGATCATCCCTTTCGTCACCCCCAGTTCAACGCCATTGTCCAGGCTCTGCACGGCTGCAAGGTGGTGTTGACCGAGATGATTGGTGAACTGCCGAAACAAGAGCTTGAAAAAATCGGGATTACACCGATTGTCACAACCGGGCCGATTGCCGACGCCCTGAAACTGGCACACGATTCGGTCTGCGAGGGCAGCTGCCAGGGGGGAAAGCGTGCCGCCGGCAACTGCCCGCATGCCAGTTAAAAGCCGCTGATATGTTATGTTTAAAAAAACCGTTCACTATAACTGAACGGTTTTTTTTGCCTCTTGTTTGACCTCTCTCGCTGCCGACCTCACACCCACACCGCACGCACATGGGCGCTCGGCGCTCTTCGTCTTGCAGTTTGAGGGAGCTCAGGTTTATGCTGTGCGCCTGCCAACTGACAAGGGCTGTTGACGCCATGATGTTGAAACCTGCATCCTCAAAAAACAAAAATCCTTCCAGTTATCGCCGCTATCTGTTGGGAATGGTCATGTTGTTGCTGACCTTTTACACCGCCCTCTGGCAGATGGTGGACGAATTTATTCTGGATCGCTATCTGAAGCTCGAAGAAGAACGCGTTTACGAACATATGACGCGGGTGACAAACGTGATCGAGCGCGAGGAAGAATTTTTGAAACGCATGCTGGTCGATGAAGCCTATTGGGATCAAACCTGGGCCGACGCGGCACAGATTTTCCCCAACGAATTTGCCAAACAGACCACCATCGATACTTTTGCTTCCGGACGATTGACGGCGATTGTGATGACCAATACCGCCGGAAAGATGCTTTATGCCCAGGGCTACGATCTGAGCGCCGAACAGCTGATGCCGGTGCCGCCTGTTATCATCGACAATCTGGCCGCACTGCAACAGCTGGTTGCCCAGGGCAAGGCAAGTTCGGCCCAGGCGGGAATTTTATTTGATGCGTCAGATCCGTTTCTGGTGGCGGTAGCGCCCATACTGCGCAGCGATGCCAGCGGGCCGACGCGCGGCATGATGCTTTACGCCCGTCGTTTTGATGCGACCAAACTCGCCCAGCTCGAAAATCTGACCCAGGTCGCCTTGCAGTTGGATTCTGTTGCTTCAGGGCGGGCGGAGCCGAATGCTGTGCTCATCGACCGTCAGGGCGACCGGGTTCAGGGGCATATCCATCTTCCTGATCTCCTCGGGCGTGGCTCCGGCACCCTTTCTGTTTCGGTGGAACGCTACATCTATACCCAGGGGCGCCAGAGTGTCGTCTATTTTTTGAGCTGGGCGATTACCGCCGGCCTGTTCTTCAGCATGATCGGTTTGCATCTGCTCAAACGTATGAAAAACGCCGATCAGAAGCTGGTTGAACGCTATCGGGTGCTCTTTGACGGCAGCCCGATTCCCATGTGGGTCTATGATGCCGAAACGCTGAAGTTTGTCGATGTCAACCGCGCTGCCATAAGCCAGTATGGCTATGTCCGTGAAGAATTTTTGCAGCTGACGATTCTCAACCTGCGTCCCGAAGGCGACACCGGGGCCCTGCGTGAGGGTGTTGCCCGTCTGGTGCAGGAAGGGGTCAGCTCGGAACCGGCCCCCAGGTCGGTCGGTGTCTGGACCCACTGCCGCAAAGACGGCAGCCGGTTGCAGGTTGATGTCCATGTGGTTCCTTTCATCCGTGAGGGCAGAACTGCAATCCTGGCTTCCGCCTTCGATGTCACGGAAAAACTTGTCAACGAAAAAGCCCTGCGGCTTTCTGAAGAGCGCTATCGGCATATGTTCGAGAACACCCCCCTGCCCATGTGGGTGGTCGATATGCAAAGCCTGCGTTATGTCGATGTCAACCAGACCGCCGTGGATAAATATGGTTACAGCCGCGAAGAATTTCTGACCATGAGTATCATGGATATCCGCCCGGCAGAAGATGTCGCACGCTTGCAGGAATCTGTCGTCCAGCCGCAGCCGCAGCAGGAGGCGGGCATCTGGCGGCATCGCAGTAAAGACGGGCGGATTTTTCAGGTTGAGATTGTGCTGAAAGATATGTTTTTCGATGGCCAGGGGGCCCGCCTGGTCATCGCCAACGATGTCACCGAAAAAGAGGCCCTGCGCAAACAGGCCGATCAAATTTCGCGCCTGGCCGCCATCGGTGAACTGGCCGCCGGAGTGGCTCATGAAATCAATAATCCCAATGGCATGATTTTGCGGAATCTCGATTTTGTCGCCGATCTGCTGGCCGACGCTCTGCCCCTGCTTGAGCCGGATAGCGAAGATCTGCAACTTGGTGGGCTCGATTATCCCCTGGTCTGCGCTCAGGTACCCCAGCTGGTTGAAGATATGCGCCGGGGGGCAGGGCATATACGTGATATTGTGCGGGATCTGAAAGATTTTTCCCGCGTAGAAGTTACCGCTTTCCACGAAATCTTTGAACTGAATGAAGCCGTGGCGGCTGCGGTGCGGTTGGTTGACGGCCCCTTGCGTAAAGGGACCGATGCCTTCGAGCTGCGACTGGCAGAAAACCTGCCCCAGGTTTGCGGCAACCTGCGGCAGATTGAGCAGGTGGTATTGAATCTGATTATGAATGCGCTTCAGGCTTTGCCCGAGCGTAGCCGGGCAATTGGTGTCAGCACCTTTTTTGATCCGGACGCTCAAATCCTGGTGGTAGAGGTCAAGGATCAGGGCCGCGGCATCGCCCCGGAACATCTGGAGCAGATCACCAATCCGTTTTTTACCACGCGTCGTGAAACTGGGGGCACGGGCTTGGGTCTGTCCGTTTCAAGTCGCATTGTCAGACAGCACCAGGGGCAGCTGCAGTTCGAATCCCGCCTTGGTCAGGGAACAAAGGTGCGGTTGAAGTTGCCGGTCGCCGTAGCGCCAACAGGAGGAGATCTATGAGCAAAACCCTTTATCCCGCATTGCCGGTGCTGCTGGTTGATGACGAAGAAGCTTTCCTACGCAGCCTGAGTGTCAGCCTGGCCCGTCACGCCGGGATCAACAATGTTATTGTCCTCAGCGATCCGCGTGAAGTAGAACCCCTGCTGAAGAAACAGCGCATCAGCCTGGCCCTGGTGGACTACACCATGCCCTGGCTTTCGGGAAAAGATATTCTCGATCTGGTCGCGATCGAGTATCCCGAAATCCCGGTGATTATGCTCACCGGCCGCGATCAAGTGGAAACGGCGGTCTGCTGCATGAAATTGGGAGCTTTCGATTTCTTCGTCAAAACGGTCGAAGATGAACGCCTGATGGTCGGCATCCGCCGTGCCCTGCGCATGAGCGAGCTGCAGCAGGAAAACCTGCGCCTGCAAGATGGCTACATGAAGTCGGAACTCAACAATCCTGGCGCCTTTGCCGGCATTGTCACCCGCTCGGAACGCCTGCTGAAAATTTTGAAATATGTTGAAGCTATCGCCTCCAGCCGTCAGCCGGTTTTGATCACCGGGGAAAGCGGCACCGGCAAAGAGCTGGTCGCCCGCAGCCTGCATCAGCTCGGTTGTCCGCAAGGATCCTGGGTTGCGGTCGACGTCGCCGGGCTGGATGATGATATGTTCGCCGACACCCTGTTTGGTCATGTCAAGGGCGCCTTCACCGGCGCCGAGCAGGCGCGCAAGGGTCTGGTGGAAGATGCCGCCGGCGGGGTGCTGTTTCTCGACGAAATCGGCGCTCTCAGTCAGGCGTCGCAATTGAAGCTCCTGCGCCTGTTGCAAGACAACGAATACCGCCCGGTGGGGGCTGACCGCCCCCGGCGCTGCGCAGCACGCATTGTTGCCGCCACCAATCAGAACCTGGCCGAGTTGCAGGAATCGGGTGCCTTCCGGCGCGATCTTTATTACCGTTTGCGCACCCACCATGTGCATTTGCCGGCCCTGCGCCAACGCCCCGAAGATATTCCCCTGCTGCTCGATCACTTCCTCGACATCGCCGCTCAGGAATTTCACAAAAACAAGCCCACCCCGCCGGCGGAGATTGATCTGCTACTTTCCACCTATCATTTCCCCGGTAACGTGCGCGAGCTACGTGCCATGGTGTTCGATGCCGTCAGTACGCATAACACCCGCAAGCTGTCCATGGATGCCTTCAAGCGTGCCATGGGGCGCGATGACGGGCGCGAACTGCTGGGGATGATCGAAGCCGGTGTCGAGGCAGCCCAGGGTGCGCGGGCGGTTGAATTTCCGGTACAACTTCCCAGTATCCGCGAACTGACCAGCCAGCTGATTGCCGAGGCCTCGCGCCGCGCTGGCGGCAATCAGTCCATCATGGCCGGCATGCTGGGTATTTCACGTCCCGCCTTGAACAAACGCCTGAAAAAACTGGATGGGGAAGAGGATTGATTTCTCTTGCTCCTCCCCTTGGATTAAGGGGAGGCCGGGAGGGGTTACGCCTGGCAGGAACTGCCAGTTGCTCGACAATACCCAAAACCCTAACTCCCCCCGGCCCCCTCTTAAACTAAGCGGGGGTGAAAATCGTTTAGCCACCAAGGCACCAAGAAAAGCATTGACGTCTTTTTTTCTCTGTGCCGCTGTGTCTCTGTGGTGACAAATTAGGTTTTTCGTTTTAGCGAAAGCGTCGGCCAATGGCCGACCTACGGAGCTGAAAAAACTGGATGGGGAAGAGGATTGATCCTAAAAACGGCATTCCAATACCAACCGCTTTCAGCCTTTCTCTCCGCCTCTGCGATCCTCTGCGCCTCTGCGTTAAAATAAGCTGACTGGCACCGATCTTCCGCCAGAACCGAAAACCCGTCGCTCCCGCGAAGGCGGGAGTCCAGTAAATCGAGGCAAAACCTCTGGATACCCGCCTTCGCGGGCATGACGCCTAAACATCACCGAATCAGAGCGGAAGATTGATACGAATCAGGTAAAATAAAAAGAATTCTGTGCTCTGCTGAATAGCCTTGTTTCTCTTCGTGAACTTCGCGGCTTCGTGTGAGTCATTGCATTTCCTTCCTTAAGTTTTTCCCCTTCTCAATTCGGCGATGCACAGATTTTCAGCCTGTGCGGCATATGGCGGTGCGGTAACGGTATATTGCGCCGGAAATCGTCGGGTGCGAAACACCTGACCCGCCATTTTTTAAATTTAACCCTGTGCAAAAAGTTACATAAGAAATATCAAGATAGAATCCAATAAAAACGTAAATAAAAAGTAGAAAAGAGGTTAAATTTTAAAATTCATAGTTCATAATTTCACACCGTTATTTATTCCATGACATAAAAAATCCTGCATAAAAACGTGCTAAAAAATCTGTTTAATAATTGGCACGAAATTATTTTAAATCTTTCAAGTCAATCATTTCTGCTTAAAATCAATTTGGAATAATTTTTGCTCAAACGTGGGTGACAGAACTTCGTCTTTCGTTTTTTGGCGGAGTATCTTGCGAGGACACTAAGGTTTGTTATTGTGAATGACGTTTCCCGTTTCATCAAAGCCATCGAGCTGATTCGCAAATCGGTTCACCGTGAATTGCCTGTTCAGCAGTTGGTGTTGTTCCTGGCGGTTATCGAAAAGCCCGGGATTACCATGCCGGAACTGGTTGAGCGCTGTGATATGCCCCAGGGCACGGTCAGTCGTAATGTTAAGGCACTTTCGCATTACGTGGTCTGGAAAGGCGGCGTTGCCGTCCCCCAGGGGCGCAATCTTCTGCACACCCAGACCGACACCGCCAACCATCATGTGCTGGCGGTGTATCCCACCGGTCGAGGTGAGGCCCTGGCGCAGGAAATGGTTCAGTGTCTGTACAGTGATGAGGAGCAGCCGTCGGTTGTCCGGCGTGCCGACAGCGGAAATGAAGAGATTTATCGTCACTGGCCCCGGCGCGAAGCGCGTCGTTACGAGGGCCGGTAAGGATGCAGGTTTGTTTGAAGCAATCGCGTAAACTTTTGATAACGCTTTTATTTAAGGCAGGTAATACCTATGAAATCTATGAATCGTGATGTTGCAGCCACAGAGCAGGAGATGATGATGCGAAGAGGCCTTGGAATGATGTCCGGAAAGTTTTCAATGGTTGGCAGACTGGCTCTGGTGGCCGTGTTTGCGCTGGTGGTTGCTGGCGCCTTTGCTCCGGCCAATGCGGCGGTAACGACCTATTACCCTGACACGGCAGATAGCGACTTGGGTTGCGCCGGTGCACGTGTTGCGACTGCGGGGACGCTGCTTGATCTGACCAGTTCACCGGCCAACTGTGCCAATGCCGACGATGCGCGCATCCCGATCAACAACACGACTTTAACCACGGTTGTTTATGTGAAGCCGACCGTCTTCGCGTCTGCAACTGCGGTGACGACCCAGGCCGGCAGCTACATGACCATGCGCGACCGTACCGCTGGGACCGCGATCAACGTGACGGCGGAACTGCGCGAATATACTTCGGGCGGAACCCTGGTTCAGGTTCTGGCCAGCAAGCCAATTGCTACGCCGCTGACCAACACTGATACCGAGTACACCAATTTTGACGGATTGACCGGCACGGTCGCTGCCGGTAATACGTGGGGCTTGGCCCTGGTCGCACAAACCAATGACAACACCACCTGGGACACCAACGGGATTGATCAATATCCTTATACGGCACTGTCCTCCACCGCTTTTGTCGTGGATGAATCCGTTGCCTGTTCCGATACCAACGGCTCCGCTGTCACCCTGACCGCCCCGACCAACGGCGCTACGGTCTCCGGTTCGACCAGCATTACCACCACTCTAAATAACGCCGCCACCGTCGAATACAGCATCGACGGCGGCGCCTGGACATCCGACCTTACCCTTTGGAACAGCCTGGTCACCCATCCGGCCAGTGCTTCCGCGCCAGTGGCCGGCGTCACGGTCGATGTTCGCGCGATTGAAGATGAATGCGGCGGTTATGTGACTGATTCGATCACAGTTACGGTTGACAACACCTGTACCGAGTCGACCCCGTCGTCGATCATCTGGAATGGCACCAGCACGGCTGCCGGTGATTTTTCCGGTGCATCGTTTGCTACTCTGACCGACGTCAACACCATGGAGTACCAGGTCACCCAAGGTTCTGCTCCCGGTCCCGACTTTAATCAGCTCGATGCTGACTTCGGGAACGGCAATCATGTGCTGCTATCATCTGTGACAACTAACTGGGCACCGACGGCAGGAGCGAGCTGGTGTGTGCAACAGGGCACCACGCCTTCCAATGGCCCTGGCCCGTCTGCCGGTAACCCTGATCCCTACCTTTACCATGAAGCCTCCAATTCAAGTACCGATGTCTGTCAAAACGGTTTTGCTCTCGGCGACACCACGCAGATAGAAAGTAACTTGCTCGATGCCGGTACCTATGCCCTGACCTTTGATTTTGACTACAACTTTACCCTTAATGGTTCAACGGACAGCTGTCTGCACCTCGACGTTTGGGATGGTGCCTGGAATAACAGCGTCACCGACGCCGGCAGCGGTCAGAGCGACCCCAACGACGGCAACAGCCCGGCGATTTTCTGTGGCGATAACGCTGATACCTGGAGCCCGGCTAGCGTTGATCTCGATGCCCTGGGTTACAATACCGGCAATATTCGCCTGCGTTTGCGGGTGGTCACTGGAAATAGCGGTACCTCGTGGCATTACGATTATGCTTTAGATAATCTGCATGTCTATGGTCCTGAACGTGCCAGTGAAACCACCGTCATCCCCTGGACCACCGACCCGATCGCGGCCTCCGGCGTGCTGACCGACGGCAACAGCTACAACCTCTACGCTCGCGGCCTCGATAATGAGTGCGGCGTGGCCTACTACGGTGACAGCGTCGCCCAGATCGTCTCGCCGGGCACCTCCCAGAGCTTCACCTGGAGCGCCTGCAGTCCCGGCCCCGCACCAACCATCACTGGCGGCTCGTTCAGCGGCAACCCTGTCGATATTTGCGCTGCGGTCACTGCCGGAACCAACACGGTGACCAACTACACGGTTACTGATCCTTCCGGCCCTGTCCCTGACGATAATTTCAACGACAATCTTCTCGACACCAAATGGGTCAAGACCGATTTCGGCCCTGATGCAGGCACCGTTAATGAAACCGGTGGACAACTGGTTGTGGAAGGAGGCGGGGCCGACATCTGGAATGCTGCCGATGAATTTACCTACGTAGCTCAAGCCGGAATCTCCGGTGATTTCACTATTCAGGTCAAGGTTTTATCGCAGGAAAACACCAACGCCTGGGCCAAGGCCGGTCTGATGGTGCGTGAGCAACTTACGACAGGCAGCAAGGATGCCTACATGGTCACCACCCCCGGCAATGGCGCCCGTTGGCAATATCGAGACACCACCAACGCCGCGGCGTTGAACCCCAGCACAAATCTTGGAGGCAGCTCGACGGCCCCCGTTTGGCTGCGGATTACCCGCACGGGTGACAGCTTTACCGGTGAGTTCTCGACTGATGGCACTAATTGGACCGTCAGTGGCACCAATACCATCGTCATGGCCGACCCGGTGTATATCGGTCTGGCCAACACTTCGCACCTCGCAGGCACCCTGTCAACGACAGTTTTCGATGATTTCGTCACCACCGGGCTTGTTCCCCCGCCGTTGTATACGGGTGCCAGCTGTAATGCTGTCAGTACCACCGCCTGGACTACCGGTACCAAAAATCTCGATATCACCTACACCGATAACTGCGGGACAACCGGCCAAGCGGCAAGCGGCACCTTTACCTGGAGCGCCTGCACCGAAACCGCGACCCTGACCCTCAACCCCATCACCAACCCGATCACCGGCGACATCACCGTCACCGCCAGCGGCACCGCCAGCAACATTAAAGTTGGCACCAGCCCCACGCCAACCAATAACAGCGGCTGGATATATGCACCGGCGCCGGATGACAACACCACGGTCGTCAGCTTCTACGCCACCGGCACCGGCACCTGCGGCACCATCAGCCGTTCGCAGTTGAATGTTGCCACCAACACCATGGCCGCGCCGGTTGTCACCGCTTTCAGTGTGCCCGCTGTCGTCACCGATACTGCCGCGCCTCTGGTTATCCCCATTACAACCTTCACCGCATCGGACAACCTCGCCGTCACCGGTTACATGATCACCGAAAGCGCCATCGCACCCACTGCCGGGGCCGCTGGCTGGAGCGCCACCGCGCCCACCAGCTACACCGTCGGCAGTTACGCCAGCTACACCCTCTACGCCTGGGCCAAGGATGCGGTGGGGAATGTTTCGCTTTCAGCCAGCGCCAGCACCACGGTACAGAACTGCGTTGAGGCAGCCACTGTCAGTTTGAATGCTCTGCCCAATCCCATCACCGGCCCCACCGCCGTCAGCGCCACCCTTGGTGGCAGCGGTGGCAGTGCAGTTGAAGTCTCTTTTGATGGTGGCGGCAGCTGGTTACCCAATGGCTCGACCTTTACCCCCGGAACTCAGGCCAACTATCAGGCCCAATTTGCCGCCCGCGCCAGCGGCAGCTGCGGCGGCTTCATTTATGACAGCAACAACCCCACCACCGTGAATGTCGATACCCGTACCCTGTATCTCGAATCCAACCTGGCCAGCGCCAGCCAATCGGGTTTGACCACGATTGCTATTCTCATGGAATATTGTGGTGACCTTAACGGCAACGGCACCTTCCGGGTCGATTACAAACTCACCAGCAGCAGCACCTGGATTTTGGGTACCCCCGCAACCGATGCCACCAACGATGGCAGCTACACTCTCACCCTGAGTGGCCTCACTAGCGGACAAAACTACGACATCCGCATGGTTTACGATGATCCCACCGACGGCGGTGCCGTTGCTGGAATCGGCCCTACCACCCAGGCTGTCGTTGTCAATCTCGTCGCCTGGGCTGACAACCCCATGCTGCACAACAGCAACCGCTTCCCCGGCACCACCAAACACGGCGGTAACTGGGGCACTGACACCGGTTATGCCGGCGGCATCCTGTGCTCCACCTGCCATGAAAAAGCCCCGGTCAACGGCAATATCAAGCGCGTGAAAGCCGCCATCAGCTTCCCCGACGGCAGCACCATGCCGGGCGGCTCCGTCAGTTCCAACGTCAGTCTGCTCAGCGTCGAAGACACCACCAGCGACCTGGGAGATGACAGCCTTGCGCCCCGCAGCAGCTCCAACCGGGTCTGCGAAGCCTGCCATACCTACGATGTCACTCAGACTAACGGCGTCAAACAACACGCCGCTAACCAACAGGTAGCCGCCAACCACTTCGACAAAGCTGACTGTATCAAGTGTCATCAGCACAATGCCGGCTTCAAAGCCGATTGCACCAGCTGTCACGGCCATCCGCCGGTTGTCAGTGCTGAACTGACCGCCACGCTCAATCCGGCCAACAGCACCGGCAGCACCACCGCCGGCAAGCACCAGCTCCACGCCATTGATAAAGCTTATGATTGCAATGTCTGCCATAACGGCTGGCAAGGCAGCGCAGAAATGCCCAACAACGGCAATATCAACATCGGCTTCAATATCGTCCTCGGCAGCACCAGCGACACCACCGGCACCTACAACGGTCGCACCGCCGGCAGCTACACTGCCGCCGTTGGCACCAGCACCACCACCAGCAACAGCCTGACCTGTGCCGCCATCTATTGTCACGGCACTGCCTCTCCCGCCTGGACCGATACCGGCACCGCCGCTTGCGGCAGCTGCCACGGCGACACCAACGGCATGCCCGCAACCACCGCCGGTAATGGTGACCTGTCCGGCAGTAACACCGGAACCAAAGTCGGTAAACACGCCAGTCACGTGATCAACCAGGGCTTCGCGTGCAGTGTTTGCCACAACGGCGCCGGTACCGGCACTGCCCTGCACGTTGACGGTAAAAACGACATCGTTTTCGATACTGCTCAGGCTGGTGCCACCGCCGCCTATGCCCCGGCCACCAATACCTGTTCCAACCTGTCCTGTCACAGCACCGCCGTCTGGGACACCGCCTCCACCGGTGGCTGCAACTTCTGTCACGGTTATCCGCCAAACGGCACTGGCGGCAGCACCAACCACCTCAGTCGCACTGGTTTGGGCTCCACCGACGCCAACTTCTACAGCGCCCACAACACTTGCGCGACCTGCCACGGTGTTTCGGGTAATATTGCGCCGCCAAGCGTCGCGACATCCCGCACCGGTTATGTTGACCTCGCCGCCAGCGGCGGGAATACCTATATCGAAGCCTGGCACAATGATGGCAAGGTTCAGATGAACGGTTACAGCGCGGCCACCGGCAATGGTGCCGATGATAAAAACGCTGGCTACAGTGAAACCACCAACGGCTGTGCCAAGGCCTGCCACGCATCGACCGTTAAGTTCAACGGTACCATTAAAGCCAATACCGTCGAATTGCGCGAATTCGGTGGCGGTGACTGTAATGGTTGTCACGATGCCGGCACCGGTGGTGCTCCGGTCGTCACCGCCGCCTCCGGCCACGTTGATGCCGACAGCACCGGTGGCACCTACACCGCCGGTACCTGTACCGACTGCCATCCCGGCGGCACCAAAGGCGCCATGCATGCTAAAAACGCTGACGCCAACGTCGTCGCCATTGCCAATTACGCCGCCGTCGGCATTAATTACGGCCATACCGTTGACACCGGCGTCCAGGGCTTCGTCCTCGGTGGCGATGCCACCACCGGCACCACCGAAGCTCAGATCTGCTGGAACTGTCATGATCTGCGTGGTATCAGCGAATGGGGCGTCAACAACAAAACCAACACCGGCAGCAGCCCCTATAACTACGGCAACCTGACCGCCAGCAACTGGACCACCGCCACCTGGAGCAGCTCACGCACCCAGTTCGCCTATAAAACCGGTGCCATTCAGTCGACCCATACCGCTAACCCCAACGTCACCGACGCCAACCTGGGCGGTGCCAACTACAGCAAAACCGAAACCAAAAACGCCGTCGCCGACATCCGCTGCAGCAACTGCCACGATGTCCACAACCTCAACAAAGCCACCGGCGACACCCTCAGTGGCACGCCCTACCTGCGCGGTAACTGGCGGGGCAACCCATACGAAGAAGACGGTGCCCCGCGTAGTGCCTATGCCAACACCACCTACTTCTCGACCGCAGCCGAAGAGTTCGGCCAGGTACCGCGCGGCATCGTGACCCCGCAGAAGATCGGTGGCTACTGGATCGACCAGAACAACGTCCGCCCCATGAGTGCCACCAATACGACCGCTGGTACGGCAGCACTCAACCCGACCTCTACCTGGACCGTTGACCAGTTCGCTGGCCTCTGCGCCCTCTGTCATGGTGGCGGCAATGCCTCCTGGACGGCCACCGAAGTCGACAACATCGACCAGAAGACCGGCGAAGCGCTCTGGATGGGGACCAACGGTCACGCCAACTCAGTCAAGGGAGGTACCGGTGCTGGCAGTGCCAACTCCTTCAACGTCTTCAACGCCCGCGGTGGGGTCACAACCTACAGCAACAATCCGCGCATGCACTATAATGGCATGACCGACCCGGGCGACAAAGGGAGCTGGGGTTTCCGTTCAAACAACTCCAATGCGTTGAAATATCAGCCGTTGCTGCAGGGTGGTAACACCCGGCCGCAATCTTACGGTCAGGATCGCTGGGTGGTGGATGAAACCGGCGCGACCAAGGAAAACCAGTATCACAAGTTCAGTTGCAGTAAGTGCCACAACCCGCATGCCTCGCGCCTGCCGAAGTTGATGATCACCAACTGCCTGGATACGGTGCACAACACCTGGGATAATCAGTTCCAGATGGTAACCGCCAGCAGCACCCTGAACAACAACCGCGAACTGGCCCAGTGGACCAGCGCCCAAAACTGCCACCGTTATTCGGAGAGCAACAACACCACCACGACGACGCCTGAATACCGTGCCAGCCGTTTGGCCAGCCCGGCGGGTAGCGGCGCTGGATGGAACAAGGTGACCCCGTGGAAACAAACCACGACGACACCCTAAGGAGGCTAAAAATGAAACGTTATCAAAAACCGAAAGTGGTGGGCGGTAGTAACGTTCACCCCTGCTAAAATCGCATACAGATAAACAAAGGGCCGGAGAAATCGGGCCCTTTGTTTATCTGTGCTTTATGGTTGAGTGTTTTGTATCATTCTTTCATAATGCCCCGACGTTACAAAAATGCCGCACCAGAAATCTATTGGCAGTGACGGTTTGCCCCTCCTGATACTGGTCGAACGGGCACTGTTGATTTTGAATGTGACGCCGCCCCCCCAAGCGAGGCTTTTTTGTCGGTTTTAGCGGCATCAGTCGTGACCTGTTGGCCTGGATTTTCACTCGTTTTTGCAACCGGCAAGGGGTATTGCACTTTGTTGGCAAGGGCAGAATTCTTTCGCTAACCACAGGGGCCTATGCAAAAACTTTCCATCATCATCCCGATCTACAACGAAAAATCCACCCTCGCCGAAATTCTGCGTCGGGTACTGGCGGTTCCTTTGCCGGGGTTTTCACGAGAACTGCTTCTGGTGGATGACGGTTCGAGTGACGGCACGCGGGAGCTGCTGGCGGATCTGCCGGCACTGACGGGGGGACTGGCGGCCGATGTCAGCGTGCAGGCCTTGCTGCAGCCGTACAATCAGGGCAAAGGGGCTGCCCTGCGGCGCGGGTTTGCCGAGGCGACGGGTGACATCGTGCTGATTCAGGATGCCGATCTCGAATATGATCCGGTCGATTATCCCAAACTGCTGGCACCTTTGCTCGATGGGCGTGCCGAGGTGGTGTATGGTTCGCGCTTTGCCGGGGGCGATGCGCACCGGGTGCTCTACTTTTGGCACGCCCTGGGGAACCGTTTTCTGACTCTGTGCAGCAACGCGCTGACCAATCTCAACCTGACCGACATGGAGTGCTGTTACAAGGTCTTTCGCCGTGATATCCTGCGCCAGATTGTTATTGAGGAAGATCGCTTCGGGGTCGAGCCGGAGCTCACCGCCAAGGTCGCACGGCTGGGCTGCCGGGTTTATGAGGTCGGCGTCAGTTATGCGGGGCGTACCTATGCCGAGGGGAAGAAGATCGGCTGGCGCGACGGTTTTCGCGCGCTCTGGTGTATTGTGAAGTACAATCTGCTGTCAGGACGGATCCAACTATGACGCAGGGATTCTGGGGCCAAGGATTCTGGGGTCACCCATTAAAAGGCTG
>Ga0210021_1002047_pt1 | contig 17990 bp, 25 predicted proteins | sample CryGeymeta201517_FD_183981 | JGI IMG/M metagenome (GOLD analysis project Ga0210021, IMG submission 183981) | Groundwater microbial communities from Crystal Geyser aquifers in Utah, USA - Crystal Geyser metaG 2015-17 (SPAdes) (version 2) | ecosystem: Environmental > Aquatic > Deep subsurface >... | reverse complement strand
AGTTAGGCGGTTTGGGAATTATGACTGGAGCTGCTTTTGTTTATTTGTTTTTAAAAAAGGGAATTGGAATAAGGGCCGGGTTGGGATTAAAAACAATTTTAGGGAAAGAATATATTACCGAAGTTCGTTCGACAATAAAGTTCATTGTCAAAAGTACCCTGCTCATCGAAACAATTGGAACGATTTTACTTTTTATTTGGTGACGGAGTATCTTTTTTGAAACTTCCCAATTAGCTTTTTACTCTATCTTTCATTCTGTTTCGGCTTTTTGTAACGCTGGTTTTTCGCTCTTTAGAAATAGTCTTGAGAATTTTCGCGGAGATATCGGCCTTAATGTTTTGATTAGTCTTTTGATAATTTTGGGAGGAATAGGATTTTTAGTTTTAAGAGATGTTCAGCACAAAATAACCTCTTTTTTTAAAAAGGAGAAAGCAAAATTGACTTTGCATTCGAAACTAGTTTTAATTTCTACGATCTTGCTTATTTTTTTGGGAGCCTCCTTGTTCTATATCTTTGGAAGAGAAAACCTCAACTTTTTAACCGGGAAAGAAATGGTTCTTACTTCTTTTTTTCAATCCATTACCGCCAGAACTGCCGGATTTAATACCGTAAATATTGGAGAACTTTCCAGTCCTACTCTTTTACTTTTGATGTTTTTAATGTTTATTGGCGGAGCTCCCGGAGGAACAGCTGGAGGTATCAAAGTCATTAGTTTAGCCTTAATTTTTCTATCAATAATTTCCTTTTTTAAAAGAAAAGAAGAAATAGTGATTTTTGGCAGAGCTATTCCCAGAATCTATTTTAGAAACGTTTTTATTTTAGCTTCAATTTATCTTTTATTTTGCCTTGTCATTTTTCTTTTATTATTGTATATTGAGAAAGGTGGATTTGAGGAAATTTTATTTGAAACTTTTTCAGCAATAGGCACGGTCGGATTAAGTACAGGGATTACTCCTCACTTGAGTGTTTTTGGGAAAATTTTGATTACCATTTCAATGTTTGTTGGGAGACTTCTACCTTTATCTTTAGCCATCATTGGCTCAAGAGAGATATTAAAAGCTAAAATTAATTTTCCTGAAGAAAAAATCGTCTTAGGATAAATTATGGTAAAATTGGAAAGAAAAAAAATTGTCGTCATTGGCCTGGGTAGATTTGGTTTTAAATTGGTTGAAGAACTCAGTAAAATGGGATTAGAAGTAATTGCTATTGATAAAGACAGTTTGAAAATTGAAAAAGTTCGAGAGCTCGCTTCCGAAAGCTTAATTTTAGATGCTACCGATAAAGAAGCTTTGGAAAAGAGCGGGGTAAAAGAGGTAGATTCGGTGATCGTTGGTATCGGAAGAGAAACGGAAGCCAGCATCTTAGTTACCACTCTTTTAAAAGAAATGGGTATAAAAGAAATTATTTCTAGAGCTAATGCTCGTCTCCATGCCAAAATTTTAAAAAGGGTGGGAGCTGACTATGTAGTTTTCCCGGAAGAAGATCGGGCAGTCAGGTTAGCTCATACTATCCATTTCCCAGGAATTCAAGAATATGTAGATATGAGAGGTCCCTGGGATTTAGCTGAATTTAAAGTTCCCCCCCAAAGTAAAATAATTGGAAAAAAAATTGGCCAAATATACAAAGAGTTTCAGGACACGATTGATATTCTAACGATTGAAAAAGAAAAAGGGAAAGTTTTTAATCACGAATTAGAGAAAGAAAGGGAAGAAAGAGAAAGCATGGTGGCGAGAGATAACTATGTAATAGAAGCAAATGATATTTTGATATTATTTGCCAAACCAGAAAATTTAGAAAAGTTTATCAAAAAATTCAGTTAGCACATAGGCATCGCTTCGCGATGCACTATTCCACTCTAATTTTGCGAGATAAGATAAGGGCGGCATACTCGCTTGCCCTTGGCTCGCTCGGGGTTATTCACCCACTATGCCGCAAGGAGTTTGACAAGGTTTATCCCTTAATGGAAGGTAATCACTGATTAGGATGGCAAAATTAGAGCGGGCTTGTATCGGAATTTCTAAATTCCGATACAAAAATATATTCCGCGGTAGCGCAATGGCCCCGAAGGAGTCGCCAAAGGCGACCTTACGGGATAAATAGCGCGGTCCCCCACCAAAATTTCTCTCCGGTGTAGCTCAATGGTAGAGCGGATCCCTGTTAAGGATAAGGTTGTAGGTTCGAATCCTACCACCGGAGCAAAGCGTTGGTGGGGGATAGGTTGCAGGCCTGCCCCGCACCCTTCGGTGCGGGGTTTATTTTTCGCTCGCTCCCTCGCCCTTATTTTACCTGCCCCGTAGCGAATTTATTCGTAAATTTCTACTTCTGGGGTATTCAAAAATGGGGTTTTAAAAAACAAATATTTTGCTAAGCGAAACCATGAGGTCCCGCTTTTATTTTCTCCTTGAATTTTTTCAAAAATAGAGGTATTCTGAAAGTAGAAAAGCGCATGGAAAAGAGTAAAAAAATATTAGCCTCAATTAAAGAAAAACCCTACTTTTCAGAAGGAAATTTTGTTTTATATAACGAAGATTGCCTTAAAATTCTGGAACAATTACCCGAAAATTCGGTTGATATGATTTTTGCCGATCCGCCTTATAATCTTTCAAACGGAGGTTTTACCGTCCACGCTGGCCGGAGAGTTAGCGTAAATAAAGGAGAATGGGATGTAAGTAGAGGACTAAAAAAAGATTTCGAATTTCATCTCAATTGGATAAAGGCCTGTAAAAGAGTTCTAAAACCCAATGGAACAATTTGGATAAGCGGCACTTATCATTCTATCTACGAATGCGGGTTTGCATTACAAGTTGCGGGATATAAAATTCTTAATGATATTGTATGGTATAAACCCAACGCTTCTCCAAATTTAAGCTGCCGTTATTTTACAGCAAGCCACGAAACGCTTTTGTGGGCCAGAAAAGATAAAAAAGCAAAACATATTTTTAACTATAAATTAATGAAAATGGGGGATTGGCCCGAAGATCTTTTGAAAAGAATGAATAAACAAATGCGTTCGGTTTGGATTGTAGAATCACCCAAACATTCGGTTTGGGCTATAAATACACCAAACTCATGGGAGAAGGAATTTGGCAAACATCCAACCCAAAAACCCTTTGAGTTATTAAAAAGGATAGTTCTTGCAAGTACAAAAAAAGGAGATGTTATTTTAGATCCTTTTACGGGAAGCTCTACAACCGGCTTAGCCGCAACAAAATACGAACGCAAATTTATCGGCATCGATACGGAAAAAAATTATTTAGAGTTATCAAAAAAAAGATTTAAAGACTTAATAAAAGAAGTATAAAAATTATGAAAAAAGGTGGCGTAGGTGGAGGTAAAACAAAATCGGGTCTAACTTTCGAGGGAAGAATTGATTTTTTAACTGCTATTCAAAGACAGCCGAATTATAGCATTAAGGGAAATGCAATTTTCTACAAAGGCGAAAAAGTTGCCTTATCTTTTAAAAAATATGAGCTTTATAAATATTTAGAAGAAAAAGGAGTTGATTACGAAAAAATCATCACAAAAAAATTACTGCCCGACGATGCTATCTTTGTAATAATAAAGAACACCCTCTTTATTTTAGAGATAAAATTCCAAGAAGTTTCTGGTTCAACAGATGAAAAATTACAGACCTGTGATTTTAAAATTAAACAATATCGGAAGCTTTTCTCACCACTAAAAGTTAATGTTCAATATATTTATGTATTAAATGATTGGTTTAAAAAACCAGAATACAAAGATGTTTTAAATTATATTAAATCAATTGACGGTTGCTCGTATTATTTTAATGAATTACCTTTAGAAAAATTAGGGTTACCAATAAATTAAATATTAAATTAAAATTATGGCTAATTATCAAGATTTTTCTTTAATAAAAAATGAGATTAACGCCGTTAAGAAAAGAGAGGACTTAGAATCTGATCCCATGGCTTTTGTTTATACTTTTATAGAAAAACTTTTTCCCAGCGCTGATTTAGAAACTTGTATTACGGACGGTAGTGGAGACAGGGGTATAGGTGCTTATTATATAGATGAAGAAAATAAAGAAATAAATTTCTTTCAATTTAAATACGGAGAAAACTTTGAGAGAGTCCAAAAAAACACATTATCCCAGAGAGAAATAACAAATTTAATTACAACAATTAACGCTATCTGGAAAAAAGATAATAAATTTCTAAAAGACGCTAATTTTAAAATCCAAGAGGCCTTGAGAGAGGTTTACAGAATTATGGACAATGGTTGTAAAGACGCTAATTTTTATTTTGTGAGTAATTATTTCGCTCCTTTATCTGAGAAAGATCAAAATATTTATAAAAAAAAGTTTCGCAATGATTTTCGTATGAACTTATATTTTTATGGAATTGACGATCTAATTGACTTATTAATTACTCAGAGAATGCCTCGGATTGATGCAAAGATTCAAGTTGTCGGGAATAATTATTTCGAAAAATCTGCTGGAAATATCAGGGCTTTAGTAGGAGAGGTAAACGCTTTAAATTTGTTACATTCAATTGTAAACGAAAAAGATGAATTGAAGGAAGGAGTCTTCGATGAAAATGTAAGAATTTACTTGAAACAAACCACAGATATAAATAAAGATATATATAAAACTGCAACTAGCGAAAGTGCCTATAAATTTTCTTATTATAACAATAAGATAACTGCTATATGCGATGGTTTTAGCTATATTCCGATAGATAGTCCCGTGGTATCTTTCAAAAACTTTCAAATAGTAAATGGTGGGCAGACAATTCATGCGCTCTACGACGCTTATCGAAATGGTTTTAAAGATAAATTAAATAATATCTACCTATTAATGAGAATTTATGAAGTAAAAGACAATAGAGTAATAGGACAAGAAATAGCAAGATATACTAACACGCAAAATCCTGTTAGGAGTAGAGACATCAGGGCTAACGAGTTATTACAAATAAAGATTGAAGAGGAATTAAAAAATTTCGGTTTTTATTACGAAAGAAAAAAGAATCAATATAAGGATATTACAGATAGGGGAAAAAGAATAGACGCAGAGAAAGCTGGACAAACTATATTAGCATTTTATTTAGACTTGCCTGGTTTCGCAAAAAATAAAAAACAAGAAATTTTTAGATCTTCTTATTATGATCGTATTTTTGACTCGGGGAAGATTAATGCAGAGTATCTACTTTTACCATATCAATTATTTTTAAAAGTAGAAGAAAAGATTAAAACAGTTAAAAAGGAAATCAAAGAAATAGAAGAAAGGGGTGATATGGAAAAACTTCAAAAAATATTAGATAAAAATGGTTTTTTATTGCACGCTCATTACTACATTCTTATGACGATGAAATTGTTGGTAGAGAGCTTGGGTATCGATCTAGAAAAGAAAAACGTTAATAAAATATTCAAACAATATGATAACGCGAAAGAAATTATTGGAAAAATAGTTAAGATCAAACAAAAAGATCCGAAATTTTCATTGCCCCATCTATTTAAATCCGATGAATTAGTAGAAGACATAAAAAGGGCGGTAAATAAATTAGAAGTTAAATCAAAAAAGAAAAATTAATTATATTTTAAAAATAATATGAAAAGATTTTCAACGAAAACAAACGTTAAACCTCAAAAAGTTTATATTAAAGATATAGACAATTGGAAAGGCGAGTCAGTGGGAATAGTATTATTAAAAAATGACGCTTTATTACTTGCCGAAGGTTTAATTAAAACATCTCAAAAGGCAAAGAAAATTGATATAACTATTTTCCCAAAAGCCAAAACACCGGTTATTACCGTCACTTACCTGAGATAAAAGTCGAAGAATTAATTGAGAAATAAAATTATTGAAAATCATTATTAAAGTCGTTGATATTATTGAGATAAATATATAAATATGAAAAAATCACAACAAACCAATACCGGCCAGTTTAGGAAAAAAAGAGAAGACACTCTTATTAAAAGTATTGAAAAAAAGTACGATGTTGATTTTAACGTTAGGGACGATATGAAGCTTGGTACCTACCTTAAAAATAAAGGTTTGCCTTCGCTTTCGAAAGCCATAGATAGGATAACAAAGAAAAAATAATCTTGACTATTATGATTGGAAGTACTTTTACTGAAAATATTAGATGGAATCTTGAACAAATAGTAGTTCAGTTTAGGCATGCTGAAAAAGTTAAGGGTCGTGCCAGGAGTGGTTATTATAAGGCGGCGATAATGCTTGCCGCTTCGGTAGTAGAAGCTTTAGCTTTTAAAATACTTTCTGAGAGTAATTTGAAGATGCCATTAGGGGATTGGCAGTGCAAGAATTCTTCATTCTTGCCTGAGTTTTGCCAAAGTAAAAATGGATATAAATTAAGTGTTTGCGAAAGGATTCAGCCTGTTTTTAAATTAGAAAGAAACACTGATTTTAAAAAAGTAAATGAAATATGTTTAGAATTAAAGATTTTTTCTAAGCGTTTTTTTAAAAAAATAGAAAAAGTAAGAATATTGAGAAATAAAATACATATACAGGGTTTGGGCAATATAGATAGGAGTTATACTAAAAAGGAATTGGAGTTTGTTTCTTCAGTAATGAATGAATTGTTAAATAAATTAAAATAAACAGAGCGTTAACTTTAATGATGCAAAATTCTACGGGAGAAAAATTAAAAATAATCAAAATTTAGGCTAAAAAACTTGTCGTTCCAGAACGACAAGTTAACGACAACTTTTTATAAAACTCGACATTCGGATGTTAAGTAAATGACGACTTTTTTGAGAGAAATTTTGACCATTTTTACGCCATTTTTGAATACAAATTAGGGCGAGGGAGCCCCGCCAAGCGGGCGACCGAGCCAACAAAATAGATAATAGAGATGAACCACGAAAGTGTATATAGTCGGGGGTAAGGATTTTAATTTTTTGAGAACCATTTTTTGGATTGGTGAATAAGGTTTGGCAAGACAATAGAGAAGCTTGGCAATCGATTTAATCGGGGAGCCGGATTTGACATTAGAGTTTGATGTACGATATAATAGAATTGTATGGACAAAGATTTTAGTGAACTAATTGAATATTTAGATGGGAAGTTTGCTAATATAGACGGGAAATTAGATAATTTACAGGAAAACAAAGCTGATAAATTAGATGTTAATGATTTAATGACCGCCATTGATGCTTATGCCAAGAAAGCTGATACATATTTTCAAGAGATGCTGATGTTGGCCCAGAAAATTGATCGTCACGAGAAATGGATTCAGCAATTAGCCCAAAAACTCGGAATAAAATTGGAATATTAAATAATCCTCACTTATTTTAAGTATTAGATTTTTCAAGCCTCCGCCAGTTGGCGGAAGGGCTTGATTTTTTATTTTTTATTGCTAAGCTATTTTTAGCACAAAGAAAGGAGGATAAAATAAAAAATGTGTTGGAGAAAGAAAAAGACGGTTCCTGCAGTAGAACATCCGGTAGTAAAGCAAAAGAAGATATTGCGCTGCGTCAGCTGTGGAGAAGAATTAGAAAATAATAGTCTGGACGCTCAAATGAAGCATCAAGCGGCAACCGGCCACCGGTTGTATATCGAAGTGTTGGTGCAATAAAAAATAGAAAGGAGGAAGAAAATGACTGAAAATAAATCTAAGCCAAAATGCAGAAAAAAGGATTTGATATCACTTGTTTGGCCCGTGAATATTCGTTGCTCAACTTTGATAGCTGGGGTACCCAAAGGCGTAACTATTGATACAGTCGCAGGCACTTGGACTTTCGAGGGCCAAACCTATCAAATTGGTGGTAATGGTCGGTATAATGCAATTCCCTGGATAGATTCTCCCATTGGAGTGTATGATAGAACAAAGATGAAACATCTTGATCAAATGCATAGCGACATTATCTGGGTTGAGAGAAGAAATGTGCCGGCTGTCGATTAGCTCATTCTAAAAACACAATTTCGCAAAGACCTACTAAGTAAGTGCAAACTGAAAGGTGGGTCTTTTTTACATTAACCAGGTTCTAACGTCGTCCCGTAGGCGGAGCCAAGAAAAAAATCGCCAATCAGGCGGTTTTTTATTGACAAGTAAATAAAATTATTATATCCTTATTTAAGGGAATGAAAGAGATTGGGGAAAAGGGGGCTAATATATAGCCACGTCATACATAAAAAAGGGACAATCTGATCCTAACATAATAAGGGGAGTGACTGCCCATTCCTGTTTAAAATCAGGGATTGTGTCCACCCTTCTAGGAGAAGACAGTCTTACTCTTTCGTTCCCCCCATTTTTTTATTTTCTTAAACAGATTCTAACATCGTCCAGTCGGGCGCGCGAATTTTTTCAAGTTTTTGGGCTTGATTTTTTATTAGAAGTTAGATAATTTTAATATAGTAAATTCACAAATTAAGAGGTGTAGAAATGGAGAAAATCAGAGTAATAATTGTTTCCGACAAAGAAAAAGTTGGCTTAAGGCCCAAACTTAAAAGCGAGATTGAACAAAATAACAATCTCGAAGTTGTTCTTTTGAGTAGATTAAAAATTTCTAGGATTAGAGGCGAAATTGTCCCACTAAAACCGACCCTGCTTTTCATTACTGCTTCTTTGTATACTGCCGAGGAATTCAATGAGCTCCAAGGTTTTGTTAAAAAACTAAAGAAACACCTTGCTCAAGCTAGTATTGTTGTTCATACTCCTAAACTTCGTGATTTTAAAATAAAAGAAATTTTTGAGGTGGGTGCCGATGTATGGATTGATGAAAAATTAGACTACTCATTTTTGGGCGGAATCTTAGAAGCCATAATAAAAAATGAGGTAATTTTTCACCCATCACAAGTGATTAGAAAACAAGAAGCCAGTTAAGAAAAATTTTTCTTACTGGTTTTTTATTTATCGTCAATCAGGCGCCTGCCTGTCGGCAGACAGGGTTTTTTGGTAGAATAGAATATATGGAGATTAAAGAGTTTCAAAAAATGTGTGCTGATGTTGTAGATAAAATAGATAAGAAATACGGGATAGAAAGAGACCCTCAACTTGCCTTTACTCAACTGATGGAAGAAATTGGAGAATTGGCGAGAGATATCAACCTTAAACGATTAAGAAGAAAAGAACCAGATAAAGAAAACCTATCTGGAGAATTTGCGGATGTATTTTTACAGTTAGCGATGTTAGCGGAAATGCATAATATAGATCTAGAGGAAGCCATAGAAAATAAAATCAAAAAATTAAAGGAGAGAGGCTATTTAGAAGAAAAATAAAATTTTTAGGTGGTAACTAATAATTCCTTTATTTGTCCTAAAGCAACCTCAGGATATTTAAACACTTCTGCCCATCTTAAAGTTCTAAAATCGTCCGCCAGAACGAGCCGAATCTCAAACCTTAATTTCTCTAGGTTGACTGATTGATTTTTAAATGTTAATCTTACTCACAAGATAGTTGCCTAATAAAAATTTAGTCGAGTTTATTCAGGGAACTAAACTTTAGGATAAAACCTTAAAACATTAATTAAATTAATCATATAACCATAAACATGGAAGGAACAATCAAAAATCTTACAGATAAAGGATTTGGATTTATTACCGTTGATGGCGAAGAAAAAGATTTGTTTTTTCACAAGAATGAGCTGAAAGGCGTAACCTACGAAGAGCTGAAAGTAGGTGATAGAGTTTCTTTTGAAAAAGCTGATTCTCCAAAAGGACCCAACGCAACAAACGTAACCCGCATTTAAGATTTTGTAAGGTCAAATAGATGAAAATCAAGTCCCGCTTCCGGCGGGATTTGATTTTTAATACGGATTAAAATAGTTTATACTGACGATATGCTTGTTGATGATGTAAAAATACGGGTGACAGCAGGGACCGGCGGAAAAGGGGCGGTGGCCTTCAATAAAAATGTGATGTCTCTGGGCCCTGTCGGCGGCAGCGGCGGCAAGGGAGGCAGCGTTTATGTTGAGGGTATTTCCGATTTGGGCGCGTTAAATAAATTCCGCCTTAAAAAAGAATTTAAAACTGAAAACGGACAGGACGGCCGTCCGCAATTTTGCGACGGTAAAGACGCGAGTGATTTAGTTTTGACAATTCCTGTCGGAACCGTGGTGCACAATTTAGAAACAGGCGAAAATATTGAGATAACTAAAATTGGCCAACAGGCGGTAATCGCTCGCGGCGGAGCGGGAGGAAAAGGGAATTTCCATTTTCGTTCGTCAACAAATACAACTCCGAAAGAATTTGAATACGGAAAGCCCGGGGAGTCTCTTGAAATCCGTTTTGAATTAAAATTGATTGCCGATGTGGGATTTGTAGGATTGCCAAATGTCGGCAAATCAAGCCTGCTTAATGAATTAACCAACGCCAAAAGCAAGGTGGCAAATTATCCATTCACAACCCTGGAACCCAATTTGGGAGCTTATTATGGTTTGATACTTGCCGATCTTCCCGGGCTCATTGAAGGCGCGTCTGCCGGCAAAGGGCTCGGCATTAAATTTTTGCGGCACATAGAGCGCACAAAAATTCTTTTTCATTTCGTGGCCGCAGATTCTGCCGACCCGGTTGCGGATTATAAAACGGTGAGAGGCGAGCTTGGAGCGTATAACAAAATGCTTCTGGAAAAGCCGGAATATGTTTTCTTGAGCAAAAAAGACGCGGTTTCAGAAGTAGCTATCGACGAGGCGTCAGAGAAGCTTAAAAGAGCGAAGAGAGAAATCTCTTCTTCTCCTTCGTCTGCCGACGGGCAGACTCGGAAATTCAATAAAAACATAACGCAGATTTCCATATTTGATTGGGACAGCATTGAGCTTGTCAGAAAAATACTTAACGATTTAATTTTAGAAAAAACAGAGTTAAAATTATAATTCTAACGTCGTTCACGATGCGGAGCCAGATTTGACACGATAATTTGATGTACGATATAATAGAATTGTATGGACAAAGATTTTAGTGAGCTGGTTGAATATTTAGAAGGGAAGTTTATTCGTATTGACGAAAGGTTTGATGAAATGAAGAATGATTTTGTAGATTTTCAGACTTCGGTTGACGCTTATGCTAAAAAAGGCGGATACGTTTTTTGAAGAAATGGTTGCACTTTCTCACAAAGTTGACCGCCACGAGAAAGGGTTTCATCAGATTGCGGATAAACTTGGTATAAAGTTAGAGTACTAATTTATATTTTTAATTTAATAAATTCCCACCGCCTCGAAAAAGAGGCGGTTTTTATTATTCGTTTTTAGTAAGATAATTATAGTCTGACTTGACATTCAAATTCCAAAAGATAAAATATCAATATAGATTGATATTTGTGAAAAACTTATGAAATTAAAATGCTGTAAAAATAAAAAAACCAACGGCGAATTAAAAAAGGCAGTTGATTTTTTAAAGGTAATTTCCGAAAAAAACCGTCTTCTTATTTTGTGTTTGTTAAAAAGAGGAGAGATGTGTGTTTGCGAAATATGGCAACACCTTGGCTTGCCGCAAAATCTTGTTTCTCATCACTTAAAAGTCCTAAAAGATTTCGGTTTAATTAAATCACGCAGAAAAGGCACAAAAATTATTTATTCTCTAAATCTAAAAAACATCAAAAAATTTATTTCATTGTTATCCCATTTTATCAAGTAAATTTAATAAAATGATAACTATCAAAATTTTGGGCTCTGGCTGCCCCAAATGCCAGATGTTGGAGGCAAATGCGAAAAAAGCGGTTGAAGAACTCGGATTAAGAGATATTCAGGTCGAGCATATTTACGATATAAACAAAATTGTTGAAATGGGGATAGCTCTTACTCCGGCCATTGCCCTTGATGAAGAAATCAAGGCGGCGGGTCGGATTCCGGATGTTGAAGAAATTAAAAGTTGGTTAAAAGAAATTAAAAAATAAACGTGAAATCAAAAACCGAGCTTCCAAAAGAAGCGAAGGTGAAGAAGAGAACAAAACTCTCTTCGCCAAGATTAATTTTTGGTGTTTTGTTAATTTTTTTGCTTTTGGCTGCTTTAGTTAACTTTGAGTGGTATGGCGCCATTAAAAAGAGCCACTTGATAGAACAGGGGATTTTGCCGGCAGAACCTTTCCCGATTTTGCCCGGAACTCCCTGGTGGCAAATTCCCCTTTTAACTCTTTTTAGTTATATTTCAAAAGCCTGGTTTTGTCTGGGCATGGCTTTTTTGATTGCCGGCGCTGTTCAAACTTTTATTCCTAAAGAATTAGTGGTTAAATATTTAGGAAAGCGAAGCCCCAAGGCCTATTTCATCGCCGCCTTTGGCGGGCCTTTGCTTTCTGTTTGTTCCTGTTCAACCATTCCTTTATTTGCCGCCATTAAAAAAAGAGGAGCAGGGTTGGGACCAGCCATCACATTTTTATTGGCAACTCCAGCTATTAACCCGGCAGCGATAATTTTAACTTTCAGTTTATTATCTTGGAAATTTGTTATCGGCAGAATTATGTTGGCTTTGAGCGCGGCGATTATTACCGGTTTAATCATTGAAAAAATTTGGTACGAACAAGAATTAGATGGGATTTCAGAACTAAAAGTTGAATATCAAGAAAAACCCTTGAATTTGAAGGAAGATTTAAAAGAATGGCTAAAAAATGTTTGGGATTTTGTCAAGAAGATTTTGCCCTTGGTTCTTTTAGGAATTTTTATCATCGGAATTGTAAAGATTTTCTTAACCTCAGAGGTTATCTCCAAATATTTAGGTCAAGGATTTTGGCAAATTGCTTTGTCTTCCATTGTGGGGGTGGTCATTTACACACCTACTTTAGTAGAAATTCCTTTTGTTAGAGAATTGTTGGTTTTGGGAATGGGCACAGGGCCCGCTTTGGCATTTTTGTTAACCGGTCCAGCTTTAAGTTTGCCTTCAATGCTGGGAGTTTCAAGGGTTATAAAATGGAAAATAGTTTTGAACTACGCCTTGATTATGTGGATTTTGGGAATTATCGGCGGACTTATTTTTGTCTATTTTCTGCCCCAAATAAAATTACTTTAAACCCAATATTTTAGAATTATGAATAAAAAAATTATTATTCCAACAATTCTATTTATTATTGTTTTGATTTTTTCTTTTGTTATGCTTTCGCAGGAAAAAAATAAAAACCAGCCAAAAACGAATGAACCAGCTACTCAAGAAAGCCAACAGATCAATCAAAACCAAATTATTCTTTTTTACGGCGATGGTTGTCCACACTGCGCGATTGTGGAAGAATATATTAAAGAAAATAAAATTGAAGATAATATCTCTTTTACTCAAAAAGAAGTGTATTATGATAAAGGAAACGCCGATGAATTGGCAGAAAAAGCCAAAATTTGCGGCATTCCGACAGATTACATCGGCGTGCCCTTATTGTGGGACGGAGAAACATCAAAATGTTTTGTCGGCGATCAGGATATAATATATTTTTTCAATCAAAAAATTAATGAAAAATAGCATGAAAAAATTATCTTTTTATCTACTGGCGATTTTAGGGTTGAGTTTTGTTTTTGCTGAAAAAGCATCGGCGGTTTGTCCTATTTGCACTGTTGCTGTTGGAGCGGGAGTAGGTTTATCTCGCTGGCTCGGCATAGACGATTCCATAACAGGTCTTTGGGTCGGAGGATTAGTTGTTTCTATGATCACTTGGACGATAAGCTGGTTTGATAAGAAAAACATTAGATTTAAGGGCAGGGCGATATTAACGATTTTGGGTTATTATTTGTTCATTGTTGTCCCTCTTTATTTTTTAGGCATTATGGGCAATCCCTTAGATACATTATGCGCTTGCGGTTTAGATAAACTTTTACTCGGAATAATTGTCGGCAGTTTTGGTTTTTGGTTTGGCGCCAGCTGGTATTATTATCTTAAAGAAAAAAATCAGGGCAGGGCATATTTTCCATTTCAAAAAGTCGTTATGCCCATTAGTCCCTTAATTATATTAAGTATAATTTTTTATTTTTTAACTAAATAAATATATGCAAGAAGACGAAAAAACAATTCAAAAAATAAATGAATTTGTCCAAAAGGTTGACGCAATGAAAAAACAGGACAAAATGGATTTGTCGTCCGATCAGGATTTAAGTATCGCCATAATGAATCTTGTCAGCATTGAGGAACATTTTTTCTTTACCGGAGCCAAAACGCAAAAGACGGAATATTACGATCTCATTAATGAAGTTCGGGAAATGCGCAAAACACTTCTCAAAAAAATTATCAAAGAATATAAGGGCGAAGTCTGGTGCATTTCCAAACATTTGTTAGCGGCCTCCATGCGACTGATGGAAGTCGGCACAAAGCAATTAGGAATGGGTAGAAAGGACGAAGCTTATGATTTGTTCGGCAAGGCATACAGTCTTTATTCTCTTTTTTGGGGTTTGGATATGAAGTTGATTGACGCTAAAGATATAAAAAAGATTGACGATAGCGCCTTAAATAAGCACGATAAAGAGAAAAAAGGATTTGCGGGTAAATTAGGAGAGTTGGTGAGAAAAATAATTGATTGTTGCATTGAGTAAATAGATTTGGGAATTTTCCTAAATCTTCATCAACCAGGTTCTAACGGACTCCAGCCCACGGAGCAGACCGAGACGGGTATCCCGTTAGGGCGAGCGAGAGGCATAGAAAAATCGCTTAAAAAACGATTTTTTGATAGAATATAAATATGAGTAAAAAGATATTTGTTTTTCTATTAATAGTTATTATTCTTGGAGGGGCGGTAGTATACTTTACAGTATTAAAGCAGGACAGAGTGATAGTCACCAGTGTTAATAGTTTTGAAGAATGCGTTTCTGCCGGTTATTCAGTAATGGAAAGTTATCCCAGGCAATGCAAGACGCCCGACGGCAAAACATTTACAGAAGATATTGGAAATGAATTAGAAAAATTGGATTTGATAAAGATAAATAATCCTCGTCCAAATCAAATTATTGAAAGTCCGCTTTTTATTAAAGGAGAAGCAAGAGGATTTTGGTTTTTCGAAGCCAGCTTCCCGGTTAAACTTTTTGATAATAATGGTTTTCTCTTAGGCGTAACACCAGCTCAGGCCTTGGGCGATTGGATGACAGAAGATTTTGTGGAGTTTACGGCCACGCTTCCTTTCGCAGTTCCTTCTATCCCAGAAGGCAGATTGGTTTTAGAAAAAGATAATCCATCAGGATTGCCGGAACACGCAGACGAATTAATAATCCCGATTCACTTCAAAGAGGCATCAGAAGTTTCGCAGGAGTTTATGACCGTAAAAATATTTTTGAGCGACTCCCGTTTCGTAAATGAGCCTTATTTTGATTGTTCTCGGACTATAGCTGTTGAAAGGCAAGTTCCTAAAACTCTGGCGGTTGCCAAGAGTGCTGTTGAAGCTCTTTTGCGAGGGGCAACACAAGAAGAAATTAACCAAGGATTTGTTTCAAACATAAACTCAGGAGTGAGAATTCAAAGCTTAACTATTGAAAACAGTATAGCCAAAGTTGATTTTGATGAACAACTGGAGTTTCAGGTTGGCGGCTCGTGCAGAGTGGCGGCAATCAGAGCTCAAATAACAGAAACTTTAAAGCAGTTTCAGACAGTTGATGCCGTTATCATCTCAATTAATGGCCGGACAGAAGATATTTTGCAGCCCTGATAAATCTGGTATACTGTTTCACTTATCTCACTTTAGCTTAAAATAGCCCCGACCGAGATGCGTTATGGAACACTCTCAAAAAGCGCCAATTTTCCCTTTAAACCACAGGTTCTGGACCGACTACGGGAGCTCGTAAAAAAAATCGCCAATCAGGCGCCTGCCTGTCGGCAGACAGGGTTTTTTGGTAGAATAAATCAATTATGGAGAAGGACATTGTTTTAAAAGTGGAAAATTTGGATGTGGAATTGGAGGGAGAGAGGATTTTGGAGAATTTGTCTTTTGAAGTTAAAGAAGGAGAGGTTTTAACGATTTTAGGGCCAAATGGGGCAGGGAAGACGGTTTTGCTAAAAACCTTGCTTGGGATTTTGCCTTATCAAGGAGAAATTGAATGGAAAAAAGGAGTGAAGATTGGTTATGTTCCTCAGAGGTTGCCTTTTATAAAAGATGTTCCGATGAGCGTGAAAGAATTTTTTGATTTGAAAAATGTTTCTGGAAAAGAAAGCGAGGAAATTTTAGGGTCAATCGGCCTTGAAAAAGATATTTTGGAAAAGAAAATTGGAGATTTGTCTTCGGGTCAATTTCAGAGAATTTTAGTTGGCTGGGCATTAGTGGGTAATCCCCAAGTTTTGCTTTTTGATGAACCAATGACTGGAATTGATATTTCAGGCCAAGAATCAGTTTATAATCTTTTAGAAAAATTGAGAAAAGAAAGAAATTTAACCATTTTATTAGTGACCCATGATTTAAGCATTGTCTATAAATTGGCTACAAATTGTCTTTGTTTAAATAAAAAAATGTTATGTTACGGCGCTCCAAAGGAGTTAACATCTGAACGCCTTTCCCAGCTTTATGGCGGAAAAATAAAGTTTTATCGACACAGCCATGAGTAATCAATTTTTATTCAGTTTAATTTCCGGAATTTTTATTGGCGGAGCAGCAGGTTATTTGGGGTCTTTGATGCTGACTAAAAGAATGGCTTTGGTTGGCGATGCCTTAGGTCATGTGGCATTGCCAGGGATGGGATTGGCTTTACTTTTTGGTTTAGACGTTTCTTTTGGCGCTTTTTTGTTTTTGCTTTTGGGAATTTTTTTAATCTGGCTATTTGAAATAAAAACTTCTTTGCCAATGGAGGCTCTGGTTGGTGTCGTTTTTGTTGCTTCTTTAGCAATTGGATTTTTAATCGTGCCAGAGCCGGAATTATTGGAAGCTTTGTTTGGAGACATCTCTAAAGTTTCTTTTGAGATGGCTATAGTGTCAATTATTTTTTCTATTTTGATATTTTTAATGATAAATCGTATTTATCCTAAAATGATTTTGGCTAACATCTCTGATGATTTAGCTAAAAGTGAGGGAATAAAAATTAAAAAGCAAAATTTTATTTATTTACTTTCAATTGCAGCCATTGTTGCCTTGGGAGTGAAAATTGTCGGCTCTCTTTTAGTTGGGGCACTCGTTATCATTCCGGCAGCTACAGCCAGAAATCTAAGCAAAAATTTAAAAGAATATTCTTTGGGAAGCGTAGTTCTCGGCATTTTAAGCTGCCTTTTTGGCAGTTTGCTTTTTAAAGTCACCTACCTTCCCGCCGGCCCCTTAATTATTCTCACCTCAACTTTCTTTTTCTTAATTTCTTTAATTCTTAAAAGATGAAAAAACCAAAAATAATTGTTTAACATGGAATGTTAAACACTCTCTATTTCTCTTATTACTAAAATCGTCAAGTAGGCGCCTGCCTACCCTGCCTGTCCGGCAGGCAGGCGGTAGGCAGGGTTTTTTGTGGTATGATAAATTAAAAGGTCGTAATTATAATAAAAAATAAGAGAAAAAAAATGAGTAGAGGATGGCAAAACCAAAAGCGACTTAATAAAAAGTTGAAAAAGAGAGGCATTATTAAAAAAAGATCAAAGAAAAAATAATAAAAATTCGCAAAAAATAGCCGCGGGGGCGGTTTTTTGGTAGAATAAGGTAACAGTATCCCTGCCTACCGGCAGGCAGGTAGTCCGCAGAGATGTATTTTTTGCCGGAAAGTTTTTTTAAAAAAACTTTCTATGCTAAAATAATTTTTAATTTGTAGCAATTATTATGGAAAAAATTGGTATTATTACCGATGAGGCAGCTGACTTGCCAAAAGATATTATTGGAAAACATCAAATAGCAATCGTCCCGGTGAAATTAGATTGGCCGGAAATAGAAAATTTACCCGGTGAAAACACTTTCCAGAAAATGAGAGAGGCAGAAAAAAAAGGAATTAAAGGTTTTGGCAAAACCTCACAGCCCTCACCAAAGGATTTTTTAGATAAATATAAATATCAACTTGAAAGGTTTGATAAAATTCTCTGCATTACTCTCACTTCCAAGCTTTCTGGAACTTACAATTCTGCAATTCAGGCAAAAAATTTTTTAGAGCCAGACTACAACCCACCCACCTCATCCTCCCATCCCGACAAGTCGGGACGGGCCCCTAAACAAGGAAAG
>Ga0210021_1002043_pt1 | contig 18011 bp, 13 predicted proteins | sample CryGeymeta201517_FD_183981 | JGI IMG/M metagenome (GOLD analysis project Ga0210021, IMG submission 183981) | Groundwater microbial communities from Crystal Geyser aquifers in Utah, USA - Crystal Geyser metaG 2015-17 (SPAdes) (version 2) | ecosystem: Environmental > Aquatic > Deep subsurface >... | reverse complement strand
GAATACAGCCCTTAACTTCAATTATGGTTCCGGGACAGTTAAAAAAGCGGTAGAATTATCCCGAACTGATGTAGATATGTATTCAAATTCCGTTGGAAATATTGTTTTTACCTATTGGGTTGATACTGCAACCAACGACTATTTAGAACAAAAAAAAGTACTGTATGGGGGTGCCTATAGTGTTCTTGTTCAAACGATTCCCTTAAGCACTATCAATAGATCTTTAGCTCCAGCATCATCTAATTCTTTAGTACTTGGCACGTTCGCAAGCCCCAATAATGGTTTGTTCAAACTCAATGAAATGCAGCATCCAATAGTTGCAAAAGGTAAAGAGTCAGCAACGAATTATTTTGAAGAATTAGTGGTCATTGCAGAACCAAATAAAATGACTGAAGATGTTAAGTTAAGTTTTATTGCAGGTTTACACATTGGCAAAACCCAAATACGCACGTATGCCATAGAAGACTCCTTAAATGCAATGGCATTATCTGACTGGTTCGAATGGCAAGGAGAACCTTTACACCTTGATTTTCATGCGTATAAAAAAAATCCAATAGCATTTAATTTAGCCCTTGTCGATTCAAACGGAGTTGTACTACAATCTTGGAAACCCAAAGCAAAAGCTAGCCAAGAACTTTTTGATTTAACGAATACACCTACAAAAAAAGAGTTCACTCCATTAATTCTAACGAGTAAATCCATTAAAAAAACGTACGAAAAAGTCAGACTTGTAGCAATCCCATTACAAGAGAATAGTAATCTCTATATCATTGGAACTTCGATTGAATCTGCGAAATCTTCACAAAATTCTATTGCATCATTAGAAGAATTACAATCCATCGAAGATGAACTAGACTTCAATTTGATTCAAGCTTACCCTAATCCGTTTAATCCATCAACTACCCTTCGTTTTAAATTGGAAACCAATTCACAAATTTCTATAAAAGTATATGACAGTTTAGGCCGTTTGGTTTCTGAATTGTTACGTGGCGAAAAACAAGCTGGAGTTCATTCCGTTGTGTTTGATGCTAAAGGTCTAGCAAGTGGTGCGTATTTTATCAGAATGCAATACACCAATGTAAAAGGCGCAGTTCAAATGCAAACTAAAGCGATTACTTTAGTTAAATAACGTTTGGCTTATCATTCTGTGGAGAGATATTTTTCTTTCCACAGATTTTTTTTCTAACGGGTTTATACTTGGATTGTAGTTCGTTTTTGAGTGTAACTGTTTGAGATATTAGTGCTTTTTATAACGCCTAGTTATAAATTTTTACAATTCATTATTTATTGTTACTACGTTATGTTATTTTCAAATTCATATTATTAAATCGTTTGGTTTTGTCAGTTATAATTTTTTTTTATACAGATGTTTCCCTATTGATGATCTGAATTGACTTTGAAAATCGATTTTTAATAAAATGATTTTGGGTTAAGAGTAGTCCATTCAATTCATGCGATTTGTTGCTTGTCGGCATTTCTAATCATATTTGTTACTTAAATTGATGTTCATCTTGAAATCTCCCCTACCCTCTTTTTAGTTCATCCGTATTCGTACTTGTGGTTCTTGGTTAAAGAGGGAGTTTTCTTTTCGAGATTTAAATTCAATTATGTATTGGGCTGAGATGATGGGGCCAGCCCATCATGACATACCTTGAACTTGATTCTTGATTTTCACCTTTGCTTCGTCTGTAATTTAACGACCATCTTGAAATCTCTACTGCCCTCTTTTTAAATACTTCCATCTTTGTTTTGAGTTTATTGGAATTAGAGGAGTTTAGTCTAAACACAAAGAAAACTTTTGACCACCTTGAAATCTCCCCTACCCTCTTTTAATTTCTTCCGTCTTCGGACTTGTGGTTTTAGGCGAAAGAGGGAGTTTTCGTTTCGAGTTTGAACTAAACATATCTTTTATAAATGAATTTGATCGGTTTTAAATGAAAAGCCCTCTTTTAATTTCTTATGTCTTCTAACTTGTGGTACAAGGCGAAAGAGGGAGTTTTCGTTTCGAGTTTGAACTAAACATATCCTTTATAAATGAATTTGATCGGTTTTAAATGAAAAGCCCTCTTTTAATTTCTTATGTCTTCGTACTTTGGGTTCTTGGTTAAAGAGGAAGTTTTCGTTTCGAGTTTGGGCAGAAAATATAGTTTTCTAACTAAATTTAGGCACCGTCAAATTGTCAATTGTCAATTGTCAATTGATAATCTTACATTCTCTCCGCTAATTCCAGCCATCTCATTGATTTTTCATCTATGAGTTCTAATATTTCACCAATTCTTACTGAGGCTTCTGTTATTTCACCTAGTGAAACTTTGCCCACACTTAATTTAGCTTCTAAAACTGCTTTTTCGTCTTCTAGTTTTTGAATTTCTTTTTCGAGCTTTGTGTATTCTTTTTGCTCGGCAAATGTCAGCTTTTTTACTTGAGATTTGTCTTCTTTTTCAACTGTTTTTACTTGACTTGCCTGCTGAACAGGTTTCTGCTTTTGCTCATTTTCAGCCTTTTCATTCAGCATTTCACGATATTCGGTATACGTTCCGTTGAAGTCTTTAATTTTGCCTTCACCTTCAAAAATAAAATAGTGTTCAACCAATTTGTCCATGAAAAATCTGTCGTGAGAAACTAGAATTAAACAACCACCAAAATCGAGTAAAAACTCTTCCAATTTGTTCATGGTTATCAAATCCAAATCGTTGGTTGGCTCATCCAAAATCAAAAAGTTGGGATTTCTTAGCAAAACCATCATCAAACCTAAACGACGTTTTTCTCCACCGCTTAACTTTTCGATTTGTGTGTATTGCATCGCTGGAGGAAATAGGAAAAATTCCAAAAATTTAGATGCAGAAATAGAATTTCCGTCGGAGAGTTTAATAAATTCAGCAACATCTTTTACTACATCAATAACTCGTTTAGTATCATCAAATTCTAAACCTTGTTGTCTATAATGACCAAAAATAATGGTCTCTCCTGTTTCTAAGCGACCAGAATCAGCTTTAATTTCACCCGTTAAAATCTTTAGGAAGGTACTTTTTCCAACTCCATTTTTCCCAATAATTCCAATTCGTTCTCCTTTTGAAAACGTGTAAGTAAATGGATTCAAAATACGATTATCGCCAAATGCTTTTGAAATGCCTTCAAGTTCTAGAATTTTATTCCCAATTCTACTTGTCTGAACTTCTAATTTGAGTTCAACTTGTGGTTTTTTTCCAGAGAATTTATCCTGCATTTCATAAAAAGCATCCACACGAGACTGAGATTTTGTGGTTCTTGCTTTTGGCGCTCTGCGAATCCAATCAATTTCTTTTCTTAAAAACTGATGCGCTTTTTCGCGTTCAATATCAAAAACTTCTTCTCTTTCAGCTTTTTTCTGCAAATAAAACGAGTAATTCCCTTTGTGATGATATAATTTTTCGTTGTCTAATTCCAAAATGTGATCACAAACTCGATCTAGGAAATAACGATCGTGCGTTACCATCAATAAGGTCATGGTACTTTTTTGAAGATATTTTTCTAGCCATTCAATCATGTCTAAATCCAAATGATTCGTAGGTTCATCTAAAATCAATAAATCTGGATTATCCAATAAAGTAAATGCTAAAGCAACGCGCTTTCTTTCACCACCAGATAGTGTTCCAATTTGTTGATCTAAATCATGAATATCTAATTTCCCTAAAATTTGCTCTAAACGCTGCTCGTAATTCCAGCCATCAACACGATCCATTTCTGCGGCTGCCAATTCAAACTGTCTGTGCGTTTTATCGTTAAAATCTTCGGTTTGAGCATCAACAGCTTTGTGATATGCATTTATAATCCGAACCGTATCGGTATTGCTGTGATTGATGTATTCACTTATCGTTTTCGTCTTGTCTAATACAGGTTCTTGAGAAAGCATATCTAAACGAAGACCGTTTCTGCTCATCACTTTACCTTCATCGGCATGATCTGAACCTGCTAAAATGTTTAATAAGGTTGATTTTCCGGTTCCGTTTGGAGCAACTAATGCGGTTTTATCGCCTTTTTTTAGTCCAAAATTGAGATTTTTAAATAAACCTTTCTCTCCGTAGCTCTTAGAAAGATTTTCAACAGATAACAGCGTCATGTAATTTGGTAGAATTTTATAATGATTTCAAAATGTGCGTAAAGGTACAACAGATTAAGTTGAGTTTGGGTTTAGATTCAAAAGAATAAATGGATTTAAAAAAATCTTTATACTTTAATTAGCATAAATTTGTATTATAAAAATACTTTTAAACGTACTTAATATGATACAATATGATAAGCTCAAAAATTGATCTAGAACAAGATATTCAACCTTTATCCGAATTTAGAAAACATACCGCTGAATATATTGAACGTGTAAAAAATGACAAACGTCCATTAATTTTAACTCAACACGGAAAAAGTGCAGCTGTTTTACTTGATGTGAATTCATATCAAAAGATGCTTTACAATTATAATTTAAATGAAGAATTGATTGAAGCTGAACGACAAATAAGTCGAGATGAAACACAGGGTCATCAAGAGGTCATTTTACAAGTCAAAGAAAATTTGAAGAAATGGAAATAATTTGGACTCAAAAATCTGTTCAAAGGCTTAATGAATACATAGATTATATTGCATTAGACGATTACCTAAAAGCAGAAAAATGGGCATTTGAACTGATTCAAAAAACAGAGCTGCTAGTCAATCAACCCAATTTTGGGAGAATCGTCCCTGAATTTCACAATCAAGATTTAAGAGAAATTATATTCGGTAATTATCGAATCATTTATAGAACTAGTTTGGCTCAACAAAAGGTTTTCATCTTAACAATTTGGCATGTCCGCCAATTACCACCTGATTTTTCTGAACTAAGATGAGTTCGGGATAAGGACTCTTAGTCATGTATGATCTTCTTAATAAACATGGTTATGGTCGGTTCTCTATCCGAAAATATACTTGCTAAAAAAGATAATTTATTGAATTGCAGAGAGTTAGTGGATGTTTAGTTTGAAATGTATTTACTAATTGACCACCCTTTTGATTTCCCTCCGACTTTAGTCCTTAAATAAAATTGGTTCAAAACGGAGGGAAAACGCAAGAACATAAACTTAAATTTTGACAAACTCTTATCCCGAACTCAGGTTAATATTCTTCTATTCCACTCATCACTCGGCAATAATCGATACAAATGATGATCGATATATTCCCCATCACGTAACTCAATTTCTTTTAAAATACACTCGTGAATGAAACCCAAACGTTCTGCTACTTTTTTGCTTTTTTCGTTCCCAATCCAAGCTTGAATTTCAAAACGGTTGATTCCTAAAACGCTTCTGCCATAAGCAATTAAGTTTTTCACAGCTAGAGTTGTGAGTCCTTTTCCTTGTTCGTTTTCTGCAATCCAATAACCTAAAGCGGCAATATTATTTCTTAGATTTAATCCTTGAAATCCTACCAAACCAACAACTTTATTTTCTGGGTTAATTATTCCGCATTGAAAACCAGGATGTGTGTAAACATGAATTTTTTCATCAAATAATTGATTAAACTGCTGCTCATTTTCATCAATAAACTGCTGAATGGCGCGCTTTGTTGAAAGCTTTTCATACCAGACTTTCCAATCACTCAAATGAACTTTATTGGCTTGAAGTGTTTCATATAACGAAAGCACATCGTCTCTTGTGAACAATCTTAATTGATATCCAGCTACTAATTCTGCCTTTGGTCCCATCTGTTTAACTCTTTCCAAATTTCTTGAACTTGATTCTTCAATTCCATTTCTGATTCATCATTTTGAATGACAAAATCGGCAAATTCTTGCATTTTTTCTTGATCTAATTGTTTATTCATTCTGCTTAGTACGAGTTCTTCAGAAACATGATCTCTTTGCATAACGCGATAAATTCGATTGGATTTAGAAGCCGTTACTACAATTATTTTGTCAAAATCTTCTGGTCTTCCTTTGTCTAAAAGCAAAGCAGCTTCACGAATTAGAACTTTTGTTCCTTTTTGTAATTCTTCTTCTTTTTGTTTTCTAAACCACGCATAAACGGCTATGTGGACAATCGAATTTAATTCAGAAACTCTGTTTTTCTGGAAAGCTTGTTCACTTAAATGAGCTTTATTTAGACTTCCATCAGAAAAGTAAGACTCTTCGCCGAACGTTTTTTTAATTTGCTGAATAATCGAAGCGTCTTTAATCATTAATTCTTTTGCTAAATCATCGGCACGAATTACTTTCGCACCAAGTTTCTCGAACATTGAACCTACTGTAGATTTTCCGCTTCCAATTCCGCCTGTGAGTCCAACTGTTATCATCGAATTATGGCAATTTTTTTGAGTTTACTTCGCTTCGTTCCAGCGATTACTTGATAGAAATAGATCCCTGAACTTACAGTATTTCCAGCAGCATTTTTTCCGTTCCATTCATGAGACCCTGTAAAACCTGTACTTTGAAGTTCAATAACAGGTCTTCCAGTATTGTCTAATATCAAAATAGAAGATTCTATAGGCAAATGCGCGAACTGTAAATTAATTTGTTTACTGATTACCCAAGGACTTGGAAAACTAATCGCATCGTTTATTCCAAACTCATCTTCTGCTCTCTGATATCTTACGCTTATTTGATTTCCAGAAGGCTTAAACTGATATTCTAAGCTTGCAGACTCACTTAATTCTGCTAGAATCTTTACAGGTTTTCCATAATTCTGTAAATCTATACTCGGAATTTGAATTATAATAAATTGAATTTTAGTTTCTGAAGAAAACACAGATTCTTTAATGAGCAATTCCTCTGAATTAAGTTCAGAACTAAAAATCAAATCTGAAATTTGTACTTCATTTCCTGTTTTAAGAAATATTTTCACGGTGTTTTTATCTTCTATTTCAAAGGAGGAAAGAAAGATAGTTTGCTTTTTTTGAAATGTTAACGTCTCATTTTTAAAATAAATGGGGATTCCCGTTTCACTTATCAATCCCGTAAAATAAGCCTGAATTTCGATCTCTTTAGTTACCCTTAAATTTGGTCTGATAACATATTCTTTTCTTGAAATCGGAATAATCGATTCAACACTAAATGGCAATTCGTTTTGACTCAAATTATTGAATCTGAACACATTTTCTTGTAAGGAAACACGAATAAATTGATCATTTTGAACTGCAATTTCACTTGGTGAAATTAACAAAGCCTCCGATTCATGCAAAAAAACAGACTGCCGATTCCCGTTTTGAATCCGGATAAGTTCAGTTTTGTAGTTTATAATGGGAATTATAACAGTTTTTTCTGCTTTAGTCTGAATGGTTTGAACAAGTGTATCATTAGTAAATAATTCAAATTCTTCATTTTTTGAGCTAACAAAAGTGAGCAATAAAGAATCCGAAAACGCAGGAATATCAATTTGATAGATTTTCGGAAGAACTGAAAAAATAGGCAATTCTATTTTGCTCTTAGTATGATAGGTCAATGTATTTAAATCATACCTTTTGCTTAAAATTCCGTTTTGTTGAACGCCAATCATGTCGAGATTCTTTTCTTGTAAAATAGTAGAAAACTGAATCGGTTTTTCATGATCGAAATCACTTATAATTTCATATACATTCGGACTAGTAACTAAAACTACGGTGTCTTTTTTAATAGAAACCGCATCAATAAATCCTAAATCAACTTCAGTAAACATAAGTTTTTCAACTAGTGATAAAGAATCATTCTCAAATCGATACCATTCTACTTGTACAAACTCGGTTTGCTTGGTTCTATTCTCATCAATAAATGGAAAACTGTGTCTTATAGTAAATAAATACGATTTTCCAGAAGTAGAATAGACACTTTTTAAGACATTTCCGGTTCCATAATAATTACCTTCATAAATAGTTTTTAGCGACCAATTGTCATTCCCACTTGTCTTAATTTGAAAAATATCACCGTCATAATCGCCTAAAAAGACATCTTTAAAAGAATTTAAATTTTCAAAAGCGATGATATCTGGAACTTGAAATTCATTGGTAACTAGATTGGTTTCAACAGTTGAAGAATTATCAACTATGAATTTCTGCAAAAATGCTCCATTTTCGTATTCAAAACAGCTTAATTGAGAACGATTATGCGCCCATATTTCAGGATTGGCATCGGAGTCCGTATCATCAATAAGACCTGCAAAAACAAAATTTCCAAAAACATCGGTTTCAATAGGTTTATAATTTTGATTGATATCAAACAAAAAGATTTTTCCACCGCCATAAGCAAGTAACCAAAAAATTCCTATTTCATCATTTTTATAAATTGATTTTGGAATAAATCGACCTAGAATTTTTATCAACTCAGTATTATTTTGGGGAATTCCCTCATTTTCGCTCACTTGAATAAAATAACCCTCAGTATTACTAAACATTTGATAAAAATTTAATAAAGCTTCTTCTGAATTATTTTGATAGTTAAGTGTCCAAGCTTGTTGAATTTCAGTTTCGAATTCTTTTTTCACGTAATTATGAGGAGTAAAAACAGGTTTTTTTTCTAGTTTATGATTGAGTTCAATTTGTGAATTTTCTCCTGAATAATTAAAACTAATTTCTTGTATTAATGCGCCGTTTTCCGGCTCATCATAAGATAAAACATGTACATAAGCTTCCCGATCAGATTTACTATACCATACATTTTCATTAACATCAGAATGTAAACTTCCAGACACTAATCCTAACACATCGGTTTCAATGATCGATGAATATGCAATTGAATTGGCTTTAATACTCCATGCTGAACTAAATTCATTTATCTCTATACTAGTTGGAGGAATCGTTATGGTTTTAGTTCGAACTTGCCGAGAACCATTCCATAAATTTATTTGTAGGAAAAATGTAAGTGTTTGATTTGAGAATTCAGACTTATCAAAATTTAAACGAAGTGAGTCTGATACCAATAAACGCGATTCAGTTTGCATTAGATAAGATTCTGCCTGAATATCGCGACCTCTTACGTATCGAATTTCCCAATCTTTAATTCCAGAACCCAAAGCACTGACTTGAAACGAAATTGAACTTGAATTCATCTGTAGTAAATCAAATTCAGCAAAAATGGAAGACGTCTCTCCTCCCCAAGCGGAGTACAATAAAGGCATTCCTAAACCTGTATATTGATCAATTCCAGGCGACTCTGTATCGAGTGTAGTTGTGGAAACCATATTAAGCAATTGATTTCTATCTGCATTTGGTAGCATCGATTTCATCCAAGAAAAAACACCCGAAACTAAAGCAGCAGATGCAGAAGAACCGCTACTTGTAGTAAATGCAATTTGATTCCCAATTGCAGCATGTTTAATCTCAGAACCTGGTGCGGCGAATTGAATATGTGGACCATAATTCGCAGTAGCATTTATTCGAAGTCTTTTATTTAACCAACTTACGGCTATAACTTCAGGAAAAGCAGCGGGATATCTTAGAGAATTTCCACCCACATTTCCGCCACTTCCTACTAAAATGGCGCCTTTTTGCCAAGCATATTTTACTGCAGATTCAATAAGTAAACTCTTAAAAACATCTCCAAAACTTAAATTAATTATTTCGGCTCCTCTATCGGTTGCATAAACAATGGCGCGTGCAATGTCTAATGAGTTTCCAAATCCAAAAGAATCGAATGCTTTAACACTTAATAATTTAGCCGTTTGATTTACACCAAGTGGAGTTAATGACGAAATATTTCGGCCAGCAGCAATAAATCCCATCGCCGTACCATGGCCATTATCATCATTCGCCAATCGCGTAATTCCCCGATTTGAAACAAAATCATACCCATAAATATCATCTTCAAATCCATTATTGTCGGAATCTAATTGATTCGCAACTTCTTGTTTATTAATGAAAACAGAAGATCTTAAACTACTATGTTCGAAAAATATCCCCGTATCTATAATTGCAATGAGAACCGATGTGTCTTGTTGAACTTCGTGGTTTGCCTGCAATAATTGCATTGCACCAGCATACCAAGTACAATCAAAAGCAGAATGATTATCCGAAAAAACATCCACTTTATATCGATTAATCAGAGATTCAATATTCTCTGAACCTGTTGTTTTTTTTAGGGTTTCACCATCTAGATAAACGTTATCAGAAAAAAGCCATTTCTTAAATTGTTCAGCATTTTTGGGGGTAAACCCTTGATTTAAGCGCAAAGAATCAGGCAAATAAATCTGATTGATTTGCTGTGCCGAAAGAGTTCGGACGAGCAGAAGAAAAACTAATGCGCTAAATAATCGTGTCGTGAAGTTGAACACTCGATAGTTTTGGATAGTCAGTACTATAATGTAAACCGCGGCTTTCTTTACGTTGTTGAGCACAACGAATAATCATGTAAGCAACCGAAATCATATTTCTCAACTGACATAAAGGAACACTCACTTTATTTCGTTGATAATAGGACTCGACTTCATCATATAAAAGATGAGTTCTACGGAATGCTCGTTCTAAACGTAAATCACTTCGAACAATGCCCACATAATCGGACATAACTTGTTGTAATTCTCTTTTATTATGAGAAATTTCAATCCATTCTTTGGTGTCATGCGTTCCAGAATCATCCCAATCAGGTACATCTTCTCTATTTTTTAGATTTCCAATTAATTCTACAGCACTTTTTGCAGCTCTATCTGCAAAAACAATGGCTTCGAGTAAACTATTAGAGGCCAATCGATTAGCTCCATGTACGCCAGTACTTGCTACTTCTCCACACGCAAATAGCGCATGAATACTAGTCCTAGCTGAAAGATCAGTTACGACTCCACCGCAAGTGTAATGAGCAGCAGGAACAACAGGAATCATATCTAGCGTTATATCAATTCCAAACTGCAAACAAGTTTTGTAAATATTCGGGAAATGAGCTTTGATATCATTAGCAGGAATATGAGTTACATCTAGATAAACAAAATCATCACCTGATTTTTTTAATTGATCATCAATTGCTCTTGCTACAATATCTCTCGGTGCTAATTCTAATCTGGTATCATATTTTTTCATAAACAAGTCCCCTTTTCTATTTCTAAGTAAACCGCCATGACCACGAACGGCTTCACTTATCAAAAAGGAATTTGCATCTGGGTGAAAAAGAGACGTAGGATGAAATTGAATAAATTCCATATTAGCAACGCGCGCTTTTGCACGATATGCCATTGCAATTCCATCGCCGGTTGCTATTTCAGGATTCGTTGTATGTCGATAAACTTGACCTGCACCGCCAGTTGCTAAAAGTGTTACTTTAGCAAGGAATGTTTCAACTTTTTTTGTTTTTGTATTAAGTACATAAGCGCCATAACATTGCGTATCATTATCATAACGAGTAACCCGTTTTCCTAAATGATGTTGAGTTATTAACTCAAGCGCATAATGATGCTCAAAAATGGTAATATTTTTCTTTTTTGAAAGCGCATTTACTAATACTCGTTCTATTTCTTTTCCAGTCATGTCGGCAGCGTGAACGATTCTATTATGAGAATGTCCACCTTCTTTACCAAGATGAAGATTTTTTTCTTCATGAGTAAATCGAGCGCCAAATTCCACTAATTGTTTAACCGCAATCGGTCCATCTTTAACGATTACTTCAACGGCTGATCTTTTACATAAACCAGCACCAGCAATTAAAGTATCTTCAATATGTTTGTCGAAAGAATCGAACTGATCCATTACCACAGCTATTCCACCTTGCGCATAATTCGTATTCGATTCTGCCTTTTGTTTCTTTGTAATTACCGCAACGGTTCCATATTCAGCAACTTGCAGTGCATAACTTAATCCTGCAGCACCGCTTCCAAGAACTAGAAAATCGAATATTTTTTGCATGGAATTTTGAAACTAAAAAAGTTATAAATTTATTTTTGATTTGGATATTATTGCATCATTAAATAGGCTTTTATGAATTCGTCAATGTCACCATCCATAACTGCGTCAACATTAAACGTTTCATATCCCGTTCTCACATCTTTAATTCTTCTATCGTCAAAAACATAAGATCGGATTTGCGAGCCCCATTCATTGGCCTTTTTGGTACTTTCTATTTTGTCTTTTGCAGCTTCTTGAATTCTTTTTTCAATCTCATAAACACGAGACTTTAACAAAGCCATAGCTTTTTCTCGGTTTTGCAATTGTGAACGTTCTTGTTGACACTCAACGGCGACTTTCTCTTCACTTCCATCTGAAAGTTTACCTGTCCAAATTAAGCGAACACCTGTTTCAACTTTATTTACATTCTGCCCTCCTTTTCCACCAGCATGGAAACGTTGGAGTTCAATATCATCAGGATTCAAATCTAAAACTATTTCATCATCTATTAAGGGATAAATAAATACAGAACAAAAAGAAGTATGTCTGCGCGCATTTGAATCGAATGGTGAAACTCGAACTAAGCGATGAACGCCCGTTTCTGCTTTCAGAAATCCATAAGCAAATTCTCCTTTAATTTCTAAGGTTGCCCCTTTAATTCCTGCAACCTCACCTTCTTGAAATTCAACAGTTGAAACTTGATACCCTTTTTTATTAGCCCAACGTGAATACATTCTGAAAATCATATTTGCCCAATCTTGACTTTCTGTTCCACCTGCGCCAGAATTTATGGTCAAAATTGCATCACGCTTATCATCTTCATCACGAAGCATATTTTTAAGTTCAAGTTCTTCTAACTCATTAAATAACTGCCGAGCATGAGTCTGAATCTCGTGGTCTACCTGTTCGCCTTCTTTTGCAAATTCTCGATATAATTCAATACTATTTCTGTGTTCGTTTAACGCATCCCAACTTGAAATCCACGACTTATTTGAATCTAACTCTTTCATTATTTTCTGAGCTCTTTTAGGATCTTCCCAAAAACTTCCGTCGTGTGTTAATTCTTCTAATTCAATAATTTTTAATTTCCTTGAATCGTAGTCAAAGATACCTCCTCAGCGCAGAAAGCCGCTGAAAAAGTTCGGAAATATGATCTGTTGTAAAAAATTTAATATCTGCCATTGTGTTTGGAAAACCTTGGTTAAATTCTAGATGACAAATATATAAACTTTGAATGCTGTTTCATACATGATTTTAATGAGCTAAAAAAGCTTGTCTTTCAAGGATTGAGCTTACTAATCAAGGTAGTTTACACCAAAATGTTAGGTATATTCGTAGGATTTGGAAAAGTATCAATCTAAAATAATCGACTTTGAGGACGTACTAAAGATCCATTTTCTGAAAATTTCTGACAAAATTATTCACTAAATCATGGGTATTTTCAATTCTATCGGTACAAAATGGAATGGATTTATTGAATTGAATTCAAAATTGATTAACTCGAATCTGTCACTTTACTATGGTGATAGTTCTATGCGACTACTATTCAATAAGATAAAAAACTTTGTTTTATTTTTTTCTAAGATAAATTAGACGAATTCACTAAAGGATAAATATCAAACAGATTTCAGTTGAAATGGCGGAATCGATTTTTTCTTTCAGTAAAACTATTCCTTATTGCTGAATTTTATCTATTTACTTGAATTCTGGTTATGTAACGTCTGTTTAAAAAAATATACATTAATATCGTTATTTATCTTCCCATTGTATTCAGTTTCACTAACTCTATTAAAAAGCCGTAGTGTGAAAACGGATTCGGATTGTATTTTTACCAACAAGAAAAATCTTTTCCAAATTGGGGTATATTTGCGAGTTACCTTCTCAGTGCTTAAAAAATTATTTGCGCATTATAAGACATTAATTTGACTACCCAAAACGATTTTTACTGTGATTGGAAAATTGTTGTGATTAAAACTAATGTTAGAATCTTTATCCAATTCTCAGATGATTAGTCTTGTAATTTCATTCGAACTTCAGCAATTTGCCAGGCAAAAAATCCAGCAATTGTGTACATAATTAAAGGAATTAACAATGAAACGAACATGACCATAAGTTCATCAATGTTACCTAAAGCCTTTGATAAATCTGCAATAATTTTTGCTGCTGAATCTCTGTAAATAAAATAATAATAAAGCGTTGGGATTGAGTTTACTATGAATCCAGAAATTGTAACAGTTAACATAATATGCTCATCTAACACTAATCCAACAAGTAAAAAACAGACGACAAGTGGCACTAGCCAACCAAACATAATATGTAAAAGACTAACGACTAAAAAAATGCCCGCAATACGTAAATACACTTGAAAATTATTCATAAACCTTAAATTGTGTGTAGCCATATTTTTTTAGCGAATCAAATACCTGAAACTCAAAAACTGGTTTTAACTCACCTGAAGCCCACAATGACAATTGATTTTCGTAATAAGGTGTATAGCGATTTGCAGAAGATCCTGAAAAAATTAAGCCTTTTGTTTTCATCTTTCCTTTAATAAACCAAGAAGAAAACTTTGAAATTGATGAAATTGGAAAAACTCCTTCACCTGACTTATTCACGGTGTTCAGAAATCCTTCACGAACTACACTTTGATCATTCAATTGATTCATAATTTTATTGTTAGATATATGACGTATATCCGCACGATTTGAATTTGCCCACGTCCAATTTTCTGGAGCGCCACTTTCGAGAACACTTAACTCTAAAGAATTTGACAACGCATCATAAAATATTTCTTCGGCATTTTCACGTTCCCGTGTCTCTTTTTTATCAAAAATTGGATTATTATTTTCATTTATAATCATTCTGTAAATACTTTCATTATCTGGAAAGAATCGAACTGAAAACTCATCAAATATTTGAAGTTTGATAATTTTTTCCAGATTTGAATAAAATTTCGGAAAACCAGAATCTTTATTAGCCTCGTAATTCCAATCTCTTAACCCATTTCCTAAACTGTTTACGGGAGAATTTAAGCGACCTTTGAACATTTCTGTTAAAATCGGTTTAAGCTCAATTTCTTGCATTCTGTAATCAAGAAAGAGCTTTTCAATTGTTGTAATTTGAATTGGATTCTTCAAATTTGAAACGAGATAATTGAGACGATTATTTCGCCAAAAACCCTCACGACTAAAATAAGGGAATTCATGGCTTGTATTAGTTGTAAGAACTTGATCAGTAATAACTAAACGATCTTTTTTTTCTTTTAGAATCAACTTTGAATTATAATACTCTGAAGGACTTACCTCTTTGGTTGCATTGCCAATTCCAAGGTAATTTGATCGAATTGGTATTTTTCCACTCGTAAAATAAGTCGCTTCTTTTTCTGAAATAGCCGTTATTGACAATACTGGCAAATGTGCTTTTGTTAAACTTGTATGAAGTTCTTTTAAAGTTGTTGAAAGAACCGCATCTTTTAAATAAATGGCAAAAAATCCTACATCATGAACAGGCCATTTCATTTCAATTATTTCATTTCCCGAATAAAACAATGTCCCATTTTCTGTGAATCGAACGGGATAAGAAATTTTATTTCTATCTCTAATTTGTATTTGATTCGGTGTTTCTTTATAGTCAATTAAATCATCTGATACAATTGAATAATCAATAATATCAGCAGGACTCTGATTGATTGACCAAGCTAATGAGTCGTTAGCTCCAAATAAAATACCTGGTAACCCTGGAATTGTAAAACCATGAATCGTTTTATCAGATAGGTGTAAATAGACTTCATATATTAAAGTTGGCTGTGTAAGAGGTCCAAATAAGGTATTACTCATCATTGAATTTCCATCCTCATCACTAACAACTACGGTATTCGCATTATAAATCCCTGATTTCCAACCCGTTAAGATTTCTAGTAAATTAGATTGTTTCTGCATCCAATCCATCGTATTGATAAATGAATTATTTTGAATAGGTATGGGTTTTGGCTTAAAAGGTTTTAAATCTTCCCCGTTTGGCAATTTTACCGACTTTAAATGCTTAAAGAATAAATCAGAGAAAAGTTTGTCCCCATTTTGATTTACAATTTGTTGGATGTAAAAATCATCCATTGACCAATTCATAATAAAGTGTAAAAACAATAAGGTCTTTATTCCATCTAGAGGTCTATGATATCTGTTCGGCAAACCCAAAAAGGCATATTCAAATGAAGGAATTTTTTCAAATTTATTAGAAATAAACGCATTTACACCGTTACTATAAATTCGTAATAGTTCGTACTCATTTGTATTACTAGCTTTTTGAATTAAGTTTGTAGCCGTTTTATCTAAACCTAAGTTTAGCATAAACTTATCAACATCAGTAAAAGATGGCCCAAACCATTCGGATAGCCCACCTGAAACTAATCGATTTATTAATTCAATTTGAAATATTCTGTCTTTTGCGGTGATATAACCTAATGCAAATAATGCATCTTCGTAGGTTTCTGCATAAATGTGAGCCGTTCCAAACTTATCGCGTGCAATAGATACTTCCTTATTGATTCCATCAATTTGTATAGAGTCCGTTTCTTTTTCTGTAGCTAATTTTATTATGCCCCAAATCCCTTGTTCGCCAATAAAAAACGGAGCAATTCTAGGTATTAATTCCCTACCAAGTGGTTTATATAATGAATATACACCACCAACAAAAAAAACAGCACTTACAAAAAGGGCAATTAAATGCTTCACTCCGTTTCTTTAACACTTTGAATAATTTTACTCGCAAAAAAACCTATAACAATTCCAGCAATTAACGAAATCGCAACAACTTCTTCTGGTTTTTCACGGGCAATTCTGCGAACACTTCTATACTGATGAACAAGCTTTCTGTTTAACTCTTCCTTCTTGAAGTTTAATTCCTGACTTACTATTTCGAGCTGTTTTTGCATATATTTTCCTATAATAGTTTAAAGATAAGAAAATCAGATTACTATGTCTTTCATTATTACGTTCATTTAATTCATTCATTAAAAGAGAAGTTTCGATCGTTGGCGAATTTTTATCTAAGACTCCACTCCATATAGTCTGTTTTACCTGTTTTCGGCAATTCAAATAGATTGAAATCGCCAATTATTTTTGGAAAACTACTTTTCGAAGTTGGCTCATCTAAATTAGTTTCCATTTATTTCTTAATCATTTTTAGTCAACTTGTTTACTATTCGCTGAGAATAATGGTATTTTCAGCTAGAACCATTCAATCTATTCTATTTTGCTTAGTACTCTATTTATATCTGAACTTCAACAAAAAATGAAATTTGTTGGAAAGCAAGCCATTCTTAAGCGTAATCAACCAGATTTTACTATTTTTGTTAAAGATGATAAGTCATTGGTTACCAATGTTGATTTTTGGGCAAATGAACAATTAACTACATTTCTAAGAAATTGTTTTCCAAATCATGTTGTTATTGGTGAAGAATCTGTGAATAAAACCTATCTCCAAAACGCTCCTTTTATATGGTATGTTGATCCCATAGATGGAACAAAGCAATACACTCGTGGCGAAGACCATTTTTATATTCTCGTTGGGCTTGTTATCAACGGAATTCCTGAATTTGGATTTTTTTATAAACCAAGTGAAGATTTGTTTATCTATACAGACTCACAAACTTCCATAAGCATTGATATGAATGGTGCTACCATTGATAACCCAGTAATTACATGGAAAAAGCCTGGAACTTTGGTTTTAAAATATGTGAACTCAAATCAAAAGCTATTTTTAGACCATCATTTTGGTCAAAAAAAACATCCGTATATTCAAGATATGGTTTCCCAAATGGGACCAATTTTTAAGGAATCTAACGGATATTTAGGATTTCGGAGAACCTATTTTTGGGATATTTGTGCTCCTGCTGCAATAATGAGTAAACTTGGTTTTCAACATTCTTATTTTGATAACAAAGGTAATCCTCTATTAATGAATTCAGGTTTGGTGAAATGTCGTTCACATTTTTCGCTTCCAAATGATGCACCACTTGAATTAATTTCATGGTTTAATGAAGAGATAAAACATCTTCCAGATGAATTTGCTTAAATAAGGTTATTTACCTTTTATGACTCAAATTTGGAGTTCGTTTATGATCTCAGAATGATTTCTATGGTTTATACAAGCGAATATTCGAATTTTTTTTCAAATAATCGATTTTCTTTTACGCAGGCAAATACACGTAAAATGAGTTTATTTCTTACTGC
>Ga0210021_1002036_pt1 | contig 18070 bp, 21 predicted proteins | sample CryGeymeta201517_FD_183981 | JGI IMG/M metagenome (GOLD analysis project Ga0210021, IMG submission 183981) | Groundwater microbial communities from Crystal Geyser aquifers in Utah, USA - Crystal Geyser metaG 2015-17 (SPAdes) (version 2) | ecosystem: Environmental > Aquatic > Deep subsurface >... | reverse complement strand
CGCAAGGTGGGCATCCAACATCCGACAATTAACGTGAAACAACACCCACAGCCAACAAGAATGGCGTGTCGTAGGGCCGACTTCAGTCGGCCATGGCGGGTTGAAACCCGCCCTACGCAGGGCACGCGTGATTCATGCTTTGGGGTGTCCTTGTTGAACATGGACTTTAGTTGAGGACAGAGCTGGCTCACTTCGTGTAGCTGCGGTCTGTCCCGCAAGGTTTCAGGTTTACTGAAAAGCCACCTCGGCAAAGCTGCGCAGTTTGCGGCTGTGGAGCTGGTTCACGCCTTCTTCGCGCAGCAGCTCCAGCGCCCTGATGCCAATGCGCAGGTGCTGGTCAACCCGCTCGCGGTAAAAGTGGTTGGCCATGCCGGGCAGTTTGATTTCGCCGTGCAGCGGTTTGTCGCTCACACACAAGAGCGTGCCGTAGGGCACACGAAACCGGAAGCCGTTGGCCGCAATGGTGGCGCTTTCCATGTCCAGCGCCACGGCGCGGCTCTGGCTGAAGCGGCGTTGCGGGCCGTTGTCGGGCAGCAGCTCCCAGTTGCGGTTGTCGGTAGAGGCCACGGTGCCAGTGCGCATGATGCTTTTGAGGGCTGCCCCTTTGAGCTGGGTGACTTCTGACACGGCAGATTCCAGCGCCACCTGAATTTCAGCCAGCGCGGGTATTGGCACCCACAAGGGCAATTCTTCGTCCAGCACATGGTCTTCACGCACATAGGCATGGGCCAGCACGTAGTCGCCCAGCTGCTGGGTGTTGCGCAGCCCGGCGCAGTGGCCCAGCATGACCCAGGCATGGGGCCGCAGCACGGCAATGTGGTCGGTCATGGTTTTGGCGTTGGCCGGGCCCACACCGATGTTGACCATGGTGATGCCGCTGCCATCCGGGCGTACCAGGTGGTAGGCGGGCATTTGCGGCAGGCGCGCAGGGGGCTTACCGGGGAAATTGGGGTCAGCGGGGAAATTGGGGTCAGACCCCAATTTCGTGCCGAAATCGGTATCCGCCCCCAATTTGAGTGTGACCACATTGCCGGGCTCCACAAACGCCTGGTACTGGCTGGCCGGGTCTGCCATGGTGGCGTGGCCCAGGGCGATGAATTCATCAATATAAAACTGGTAGTTGGTGAACAGCACAAAGTTCTGAAAATGCTCTGGCGCGGTGCCGGTGTAGTGGCGCAGGCGCTGCAGTGAATAGTCCACGCGCGGCGCGGTGAACAGGCTCAAAGGTTCTGGCTCACCAGCGCGTGGCTCAAACGTGCCGTTGGCAATGCCGTCGTCCATGGCGTTCAGGTCGGGCAGGTCAAACACATCGCGCATGCGCTGGCGGCGCTCGGCACTCAGGCTGCCTTCCACATGGTCGTTGTCGCCAAACGAAAAGTGCACCGGAATCGGCTGGTTGCTGGTGCCCACCTCCAGTTCCACGCCGTGGTTAACCAGCAGCAGGGTGAACTGCTCCAGGTAATAGCGGGCGTAGAGGTCGGGGCGGGTCAAGGTGGTCTCAAAGCGCCCGGGCCCGGCGACAAACCCGTAGCTCAAACGTGCCGATTCGCTGCTGGACTGGCGTGTGACCGTGTGGGTTTGCACCCGCACAAACGGGTAACAGGCGCGCACATGGCCGGGCAATTCGTCACCGGCTACATAGCGCTGCATGGCTTGACGCAGGTGATTGATGCCGCTGTCATAAATCTGGCGCGCCTGGGCCAGGGCGGCGGCTGGGTCGGTGAAGCGCTGGGGGGCAATGAAAGTGGGCAGGTAAGGCATGGCCGCATTGTTCCATGCCTGTGTGACCGGGCAGGGACGACGGCCATTTCAAAGCTGCCATACTCTTCGTTTTTTAAACCGTGCAAAGAGTCAAGGCATGTTGAAATTTACCTGCTGCAATGAAGTCAGCCAGTTTTCCGAACCCAGTCAAGCCGCCTTGTTGCGCGGCATCGTGCGCGGCTTTGAGCGTGAGTGTTTGCGCGTCGACCGCAACGGCCAATTGGCCAAGACGCCGCACCCGGCCAGCCTGGGCGCCAAGCTGACCCATCCGTGGATCACCACCGACTATGCCGAGAGCCTGCTGGAGTTCATCACCCCGCCCTCCAGCGACCCCCACTTTCCGCTGACATTTTTGACCGACATCCACCGCTTCAGCGCCCAGCAGCTCGGCGGGGAATACCTGTGGGCCGGCTCCATGCCGTGCAAGATTGGCCCAGATCACGAGATCGCGATTGCCAACTATGGCAGCAGCAATGCCGCACGTTTCAAGATGGTTTACCGTGAGGGGCTAGGGCTGCGCTACGGCCGCGCCATGCAGACAATTGCCGGGGCGCATTACAACTGGTCGCTGCCCAATGAATTCTGGCAGGCCTTGCAAACGTGTTGCAGCGGGGCATCTGGGTTGCAAGATTTCATCAGCGAGCGCTACTTTGGGCTGATCCGCAATTTCTTGCGCTACGGCTGGCTGGTGCCCTATTTGTTTGGTGCTTCGCCAGCCCTGTGCCAGTCGTTCCTGCAAGGCCACACCTCTGATTTGACCGAGCTGGCCCCAGGCACCTTGCACGGCCCCTTTGCCACCAGCTTGCGCATGAGCGATCTGGGCTACCAAAATCACGCGCAAGACAAGCTGGCCATCAGCTTCAATTCACTGGCTGACTACACCCAGGGGCTGGAAGCCGACATTCGCACCCCCGACCCCTACTACGCCGAGTTGGGCGTGTGCGATGGCACGCACTGGAAGCAACTCAGCAGCAACGTGCTGCAGCTGGAGGCCGAGTTCTACGCGCCGATGCGTCCCAAGCGGGTCGCCCCTGAGGGCATGCGCCCGGCCAAGGCGCTTAAAACCATGGGGGTGCAGTATGTGGAGATGCGCCTGTTTGACCTGAACCCGTTCATCGACATTGGCATCGCGCCCGAGCAGCCGCTGTTTGCCGATGTGCTGCTGCTGATGTGCCTGTTTCGCGCCAGCCCGACGATCAGCAGCCGCGAGCAAGGCGAAAACGACGAGAACAAACACCGCGTGGTCACCCGTGGCCGCCAACCGGGCTTGCAACTGCTGGTGCACAACCATGAGCAGCCCCTGAACACACTGGCGCACGAGTTGTTTGACGACATGGCCCCGTTTGCGGCCATGCTGGATGCCGCTTACGGTGGCCAGCGCTACGCACAGGCCATGCAAGACTTGCGCGGGCGCATCGACGCCCCTGAGTCCACCCCTTCGGCTCAGGTGGTGGAGGCGGTGAAAAAGCAAGGCAGCTACTTTGACTTTGCCTACGCCCAGTCCAAAACCCACACCCAAGCCCTGCAAGCGGTGGGGCTACCAGAGCAGACCTTGGCCGATTTCAAGTCCAGCGTGCAGACCTCTCTGCAGGCGCAGCAGCAGTTGGATGCAGCCCCAGAAGGCGCGTTTGAAGACTATGTGAAGGCCTACTTTGACTGAGGTTGCGGGAGGCATCCGATGGCTGAAAATGCTCACGCAGCCGCCCGGTGAAGACCATAGCCGGGCGCGTCCCATGCACGGTTCAGATGGGCTGCGCCTGTGTTCATAAATTTATAACAAAATGGCCTCTAGCCCTTGTATATAAAGCGCAACTAGCTATTTAAATAATAGCAATTTATTGAATGACTTTCACGCGCTGCCCCACAGCTGGCGCACCGCCGCCGTAATAGCCATTGATCAGGCGCAGTTGCGCTTGGGCCTGCGGCACCGGTGAATTTTTGGCCAGCTGCGCAAAGCCGCCGACGGGGAAGGGCGCGATGTTCAGTGTCCAGGGTTTGGCGGCGTTGCGGTCGGCCGTGCTCAAAGGGCGAAAGCTCTCCAGCGCCTGGGTCAGTCCGGCTTGGGCTTGCTGCAGCGCGGCGGCATTTTGGGCGACGGGCATGAACACGTACACGGTTTGTTGCGGACCTGTGACCAGCGTGGCTTGCACCGTTTGCTGACCTTGGCTGCTGGCGCGCGTGCCCACAAATCGGGTGGCCGGCATGCCATTGATGTGCCGTTGTTCAGTTCGGCCCTGGGTTGGCTTGAGCAGGTTGCGGATCACCTCGTCATGGCTGGCACCAGCCTTGGGCGGAGCCACCTGAACCCGCAGTGCAGCGTTGCCAGCGGCGTTGACCAGGGTCAGCTGACTGGGCTCGTTTTGAATCTTCCAGCCCGGTGGCGCGGTAATGGCAATGCCTAATGCGGCGTGATAAAACTGCTGGCCGCGCGTCAAACCCTGCGCGGCGCTGTCGCCAAAGGCCAGCCCCTGGATGACCTGCAAGTAGCGTGCGCGACCTTCGTCCACGTAGTTGCCCCGGTACTGGTCGGCCAGCTGGGTGATTTGCTGCAAGCGCTGGGCATTGCTGGGGTGCGAGGCCAGCCAATTGCTGCCCGTGGGAGCGGCGCGGCCTGCGGCGCGAGCTTGGTCGGTGGCAAACTGCTCCTGCGCTTTCAGTGCGCCAATCACCCGGGTCATGTTGCGCGGGTCAAAGGCGCTGCGTGCCAGGTATTGGGCCCCCAGTTCATCGGCCTGGAGTTCCTGGTCTCGCCCATAAGACGCAATGTAGCCCGCCGCAGCGGTTTGCGACACATCGCTGGCCAGTCGCCCAGCCCCGCTGATGCCCTGGCTTTCCAGCACCGCGCCCAACACCGTGGCTGCCAGCACGCCCAGGCCAGCATCTTGCTGGCGGGTGGCGCGCTGAGCACCGTGGCGGGCGGTGACGTGGCCAATCTCATGCCCCATCACACCGGCCAGTTCGGCCTCGGATTGCAGGTAGGCCATGATGCCGCGCGTCACGTACACATAACCGCCGGGCAGGGCAAAGGCATTGATCTCCGGGCTGTCAAGCACGGTAAAGTGCCACTGCAATTGGTTGCGGTGCGACAGCTTGGCCAGGCGTTGACCCAGGTTACTGACGTAGGCTTGCACTTTGGCATCTTTCACCACACCGTATTCCTGCAGCACCTGCTGGTGCGCCTTGGCCCCGGCCGCCACCTCATCAGGCTCGCTCATGACCGACCGTTCGGCTTGACCGGTGACAGGGTTGATAACGGCGCTGCCGCAGCCGGTGAGCAGTGCGGCGGCCAGCAGCCACGTTGACCAACGGTTTACTTTCAGATGCGTGATGTTCATGGTGTGCCTGAGGCTTAAGGGGGGCAAGCAAGAATAACTTGAAAAGTTCGGCCGTGCTGACAAGCGCAATGCGTTGTTGCAAACCGCTTGTGTAGCCAGCTACACCGCGCGGCCTGCGTCTAGCCTAGCACTTGCCATCACGACCTCCTTTGTCCAAGTTATTCTCGCTTGTCCCTTAACGCCCATGTTCAACAAGGACACCCCAAAGCATGAAACACGCGTACCCTGCGTAGGGCGGGCTTCAGCCCGCCATGGCCGACTAAAGTCGGCCCTACGACGCGCCATTCTTGTCGGCTGTGGGCGTTGTTTCACGTTGAGGGTGTGGAAGAAGGATTGCAGCGTTTTCTTGGGCGTGCATGGTTTGGTTGCGGCCTTGGGTCTTGGCCTTGTACAGCGCCTGGTCGGCGGCCTGCAGCAGGCTTTCTGAAAAATGGCTCGGTTGTGTGTTGCGTGCGGTCATCACCCCAATGCTCACGGTCACAGCGTTTTGACCGGCGAACAAACTGGTCATGTGTTCGTGAATGCGCTCTGCGGTGTAGCTGGCACCCTGCCGATCCGCATTGGGCAGCCAGATAACGAATTCTTCACCCCCAAAGCGCACGGCCAGATCGCTCAGACGGATGCTGGCCTTGAGTCTTTGCGCCAAACCTTGCAACACTTTGTCGCCCTCATCGTGTCCCAGGGTGTCATTGATGCGTTTGAAAAAGTCCACATCGACCATCAGCAAGGAAGCGCTGGCTTGGGTGTCGTTGCTGGTTTGCCACTGTTGCACAGCCATATCCAGTGCACGACGGTTGCCCAGACCGGTCAGCGGATCGGTCTGGCTGAGTGCGGTCAATGACAGGTTTTGCACTTCCACCGCCTGCGTATGTTGCGATAACTGTTGCAGGTTGGATTCCAACCGGGCGCGGGCTTGTGCCAGTTCAGACGCCAGGCGCTGCGCGTCGCTGCGCGCTTGCAGCAACTCCGACTCAAAGCGGCTGCGTTCCAGCGCCACAAAAAACACCCAATAAATGCGCTCGTGACCCTGCTCCTGGATGCGTCTGCAATTGACCATGACAGGCACGCGTTGTTGCTGTGCATTGATCAACTGCAGAAAGACTTCCAGCATCTCCCCTTTTTGCAATAAGGTAGGCCAAATGTGGGTTTGCAAAAAAATTCGCCCGGGTGGCGGCAGCATGTCCTCCATCTCTCTGCCAACCTGTTCCAGGTTGACCCAACCCATCAGGCGCAGCAGTTCCCTGTTGGCATTGAGGACATGTCCATGAAGGTCGGTGACCAGTACCGGGCATGGCAAAAAATTCAGAGCACGCATGGTTCAGGCAGCGGGTTGCAATGCTGGATGATTTGACAAATAGCGCCGCATGGCCGCCACCACCACATCCGGGTGGCTCATGTGCGCACAGTGACCCTTTGCATCCATCACCTCCAGCGTGCTGCCAGCAAGATGCTGATGCAGGTATTCCCCCACAGCCAAAGGCACCAGGCTATCCAGGCGGTGTTGCAGAATCAAGCAAGGTCGTGTGACTTTGGGCAAATCCTTACGGTTATCGGCAAAGAAAGTGGCTTGGGCAAACACCCTTGCCACCACCGGGTCGGTGGAGCAAAAGCTGTCGGATAGTTCACCGGTTAACGCAGTTTGCGAATCTTGCCCCATCACCACCGGTGTCAGGTAGTTGGCCCAGCCGACATAGTTTTGCTCCATCAGGCTCAGCAAACCTTCAAGGTCTTCGTGGTTAAAGCCACCCATGTAATCCGGTGGGTCGTTGAGAAAACAGGCACTGGGGCCGATCAACACCAGTTTGTCAAACAGCGCCGGGCGTGCAATGCTGGCCAGCAGACCAATGCTGGCGCTCACCGAATGCCCGACAAATGTGACATTTTGGGTGAGATCAAGCGCATCACAAATGTCCAGCACATCCTGGGCGTAACCATTCAAGTTGCCGTAGCGTTCGATGTTAAAGGCCGATACATCGGACTGGCCACTGCCCACATAGTCAAACAAAATTTGTCGGTAGCTGGCATCAAAAGCGGGTGTGATGCGGTTCCACATTTTCTGATTGCAGCCAAAGCCATGGGCGAACAGGAGCACCGGGCCATCCGGGTTACCTAACTGGTGCACATTGTTGCGTTTGAGAATCTTCATGGAATGCCTTTTGGCAGTAACAACGACAATGGGGATTATGTGTTTTTCGATTCAATCATGACAACCCTTTTACCTTTTGCTGTTTTGCCACTCAACCCCGCCACGCTGGACAACCTGCAGCAGCTGGGCTATTTGCACATGACCCCCATTCAGGCGGCCAGCCTGCCCGCAGCGCTGGCAGGCAAAGACCTGATTGCGCAAGCGCAAACCGGCAGTGGCAAAACCGCCGCTTTTGGCCTGGCGCTGCTGGAGCGGCTGAACCCGCGCCGCTTTGCGGTGCAGGCCCTGGTGCTGTGCCCCACCCGTGAACTGGCCGACCAGGTCACAGTGGAAATTCGCCGCCTGGCGCGCGCCTTGGACAACGTCAAGGTGGTCACCCTGTGCGGTGGTGTGGCGCTGCGCGGCCAGCGCGCTTCGCTGGAACATGGGGCGCACATTGTGGTCGGCACACCAGGGCGGGTGATGGATCATCTGGCACGCGGCTATCTGGCGCTGGACGCGCTCAACACCCTGGTGCTGGACGAGGCTGACCGCATGCTCGACATGGGCTTTTTTGAAGACATTGCCACCGTCACCAAGCAATGCCCGCCCGAGCGGCAAACGCTGCTGTTCTCCGCCACTTACCCCGAGGGCATTGAGAAGCTGGCCCAGCAGTTCATGCGCGCACCTGAGCAGATCACGGTGGCGCCGCCCGCCACCCAAAGCCTGATCGAGCAGCGCTTTTATGAAGTCACCCGGCCCACCCGGTTTGAGGTGGTGGCCAAGTTGCTCAACCACTTCAGGCCTGAGAGCACCCTGGCCTTTTGCAACACCAAGCAGCAGTGCAAGGATTTGGTGACCTACCTGCAACAGCAAGGTTTCAGCGCGCTGGCGCTCTACGGTGAGCTGGAGCAGCGCGAGCGCGACCAGGTGCTGGCGCAGTTTGCCAACCGCAGCACGTCCATCCTGGTGGCCACCGATGTGGCCTCGCGCGGCATTGACATCAAGGAGCTCAGCGCGGTGATCAATGTGGACATCACCCCCGACCCCGAGGTGCATGTGCACCGCATCGGCCGCACCGGTCGCGCCGGTGAATCCGGCCTGGCGCTGAGCCTGGCAGCCTTGTACGAGATGGGCGCGGTCGGCAAAATTGAGCAATACCAACACCAGGCGTCGACCTGGTACCAGTTGGAAGAACTGGTGCCAACCAGCACGCAGCCCCTGCTGCCGCCCATGGTCACGCTACAAATTTTGGGGGGTCGCAAAGAAAAAATTCGCCCCGGTGACGTGTTGGGGGCGTTGACGGCCGATGCCGGTTACAGCCGTGAGCAGATTGGCAAAATCAACGTCACCGAATTCACCACCTTCTGTGCAGTGCAGCGCGACATTGCCAGAGAAGCCGTGCAAAAACTCAACGCCGGCAAGATCAAGGGCAAAAGTGTCCGGGTACGGCTGGTTTGACCGGGCGGCAGCCCTTTGCAGGGCTGATTCCAATTCCAAATCATTTGTGTCTAGGCGCAAAGCCGCAGACAGTGCAAATGCACGGCAAGGCGTTGCAACAACGACACGGATGATATGGAAATGGAATGACACGGTGTAGGGCAATTTCTGACACAAGATCGGGCATTGCGCCGACTTTAGCTTTTGAAGCGGCAGGGATACAGTTCATTTCAACGCTTTGCAATTCGCAAGCCGTGTTCGAACCAGGAGCCCACCATGTCTACCACCACCTTTGAAACCCTTAACCCTTTCAGCCTGATGATGGAGCCCGAACGGGTGTTGCAAACCATAGAACGCTCACAGCAGCTGCGCGGCCTGCGCCGCCATAAACTGCGCCCTCTGGACAAACCGCTGATTCCCTACACCTCAGAAGCGCTGGCCAGCCGGGCGGCGTTTGATGCCGCCATTGACGCGCAGGCTATTGATGACGAAGCTGATGGGTATTTGCTGAATTGAAAGTTTCTGATGGCCAAAGTGCTGAGATAATCATGGGTTTTTATCACCCACCCACTGGAGTACCACTCATGGCCAAAGAATTCCGTACCGAAGCTGAACGCAAAGCTACCCCCCGCCCCGTTGCCCCCAAAGGTGTCTGCTTCACAGCTGGCCATGGCCAAATGCGCAGCTTAGAGCGTGGCGTGGCCACCAACAACAAGAAGAATCCCGGCAAGCGCTGCAAAAAGGGCGGTTGATCGTCTGGTTGTGCTCCTCAAAACGGCCTTTTTAGGCCGTTTTTTTTAGGTTGCTTTTGCCTGACCACTTCATGTCGCCCGTGGCTCGTGTTGACCTGGATGCCGATCACACAATGCGTGGCAAAACGAATGGATTATTTGGGTTTAAGTTTCTTGTAGTGCATGGATACGTCAAAAGCGTTGGTGTGCAGGCTGTTGCAAAAATCTACCGGATTGATAATCCAGCGAAATTCAATTTCCAGTAAACGCACAAAAGACACATTGCCATGCGACTTGAAACTTTGCGGCTACAAAATTTTCGTGGCTTTGAGAACCGCGAATTCCGTTTGCATCCCGAATTCAACCTGATCGTGGGGGGAAACGGTGCAGGCAAGACTTCATTCCTGGAAGGCGCGGCGGTGGCGATTGGCTCGTGGCTGTTGGGTTTTCCGGGGCATGATTCGCGCAACATTCGAACCAAAGATGTTCGAGTGATTCGTGAAATGGTGGAAAAACGATACCGTGAGCTGCCGCAATATCCCGTCTGTGTCGAAGCTACAGGCTATGTGCAGATCGCAAGAGCCGAGCGCTCCGCAGAAACCATGCAGGTGGTTTACACCCAGTCAATTAGCATAGATAAGCCCAATCCCCGGGATCAGTCGGTTTCTTGGAGTCGTTCCATTGAAGCAGAAGGTGGGCGCACCACGCAGAAGGGTGCAGACAAATTAAAGACGTTGGCCAAGCGGATGGGGGGCGCCGTTCTGCAGCAGCAACCGAGAATCTTGCCACTTATCCGCTATTTCGGAGCTGGCCGACTCTGGGAGTCGGTGCGCGACTCGGAACGAAAGGCGCTGAGCAAGCACAAAGGTAAACAGCCAGCACAGCTTGCGGAAGATGCTGATGAACTTGACAGGGCCATATTTGACTTTGAACGGTTATCGGAACCCTTTTATGGCTATCGCATGAGCGTGGACAAGCGCTGCAACCCGGATGACTTGATTCGATGGTTGGCTTTCGAGCGGCGCAATGAACTGGACGAAGAGGAAGAATCACCTGCCCTTCGATTGGTCTATCAGGCCATCGAGAGCATGTTGCCAGAAGCAAAGTCGGCACGGTACAGCGTGAAATTGCGGACGCTGGTTTTGCATTACGCCGACGGCCAACCCCGCACGTTTGACGAGCTGAGCGATGGTTATCGCAACATCGTAGCCATGGCGGCTGACCTCGCCGTCAAGGCTGCCATGCTGAACCCTCAATTGGCAGAGAAAGCGCTGGAGTTCACACCTGGCGTGGTGTTGATTGACGAGTTGGACTTGCATCTACACCCCAAATGGCAGCGCCGCATCATTCAAGACCTGCGCCGCACGTTCCCCAAAGTCCAGTTCATTTGCACTACGCATTCGCCACAACTGATCGGGCAGGCCAAACCGGAAGAAATCATCGTGCTGGATGCTGCGACGAACCATCCTTCGCAAAGTCTGGGCATGGATTCCAACTGGGTTTTGCGGCACATCATGGTCAGCGATGACCGCGACCCGGCTGTGGCAGCCGAACTGGATGCCATTTTCGAGAACATCGATCAAGCCCATTTCGCGCATGCCCAGTTAAGCGTGGACGCCTTGCGCAGCAGACTTGGCGAGCACCCCGAGTTGGTGGAAGCTCAGGCGCTGATTGGTCGCTATACCCGCTTTGACACCTCTGCTTCGGAGTAGTCAGCTTGCGTGCCATCGCCAAGCAAGGGACACCCATGGCCTTGCAAAACTGGGTACGTGACATGCGGAGAGTTGTCCCGCAGAATCTGAGCTACGGCAACTTGCCCACCACCGTCAAAGACGAGGTCAAGCAGGTGCTATTGGCTGAACAGGGTCACTTGTGTGCCTATACCCTTCGTAGACTTCATGGCGTTGAAGACTGCCACATCGAGCATGTGGAACCTCAAAATGCTGCACCGGGCAAAGACCTGGACTACGCAAACATGGCAGCTTGCATTCCGAAGGATGGGGGGGATATATCGTCCGGTTATGGTGCGCCCATCAAGGGCGGGAAAGCGGTGACGCTGAACGCGGACTTCGTTTCGCCTCACATGCCGGGTTGCGACGCCCGGTTTCGTTTTGATGCCCAAGGTGGCGTGCAATCAGCGCTGGGTGATGCCGCAGCACAAGAAACCATAACCACGCTGAAATTGGATCACGAGGCTTTGATTGATCTGCGTCGAGCGGCCTTGCAGGCACATGGACTGGCCATTACCGCCAGAACCACCCGGACAGCCAGACAACTCAAAAGCGCGGCCGAAGCCCGGCGATTTGCAGCAGAGGTTTTGCAGCCAGATAGAAACGGTCAGCTGGAGCCTTTTTGTGTCGCACTGGCCCAGGTCGCGCTGGCCTATGCAGAACGTGAAGACACCAGGGCTCAGCGTATGAGCGGGGCAGCACGTAAGTAGCTTTCGGCAAGTAAGCTACGAGCTTTTGACGATCTGGCTCATATGCTTACTTCGTAATTAGCTATTAAAATCATAGCATATACTTGCCACATCACATATTGCGCCGGTACTGCCCACCCACCTCGAACAAGGTGTTGGTGATCTGGCCCAGGCTGCACACGCGTACCGCGTCCATCAGCACCTCAAACACATTCTGGTTGTCGATCACCGCCTGCTTCAGGCGCGCCAGCATGGCCGGAGCCTCTTTGGCGTGGCGGGCATGAAAGTCCAAATACAAACAAATACAAAGGACACCCACGTTAATGAACATAACGCCCCATCGTGTTGCTTCAGCGTAGTCATCAGTCAAACAAATACAAAGGACACCCACGTTAGTGAACATAACGCCCCATCGTGTTGCTTCAGCGTAGTCATCAGTCAAAGACTTAATATAAAAATATGAGGGTTATTTCAAAGAAGCAACTGCGGGACTTTTGGTGCTTGCATCCAGAGTCAACGCTGATGCTAGAGGACTGGTTTCGCAAAGCTGGCCAGTGCGATGCAACGTCATTTGCTGCCCTGCGCAATACCTTCAACTCTGCAGACTATGTTGATGGATTTACCATATTTGATGTGGGTGGCAATCAATACAGAATGGCAACTGTTATTCACTACGACAAGCAACGCATTTATGTCAGGTTCGTTATGACCCACCGTGAGTATGATAAAAATCGATGGAGGAAAAAATGAACGCCGTAATAGATTTTGATCGCTTGGTGCCCTTGTGGCAGTCTCTACAGTCAGTCGCGACAGTCGTCCACATTGATTCAGAACAACAATACGCACAGGCCACCGATTTGCTCAACGCGCTTTTGGATCTGGTGCGTGACGATGCCCGGCACCCCTTGTATTCGCTGGTCGCAGTGGTGGGTGACCTGATTGAAGCGTATGAGGTAGATCACGAACCATTGAGCCGAGTTGTCTGCCATTAGGCCTTTGGATAGACGGCAGGGTGTTGGCTGGTGATCTGCCACCCAAGCAGTTGCGGCTGGTGCAGGCATGGGTTGAGCTGCATCGGGATGACCTGTTTGCCAATTGGGTTCTGGCGGCGAATGGCGAAGAGCCTTTCCGCATCGCACCATTACAGTAGGACGCTCAAATGAACTTGTTGCTTGATGTCATAGCAGTCATTGCTAAACCGGGTTACATGCTAGAGCTGGAATTTGAAAACGGTGAGCATCGACTTTTCGATATGACCCCTATCATGGACAAAAAGCCATTTAGTCGCATGAAAGAAACAAACTCTTTTTGTGCTGCACGCGTCGGTTGCGGTACGGTGGTATGGCCAGGCAATATCGATATAGACCCTGAAACGCTTTACGACCGTTCGGTTCCCATGACAAGCTTGCCATGACCCGCCCCCGCTCAGCCCTGGTTTCCCTCACCGACACGCCGTGGTACCACGTGGTGAACCGCTGTGTGCGCCGCGCTTTTTTGTGCGGCCAAGACGCTGCCACAGGCCAAAACTTTGACCACCGCCGTGGCTGGATAGAAACCCGAATCCGCGAGCTGGCCTCGGTGTTCACCATCGACGTGGCGGCCTACGCGGTGATGAGCAACCACTACCATGTGGTGCTGCGCGTGGACAGTGCGCGGGCCCGTGCCCTGGACGATGAGGCCGTGTTGCGCCGCTGGACGCAGCTTTTCACCGGCCCGCTGTTGGTGCAGCGCTATTTGTCTGTGCTGCGCGGGCAAATGGGACCCGCTGAGCTGGACAAGGTGCATGAGTTTGCCGAGCTGTATCGCCAGCGTTTGTTTGATTTGTCGTGGTTCATGCGGGTGCTCAACGAATCCATTGCCCGCCAGGCCAATGCCGAAGACGATTGCACTGGCCGCTTTTGGGAAGGCCGCTTTAAAAGCCAGGCGCTGCTGGACGAACAAGCCCTGCTGGCCGCCATGGCCTATGTGGACCTGAACCCGATACGCGCCGGTATGGCCGAGAGCTTGCAGGGTAGCGAGCACACCAGCATCAAAGCCCGCCTGGACGATCTGCAAGGCCAGCCGTTTGTGCCCGTGGTGGCTCCGCTTGTTACACCCACAGTGGCCACTGAAGCCATAGCCGAAGTTGCCAAAGTTGCAGAAATTGCCGAAGTTGCAGAAATTGCCAAAGTTGCAGGTAAAAATGACCTGCAACCCATATCTTTATTGCCAAGTCTGTTATCAGAAGCAGAGCTTTCTGCGCTTCCAGAAGCACCGCTGATGCCATTTGACGTGACCAGCCGGTTTGAGCAAGCCATTCCCTTTGGCCTGCAAGAATACCTTGAGTTGGTGGACACCATGGGCCACGCGGTGCACCCTAGCAAGCGCGGTTTCATTCCAGCCACCAACCCGCCCATCCTGACGCGCCTGGGGCTTGATGCTGAAGCCTTCATCAACGCAGCCGACCATTTCTTCAAAGACTTTGCCGGTGCGGTAGGCACCCCGGCCAAGCTGATAGAAATAGCCGCCGGACGCCAGCAGCGCGCCCTGCGCGGCCTGGCTGCAGCCAAAAGGGTGTTTGTGGCCAAGACGGCATAATTTATACAAAATATGGCTCTAGCCCTTATGAATAAAGGGGAAGCAGCTATTAAATTAATATTTCCATTGATCACCGCAACACGCAACATTCCATGTCCACCATCACCATAGACAACCAAGCCTACGACCTCGACACCCTCTCTGACGATGCCAAAGCGCAACTGCAAAGCCTGCAATTTGTCGATGCCGAGCTAGCCCGCCTGCAAGCCCAGACTGCTGTGCTGCAAACCGCCCGCATGGCGTATTCCAAAGCCTTGCAAGCGGCATTGCCGGTGCTGCCTGCGGGGGATACGATGAAGTTCAATTGAGGGGTGAAGCGTTACAAATCCCCACACCCGGATAAATACCTGGCACATGGTCTGAGTCGAGAGTGTCATGTTAAGTGTTAGTTAACAGCATACAATGCAGCCATGATAAAGACGTTTCGTCACAAAGGCTTGGAGACTTTTTTCCGAATGGGAAGCAAGGTGGGCATTCAGCCGCATCATGCGACGAAGTTACGGGTAATGCTGACCACGCTGGACAACGCGAAGTGTCCAGAGGATATGAATGCGCCAGGTTGGCGACTGCACTCCCTCGTCGGTGACCGATCCGGGCATTACTCTGTGACAGTAAACGGGAACTGGCGTATGGCTTTCACCTTTGACGGTGACGATGCCGAACTGGTTGATTATTTGGACTACCACTAGGAGCAAACGCTATGAGCAGAATGCACAACCCAGCACACCCAGGCGAAGTTCTGCGGGAGTGGCTGCCCGATGGAATGACGGTTACGGATGCAGCAAAGGCCTTACAGATTTCCCGCGTCACACTCTCTAAGGTGCTCAACGGTAAAGCTGGTGTCACGGCAGGTATGGCTTTGCGTCTTTCGACTTGGTTGAGTACATCGCCAGACGTTTGGTTAGGCATGCAAACACAGTGGGACTTATGGCAAGCAGAGCAACAACCAAAACCGACTATCAGACCGCTTGAACGGCTCGCAGCGTAGCGAACGTGCTGCAAACCGCCCGCATGGCGTACTCCAAAGCCTTGCAAGCGGCCTTGCCGCCTGTGCTGGAACAGGCTCAGGCCAGTGACACAATGAAGTTCAATGGCAATGACTACTTTAACGATTCGCTTGCCGCAGGACACGGCGCAACGATTGAAATCGCTGGCGAAAAGTCGCGGCCTCTGCACCAACAAGTTGGTTGAGGAAATGAGTGCGCGGGCTTTGGCGGCATGGGATACCGAAAACCACTTCCGGGCAATGGCCGCAAAAGGTGACATTGCGCAGGCCTTGGCGATTTTGGATCGACTGGATGCTGCTGATCACTGTGCTGGTGCAAAAATCGCATGAGCTATTTTTTTGCATCTTTTCCATGAAGTCGAATGTCGCTCGGAATTGGCTTTTGGTCTGCAGCGCGCAGCACTTGCGACTGCAGTCGGCGCTTAGTCCAAGCGAACCGGTCATTTGTTAGATAATTAGGCGAAATATCTAACACAGAGGCGGTCATGAGAACATCCCAATCCATCCGCAAGCGCATCGCGGCCCAACCTGCCGGAGAGCCTTTCACACCAGCCCTGTTTGCAGGGTTGGGCTCGCGTGCGTCCATTGATCAGGCCCTGATGCGCCTGACCAAGGAGGGTTGCATCGAACGGCTCGGCCGTGGCCTCTACACCGTTCCAAAGACCAGCCGTTTTGGTCTGAAGACCATGCCTTCGCCAGAAACGGTGGCGCAGACGGTGGCCGCGAGCGACGGTGCATCCATTGAAGTGCATGGTGCCGAGGCGGCTCGGCGTTTTGGGTTCAGCACCCAAGTTCCGGCCCAGCCAGTCTTCTACACCACCGGCTCGTCTCACACCGTTCGGATGGGCAAGCTGCAGGTGCGACTGCAGCACGTGGCTGCGCGCAAGCTCGCACTGGCCGGTCGCCCCGCAGGACAAGCTCTCTCCGCACTATGGTACCTCGGGCGTCACCAGGTCACACCGGCCACTTTCGAGCGCATTGCAGCCAAACTGCCGCAGGTCGAATTCGAGGCGTTACGAAGCGCCAAGGCCTCGATGCCGGCCTGGATGGTGGAAGCACTTCGCCGGTATGAGGAAGGCACGGTGGCGCATGGCTGACCTCCACCGCGAACACTACTTCGACCTGCCCGTCAGTGATCAAGCCGATTTGCTGCAGAGCCTGGCGCCTGTGATGGGTCGGCGGGCCGAAATCCTCGAAAAAGACATCTGGTTGTGCCAGGTGCTCGACATCTTGTTTCAGCTGCCGTGCCGCAGGCCCATGGCCTTCAAGGGTGGCACCTCGCTGTCCAAGGTCTACAAGGCGATTGACCGCTTCTCCGAAGACATTGATGTCACCGTCAACTACCGCAGCCTGGTGGTCGATGCCCCGGAGCTGGAGTCGATCACCAGCAACAGTCAGCGCAGCAAATTGTCGGACGCCTTGAAGGCCGCACTCACCACGCACGTCATGGACGAGTTGGTGCCAGCATTGCGGTCGATGCTCGCCTCGGCGCTGCCAACCCAAGCCACCAGCATCGAGGTCAGCGATGATGCCGAGGATAGAAACCCGAATCCGCGAGTTGGCCTCGGTGTTCACCATCGACGTAGCGGCCTACGCCGTGATGAGCAACCACTACCATGTGGTGCTGCGCGTGGACAGTGCGCGGGCCCGTGCCCTGGACGATGAGGCCGTGTTGCGCCGCTGGACGCAGCTTTTCACCGGCCCGCTGTTGGTGCAGCGTTATTTGTCTGTGCTGCGCGGGCAAATGGGCCCCGCTGAGCTGGACAAGGTGCATGAGTTTGCCGAGCTGTATCGCCAGCGTTTGTTTGATTTGTCGTGGTTCATGCGGGTGCTCAACGAATCCATTGCCCGCCAGGCCAATGCCGAAGACGATTGCACCGGCCGCTTTTGGGAAGGCCGCTTTAAAAGCCAGGCGCTGCTGGACGAACAAGCCCTGCTGGCCGCCATGGCCTATGTGGACCTGAACCCGATACGCGCCGGTATGGCCGAGAGCTTGCAGGGCAGCGAGCACACCAGCATCAAAGCCCGCCTGGACGATTTGCAAGGCCAGCCGTTTGTGCCCGTGGTGGCTCCGCTTGTTACACCCACAGTGGCCACTGAAGCCATAGCCGACGTTGCCGAAGTTGCAGAAATTGCCGAAGTTGCAGAAATTGCCGACGTTGCAGAAATTGCCGATGTTGCAGATAAAAATGACCTGCAACCCATATCTTTATTGCCAAGTCTGCTATCAGAAGCAGAGCTTTCTGCGCTTCCAGAAGCGCCGCTGATGCCGTTTGACGTGACCAGCCGGTTTGAGCAAGCCATTCCCTTTGGCCTGCAAGAATACCTTGAGTTGGTGGACACCATGGGCCACGCGGTGCACCCTAGGAGGCTGTCGGACTTTCGGTACATCGGCTGTAATCCGACCGCAGCGGTTCATTTTTTACCGTCTTTTTGGCCCATAGCTACGGCTATGAGCCAGCAAATCCGGCAAAAACTGCCCTCGCTGGGGTCGAATTTGGCTACGCCGCTCTTCGAGAACGCTTCGATGCCGAAAGTCCGACAGCCTCCTAGCAGCCTGTCGGACACAGAAATTCAAAATTTGGAATCATGAATCTGCTTAAAAAATAGGCAATCCGGCCTTGATTTTTCGGATATTTGCATGTTTTCAAGGTATTTCCTGCCCTTATCCAACAT
>Ga0210021_1002026_pt1 | contig 18117 bp, 15 predicted proteins | sample CryGeymeta201517_FD_183981 | JGI IMG/M metagenome (GOLD analysis project Ga0210021, IMG submission 183981) | Groundwater microbial communities from Crystal Geyser aquifers in Utah, USA - Crystal Geyser metaG 2015-17 (SPAdes) (version 2) | ecosystem: Environmental > Aquatic > Deep subsurface >... | reverse complement strand
TCATGGGCGACTTGTTGGTTTGTGGAAAAGACAGGGTTACTTTGCCGTTGGGGACACAGGCTTTGAGGGCGTTTTTGAGCAGGTCGTGCGCGTACAACATGCACGCGCTTTCGCCTTGCGCTTCGACAGGAATGGAGTCCAGGCATTTCTCGCGGGTTAATTCGTTCTGCGTCAAGAGCCACAGAAATCCGCCTCTCGCCTGCATGAAAATCCCGCTTTGGATGGCGGCGGAGCGTTTCAGGAACGCGCCCAGCGCTTTGGACTCCACCTCGACGATCGTTTCCTTGTCGCCCCCAAGCAGCGGCTTGTAGTCCGGGAAGGTCCCGCCCACGTGCGGAACGTCAATGGTAATTTCCGCGCTGTAGCGCTGGGCGGACAAGGTCATGCTGTGACTGTTGAAACCGATGGCAATCTCTTCGTCTTCATCCCCGGACTTGAGCGCGCGTTTGGCGCGGTTCAGCGCCTTAACCGAGTAGGTGGCGCCGGTGGCGTCGGAGGCGTCGAGCGCCAGCGTCGCGCAGGCCAGGATGAACCCGTCTGCGGCGGCGGCCTCCAACTTCTTTTTGCTGGCGGCCAGGTAGATGCCGTGCAGGGCCGGGCGCGTTTCCTCGGTGGAGGCGGCTTCGGTCATGGTCGAGAGCAGGTTGAGATCGCTGGTTTTGATGTGACCTGTCGTTTTCCCAAACTCGACTTTCTCAGGAGTGATGGGGGGAGTCAGCAGGGCGCGCAGCTCGAAGGTGGAACCTGGGTACTTTAGCGTCAGTTTGTCCGCCGCGAAGTCCAGGGTAAGCGCGCCCTCATCGGCCAGTTGAATGGCTTGCTGCAGGGTGATCCCATCCACGTGCATCCACGGGACGGGCTTGGCGGTCTTGTTGCAGGGAACGCGAACCAGCACGCTCCCGCCTTCGATGGCCGCGCAGGCGAACAGGTCGAGCGTGCCCCCTTCGGCGACGCGCAGGCTGACAACGCCTTTGCTGACCAGGTAGGGCGCAAGCGCGTTGATGGCCGGGACGAGTTCGGAGCGGGTGAAATTTAGGGTCATGGTGACATACCTCGAAAATGGATTTAAGTGGCACAGGCCACTACGCGGGGCGTCCTGGCGAAAGACACGACAACGCGCGGAGTGGCCCGTAAAAGAGAAGGAGCGAGCGGGGTCGCATGACGACTCTACTCGCTTTCCTGCCGCTATTTGGTAGCGGCGTCGATGCGGCGGTCCAGTTCGTATCGGCCCGACCAGGCGTACATCAGGGCGCGGACATCTACGACAACGATAACGATCAGGACAATCACACCGACGACAAAAGCGAAAGCGAACATGGTTGCACCTCTTCTCTCAGGGGAAATGGGCGGGTGGCCCAGAGGCTTGCGCCTCCCCTTGAAAGGGCATCACTAAATCCCCTCCCAAAGGGAGGCGGCGAGAGAAAAGCAATTCGCCAATCCCTCGCCGCCTATAGGTGAGAGAGGAGGTGACACATGTTAAAGTGGAGTCAGATGGCCCCGCTCGCAGGCATCCCGCCGGGAGTCGAACCCGTGCGCTCTCGCATGCTCTGCGGGAGTGATTCCTTTCGGGATGAGGGAGAGAGGCGCGAGTGTGCGCCTCTCAAGTCGTACGGAACGGCAGGCTGGCTAGGCGGGTTCGCCTTCCAGGTCTTCGGCAGGTTGAGCGTCCGCTTCATTGGCGAAGTGGAACGGCTCGACGGAGTTCGCGAAGATCACCAGTTTCTGGTGCGTGATGCCGTCCTGCCCGGTCCATTCTTCCATCCCCAGGCGGCCTTTGACGGTGAAGCGGCTCTTGTTGACGACCTGCGAGATTGCCGAGACGGGAGCGCTCATGTTCTCATCCTCCGAGAAAGCCTTCACGTCAAAGAAGAGCGAGGGGCGGTACTCGCCGGTGGCCTTGTCCTTCCCCTGGGAGAGGAAGGCGCGGACTTTGGCCCAGGGCTTTCCGCTTTCGGCGAATTTGGACTCGCCATCGGCAACGGCCTGAAGGGTGAGGATGACGTAATTGGACGGGCGGTTTTTGAAATCGTTGGCAGCCATGTTGGCATACCTCCTTGTATTTGATGGCAGGTGTTTGGCATCATCCTGCGGTAGCTCGCCTTGCGGCAAAGTGTCCCAGCGGGGGATCGAACCCAGGTGCGCCCACGTGTGCGCGCGCGGAACATGAATTGACATATAAAAAAGCGAGGCGGGAAGCCTCGCTCTTTGTTACTTGGCGCGGTCCAGCCACCATTGGTAGGTGACGGCGCGCAAGACCCCGAAAGAAGCGTCTGAAATGGATTCAACCTGTTCATCCAGGAAGCGGCGAATCTCACCTGCCACCACTGGATACTTCAAGATCTCTGCAGAGATGTGGCGAAGCAGACGGTCCTGTTCCGAATCAGATAACCTTCTACCGAGGATTTTCAAGAGAAAACTTCTAAACATCGCAAACCTCCTGCGATCGGGAAGCGCGATGTTTCGCTCCCCGATATGGAATCAGGGAGCGGAGTTTCCGCCCAGGAAAGACAGATTGCCTCTCCTCGCCAGCCCTGGAACAGCGTTCCATGTTTGGCGAGGAGAGGGGAGGCGTCGGGTGGACGCCTCCCATGGAACTAACTTTCTTCGATGGCCGCTTTGCCTACCGGCGCGCCGTGCAGAGTCTCGCAGTGTGTACGGACGGGACAATAGTCGCAGCGCCAAAGCTCGTCCAGCTCGTCCAGGACGGGCGGCATAGCGCCAGAAAGCAGTGTAGTCAGGCGCGCTTTCAGGAAGGCCAGCGTACCCTCACGCTCCAGCGCGATATCGCAACGGACTGGTGTCTTGGGGGAGAGGTACACCACCTGCGCCCCGCAGAAGCCCTCCGCTTTTACGCCGTGCTTCTCTTTCAGGAGCGCGGCGTTCTTCGCGACCAGCAGGGCGTAGAGATTGACCTGCTGGGCATGGGAGGAACGCGCTTGCGGGGGACGATAGACGCGCGCCACGGCGGACGAGCGCGGGTTGAGCGCGCCGCAGTTGGGACACATCAGCCCGTCATCGCCCTTGTACAAGTCGAGATCGCAATGGACGCAGATCGGGACCTTGTGCCCAAAGGGCGGGTTGGCCGTTACCTTGTAGTCCACGATGTGCCAGCCGGTGGGCGTCGCTTCGATGGTATCCGGCGTGCCTACCAGCAGGATGGGTTTTCCCAGGAAGGTAAATTTCCAGGTCAGGGTTTGCTCCCGAATACCGCCGGGATATTTCGCGAGCGCGGCGTGATAGCCGGTGCCGAACGCCATGCGGTACATGGAGGTGGGCTTTTCCCAATACGGATGTTGTTTCTTCAACACGTACTGGCGCGGGCATCCCAGCAGTTCGGTGGCAGAGAAACCGATTTCAGCGCCAGCCGGATGCGCAAGATTATTGGCGTACTCCGGGTCGCGGATCGACCCGGCGATATTGTGGATGGCGGCGGGGATCATGGGACAGCCTGGCGCGCCGCGCTGGGCGCAGGCCAGACATTCGTTGAAAGAAACCGGCTCTTCGGTGACTTCACACAGGAAGCCAAGCAGACCGGTTTGGGTTAGAGTTGGTGTGGTCACGGACATACCTCGAAAGATGGATTTTTTGAACGACTCTGTCGCTCTTTTCAGACTCGAAGAAGTCTTCGGGACTAAAAAGAAAAACAGAGGCGGATAACCTCTGTCTTTTCAATAGGTAGGAGGCTTTTTGGGGTAGATCACCAGGAAGGGATTACAATCTGGTGAAACTTCTTGGGTAAAGTTGAACCGGCGAAGCGGGCGGCTGGCGATCCTGTGCCTGGTCTTGCGTTGGCGGGTTGATTGCTCACCTTTCTTGTCGGTAGTCCAGTTTACCGATACTTGGTTCTCAACTTGGAGACTTTCACTAAGCCGTTCCCTCCGTGATATTCCATGCAATTGGTATTGCCTGACAGCCAGCCATGTTGTAAATATTCTCGAAACATTTGCCTGCGGGCGATTCAGGCGAATTTATGCGATAATAAGGTACTTCAAAAAGCCCATTAAAAAAACACCTGCTGTCTAGTTCAAGAAAGGCAACAATCATTACAAAGCAAAATGCTTACGCCTTCATGATGTAAAAAGAAAAACGTATGCTTAAACAGGGACAAGTCCTAAACAGTCGTTACCAAATTCATGCCGTGCTTGGCGAGGGTGGATTCGGCGCGGTCTACAAGGTATGGGACGATAACTTGCAGAGACATTGCGCCATCAAGGAAAACCTGCAAGTGACGCCCGAATCGCAGAAGCAGTTCAAGCGTGAAGCGGTCATGCTGGCGAATCTCAATCACCCACATTTGGTGCGTGTGACCGATTATTTCATCATCTCCAACCAGGGACAATATCTTGTGATGGATTTTGTGGATGGAATTGACCTGCAAACAGCCCTCGTCAATTATGGCAAAGCGCTGCCCCTTGCAGACACGCTGAAATGGACACTTCAAATTTGCGACGCGCTGACCTACATCCACAGCCAAAACCCGCCCATCATTCACCGTGACATCAAGCCTGCCAATATTCGTATCACATCGCAGGGAAATGCGGTGCTGGTGGATTTTGGATTGGCGAAAATATTTGAAGCGAATGCAAAGACCAGCACAGGTGCGCGTGGATTGACTCCGTATTTTGCCGCGCCTGAACAATACGGCATGGGCGGCACAGACGCACAAAGCGATATTTATTCGCTTGGCGTGACCCTATACTGCATGTTGACCAATCACGTACCTCCCGACAGCGTGGACATCATGGTAGGCAATGCCAATCCGCCGCCACCTGCCAAAGCCATAAACAATGACATTCCCGAATTCGTGAGCGATGCAATGCAGTGCTCTATGCAGATACGCCGCACGGACCGCTATAAATCGGTAATTGATTTTAAAAATGCGCTAAGGAATGAAACAAAAGAAGTCATACAAGTTAGTGCCATAATTGCTACCGAGTCCGAGGAAGATGTTTATCGTAAGGCAATTTCAGTGGATCCAAATAACGCACTAAATTATTACTATCTTGGGGAACTTCTTAGAAACCAAAAGCGAAATGACGAAGCGGTGGATGCTTATCGTAAGGCAATTGCAATTGAACCAAAACACGCCAAAGCTTATTTAGGTCTTGGGCGAATTCTCTCTGGTCGAGAAGCCGAATATTCATTTCGTCAGGCAATTGAAGCAGATCCAAATTGTGCTGCTGCTTATTCCGGCCTTGGCTATCTTCTCGAAAATGAAAAACGGTTAAAGGAGGCTGAACAATATTATCGCAAAGCAATTGCAGTTGATGCAACTAATTCCTTTCCCTACGTAGTTCTTGGTAAACTTCTATGGGATCAAAACCGATTAAAAGATGCTGAGGAGGTTTATCGTAAAGCCATTATGTCAGTTCCTGGTCACCTTTTTTATACTTCGCTTGGCGGAATTCTAGAAGAACAAAAACGCTATAAAGAAGCTGAGGAAATGTACCGTAACGCAATTGCAGAAGACCCAAATGACAGCTTTCCCTATTGTTGCCTTGGTGGTATTTTAAAAAATCAAAAGCGCTTTAAAGAAGCTGAACAAGCCTACCGTCAAGCAATTGCTATTAGCCCAGATGATACTATCTACTATTACAGTCTTGGTGATTTTTTCAAAAGCCAAAGACGATTAGAAGAAGCTGAAGAGGTCTACCGCCAGGCAATTGAATTGATCCAAAAAAATTTGAACGTTTCTCGTCTATCTAAGCCTTGAAGAAATTCTTAGTAGCCAAAAGCGCTATCAAGAAGCATTGGAAATCCAGGAAAAGATGAAAGAAATTCTTGAAAGTAACACTTGAGTAAGGCTTACGACTGATTGACGAACGTTTTGAAAAAAAGCACATCGAACAAACTTCTATTGTTTTTGCGAGAATTAAACGATTCGCAATTACATATTGGCCCGAAAGGATGCCTGCAATGGACACAGAGGTAATAGAAATATACAAAGAATATCGTATCGAAATTAATTCAGTACCAGAACAGCAATTTGATTTTGATGATTTTGGTTGGGCGTTCCAAGTATTCAAGGACGACGAGTTATGTTTTCGGATGGTGATCAAGACTGCCAATAGCAAGAAAACAGACGCCAATAAAACACGTGTGCTTACTTGGGGAAAGGAAAAAATCCATAAGTTACTTGATACGGAAGGTTTTGAAAAGAAAACTGATTATTGTTATCAATGGGTAGATGTAGCTAACACCCCTTCTCCCCAAAAAATTGACTGTGATTATTTTTTGCAAAAAGACAGGAGAGCGGTATATCAGGAATTGCAATTTCTAAGGACAAAGGAGTTTCGCTACCAAGAAAACCTTGATTTGATTGAAACAAAAAAATCTGAGTTTATAGATTCAGGTTCGGTTCCGTTTGATCTCCAGAACGCAGATAAAATAGTCAGTGCCGAACTGATGGAAATACGAAAAAGAATAGATGCGCTTGAAAACGTTAATGCGTTTATTGCAAAAACCGATTCGCTTACCGTTTCAGTAAAAGACGACATTGAGTCTATTCGCAAAGATGGGGCTGCGCCAGAACGTATTGAGATGTTAGAGAGGCAGATTGAAAATCTAACAGAATCTTACAAACGAACAATTTCTGAGTTAGGGGCGACATCATCACCGCCTAGCAACATTGAACCACGATTAACTATATTGCAACCCAGTATAAAACTCGTAGATGCCAATTTAGCGTATAAGTATGCAGGATTTCAAGAGGACGCTAACACGTTGCTTGGATTCACTTCTCTTTTTTTGGGAGTAACTGTTGGAGAATTAATAAGCCTTGGAGTATCTATTACTTCTAAAACAGAGAGTGTTGTTATTGCAATTCATGCAACGGCGGTTGTCTTTGGTTTGCTTGTTATGCTAATATTCGGTTATCTTACATGGAAGGCCAAACAAAAATCTGACGAAGCTAAAAAACAATTTGAAACGGACATTGGAGTAAAGGAAGTTGTTTTGCGTTCCATCAATCTCTCGTAATTCCGATAACATATAACAGTCTAAATTTCAATTGCGGAAAAAATCAAATGGAAAATGACTGGTTCAAAAAAGGCAACGACTTTTACAAAGCGAAATGCTTATGTCATTCGTGACATCAAAAAGAGAAACGTATGCTTAAAAAGGGACAAGTCCTAAACAATCGTTACCAAATTCATGCCGTGCTTGGCGAGGGTGGATTCGGCGCGGTATACAAAGTATGGGACGATAACCTGCAGAGACTTTGCGCCATCAAGGAAAACCTGCAAATAACCCCCGAATCGCAGAAGCAATTCAAGCGCGAAGCGATCATGCTGGCGAATCTCAATCACCCGCATTTGGTACGTGTCACCGATTATTTCATCATTCCCAATCAGGGACAGTATCTCGTAATGGATTTTGTGGAAGGAGATGATCTACAAACAATTCTCGCCGACAACGGAGGTCCCCTGCCAGGCGAGCAAGCATTGGCATGGATCAGGCAAGTATGTGATGCCCTGATTTACATCCACAATCAGAATCCCCCAATTATTCACCGCGACATCAAACCTGCCAATATTCGTATCACGCCACAAGGAAACGTGGTACTGGTGGATTTTGGATTGGCAAAAACTTTTGATGTCGGTGCGAAGACCTCGATGGGCGCACGCGGACTGACCCCACACTTCGCCGCGCCTGAACAATACGGTACTGGTGGAACTGACGCACAGAGCGACATATACTCACTTGGCGTAACGCTATATTGTCTATTAACGTACAGCGTTCCGCCAGATAGTGTGGAAATTATGTTGGGAAACGTCAATCCGCCGCCGCCCGCAAAAGCCGTTAATCGAAATATCCCTGATGCAATCAGCGATGCACTGCAATGCGCCATGCAGTTACGCCGCACAGACCGCTATTTATCAGCGGAAGATTTCAAAACCGCCTTGTTAGCCAAACAGAAGCCTTTTGCTCAGGTGAAGGTTGTAGAATCGCCCAAAGAGCAACAGAATTTCGAAATTCGCGATCTGCGATTGAAGACTCAAATTTTAAGTAACCTTGCAAGTTCAACGTTGATTTGGGCGGAAGGCGCGGATAGATCGAAGGGTAAATCCCGCTTCAAGTTATATCAAGCGAATGAGTTCGCGATTTGGACAACTCCACCATCACATCTAGAATTACGAATGGCATTGGAAATTGTTGAGCCAAGAACGATTCATGTTTTTGCAGTTTCACCCTCAGAAGAAAAGCCTGAAGATTTCTTAAATCTTTTAGCAGGTTACTGCAAATACGCGATTGGTCATTTCAACGGAAAAACGACTATTAGTGGACTTGCGGCATGGATGGGTTTATGCGAGAGTGCCATTCAGGTTGGGTTGGAATGGTTCGCGGCAGGGGGGCAACTGACTATAAACATTGAAGAAGATACTGTTAGTTTGTCGGAAGAGAAGCAAGAGAAAAACCCATATCTTCAAGCGGAATTATTTACTGCTCTCAGAGGTGCATTGAATGAAACCGCGGCATATCGAAGGCTTTTCGCAACGACGGATGATTTGCAAGAATTGCTTACTCGTTTACCGCGCCAGGCTGACCATGAAGTACCTAAACCTGTGCAAGTTATAACGCCGCCTGTAATCAAAGTTGATAAATCCGACTTGCATAAAAATCCTACTTACGACAACAAACTTACCATCTCCAATGGCATGGAGTTTATGCGCGTGCCAGCAGGCAAGTTTTTGATGGGAGGCGATTACAAAATTTTTAGTAACAGAAACGGGAATATTGAAGGATTGCTTGAAGGATGGCACTATGACAATGAAGCCAGCGAATACTATGGTTATGACCATTACTACTATGACTTTGATGATCAAAAGCCTCGACACACCGTTGATATTCCCTACGATTATTGGATGGCGCGCTTTCCTGTGACAAATGAGTTATATAACGCTTATGTAAAATCCAAAGGAATCAATCATCCTATAGATAATTGGGAAAAGAAAAAAGATCATCCTGTTACTAGAGTCTCATGGAATAATGCAACGGCATATTGTAAATGGCTGAATAACTTAATAAAAAGCGAAACGCCTTCGGGTTTAGTATTACGCCTGCCCACCGAAGCAGAATGGGAAAAAGCCGCGCGTGGAACAGACGGGCGCGAATATCCTTGGGAAGGTGCGCGTGATGAAAATAAATATAATTCTAGCAAATTTAGAACAACGCCCGTTGCACTCTATTCTCCACAGGGAGATTCACCTTTCGGTTGTGCCGATATGATGGGCAATGTTGGAGAATGGACTTCCAGTTTGTATGAACCCTATCCTTTCAGCATCAAGAACATGGTTGAAAGCGCTTTGGAGTCTGATCAGCTTGTGTTGCGCGGCTCGTTCGACGATGTTGCTGGTTCCGAATGGATATACGTGTCTACTCGTAATCACAATTATCCGACTTTCGCATTCAACTGTGGTTTTCGCGTCTTGCTCGCCCCTCCCAGCAACCTTTTGTGACATGAGGCAAAATGTTAATTGAACATTCGGATAAATTACCCAGTGGAGAATTGAAGCGGATCTTTGATGATCCAAACAGAAAGCAAGAAAGGGATAATTTAGAAAGACTTTGGACGCGATTCAAACCATACGCAGATTCGCATTTTATAACCGAAATCTCATCAAAGAGCATATCGAAGTTTCAAAGTCGCTTTTGGGAAATGTATTTAGCTGTGACTCTACTGGACTTAGGGTTTAAATTACGCCCTCGCCTTGAATTAGGCAAGAAAGGGCCAGATATCTGTATCTCGTTAGCAGAAACCAATATCTGGATCGAAGCAATTGCATGCGGTACTAGCCCCGATGACTGTGCAGAGTCTGAAAACGGGTTCGATTCGATTGATGAATCGGTGATTCTTCGATACACATCCGCAATAGCTGAGAAGTTCAGGCAATATGGAGAATATCAGGATACAGGTATACTCTCAAGTTCTGAGCCTTACTTAATTGCTATCAATGGTTCCCGTATTCCATTTTCAATACCAGACGATGATTCATCTAACATGATTCCGAACATAATTAAAGCTGTCGTACCATTCGGTGACTATACAATGATTCTGGATCATGACGGTAAACAAATCGTAAAAACAGGCTATTCTTACCGAGACGAAATAGTCAAGCCGTCTGGTAAAAAGGTGTCAACCAAATTTTTTCCTGAACCGAAATATGCGGGCATTAGCGCGATTCTGTTTTCAAATATTGACATCTCGTGTCTGCCTGATAATTACGGTGATGATTTTTTGTTCTTCCGCAATCCAATGGCGATTAACTCATTGCCTGCTGGATGGCTCAAGGCAGGTGTCGAGTACCGGCTCGAAGGCAATAAATTTTTCAAGAAACGCTGGAAACGAACTTAATACGAGAGTTGGAGGGTAAGTAAACTTGCAGACAACATTCCAACCCTTCATCAGGAGCAACCCATGACCGAACTATCCTTTAGTGCAAATCTAGCCTGGCAACTGGCGGCCCAGGAAGCAGCGGCGGCGCGGTCCGAGTTCATTGAACCGCCGCATATCCTGATCGGAATCTGTAGCCTGGAAAAAATATCCATGCAGGCAGATGAGTTTGACCCATCTGCGCGGCCACTTTCCACAAAGAGGATGTTTCATGGATGATTTACTTCATCAGGGTATAACAGCATATAGAGCAGGGAAACAGGACGAGGCGCGAAATGTTTTTATAGCTGTCGCTAAGCAAAGTCCGGATGACGAACTTGCCTGGGGGTGGATGTATCAGGTTTCAGTTGATGACAAAGAACGCTTTTATTGCCTGAAACAAATGTTACGCATCAATCCAAAGAACGAAAAAGCCAAACAAATGTTGGATACCCTTGCGGGACAGGATTTGCCACTTGAACCAGCACAAAAGAATAATGTGACGCCAGTTGCTCAAACTGCAAATACCCAAAAGCAATCAGACGCTGATCTTCACGCGCTGGATGCAAACCACTGGTACATAGAAGGGAAACAACTTTGTGATCTGGAAGATTACGAAGAAGCCATCCGTTGTTTTGAAAATGCACTGCAACTTGAGCCGCAATACGCGTATGCGTGGCACGAAAAAGCGTTGTGCGAAGATAATCTTGGACTTACATTCGATGCAATTCATTCCTACGAACAGGTGCTGGAATTTGCAGATGATGAACCTGGGTTAATCCAAAGCGCCGTTGCGCGCCTGGCTGAATTGGAAAAAGATCAAAAGCCTATTGTAAATCCCTCGAAAAATACAGAAAGCCAAAACCCGCAAAAAGATCGAGGGATAACCGATCAACCCACAGGCGGACTTTATCATCCCGGCGATATTATTGGACAAGAATACGAAGTTCTAAAAGTATTGGGCAGTGGAGGATTTGGCGTAGTATATTTAGTTTTTAGTCATGTGACTAAGAGTGAGTGCGCCTTGAAGACTTTCCAGGATAAATTTCTCGCGGACGCAAAAACAAGAGACCTCTTTCGTAAAGAAGCAAACGTTTTAGTGGAACTCGAACGACATCCCTATTTAGTGCAAACATATTTTGTGGACGTATTCTCAGGACGGCTTTTCATAGCTATGGAGTACATTGCGCCAAATAAGCAAGGAATTAATTCCCTAGCAGGTTACTTGCAATACCGCTCGCCGGAATTGGTGCAGAGTCTGCGCTGGGCTATCCAGGTCTGTTTTGGGATGGAATACGCCTACTCTAAAGGGATTCGGACGCACCGCGATCTGAAACCGGAAAATATCATGATCGCACAAGATGGGACAGCCAAAATTACCGACTTTGGTTTGGCAGGTGTATTGGATTCATACGCGGAAAATTCAGCAAGTATGAAGGATGAGATAAATGTATTCGGTAAGACACAGAGAGGAGATGTATTTGGTACCCTCACCCACATGCCGCCGGAGCAGTTCGATGATGCCGCAAGTTGCGATGTGAGAAGTGATATCTATGCTTTTGGTATTGTGCTTTTCCAGATGGCAAGTGGCGGCGAGTTGCCCTTCCTAGCTACTCCGCCTAGGGATGGCTCGCGGGAAGAGATTATGCGCTTCGGGCTGGACATGCGACGACTGCATAACGAAGCCCCTGTGCCTCGATTGGATTCGCCAATCTATCCAATTATCAGACGTTGCCTAAAGAAGGAGCTTGATAAGCGCTATCAGAGTTTTGTACAATTGCGTTCAGATTTGGAATCGATTCTCAAGCAACTGAATGGGGAAATAATCAGGGTTCCGCAATTGGCGAAACAGAATGCTCAAGAATTGAGCTACAAAGGACTCAACCTTAATCATTTAGGGCGTTACGAAGAAGCCCTTCACTACTTAGATCAGGCTTTGGAACTCGATCCGCGTCATGTAGGCGCTCTTTCCATCAAAGGTAGTTGTCTCAATCATCTGGGTCGTTACGAAGAAGCAATCAGTTATTGTGATGAAGCCTTGGCAATTCAACCTCTCCTTGCGGCTACTTGGAATAACAAAGGTAACAGTCTCAACCAACTAGGTAATAAAGAAGAAGCCATCCGCTGCTTTGACAAGGCATTGGATATTGCCCCACGTTTTATTGATCCTTTAATCAACAAAGGTAATTACTTCAACAGTCTTCGCCGTTACGAAGATGCCCTCGACTGCTTCAATCAAGCTTCGGAGCTTGACCCGCGCGATATAGATATCTGGCTTGGCAAAGGCAGAAGTCTCAACGGTCTAGGCCGCTACGAAGAAGCCATTCAATATTGCGATAAGGCATTGGAAATTGACCCACGCGATGCGCTGGTTTGGGATGACCGAGGTCGCTACTTCAGCAGCCTTGGTCGATATGAAGATGCCATTCACTGCTGTGACCAAGCCTTAGAAATTGACCCAAGCAATGCAAATACCTGGAACAACAAAGGTTGTTGTTTCAACAGTCTGGGTGAATACGAAGAAGCCCTTTGCTATTTTGATAAGGCATTGGAAATTGACCCGCGCAATTTGGCAACTATGAACAATAAAGGATTTAGCCTTGCAAATTTAGATCGTTACGAAGAAGCCATTCAATATTTTGATAAGGCATTGGAAATTGACCCACGCGATTTGGCAGCTTTGGGCAACAAAGGCTCCTTTCACCACCATCTAGGCCGTTATGAAGAAGCCATGCATTATTATGACAAGGCATTGGAAATAGACCCGCGCAATGTAAATGCCTGGAATAACAAAGGCAAAAGTTTCAACAGTCTAAGCCGTTACGAAGATGCCATCCGCTGCTTTGAAAAGGCATTAGAAATTGACCCACATTTTGTGGATACTTTGAACAACAAAGCTGATATTCTGCGCAATCTGAGCCGCTACGAAGAAGCCATTCAATATTGCGATAAGGCATTGGAAATTGACCCACATAATGCATCTGCTTTGCACAACAAAGGCAACTGTCTCATCAGTCTTGGCCGTTACAAAGAAGATCTTCGAAAATTAGAGCAATCACTGATAATAAATGGCAATCGGGAAAACCTAAGCGGAATGGCTGAAATTTTATTCAATATGGCAACTATTTACGCTCAACAGGACGAGTTATTCATTGCTCTGCCTTTAGCACAACAATCAACTCAATTATGGGGTCAAATCGATCACCCTATGAAGAAAAAAGCACAAGAATTTGTAGCCCGAATAAAAGAATCTAGAACGATTTACATAGATGAAATTATAGAGAATGTCCAGAAGGTGAACTCGCCCGCTGAACTGCAGAATGTCGTCAAGAAATATCCTATTATGATGGATATTAAATTTCTGGATGAGTTTTGTGGTTCTGTTCTTAAAGAAATTCCACTAGATGCAAGACCCGCTTATAAACAACGACTGGAATGGTTGGCGCAGGTTGTAAATAATATTTCTCAGTCTGCGCATGAAGTCTTTTTCTATCAGATAGATTCGCTTGCAAAATTGCATATTGCAGTCAGGCAGTATCCATTCATGACTAATGATAGATTTATTGAAGTTGTCGAGCAGGTGATTAATGAACAAATTCCATTGCAAAACAAACCTTCTTTTAACCAACTACTGAGTTGGCTGAAAGAAATTGCAAGTCAATAATGATCGTGACTTGCAATTTGACCAAGAAAAAATATATACCTAAAATTAATATTCTACCCCCTCATCAGGAGAAAATGATGACAGAATTATCCTTTAGCGCAAATCTGGCTTGGCAAATGTCTGCCCAGGAAGCGGCGGCGGCGCGCTCTGAGTTCATTGAACCTCGGCATATCCTGATCGGGATCTGCAGTCTGGAAAAAATATCCATGCAGGCAGATGAGCTTGACCCGCCTGCGCGGCAGTCTCTGCAATTCGAACAGGATGCCATTGACGATATTTTGCGTGACTTCGAACTGGATGCAACAGACCTGCGGCGCAGTGTGCGGGATGAATTAGGCGAAAGCAAGTACGAGCACACCGAGAAAATCATTCACCGCAGTCCGGCATGTAAACAGGTTTTCAAGCGCGCTGGAGAGTTGGCACGCTCCGCGTCCACAGAAACCTTAACCTGTATTCATCTTCTGGCGGCGGTTCTGGAGCAGCCCAATTCTGTCATCACTTCTGTTTTAGCAGCAGAAGGAGTTACAGCGAGTGATCTGGGCAAGCGCGCCCTGGGGAAGGTCACGCCTGCGGGGGTGGATGTTGAACCGGTCAAGGTACACGCTGAAAAAAACAAACAGGATCAGGGAGGCACGCATTACCTGGAACGCTATGGGCGCGACCTGACACAGATGGCTCGTGATGGGAAACTCGGTCCGTTCGTTGGCCGCCGTCCCGAACTTCTGCAAATCATCCAAACGCTTGCGCGGCGTTCCAAGAATAACCCGGTTCTGGTGGGCGAGGCGGGTGTGGGCAAAACTGCCATAGTCGAAGCGCTGGCACTGAGGACTGTGCAAGGCAAGGATTCGCAAATCCTGGGCGATAAACGAATCATCGAACTTAACATGGGCGCGCTGATGGGCGGAACGAAATATCGCGGCGAATTCGAGGAACGTCTCGATCATATTTTGAAGGAAGTACACACGCACCCGGAAATCATCCTCTTCATTGATGAAATCCACATGCTGGTGGGCGCGGGGCAGACGGGCGACGGCAGCATGGACGCGGCAAACTTGATCAAGCCTGCTTTGGCGCGCGGTGAACTACGTTGCATCGGCGCGACCACCATCAGCGAGTACCGCCGCAATATCGAAACGGACCCGGCACTGGAACGGCGCTTCGAGAAGATCATCGTCAACGAACCCAGCCGCGACGAGACTATCGAGATATTGAAAGGCTTGCGGCACAAGTGGGAGGAACACCACCAAGCGCGGTTCACGGATCAGGCACTGCAAGCCGCGGTGGATTTATCCATCCGCTTCGACGGCGATCATCAACTACCCGACAAGGCGATTGACCTGATAGATAAAGCCGGGGCGCGCACAAGGATTCCCATTCTGAGCATGATGGTGGGCGATAAGGATGCCAGCGGAACGCACGTGAATGGAGAGGTGACTGAAATGACGGTTGCCCGCGTCCTCTCCGAAAAAATCGGTGTGCCGCTGGATATCATCATGGGTCATCTGGAAAGCGGGGAAAAGTCGCGGCTATTGGAACTCGAAGCCTTCCTAAAACAGCGCATCATTGGTCAGGACGAAGCAATCGCCCGCGTCTGCAAACGGCTGATCATGGCGCACGCAGGCCTGGCTGAAAGACATGGACCGCTGGCGGTCTTCCTGTTCCTCGGCCCCAGCGGCGTAGGCAAAACAGAAACGGCGCGCTCGCTGGCCGAGTTCCTTTTCGGGAACGAAGCGAACATGATCCGCTTGGATATGTCCGAATACATGGAGGAACATAGTTTCTCCAAGATGATCGGCTCACCGCCCGGCTACATCGGCCACGAGGAAGAAGGTCAACTGACCGGCCAACTGCGCACAAAGCCGCACTCGATTGTCCTGCTGGATGAGATCGAGAAAGCGCATCCCCGTATCTTTGACCTGTTCCTGCAAGTATTTGACGATGGCCGCCTGACCGATTCAAAGGGTCGCACCGCAGATGCCCGGAATGCGATCTTTATCATGACTTCAAATATTACCGCTGGCAAACAGGCGGATTTGAATTTCCTGCCTTCCGAACAAACTGAAAATGAAATCCTCCACGAGGTCGCGAAACGTTTCCGCCCTGAATTCATCAACCGAGTCAATGAGCAGGTCATTTTCAAATCGTTGGGTCAGGCTGATGTGCAAAAGATTCTCAGTCCCATGCTGGAAGAAATTCAGCAAAGCCTTCAAGAACAATATCAAGTCACCTTGCAGATTGATGAACAGGCTGAAATCTTGCTTGCCCAGGCAGGCTACAGTCCGCAGTATGGTGTGCGCGAGTTGCGCAGGGTGGTGGAAAAGTTAGTTCAGATCCCATTGAGCGAATTGATCCTGGCGGGAAAACTGGTCAAGGGTTCGCAGTGGCAACTGGTCAGGCAAGGGGAAGACTTGGTGTTTAGAGTATCGTAATAATAACTAAACCAAATGATGATTCGGCCACATAACTTAACGGCGGGAGGGTGTAGCGCCGCTGCCTCTGTTATTGGCGGAAATCGCTATGGCAAAGGTGATGCATAGCGCGGCGCCAAAAACAGAAAAGAAGATCGGCCAGGCTTGGGGGTGGTGCGACCGCAGAGCGATCATAAGTGGGATGGCCACAAACACAAGTTCCACAATTGCAATCAACGTTTTGTCCTTTCAAAACAGCGGGAGTTGTTGTTGTCCGGCGTTCTGGGCCTTTACCGGTGTTGGTGTTTCCGCGAGAAGCGACCGGAATGACAATGGCGTCTGTGTATTCCTTGTAGTGTTTTTCGCCGTTAATGCCAAAGTCGAAACCATAGACAGCCGCGCTCCTGGCGGCAGCGTAATGCCTGCGGCGGTAATCCTCAAGCGCATGGATCGCCAGTTTCAACGCATTCTTTTGCGATTTGTCCATAGAGATTTTTTCTTCCTTTTGATGATTTTTTTGGCTCGATTTTCTTGTCATTCTCATAGCGTATAAGTTGAATTGTACGTAATGATAGTGTATAATTGCGGCAGATAATCGCAAAAACGCAGTCAGGATGTATACATTCTCATTGCATAAAATCGAAAAGGATATCCCCGAAGGTTAGCATGAGCGACACTGATAAACAGTACTTTGAGTGGTTTTATCGAAAAATCCAAGCCGAAGGCGTGCCTGCGGTTTGGACGGGCAGTGAGCGTCATTGCGGAAATTACCCCGCGCTGGTTGCGGGGATGCCGGGCTTATATATTTTTGACGCCAAGGAATACTGCTCCATGTTTTACCCTGCCGCCTGGCGTTATCGCTATGGTGTGTACGCCGCCGAGCAAAACATCACCGTCGAGGCTTCGCCAGTCGCCGAAGGGCGTGTGACCGCAGTTTGTTTTCCAAATGAACATGTGTACGAGCCAAGCAAGTACCACGAAGGGCTTGAAGTTTGTAAGTGGTGTGGTAGCGCCCGTCCAGTGCAGGCGGTAGAACCCGTAAAGGAGGAGGCGTAATGCAAACATCGAAGGCCAAACCGCTAACCTACCAAACCGCGCTTGGAATTTCGGTTGGCGATCGCGTCTCCACCAGTTACGGGACCGGCGGAATCGTCACTCACGTCAGCAGGCCGTACTATGTGGAATACGATGTCGGTGGCCTGGTTGTGCGCACCTGGCCGGTGGTGTCGCTTAATTATGATGGTGACAAAATCATCAACGATATCCGCATCGAAGGAAACCGCTGGTTTACGGATGCTGACGATGAAATCTTCATTGAGAAGGCGCAGCCCGAATACCCCTTGCAGATGGACATGTTCGAGGCGACGCTGGAACCGTTTGAGCCATACAGATTTCGCGCAGGAGTGGACTACTCGCGCAACGTCTGGATGTGTGAGGAGTGCGGCGACTTCAATGCCGGTCCAGAGATGAATGATATGCGCTGGCGCTGCCCAATCTGCGGCAAGTACGGAGTGACCAAAATCATCCTGATGCAGCCGAGAGTACACGGGAAGAAGCAATGGAATTCCTACCTTCTGTCGCTCGGGGCGGTAGAATCGCAATGATGACCCCAACGCACAAAACCATTCTTGAAGCGTTCGAGAATTACTTACGCTCCTCGCCGCTGCCTTCAC
>Ga0210021_1002025_pt1 | contig 18136 bp, 15 predicted proteins | sample CryGeymeta201517_FD_183981 | JGI IMG/M metagenome (GOLD analysis project Ga0210021, IMG submission 183981) | Groundwater microbial communities from Crystal Geyser aquifers in Utah, USA - Crystal Geyser metaG 2015-17 (SPAdes) (version 2) | ecosystem: Environmental > Aquatic > Deep subsurface >... | reverse complement strand
TGCTGGCGGGGGACGAAAACACGCCTTCGCTGCGCGGCAAGGTCGATTTGATCTACATCGACCCGCCGTTTGACAGCAAGGCCGACTACCGCACCAAGGTCACATTACCGGGTATGGAGCTGGAGCAAAAGCCCACCGTCATCGAACAATTCGCCTACTCCGACACCTGGAGCGACGGCACGGCTTCTTACTTGGCCATGATCACACCGCGGCTGATTTTGATGCGTGAGCTGCTGGCCGATACCGGCGGTATTTGTATTCACATCGGTATGCAGGTAAGTCATTACGTCAAGGCAATAACCGACGAAATTTTTGGCAAAGAGAACTTCAATACAGAGGTAGCTTGGTCATACGGCACGCCCAGTGGTGGCCGTGCTGCAGGCAACAAAATCGTCAAATCACATGAATATTTGCTTTGGTATGCCAAAAATTATGGGAAGCAAACCTATAACAAAGAATATTTACCGTACTCAGATAAATACATTGCAGATCGCTTCACAGAAGTCGATGCAAAAGGGCGAAGGTATCGGACGCGCGAAAGAGAAAAAGGGCACTTTGAACATCAGTATTTGGACGAGAGCAAAGGTGTGCCCCTATCAACCGTTTGGACTGATGTCAAACAGTTGTACGCCTATCACCTTGTAAAGAGAAAAAAAGAAGAAACCGGATATGACACACAGAAACCAGAGGCATTGCTTGAAAGAATCCTGAAGATTGCAACAAATGCAAATAGCCTCGTCGCCGACTTCAACGGCGGCTCCGGCACCACGGCGGCCGTCGCCGAAAAACTCGGCCGCCGCTGGATCACCACCGACCTGGGCAAACCCGCCTGCATGATCATGCGCAAGCGCCTGATTGACCTGGAGGCCAAGCCGTTTCTCTACCAGGCCATTGGCGACTATCAGGTGGAGGCGGCCAAGGCCATGCTGGGGCGCGACTTCCGCATCGGCGACCTGTCGCAAATCGTGTTGTCGCTGTATGGTGCCCTGCCCTTGCCGCCTGAAGTCAACCCGCAGCGCAACCTGGGCCAGATCGCCGGCATGGCGTTTGGTGGATCAGGCGCAGGCAAGAGCAGCAAAACGCTGGTGCTGGCCGACTCGCCCAACAAGCTCACCGGCGCCGCCACGTTAAAGAAGGCGATTGCGCAGCGCGACAACCTGCTGGGCGGCTGGGATCGGGTGGTGGTGCTGGGCTGGAACTTTGAGCCCTCGATTGGTGAGACCATCACCGCGCTGAACGATTCGCGCCTTGAAGTGCTGGTGATTCCGCCCGACCTGATGGATCGGCTCAAGAAAAAGGGCGGCATCGACAAACTGCGCGGGCAGGTGCGTTTTTCTTCGCTGCAATACCTGACGATTTACCCGATTGAGCGCCAGGCATCAACCGTGCAGGTAAAGCCCGTCGAAGCCGCCGCCAGTCTTTCAACCAACGCAGGGCAGCCAGCAGAAACGAACGTAAGAACGATGTGCGCTGCAACCGAAACCCTGACTATTCGGCTCAGAAATTACGTGCTGCTGTCGCCCGAGGCGATCAATCTGGACGACGCGAACCGGCTCAAGTTGCAAGCCGTCATCAACCAGGAACCTCTGGCGTTGATCGAATACTGGGCGGTGGACCCGGATTACGACGGCAAAGTGTTCCGCTCGGTCTGGCAGGACTATCGGGGCAACACCGCCAACGATGGCGATGCATTGCGGGTGGTAACCCAGGCGGTGGTGACAACCGCCGCCAAACCCGGCCCGCGCCGCGTGTGTGTGCGGGTGGTGGATGTGTTTGGGTTTGAGGCGGAAGTGGTGGCAACACTGAATGCTGCTTGACTATTTTTCAAGTGAAAAAGCACAATAGCCCTTATATTACAAGCGCTAGCAGCTATTTAATCAGGAGCAAATTTGATGCTGATTCACGCTCAACAGAAGCTGATCTCAGTCAGCCTCAAGCCGCCAGCGCAGGCAACTGGGTCGGTGTGGCGCGGGCCAACGCTGCCAATTCATGCTTGCTGGATCGCAGCAATCCGATTTCTGACGGTGTCAGCCGCCTCGGTGCGGGCGAGATACCGAGCTTCTGATTCAGTAAGCGCGTCGAAGGTGTGAGCGAATCTTCCAATCCACCAGTTTTCAAGTTCTGTCCCATGTTTATGCACCCGCTCATTTGGCCAATGTGTTCGCGCTCACGCTACCTTCAATTCCCGCACGGCCAGCAAATTGGCTTTGAACTCAAGCTGCGCGACTTTCAGGTCATAAGCCGCTTGCAGGTTGAGCCAGTACTGAGGAGTTTGACGCAGTGCTTGACCCAAGCGCAATGCCAATTCAGCCGTGACCGGGCGCTGACCCTTGAGAACGTGCGACACGCGCATGGGCGATACACCAAGGGCCTCGGCAAAAGCGACTTGCGTCAACGACAAATCGTCAAGTATTTCGCGCAGAAATTCACCGGGGTGAATAGCGGGCATTCCGTTAACAGGTGTTTTCATGCTGTTCTCTCCTTAGTGGTAGTCCATGATCTCAACGTCTTGCGCATTGCCGCGGTCAAACCGAAAGCACACGCGCCAACGGGCATTGATACGGATGCTCCATTTGCCTGCCAGATCACCCGACAAGGACTCCAGTCGGTTGGAGGGCGGCTGGCGCAAGTCCTCCACGTCCACAGCGGCATCTACCTGTGTCAGCCGCATCACTGCGCGGTGCAGGATTTCGGGTGGCAAGCGACGCGACTTGCCAGTGGCAAATAAGCGTTCGGTTTCAGTGTTGGCGAAGTTTTCAATCACGATCGAATTATAAACAATTTGTTTATTTTGAAAGTATGACAGGAACAATGACATGACTCAAAACAAAGACCCACTCGCCCTCTCCACCGCCCTCACCGCCAAAACCAACCAGCTTTGTCTTGGCCTGGCGTCCGGCGCGGCCGACATTCTGGAGCTGGTGACACCCACCACCGCAGAGCTGCTGCTGTGGTGGTTTGGCGAAGACATGGTGCTGGCGCGCCAGGGCTTGAACTTTCACATCGGGCAAAAGCAGGCCATTCTGAACGCCATCGTGGCGCATGAGGTGCTTGGCAAAGACCAGCCACACTGGAATTTGCTGGATTTGTACAAGGCCTGTGCGCCGGATGCACTGCTGGGCGGCACACTTTTGAATGAAGTAGCGCAGGCCAAACACGCGCACCCCAAGTACTGCTTCAAGATGGCCACCGGCACTGGCAAAACCTGGGTGTTGCAAGCCCTGATGATCTGGCAACTGCTCAATAAAACGGCAGCGCTGGCACAAGGCTTGGACGACGCCCGCTTTACCCGGCAGTTCATGGTGGTGGCGCCGGGGCTGATTGTTTACGAGCGGCTGCTGGACGCGTTTTGCGGCAAGCTGACCGTCAACGCGCTGGGTGGTGTGTCGGGTGCGCGCGACTTTGACACCGCTGACATCGCCAAATTTGCCGACCTGTTTGTGCCAGACGCGCACCGCGACGCGGTGTTTGCCTTTGTGCGTGGCAATGTCTGCAGCAAGACCGACATCGGGCTGAAAGCCACAGGCAACGGCATGATTGCCATCACCAACTGGCATCTGCTCAATGAGGGCTATGTCATCGAAGACGTGGCAGAAGTCGAAGCGCTGGGTGCGCCGCCTGACCCGCAACAGGTGATTCATGCCGTGTTGCCACTCACGCCCGGCCGCGCCACCGGCAACAGTCTTGACGTGCTAGACCGCCGCTATGCACGCGGCAACGTGCTGGAGTTTTTGGCGGGGCTGCCGGAGTTGATGGTATTCAACGACGAGGCGCACCACATCCATGAGTTCAAACGCGAGGGTGAAAGCACCGAGGTGGAGTGGCAAAAAAGCCTGTCCACCATCGCAGCGGCCAAAGGGCGGCGTTTTGTGCAGATGGACTTTTCAGCCACGCCTTACAACGACATCGGCACGGGCAAAACCAGGCGCAAGGCGTATTTTGCGCACATCATCACCGACTTTGACCTGAAAAGCGCCATGCGCGCCGGGCTGGTCAAGTCGCTGGTGCTGGACCGGCGCAAGGAGATTGGCGCGCTGCCACTTGAATTCAAAGCCGAGCGTGATGAATCTGGCAACCCGGCTCTGAGCGAAGGCCAGCGCGTGATGCTGCGCGCCGGGTTGAAGAAACTGCGCAAGCTGGAAGCCGACTTTGCCGCGCTCGACGCAACCCGCTATCCCAAAATGCTGGTGGTGTGCGAAGACACCAGCGTGTCGCCGCTGGTGGCGGAGTTTCTGCGTGATCAGGAAGGACTGCGGTACGAAGGCAGTCCAGAAGATGAAATCTTGCTGATCGATTCAGGCAAAAAAGCCGAGTTGACTGAGAAAGAATGGACACCGGTGCGCGAACGGCTGTTTGGCGTTGACCGCTACGCCAGCCCGCGCGTGATTGTCAGCGTGCTGATGCTGCGCGAAGGCTTTGATGTGAACAACATCTGCGTCATCGTGCCATTGCGAAGCAGCCAAGCTCAGATTCTGCTGGAGCAGACCATAGGCCGGGGCCTGCGGCTGATGTGGCGCGACGACGAATACGCCGACATAAAACGCGAAAACCGTGAGCGCATCAACGCGGGGCAAGAGCCGGGCAGTTTGCTTGACGTGCTGTCCATCGTGGAGCATCCGGCCTTTCAGTCGTTTTATGACGAGCTGATTGCCGAAGGACTGGCCGGGACCACGGGCGACAACCTGGACAACACATCGAGCACAGGCGACGTGATCGCCGCTGAGTTGCGTGAGGGTTTTGAGGCGTTTGACTTCGGCATTCCGTTCATCTTGCAAGAAGCGGACGAGATGCACGACCATCACGCCATGGACATCACCGGCTTGCCAGCTTTTACCGCTATGGGTGTTGACCATCTGACGGCTTTGCTGGGTAAAGGCGACACGTTCATCTCACAAGACCTGCAAAGCGCCACGCTGTTTGGCGACTACCGGGTGGACGGCGCGGTGATGAACGTGGGCGGCTACAACGAGTATTTGAGCCGCCTGACCCGACGCATCAGCCAGGCGCTGAGCGAACCCATGGCCAAATTCTCCAAGGGCAGCAAAATTGCCACCCACATCGCCAAGCCCTACTTGCAGGTGAACACGGCCGAGCTGACCGGTTGGCTGGACGACTACATCTGGACGCAGTTGTTTGCCGCACCCTTCAACCCGCTTGCAAACGAGCAATGGCGCGTGCTGTTGCTGCAACCGGTGGTGGAACACATCACCAAGGTCTTTGCCCTGGCCTTGCGGACCAGCGAGCAGCCACACGTGACTGGCCAGACCGAAGTGCGCCAGCGGTATTTGAGCGAAGTGCCCAAACTGATGATGCGCGCATCCCATTCTGTGGAAGTGTCCAAGTGCATCTACACACGCCTGGCCTGGCCAGCGCAGAGCGGTGGGCTGGAGCGTGCCTTTATCCACTGGGCGCAGGCTGACAGTCAGGTGCTGGCGTTTTGCAAAATCAGCGAAAACCGCCACACTTTTGCCCGCTTGCGCTACGTCAAAGACGATGGCTTACCAGCGTTTTACTCGCCGGATTTTCTGCTGCGCACGGCGGACGCGGTGTATCTGGCCGAGACCAAGGCACAAGGCCAAATCATGAGCCCCAATGTGCAGCGCAAGTACAAGGCCGCGCTGGCCTGGTGTGAGCGCATCAACCAGCTGGCATCTGAACACCGTGGCGGTGCGTCATGGCATTACGTGCTGCTGGCTGAAAACGTGGTTTACGAGTGGCAGGGCAATGGCGCACGACTGGCCGAATTGCTGAGCTACGCCCGGCTGCGGCCGCTGGCAAGTGCGTCATTACAAACCAGCTTTTTATAACAAATATGGCTCTAGCCCTTATTATATCTACGCTATTAGCTATGTTTTAAATAGCAAATTCACCACTGCCCTTGGGTACATCAAATGCTCTTGGGTCAGCACCCGCGCAGCCAACGTGTCGGCTGTATCCCCGGGCAGCACGGGTACGGCAGCTTGCGCCAGAATCGGGCCGTGATCCAGCTCGGGCGTGACCAGGTGCACCGTAGCCCCGGCCACTTTGCAGCCTGCATCGATGGCGCGCTGGTGTGTGTTCAAGCCGGCAAAGGCGGGCAGCAGCGAGGGGTGGATGTTGACCATGCGTCCGGCATAGTGGTTGACAAATTCAGCGGTCAGAATGCGCATGAAACCAGCCAGCACCACCAGCACCGGGTGGTCAGGTGTGTCAAACGCGTCAATGCGCTCGGCCAGCGCCGCGTCAAACGCCGCACGGTCAGCAAAAGCTTTGTGGTCCAGCACCAAAGTGCCAATGCCATGGCTGCGCGCAAACGCCAGGCCTTTGGCATCGGCTTTGTTGCTGATGACAGCCGCCACGCGTGCGCCATGGTGTGCAGCCCAGTCGTCACGCTGTGAGGCTTTGACGATGGCCGCCATGTTGGAGCCGCTGCCTGAGATCAAAATAACGATGTTTTTCATACTTGGCTGAATTATGACTTTGACCCATACCCCTGACGACACCACCTCCCCTGAATCCGCCCCCAAACCCACACTGCTTCTGAGCCCGGTTGAAGCCCGTGTGCTGGCCACCCTGATGGAAAAAGCCCGCACGGTGCCCGACAGTTACCCGCTGTCGCTGAACGCCCTCACCCTGGGCTGCAACCAGAAAACCACCCGCGAGCCGGTGATGAACCTCAGCGATGCCGAAGTGCTGGAGGCGCTGGCCAACCTGAAAGAGCGCAACCTGGTGCGCGAAAACAGCGGCAGCCGCGTCACCCGTTTTGAGCACAATTTTCAGCGCGGCATAGGCGTGCCCGAACAATCTGCCGTGCTGCTGGGGGTGTTGATGCTGCGCGGCCCGCAAACCGCCGCCGAGCTGCGCCTGAACACCGAGCGCTGGTACAAATTTGCCGATATCTCGTCGGTTGAGGGCTTTCTGGAAGAGCTGCAAGATCGCTCCATTGAAAAAGGTGGCGCACTGGTGGTCAAACTGGCCAAAGCCCCTGGTGCGCGCGAGCAGCGCTGGGCGCATTTGCTGTGCGGGCCGGTGGACGAGGCAGCTTGGGCCACCGGCCATGGTTTGCAGTCAAGCGACGGTGCGCCGGGCACGCAAGCGCGCCTTGACGCACTGGAAACTCAGGTAGCCGAGTTGCGCAACACGGTGCAAAAACTTTGCGCCGAACTGGGCGTGTCACCCCCAGGACAGAGCTAAAAGCACACACATGCTAAAACATCGCCAAATCAAATAAACCTGTGCGCGCTGTGTGTGCAGCTAATGGAGACCTCATGGATTTGGCTTTTACCCCAGAAGAAGAACAGTTCCGCAATGAGGTGCGCACCTGGGTGTGTGCCCACCTGCCCGCTGACATTGCACACAAGGTGCACCACGCCCTGCGTTTGACTCGCGACGACCAGCAGCGCTGGGCGAAGATTTTGGGGGCGAAGGGCTGGCTAGGCTTTGGCTGGCCCACACAGTTTGGCGGTCCGGGCTGGAGTGCCATCCAGAAGCATTTGTTTGAAGAAGAATGTGCGCTGGCCGGTGCGCCGCGCATCGTGCCGTTTGGCCCGGTGATGGTCGCGCCGGTCATCATGGCGTTTGGCACGCCAGAGCAGCAACAGCGCTTTTTGCCCGGCATTGCCAGCGGCGAGGTGTGGTGGAGCCAGGGCTACAGCGAGCCGGGCTCGGGCTCGGATCTGGCCAGTGTCAAATGCCGCGCCGAAAACTTTGGCGACCATTATCTGGTGAACGGCCAAAAAACCTGGACCACGCTGGGCCAATATGGCGAATGGATTTTTTGCCTGGTGCGCACTGCCACCGACTGCAAGCCGCAAGCGGGCATCAGCTTTTTGCTGATCGACATGAAATCCCCCGGTGTGTCGGTGCGCCCGATCGTGCTGCTTGACGGCGAGCCCGAGGTCAACGAGGTGTTTTTTGATAACGTCAAAGTGCCCGTCAACAACCTCATTGGTGAAGAAAACAAGGGCTGGACCTATGCCAAACACCTGCTCTCACACGAGCGCACCAACATTGCTGATGTGAACCGCAGCAAACGCGAGCTGGAGCGCTTGAAACGCATTGCCAAGATTGAGGGCGTGTGGGACGACCTGCGGTTCAGGGATCAAATTGCCCTGCTGGAAGTGGACGTGGTGGCGCTGGAGATGCTGGTGCTGCGGGTGTTGTCCGCTGAAAAATCTGGCAAGAACTCACTCGACATTGCGGGCTTGCTGAAAATTCGTGGCAGCGAAATCCAGCAGCGCTACGCCGAGCTGATGATGCTGGCCGCCGGCCCCTTTGCCCTGCCGCTGATTCACGAAGCGATGGACGCGGGTTGGCAGGGTGACCAGGTCGACGGCCGCGTGGTGGGCTTTCCGGGCGATGCGCTGCACTGTGCGCCGCTGGCATCAAGCTACTTCAACCTGCGCAAAACCACAATCTACGGCGGCAGCAATGAAGTGCAACGCAACATCGTCGCGCAGACGGTGCTGGGCTAAGCGGGAGCAAACCAATGAACTTTGATCTAACAGACGAACAAGTCCAGTTGCAAGACGCTGTGCAGCGCTGGGTTGACAAAAGCTACACCTTTGACCACTACCGCGCCACCGTGAAACATGGCGGCTTTGACCGCGACAACTACGCCCAACTGGCCGATCTGGGCTTGTGCGGCCTGCTGGTGGCCCAAGACCACGGTGGGCTGGGCATGGGGCCGGTGGAGGCCATGTTGGTCATGCAAGCGCTCGGTGCCGGTTTGGTGCTGGAACCCCTGACGCACACTTTCATCACCAGCAGCGTGCTGGCTCGCTTTGCCCCGTCCGATCTGCAGGCGCGTTGGCTGCCCGGTGTCGCCAGCGGCGAAACGCTGGCGGTGCTGGCCTGGCAAGAGCGCAGCAGCCGCTACAGGCCTGAAAAATGTGAAGCAAAAGCGGCTCCATCCCAGCAAATATATGCGCTGACAGCTACTAAAAACATAGTACAAGCGGGTGACCAGGCCGACGCTTTCATCGTGCCTGCGCTGCTCGACGGCGCGCTGGCACTGTTTTGGGTGGAGAGCGCCGCCAGCGGCGTACAAACGCGCGGCTACCTGACCCAAAACGGCAGCCGCGCCGCTGACGTGACGCTCAACCAGACCCAGGCCACCTTGATCACGCGTGACGGCCTGGCCGCGCTGGAACTGGCCATCGACGTCGGTCTTGCAGCCGCCTGCGCGCAAGGCGTGGGCCTGATGGACAAAACCCTGCGGCTGACGGCCGATTACCTCAACACGCGCAAGCAGTTTGGCGTGGCCATTGGCACATTTCAGGCGCTGCGCCACCGCATGGCCGACATGAAGATGCAGCTGGAGCTGGCGCGCTCCATGAGCTATTACGCCACGCTCAAACTGGGTGCCCCGGCAGCAGAGCGCCGCGTGGCGCTGGCGCGCGCCAAGGTGCAGTTGGGTCAATCGATGCGCTTTGTGGGCCAGCAGTCGGTGCAGCTGCACGGCGGCATTGGCGTCACCGACGAATACATTGGCAGCCATTACTTCAAGCACCTGACGCAGCTGGAACTGAGCTTTGGCGACACCCTGCACCACCTGGGCGAGGTGTCAAACCGCATGGGCGAGACGGCGGGTGTGTTTGCGTAAACCTGCCGATCAGGTGATCTTGTGTGCACCCGTCAAACGTGCCAGGCTCTGATCAAAGGTACCCAAGGGCACATGGCCGGCTTTTTTGGCAATAGCCAACACCAGGCAGTCTGAAAAACCCAACGCTGGCTTGGCCCGAAAATCCACCAGCGCGTTGACCACGGTATCTGCGTCTTGCAAAACAAGGGTTTCATGCGCCAGCAGCAAGTCAAGCGCGGCGATCAGTTGGGCAGGCTTGCGGTCGTAAACGGCATCCAGCACCCAAAAGGTTTCGGCCAGCACCAAATGCGACACCCAGGCGCCTTTGGCCACAAATTGGTCGGCCAGCGCCGCTTGCCTTGCATCATCGCGTACCAGCAATCGCACCAACACGTTGGTGTCAATGGCCAGCATAGCGCCGCTGCATGCGTTGACGTATGCCTTGCTTGAGTTCCGCTGCAGTTTTGGTGGGCACCTCCGCTGCGTCGCCAAACAACGCTTGATGCACGTCGGCGGTGTTGTGCCGCACAGCACGCTCAACGCTGATGCGCCCGGCCTCTTCCTTCCAGACCAACACCGACCCCGGTGTCAAACTGAGAAAACTGCGCACAGCCGCCGGCACAGAAACCTGGCCTTGTGAGGTAAGTTTGGTCTGGATTGGAAGCATGGTCGGATGCTAGCAGATTACCGGGGTAAATGAAAAGCCTATTCCACCCCGCGCACCCGCACAAACGACGCCGAGCGCGGCAGCCCCTTGGGCGAGAGGTCGCGGTAGCGGTAGGTCACCAGCGCGCCCACCGGCGGCGGATCGGTGCGTTGTGCGTCGGTGAAGCCAGTGCCCAGCGCAAAGCGCTTGCCGTCGGGCATTTCCAGCAGCAAGGCGCCCAAGCGCCCCTGATTGCGGCCTTTGCCGGGCAGGTGCGCCACCACGCGCGCCTCGTCGTCGGCGTGGAGTTTGAGTTTGAGCAAGGCGTCACTGCGTCCGGGCGACCACAGCGCGTTGGCGTGGTGCAGCACCAGCCCTTCACCACCGCCCTTGAGGGTGGCCCGCAGCAGCGTGTGCAGGGCTGCGGCGTTGCGCACGCGTTGCTGCGCCACTGTCTGCAACCAGGGCTGCTGCGCCTGGGCTACCACCTCGGTCAAACGTTGGGCGCGCTCGGTAAACGTGCCCGGCGCACCGGGCAGGTCAAACACCCTGTACTGCACGTTGCGCCAGTCGGCGTCAACCGGATCCTTGCGGCGCACAATGCCTGAGAGCGCATCGAACCGCCCGCGGCCCAGCCACAACTCGCCATCGAGCGCCGTTTTTGGCAGCGCGGCAATGAACCAGCCCGGCGCGGCAATGGTGATGCCGCTGCGAAAACGCAGGCTTTGCCCGTCCCAATAGGCGCGCACGCCGTCCAATTTTTCGCTCACCCAATACGCCTTGGGGTCGTCGCCCACGTGCCACAGCCGGGCGTGCATCAGTGCAGGGGCCGCAGCCACCGATGCCTGGGCTGACACCGGCTCGGCCGTACCGATCGTGGTGTTGGCAGATGCCGCAGTGGGTGCCCAAACGCCGGCGCAAGCGAGCGCCAAAAAAAGGGGGTTGACGGCTTTGTGGCATGGCGTCATAGCTACTCTCCTTGAATCGTCTTGATCAGCGGCCATTTTGGCGGCGAAAGCCCGTCAGCGCCAAGAATAAACCGGACAACCCTCAGAGCTTGTAGGTAAACATCACGCCGCCAGCCGCGACGACTTGGGCACATGCGCCATCAAAAACTCCATCTGGTCGGCCAGGATGCGCCGGTTGCGCAAAATAAAGTCTTCCCACAGGCTGGGTACATACGGCGTGTACAGCAGCGGCATGTGCGCTTGCTCAGGCGTGCGGTGGCTTTTGTGGTGGTTGCAGGCGCGGCAAGCGGTGACCACGTTCATCCACGTATCGATGCCGTTTTGGGCAAACGGAATGATGTGTTCGCGCGTCAACTCAGGCTCTGGAAACAGCTCGCCGCAATAGGCACACAGGTTGCGGTCGCGGGCAAACAGCTTGCTATTGGTCAGGCCGGGGCGCAACTCAAACGGGTTGATGTTGGGCACGCCTTTGGTACCGATGATGCTGCTGACGGTGATGATGGATTGCTGGCCGGTACGCGCATTATGCCCACCGTGAAACACCGCTACCTGGTGACCCATTTCCCAGCGCACTTCTTCGGCTGCGTAGTGAATCACTGCTTGTTCCAGTGAAATCCACGATTGGGGCAACCCCTGGGCTGACAGCTTTAAGACTTTCAAAACACGACTCCTGAAAAAAAAGACGTTATCCGAACAAAGCCAAAACCACATGGCATCCGGTCAAGGTAACCCCGCTGGTGCGCACATCTAAGACACAATATACATCTTTTAAATGACAATTTGGCTTCAAGCCCTTGAATCCCCTGCGCAAAACGCTATTAAATTCGTAACAAAACATGAAGATTTTTCGCGGTTTCAAACACCCCGACATCGCCCCGGCGTGTGCCCTGACCATCGGCAATTTTGACGGTCTGCACCGTGGCCACCAGGCCATGCTGAGCCTGCTCAAGGGCGAGGCACAGCAGCGCGGCGTGCCCAGCTGTGTGCTGACGTTTGAGCCGCATCCGCGCGACTTTTTTGCTGGGGTCACCCACAACCCCGACCTGGCGCCGGCGCGCGTGGGCACGCTTCGCGACAAGCTGACTGACCTGGACGCCTGCGGCGTGGACCAGATCGTGGTGCTGCCGTTTGATCAAGCGCTGGCCAATTTGTCACCTCAAGCGTTCATCGACTTGGTGTTGCTGCAAGGCCTGGGCGCACGCTACGTGCTGGTAGGCGATGACTTTCGCTTTGGTACGCGCCGCACGGGCGACTACGCCACGCTGGACGCCGCCGGTGTGGCGCAGGGTTTTGACGTGGCGCGCATGAACAGCTATGAGGTGCACGGCCTGCGCGTGTCTAGCTCAGCGGTGCGCAAAGCGTTATCCGAGGGGCGCATGCAGGACGCCACGCGCAAGCTGGGTCACCCTTACCGCATCTCGGGCCATGTGGTACATGGCCGCAAGCTGGGGCGCACGCTGGGCTTCAAAACGCTTAACCTGCGCTTCAAGCACTGGAAGCCCGCTGCCAGCGGCATTTTTGCCGTGCTGGTATATGGCCTGACAGCGCAACCGTTGCAAGGCGTGGCCAACATGGGCATCCGCCCGTCGCTGGACCCGCGCGATGTGAACGGCGGGCGGGTACTGCTGGAAACCCATTGCCTGGACTGGCCCGCCGGGTTAGGCGCTGAGGGCGCCTACGGCAAGATCATCCGCGTGGAGCTGTTGCACAAGCTGCACGACGAACTCAAATACGAATCGCTGGACGCGCTGACCGCTGGTATCCAGCAGGATTGTCAGGATGCGCGTGACTACTTTGCCCAGTAGCCTAGGAGGCTGTCGGACTTTCGGCATCGAAGCGTTCTCGAAGAGCGGCGTAGCCAAATTCGACCCCAGCGAGGGCAGTTTTTGCCGGATTTGCTGGCTCATAGCCGTAGCTATGGGCCAAAAAGACGGTAAAAAATGAACCGCTGCGGTCGGATTACAGCCGATGAACCGAAAGTCCGACAGCCTCCTAGTAGTCAGCGCATCCACGGCAGGTTCTATGTAAACTCGGCTTGAAGAACCCAGGTGACGGGTTCGAAAAATTCGGAAGGCTGCAAAGTGAACCAACTCAGCAAGGCACCGGGCGCTGCTTCGGCAGAAACGGCGACTCGCTCTGCCCGGACGGAAGCCTCGCCTGAGACACTACCGCCAAGCTCCAAGGCCGAACTGGCCTTGCAGATCAGCGAAGCGCGTTTTCGCAAGTTGCTGCAAAACATACCGCTGGTGGCGGTGCAAGGCTATGGCGAAGACGGCACCACCCACTACTGGAACCAGGCCTCAGAAGAACTCTATGGCTACAGCGCCGATGAAGCCCTTGGCCACAGCCTGCTTGACACCATCATTCCGGCAGAAATGCAAGACGGCGTGCGCCAGGCCATGCGGGAGATGTTTGCCACGGGCGTACCCATCCCGGCGGGCGAACTCTCGTTGCGGCGCAAAGACGGTTCGCGGGTGAGCGTGTTTTCCAGCCACGCGTATGTCAAAGTGCCAGGCCGGCCCGCCGAGCTGTTTTGCGTCGACGTCGACCTGACTGATCGCAAGCAAGCCGAGGCCAAGCTGCAACTGGCGGCCAACGTTTTCAGCCATGCGCGCGAGGGCATCACCATCACCGACGTGCAAGGCAACATCGTCGATGTCAACGACGCGTTTACCCGGATCACCGGCTACAACCGCGACGAGGCGCTGGGGCAGAACCCGCGCATGATGAAGTCAGGGCAGCAAGACGCGTCTTTTTATGCCGACATGTGGCGCACTTTGCAGCAACAAGGCTACTGGAGCGGCGAGCTATGGAACCGACACAAAAACGGCGGCCTTTACGCCGCGCTAATGACCATCAGTGCGATGCGCGATGCCAACAATACCGTGCAGCAATATGTCGGGCTTTTTTCTGACATCACCGCCGCCAAGACACACCAAAGCCAGCTCGAGCACATGGCCCACTTCGATTCCTTGACCAACCTGCCCAACCGGCTTTTGCTTGCCGACCGGCTGCAACAAGCAATGGCGCAGGCGCAACGGCGCCAGCAGCATCTGGCGGTGGTATACATTGATCTTGACGGTTTCAAGGCCATCAATGACGCGCACGGGCACACTGTTGGCGACCAATTGCTCAACGCGTTGGCGCAATCCATGAAGGACAGCTTGCGCGAGGGCGACACGCTGGCGCGCATCGGCGGCGACGAGTTTGTGGCGGTGCTGGTTGATCTGGACAGTGTGGCCAACAGCCTGCCGCTGCTGACCCGTCTGCTCGAGGCCGCAGCCATGCCGGTGCATCTCAACGAAGCGCTGTTGCAAAGCTCGGCCAGCCTGGGTGTCACCTTTTACCCGCAGGAAAAAGAGGTCGAGGCAGACCAGCTCCTGCGTCAGGCCGACCAGGCCATGTACCAGGCCAAGACGGCAGGCAAAAACCGTTACCAGATTTTTGACACCACACAAGACAACCTTATCCGCACCCACCACAAAAGCCTCGAACGCATCGGCCAGGCGCTGGCACAGAATGAGCTGGTGCTTTATTACCAACCCAAAGTCAACATGCGCACTGGCCGGGTGGTGGGTGTTGAGGCCCTGATCCGCTGGCAACATCCACAGCAGGGCTTGCTGGCACCGGCCGAGTTTTTGCCGGTCATTGAAGAGCACCCGCTGGCGGTGGCTGTTGGCGAATGGGTCATCAACCAGGCCTTGACCCAACTACAGGAATGGCACGCTGTCGGGCTGGACATACCAGTGAGTGTGAACGTGGGCGCGCGTCAGTTGCAGCAAGATGACTTTTTTGAGCGGCTGCAAGTGCTGCTGGCAGCGCACCCGCAGGTGCGACCGGCTTGCCTGGAACTGGAAGTGTTGGAGACCAGCGCGCTGCAAGACATCGCGCAGGTGTCGCAGTTGATTGAATCCTGCGCCAGCATCGGTGTGACCTTCTCGCTGGACGACTTTGGTACCGGGTATTCGTCGCTGACCTACCTGAAGCGCTTGCGGGTCAGGCAGCTCAAAATCGACCAGAGTTTTGTGCGCGACATGCGCGACAACCCAGACGACACGGCCATTTTGCAGGGCGTGATTGGACTGGCTGCAGCATTCAACCGCGAGGTCATCGCCGAAGGCGTTGAAACCGTGGCGCACGGCACCCTGCTGCTGGCCATGGGCTGCGAACTGGCCCAAGGCTATGGCATTGCCCGCCCAATGCCCGCCAGCGCCCTGCCCGGCTGGTGCGCCGATTGGCAACGCGCGCCGCTTCAATTTATTCAGTGAACTGCGGCATAAGCCAAACCCAGCCTGACCGCAGCTGCCAGCAAGCGCTTGTCTCGCGTCCACAGCTGTGTGCCTGGTGTCAAACGCACCGCAGCCAGCAAGTGCGCGTCAATATAGCCGATGCCACTGCCCGCCAGCGCTTGGTCGGTGATAAAGCCCAGCACTTCGGCATCGGTGGCCACTTCGCACTGCGGCAAATCTTGCAGCGCACCAAGTACCTCCTCGCGACGTTGCAGGTTGCCCAGCGCCAGCTCACCGGTGACAAAACGGTGCACCCACACCTGACCCTGCCCCAACATCTGTGCCAGCCGCTCGTCACCGCTGCGCCAATGGTCAATCCAGACCGAACTGTCAACCAGGATCATGCCGACTCCACTTGGCGTCTGGGCACATCTGCCAGTGTCGGCATGGTGCCGCCGAGCAGCGCCAGTCGCTTGGCGCTTTCGCGCTGAATCAAGGCGCGCAAAGCCTCGCGCACCAAGGCGGTTTTTTCTGTCACACCGGTCAAAGCCGTGGCTTTGGCCAACAAATCATCATCAAGTGCAAGCGTGGTTCGCATGGGGTTTCCTTGTCGGTTAGCATAAATATTATCATCAAACAATGTCGTTACTGATGCCATCCAAGCATCAGCGTATTAGATACCACGCATCAACACCCGTGTTGCATGAGCAAGCTGCGTGAAGTGCCTACAGTAAAATCAAGCGCGTGGAGCCTCTCCACCCACTGCACAAACCATTCAAATTCGACCCCCTGATTGATTTGACGGCTGGCATTCACCCGAATGGTCAGCATGTGCGTGGCTTTTTTGCAAAATAGCGCCGCCATGACCACTCAAACTCCTGCAGCCGACAGCACCGGCAAAACCGATTACCGCAGCACGCTGAACCTGCCCGACACGCCGTTCCCAATGCGCGGTGACCTGCCCAAGCGCGAGCCCGCCTGGGTAAAAGACTGGAACGAAGGCGGCTTGTACAAAAAACTGCGCGATGCCCGCGCTGGTGCGCCGCTGTTTGTGCTGCACGACGGCCCGCCGTATGCCAACGGCAAGCTGCACATTGGCCACGCCCTGAACAAGGTGCTCAAGGACATGATCGTCAAGAGCAAGCAACTCGCCGGGTTTGATGCGCAATACATCCCCGGCTGGGACTGCCATGGCTTGCCGATCGAGAACGCCATTGAAAAGCTGCATGGCCGCAACCTCAACCGTGACGACATGCAGGCCAAGAGCCGTGCCTACGCCACCGAGCAAATCAACCAGCAGCGCGAAGACTTCAAGCGCCTGGGCGTACTGGGCGACTGGGAGCGCCCCTACCGCACCATGGACCCGGCCAATGAGGGCGGCCAACTGCGCGCCTTCAAACGCGTCATTGAACGCGGCTTTGTTTACCGTGGTTTGAAACCGGTGTATTGGTGTTTTGACTGCGGCTCCAGTCTGGCCGAGTTCGAGATCGAATACATCGACAAAAAATCGCAAACGCTGGACGTGGGCTTTTTGTGCGCCGAACCCGCCAAGCTGGCCGCTGCCTTTGGCCTGCCGCAGCTGCCCAAAGACGCTTTTGCCGTCATCTGGACCACCACCGCCTGGACCATTCCAGCCAACCAGGCCTTGAACGCCCACCCCGAGCTGAGCTACGCGCTGGTCGACACCCCACGCGGCCTGCTGGTGCTGGCGCAAGATTTGGTGAGTGCCTGCCTGGAACGCTTTGGCCTGACCGGCACGGTGCTGGCCACCACCAACGGCAAGGCGTTGGGTGGCATCCACTTCAAACACCCGTTTGCGCATGTGGATGCGGGCTATGACCGCCTGAGCCCGGTGTATTTGGCCGATTACGTGAGCGCGCTTGACGGCACCGGCATCGTCCACTCCGCCCCGGCGTATGGCGTGGAAGACTTCAACTCGTGCGTGGCGCACGGCATGGCTATTGAGGCCATCCTCAACCCGGTGCAAGGCAACGGCGTTTACGCCCCCGAGCTGCCGCTGTTTGGCAACCAGTACATCTGGAAAGCCTGCCCGGTGGTGATCGACGCGCTGCGCCAGGCGAACCGCCTGTTTGCCACCAGCGACATCGTGCACAGCTACCCGCACTGCTGGCGGCACAAAACGCCGGTGATCTACCGTGCCGCGGCGCAATGGTTCATCCGCATGGACGCAGGCGAGGGCGTATTTACCAAAGACAAAGCGCCTGACACCCTGAGAAACATTGCGCTGGCAGCTATCGAAAACACAGCGTTTTACCCCGAGAACGGCAAGGCCCGCCTGCGCGACATGATCGCCAACCGGCCCGACTGGTGCATCTCTAGACAGCGCAGCTGGGGCGTGCCAGTGCCCTTCTTTTTGCACAAGGACTCGGGCGAGCTGCACCCACGCACCATGGAAATTCTCGACCAGGCGGCCGACATCGTGACGCAAGGCGGCATCGAGGCCTGGAGCCGCGTCAGCGTGGAAGACATTCTGGGCGCGGACGACGCACCGCACTACACCAAGAGCACCGACATTCTGGAAGTGTGGTTTGACTCTGGCTCGACCTTCTGGCACGTGCTGCGCGGCAGCCACCAAAATGCCTACAGCCGCCCGCCATTTCACACCGAGGGTCCCGAAGCCGACCTGTACCTCGAAGGCCACGACCAGCACCGCGGCTGGTTCCACAGCTCGCTGCTGCTGGGCTGCGCGCTGTTTGACCGCGCCCCGTAC
>Ga0210021_1002020_pt1 | contig 18184 bp, 20 predicted proteins | sample CryGeymeta201517_FD_183981 | JGI IMG/M metagenome (GOLD analysis project Ga0210021, IMG submission 183981) | Groundwater microbial communities from Crystal Geyser aquifers in Utah, USA - Crystal Geyser metaG 2015-17 (SPAdes) (version 2) | ecosystem: Environmental > Aquatic > Deep subsurface >... | reverse complement strand
AACGCCGTGTCAAGAAAGACTTTATCGTTCATGGGCGCGCTTCTCGGCTTGCAGGTATTCTTCGATGTTCTCCGACCAATCGGGCGGCGCCTCCACCTTGAGCGACTCGATGATTTCCAAAGCCGATTTCGTGGAAGCGCGTTTGGTTTTGATGGTCTTGACTGTTATCATCACGGAAGTGTTTGGTTTGATCTCCAATCGTTTTTTTGGGCGAAGGACTTTTCCATCGTAAACGGCTTCGACAGTTTGCATAACCATAATTCGTCTCCTTGTGAGCGCTTATTTTAGCACGGTATCCGTTTTACCATTCTCCCGTTGACCCTCGCGTGGCAGGCTTTCATCGCGCCAAAGGTCAATTCCAGCCAATGGTGATGTTCGAAAGAATTCGGAGAGTTTCAAAGGAAACTCTTCGACAGGCTCAGGACAAGCCGTTAGGGTCTCGGTTTTATTCCCACGGATTGACAATCTCGATTCCTGTATTTTCAAAATCATCCACATTTCGAGTGACCAAAATCATTGAGCGCGCCAACACCGTCGCGGCGATGAGGGAGTCCATTGCGGGCAGGGTTTTTCCTGTAGATTCAAGCCGCGCGGTGAGAGAGCCCCATTCCAGTAAAACGCCAGTGTCCAACGGGATGATCTTTCCGTCAAAGCGGACGAGCAAATCTTCCCTGAGCCAGGTCTCCAATTCCTGTTTTCGTTTCGATTTGGGAAGTTTTTCGATGCCTTTGGAAATTTCCCCAATCGTGACGACGCTCAAATACACATCGTCAGGGTCAAGTGAATCAATAAACTCAACAACTGTCGGGTTTGGCTGTTTGGCAACCAACTCCGAAATTGCGCAGGTGTCGAGGATATATTTCATAACTCGATTCCCTTGCGCGGCAGGGACTTGTCGCGGCTCAGGTCAAGGCCTGCGAGGGGGGAGGCGCGGAAAAACTCTGAGAGTTTGCCCTGTGACTTTCGCAACTTCTCGTATTCGGTATACGAAATGATCACGACGGTTTTCTCGCCATGCTTGGTGATCAATTGTGGACCTTGCTTCATCGCGCGGGCGATCACCTCGCTCAGTTTGTTCTTTGCATCCTGAATTTGCCAGATTGCATTCATGGGCGTTCCTTTCTGTCTAGTCTGGCTAGATTTTACCGTTTTCCCAAAAGAATGTCAACACTTTCTGACTTGCCAAAACCATCCTGTGGATTAAGGAGCAGACCCTAAAGGTTTTCCGTGTGAACCATCGTCATCTCTGGCGGGATGGTTTTGCTGGCAGGCGCGCGGGTCGGCCAAGGAAACCTTTGCCCTATGGGTTAGGGTCTTGAACTACCTGACACCCTTTGACAGGCTCAGGACAAGCCTGACGCCGAAACACTTGACACTTTATTTTGCCTCTCCCGAATTTGCATCCACCATCCATACGGAAGTATCCACGGCTTCGAAGTCGTTGCCTGTCAACACATCCAGCAGGTGGAGCATGTCATTGTCCCAGCGTTCGTCAGGCGCGCCGCTCATGTACCAGTTCGAGCCGTTATCTGCAAGAACAATCCCATATGTTTTCATGGCTTGCAAAAGGATTTGCATTTCGGGTGGAAAGCTTGAGATGTCATAATCTGTTTTCAAGCGGAAGCGGGCGCCCATGGGGGGGATTCCACCTTGCGGGTCTGATGTTTGATGTCGCGCGGGCCAGATGTAGCCTGCTGTTTCTTCGGCGGTGAATCGCAAGGCATGCTTGATCTCGCCCCCGATGATTTCATCATAGCGCGCTAAACCCGGCAGAATCGGCAAGCCGGCCGCGTCGGCGGATGTCCAGTCTGCGGGGCGCAGGGCGTTGGAGTTCAAGTTCCAGATCGCGCCAGAGCCGCCGCTCCAGCCTCCGTTATCGAAACTCGCGTCGTAGATTTCGTAAAGTACGCGCGTATCGGTATCTACAACGAGGATGTGATGATCGGAACCCCATTCTCGATTTGGATTTTCGGGAAGAGGATAGGGGCCTGGGTCCGATTCGTCGGGATAATAAAAATCAAGTGTGAACTGGTTTACAGTTGTGCCGGAGACCACATTGTATGGAATGCCGATCGGTCCGCCATCCCATTCGCCTGAACCGAAGTCCATGTGAAAGCCTTCGCCGCGGCCGATGCTTTCAATCCATGCGCCAGAATTGGGGTGGATGGGCAAATTATCCACGCGTGTGTTCCAGAAATTGTCCGCAGGGAACATGGGGCAGTTCGCGAGAGTTGTTCCATTTGAAGAGGGGGGTATTGTTGTCGCGACTTTGGGCGTGATCATGGCCGGCTCTGATGCAATGGTTTCGGGTGTGGATGTTGTTTTGGAATTACAAGCAAGAATTAATGCAAGCAGAATGATGAGCAGGAACATTTTCTTTGTGTTCATGAGAATTCCTTAATCACCGGATTGGGGTTGCAAGGCTTTTTGAAATGCTCTGAGCAAAGTCCCGCGTTGCTCGAAACCCGTCTCGCCCAGGTCGGCAATCGCCAGGTAGACTTTTTCGCGGCAACGACTCAGCAACCCGCGCACGAGGCGCGCCAGCGATTCGGTTTGCGCGGCCACCTCGTCGGCGTCCGTCCAGGTGCGGTTCACGTCCCAGTGACGGGAGAGGATGTAGGGCTGGGTGAGGGGCTGGGCCAGCCGTTCCACCCAGCCGTTCGAGCCGGGGTCCAGCCAGAATTGGACGGTGACGGGGCGGTTCATCATCAGGAAGGTGTGCGCGGGCGCCACCAGCACCGCGTCCGTGTTCTCGCTTTTCCACGATTCGAGATATTGCGCCGCGATCACCCCGTCCTGCAACATGGCGAGGTATTCGCGGCCGAGGGCGGGTAATTGGTAATTGGTAATTGGTAATGTTGGCTCGAGGGCGTCCCTGAATTTTTTGATGGACTCGACCAGGCTGGCGGCGACGCGCACGGCATCGAGATTCGAGTGGAATCCGAAGTCGGGTTGCGAAAGCACCTCGCCGAAAAGTTTTCGCAGGAAGTGGTCGAGGGGCAGGGGATCGGACTCGCGGTAATTCAACAGCCAGTTGCGAAGCGCGGCGTATCGCTCGCCCAGCGCGTACGTGATGCGCTCCTGCATTTCGGGTTTGATCTCTTCAAAACTGGACAGCCGCAATTCCTTCTGCCGGTAGACGATCTCTGCCAGCAGTTGCGCGCGGACGAGGTCCGTGCCGAGCGCGAACATGAAGGCGTAGGCCGCGTCGAAGCGCGTCGGGTGGACGCCCCAATCGGGATGCGCCAGCGCGGCCAGCGTCAACAAGGCTTGTGAGGCGGGTTCGTCGCGCAACGAGCGCGACGGGCGATGCGACCGCCACGGGATGCCCGCCTGCTCCAACCGGTGCGTGATCGAGAAGCGTAACGCGTCCGAAAGATACGGCGCGAGGATGACAATGTCGGAGGGAGAGATTTGGTGATCGGTGATTAGAGAATTCGTTTCAGCCACAATCGCGTCGAGCAGTTCGGGATAGAAGCGCGTGGTGATGACGTCTGCGACGTTGAACGCGGCGCGCGGCCCCTCGACCTCCTGCCCGGTGATGGCCGAGACCAGCGAATTGGACAACCCCGCCGCGTATTCGGACATGACGAAGGACTCGTCCATTTCGACGACCTCGCCGCACGCCTCGCTCAATGCCTGACCTGTTAGCGGGTCCCCTCCGAGGAAGTAGCGGTAGCCCGCGCCCTCGTCGTAGATCAACAGCGCCGAGTCGAAATTGGGCATCCACTCGCGGACAATATCGTGGGCGCGCGGCCCGTCCTCCTCCACGTTGTCGTAGATGAGGTGACGGTACATGCCCGTCAGATGCCCGCGCACCATCGGTTCCGGCCAGAGCAGGTTGGCGAAAATTTCCAGTTGCAGGGAGAAATCCAGCAGGTTGTGTTCGAGACAGTATTCGCGGAACAGCGTCGCGCAGGCTTGCGCGTCGGTGTGGACGCGGCGCTGCGCGGGGTCGCCCGTCCACGCCGCGGATAACCTGTCCGCGATCTGGCGGTAATCGAAGCCCACGATGGCGGACTTGTTCAGGTTGTCCAGGACTTGCGAATACAGGCGGTTGCGGTCAATCGTGACCGACTCGAAAAATCCCTCATCCAGTTTTGGGCGGACGAGATGCGCCATGTAATATTGCGCGGTTTCGAGCGTGAGAAAGACAGGCGGCTGGTCGGGATTTTTGAACCCGGCGCGCTCGCCGATCAGCGGCCAGAAGAGATCGCACATGCGCCGCGCCAAACCGCCGATGGTGGCGAATGTAACCTGTCCGCCCGCGTAACCTGCGGCGAGGATGCGCTCCTCGTACGGCGTTTGCAGAGTCCGCTGGGGGGTGAGGACCAGTATCGAAGCGGCGGGCAGGCCGAAGCCTGGCCTGAGCGAAGTCGAAGGCTCCAGGAGATGAAGCGCCCGCTCCACGCCCGCGGTCGTCTTGCCCGCGCCGGCGCGTCCATGCAGGAAAATTTTCGAGTCGGCTGGAGAGTCTGCCAGCGCGCGCTGGGTGGGGGTGAGCGGGATGTCCATTATTTCAGGTGCTTCGCGAAAAACTTCTTGACGCGTTCCCAGGCGTCCCGCGCGGCTTCGGGCTTGTAAACGTCCGGGTCGCTGTCGCGGAAGAAGGCGTGGCCTGAGTTGGGGTAGACGATGACTTCGTGTTCGAGGCCGAGCGATTCGAGCAATTTGGCAAATTGCTCTACTGTGCCGACGGGGATGGATTGGTCCGCGTCGCCGAACAGGCCGAGCACGGGCGCGCGCAAATTGCGCATCTGGTCGAAGATGTTCTGCATCCCGCCGCCGTAAAATGCGCAGACGGCGTCGAGCGGACGGCGGATGCCTAGCACGAGCGACATGCGCCCGCCGAAGCAGAAGCCGACGCTTCCGATCTTTCCTGAACTTTGGGGATGCGCCTGCAACGCCTCGAAGATTTTTTCCAGATCGTCGGGCGCGGTGGGGAGGTACTTCTCCTTCAGGGCGTTGGCTTTGTCCGCGTCCCCGAGCGCGGCCAGTTCGCCGTGATACAGATCGGGCGCGAAGGCGAGGTAGCCCTCCGCCGCGAATCGGTCCGCGATGGACTTGGTCTGCGCGTCCAGCCCCCACCATTCCTGGATGACGAGCAGGGTGGGGAAGGGGGCCTCGCCTGTGGGTGCTGCGAGATAGCCGGGAGCAGTGTTAAGTTGCGTCATTTCGCCCATAAGAATTTTCCTTTGGTGAGAACGGGTAATTTTTTTACCACGGAGAACACGGAGTTCATTGAGTTTTTTGAATTCGATCTCTGTGTTCTTTGTGAGCTCTGACGTGGATTTTTTTGATTGTATGGATTATACAGTCAAAACTTGTTCGGGCTTTGATTTTGTTGTATAGTAAGAACCTATCCGAAAGTTGGATTGCAGACTTCCAGTCTGCTTGCCGGGCGGACTGAAGTCCGCGCTCCTCTGATTTTTCGGATAGACTCTAAGCCCATCTCACACAAGGAGTGATTCCATGTCCCCAACCCCTGTTAGGCCCGTTGCTCCCGCTCATGCAGAAGATTCCGCTCATCCCGCCGAAACTGACTCAGTTCGCGACGGATCTGGAAAAACTGACGCAGAAGATCATTGACGGCCAGGTCGCGACCAACAAGACCATCACGGACGTGCGTTCCGGTTTGCAGACGGGCGATGTGTCGAAATTGCAGAACCACGCGGGCGAGTTGCAGAACCTGACGAAGACGTTGAGCGCGATTTTGCCGAAATAAGCAGCCAACCATGTAGTAACCATGTAGTAACGACTTTAGTCGTTTGCCGGGGGGAAGCGACTAAAGTCGCCACTACATGGGGTGGAGCGACTGATAGTCACCACTACTGACCATGTAGTAACGATTTTAGTCGTTTGCCGGGGGAAGCGACTGAAGTCGCTACTACGTGGGGTGATGTGTAAAAAACTGGTTGACAGTTCTTCCTGCCTGCCGTTATAATCTGCCCGCTTCTGCCCTGGCAGTAAGGATGCCGGGGCGGATGCGTGTCAATACCGGCTTCCCCTCGGCCCGGCGCTGGATGCAAGTCCAAACCCGCAGGGACTGAGGCGAAGTGAATCCGTGGAGAAAACATGAAATATGCAATTGTGGAAAGCGGCGGCAAGCAATATAAAGCCGTCGAAGGCGAGACCATCGCGGTGGATCGCCTGCCGGTGGAATCCGGCGAAGAGATCAACCTGGAGCGCATCCTGTTCCTTGCGGATGGTGACCAGTTCTCAATCGGGACTCCGCTGTTGAGCGGCTTCGAGGCGCTGGCCTCCGTCGTGGAGAATTTCCGCGGCGAGAAGGTGCTGGCTTTCCGCTACAGCCCGAAGAAACGCATCCGCGTTCATCGCGGACACCGCCAGGATTACACCCGCTTGATGATCGAGTACGTCGGCGAGGCGGGAGGGGCGGAAAAGGCCCGGGCTGAGAAAAAGGCCGCGGCCGCCGCGGCCCCGCCCGAGGTACAGGATGAAGCGGATGATCTGGTCAGGATCGAAGGCATCGGCCCGAAAGTCGCCCAGGCTTTGAACGCGGCGGGCATCGTCACGTTTGCCGCGCTGGCTGAGTCCAATGTGGAAGACATCCAGAAGATCGTGAACGAGGCGGGGCTGAAGATGATGAGTCCCGAAGGCTGGATTGACCAGGCGAAACTGGCGGCCGCGGGCGATTGGAAGGGCTTCGAGAAACTGCAGGCCAAGTTGATGGGCGGGCGCAAAGCCGCGCCGGCCAAGCCTGCCGCGAAGAAGAAATAAGCGAGGTAGCAATGGCACATAAAAAAGGCGGCGGTTCCAGCCGCAACGGACGAGACAGCAATGCCCAGCGTTTGGGCGTGAAACGCTATGCGGGACAGTTTGTGTTGTCGGGCAATGTTCTTGTGCGACAGCGCGGCACGCATATCAAGCCGGGCTTGAATGTGATGGTGGGCAAGGACGATACCCTGTTCGCCGTCGCGGACGGCGTGGTGATGTATGACATTGTGAAGGGACGCAAGCGCGTGAACATTGTCCCGCAGGCGGCGGAGTAACCCATGAAGGAAAAAATCCATCCCACTTATTATCCCGAAGCGAAGGTGTCCTGCGCCTCGTGCGGCGCAACCTGGACGACTGGCTCTACCAGGAAAGAACTGCGCGTGGATGTTTGCTCCAACTGCCATCCGTTCTTCACGGGCGAGCAGGCGCGCCTGCTGGACACCGAAGGCCAGGTGGACCGCTTCTACAGGAAGGTCAAGGCCGCGCAGTCCCACGTGGAAGAGAAGAAGGCGCGCGAAAATGCGAAGCTGGAGCGCCCCATTTCCGAGTTGGAATTGAGCGACCGCGCCACCAACGCGTTGATCAAGATCGGCATCAAGAACGTGCCGCAGTTCCTGGCGAAATTGGCCGAGGGCGAGGAAGCCATGCTGGCGATTGCGGGTTTTGGCCGCAAACCGCTGGTGGATGCCAAGAAGAAGCTCAAGGCGCTCGGCTTTGAACTTCCTGTATCGGTGGTTCCCGAGGCCGCGTAGTAATCCGTGAGGGAAGCGACTGAAGTCGCCACTACGTGGTTTGCAAGATGAACCTTGCGGACTGGGTAATCTCGTGTAAACTTAACGGGCAGACGCGAAAGCACCTGCCCGTAATGCTTTTTACCACTAAGGACACGAAGGTCACGAAGGAAAACAATTTGCATAATCGGGCTTCTTCCCCTTTGTGTACTTCCCTGGCACCGCCCGCCAGGGCAGGTGTGTGTCCTTCGTGGTGAGAATTATTGAGGAGTTTTCATGCGCCACACGCACGGTTCGGTGGAAGTGATCTGCGGTTCGATGTTCAGCGGCAAGACGGACGAGTTGATCCGCCGTCTCATTCGCGCCACGATTGCGAAGCAGAAGGCGCAGGTCTTCAAGCCCGCCATTGACGTGCGCTACGCGGTCGAGAAAGTGACCTCCCACGCGGGCGCGAACTACGACGCGATCCCCGTCGGGAAGGCCGCGGACATTCGCGCAAAACTGGACGCGGACACGACCGTCGTCGCGATTGACGAGGCGCAGTTCATGGACGCGGAAGTGGTGACCATCGCGCGCGAACTGGCGGACCGCGGCATCCGCGTCCTCGTGGCGGGACTCGACCAGGATTTTCGCGGCGAGCCGTTCGGCCCGATGCCCGCGCTCATGTCGCTGGCCGAGCGCGTGGATAAAATCCACGCCATCTGCATGGTCTGCGGGGACGAGGCCTCGCGCACGCAGAGACTGGTCAACGGCAAGCCCGCGCGCTACGATGATCCTGTGGTCATCGTCGGCGCGTCGGAGATGTATGAGGCGCGTTGTCGAAGGCATCACGAAGTCCCGCGCTAGGTGTACAATGGATTTCGAAAGGAGCAAAAATGACCCTACAACAGGTAACGCTTGAAATTCCCGAAAAGATCCTATTGGCGGAAAAAATAGACGTTGAGGCGTTTGGGCGTGAACTGCGCATGTTGGCGGCTGTGAAGTTGTTCGAGATGGGGCGGCTTTCGTCCGGGCGCGCCGCGGAACTAGCGGGGATGCCCAGGGTGGAGTTCCTGCTCAACTTGAATCGGTATAAGGTTTTTCCGCTGGCCGCCGAACTCGATGAGCTGGAACGCGAACATGCCTAGCGTCATTAGCAATACATCGCCATTCCTTTATCTCTATCGAATTGGAGCAATCCACTGGCTCCCAAAATTATTCGATGAGATATGGATGCCGGATGCGGTGAAAGATGAATTACTGACGGGAAGTGGTAAAGGTTACGATGTTCCCAATCCCGCCGAATACAAATGGCTTCGCATTGTCAATCCGAAATCCATGCCTTCGGAATGGCTCGCGTTGGACCTGGGGGCGGGCGAGCTTGCGGCAATGGCTTTGGCTTTGGAAAACCCGACGCGCATCATCCTGCTCGATGATATGCTGGCTCGACGCACGGCACAAGCGGCTGGGCTGTCTGTTTGGGGAACGCTGAAAGTTTTGCTGGAGGCCAAATCGCAAGGATTGGTGGAAAAAGTCGGGCCGCTCGTGGCGAGACTCAGCGATGCGGGTATGTGGATTTCCGCTGACGTAAAACGACGCATTCTAAAATTGGCGAGTGAGTGAATGTCCCATTTACCTGGACTGGTCAACTGCAAGCCCGCGCGCTATGATGATCCCGTTGTCATCGTCGGCGCGTCGGAGATGTATGAGGCGCGTTGTCGGCGTCACCACGAAGTTCCGAGATAGTTTTGTGGTTTGTGAGTTCCTGAGAAATTTGTCCAAGATGTACGATGGATCAGGGAATATTGCTGTACAATGATGCTATAAAAAACCTTTTTTGGAGCTCATAATGCAATTTAACGAACAACCGCGTACATTCTTATTACTCGAAGATTCATCTACGCCTATTGATTTGGTGAGGGAGATTTTAGAAAGTCCCTTGGGCTTAGCACAGGAAATCGTTTGCAAACTTTTCAATAATGATTTTAGGACGCTTCGCGATGACATGGATGTTATCAAAGAATTTGTAGCTGGCGTGTCACAGGCGAAATCTTTGAATAGCTATTCGGTTGCGAATTATTACTCGCTGATGTTCTCATTTCATCAGTGGTTCCATAGTTCATATCGAGCCAGACAGGGTAAAGTTCTTGAGGCAGTTCTCAGGAAAGTATTGGAATCTCATACAAGTTTCAAATCAACGCCTGAAAGCGTAAAAAAAGAAATGATCCCAATGCTTCAGGAAATATTTAAAACAAAGAATATCCCCAACCTCGACATAGATGTAATGGGAGCGACGCCCGACAAAAAGAAGTTGATTATTATTCAATTACGTTCAAGAGACGACACAGGCGGAACAACCGCGAAAGGTTCGCTTGTTGATATGCTCAAGGGGTTTCTCAGAACGCAGAAAAAACCATCTGCTGATATTTTGTATTTGATAGGCATTTGGGATAAGAGAGATTCTCAACAACGCGAGTCGACCATCAAAAAAATATATTCGTCATTGAAGGAAAACACAAAACGATCGGAAAAAGAATTTCAAAAAATTGACAAGGGTGTCGCGCTTACGCCAGAAATCAAACTACAAATGTCTTATGGAATTGACAGCATACTAGACGCGATTTTTCAATGGGACACTGCTCAAAAGTCTCATAACGCAGAGGCTGTGAGAGACGTTATCCACAAGATTGAAAAATGGGATGACCTTTGGTTAGCTTATGCAATTGCAAGTATTGAAATAGAAATCCAGGCGTTACGAGGCACATCCAATATTCGATTGCTTGCGGAAAAATGTAATGAAATGGATATCGATTTAGATTATCGCTCCTATGCCCTGCTGCAAAAATCCATTGAAACCGCTATTGAGAAGCTAATCCCCGCATGGACAGAACAAACCTTGCCAGTTAACTCCCCTGCCGAGCAGGCGTTATATATTCGCGACTTGTTATTCTTACGCGCTATTTACGAAACAAAATGCTCATACTCCAATAATGTTTCTACTAAAAAAGGCAAAAGCGTTGGCGAATCCGCAGCATATTATCAAACAGGTTTATTTAAAGCAAATTTACCAGCCGCTAGTAGTGAACCGGAATTGGTTAGTTTCCGAGAATTAATTCCCGAAATTACCGATACAACTTATTTAACACACGGAATTTTTTACTACCCCGCAAAATTTATTCCCCAGATTCCCAGATTTTGTATCAAAGAATATACATCTGAAAATGATTGGGTTATTGATCCATTTGCGGGTTCTGGCACGGTGGGATTGGAGGCTATACTAAATAAGAGAAACGCCGTTCTTATGGATATTAACCCACTCATTAATCAGATTGTCCCGCTAAAAATTCAGTTTCATGACATAGACATAGATAAACAAGTTCTTACAAAATTATTGAACGAAATGCGCCAAAGCAAAGTGGAATTTACCCCAGATTGGTCAAATCTCGAATATTGGTACGACAAAGACATACTTTCTGTTCTTTCCAAATATTGGGGATGGGTCAAGCAACAAGAGGATAGTTCATACCTAAAAATTATCCAAGCCGCATTATTAAAAGCCAGCAAACAGTTTTCTTACGCAGAACATAAAGCGCCCAAACTGTTTAAATCAAAAACAAAACTCGCGGAAATGGAAAGCCTATTACAACAGGATTGGAAAGAAATGCTAGACGAACTGATTTACAAGACTTCGTTTGACATTTATCTGCGCGCCAAACAATTAGCCCATAACATAAGCGAACACAATAAAACCATTTTTTATGGAAGCGTTGATTCGTCGAACTTTATCCTAGATTCAGGAATTGAAGCAAAGGCAATTATCACATCCCCTCCTTACTTGCAGGCGCAAGAATACATTCGCACGTCAAAACTTGAACTATACTGGCTTGGGTATTCTGAAGATGAAATCAAAAAAATCAGCAAATTAGAAATACCGTATCGTAAAGCCGAAAAAAAGATAAATACACCGACTTTGGATTTACTACGCCAAACTTTGACAAGAGATGATTTAAGCGCGATGCTTGATTCATATTTTTATCATATTATTCGCTCGCTAGAAAATGCCGCCCACTCGTTAACCGCCAAGGGTTATCTTTGCGTGTTTGTCGGCAATCCTAAAGTGGATGGATTAGAAGTTGAAACATGGCGAATCATTTCGGAATATTTTGGGAAACGCGGTTTTGGTTTTCTCCACGTATATGAAGATCAAATCAAGAATCGACAATTATTCCGAAATCGAAAGAATAAAAACCCGGATGGTATGAAGTCGGAATTTCTTCTGGTAATGGAAAAACAATAACCAATTCACACCGATTGCCTTCCACATATACCTTCAACCCTTTGACTGCCCAAGCTAAACCATGAAACTACCAAACTATACCGACTTCCTCGCCGAAACCTTGATCGATCCAGAAACCCTCCAGAAGCGCGTCGCTGAACTGGGCGCGGCTTTGACTATCGCTGGCCTGGTTATTGGTGGGGAATATCTCTTCCGACACTATGTCCTATTTTTGTTGCCCATCTTTGGCGCCCTTTCGGTCAATGATATGCTCTCGTTGTTCCTGGTCTATTTATTCCTGGCCGTCGGCTTGGGAGCTCTTGTGCATACCAACTGGCGGCAGGAGCTGGCCAGCGTTGGGCAGGCTTTGCGGGATGGCCTGACAAGCTGGAGTTTCACGATTTGGTTCTTGGCCCTGATGTTGAGCGTTGTGGCTCTGCCGATTGCGGATCGATTCCTTTGGGAGAACATCCAGTTAACGATGGTTGTCAGTTCTTATCGAAACCCGACCATGTGGTTTGCCGGTTTGGCTCCCATTTTGGAGGCCGTGTCTCTCGTTGTAGTGAATGGTCTTTTCGTGCCAGTCGCGGAGGAGTACTTGTGGCGAGGTCTGGTTCAAGTCCGCCTAATAAGCGTTCTTCCCACGGCCTTCGCCATTGGCCTGACGGCGGTCCTTTTTTCGCTAAAGCACGCTTTAGTAGATGCATCCATGGGTCGGTTTCTGGCCTTGATCGCCTTTGGGGTTATTTGCGGAATCGTCGCTCAACGAAGCAGTTGGAGACGTTCGGCAGCCCTGCACATTGCCATTAACACGGTTTCCACCGTCGCGGGGCTAATCTACGGCTTTAAGTGAACCTGCCAGAAGCGCCGAGATAGTGAGATGTTTGTAGTTAGGGTACCGTCTTTGAATAATTGATAGGTAGGGTAAAATACAAGTGTATCCGACTCAAGGTTTAGAGAAAACAAGAATATGAGAAAAATAAAAGACCAGGCCCCGATCGCTTATTCTGTCACTCATCCCGTAGAAGTGCCGTTTTGGAATGAAATTGTTTGCGGAGATAGCGCAGACTTGTTGAAGTCAATTCCAACCAACAGCGTTGATTTAGTGATTACATCTCCCCCATATTTCCAACAACGAGAGTACGACGGTGGGGGCGTTGGCAACGAAAAAAAGCCGGATGATTATATTTCTGCGCTTATGAAAATTTTTAGCGAATGTGTCCGTGCCATAAAACCGACAGGAAGTATTGTTTTCAATGTTGGCGATAAGTATGAAGACAGCAGTTTATTATTAATGCCTTATAGATTTGCAATAGCCGCAACCGAGCAATGCGGCGTAACTCTTGTTAATAACGTGACATGGGTAAAATCTAATCCGACGCCAAGACAATTTAAGCGCAGACTGGTAAGTAGCACAGAGCCGTTTTTTCATTTTGTAAAATCCCAAGATTACAAATACTTTCTTGACGAGTTTCTTAAACCTGTTGAAGAGCCAAAAACCAATGGAAACGGCAACGGAAATGGAGCAGGCGAAAACGTGGGGAAGAAATATTTTCTGCTTATTGAACAATCCATGCTTACCCAAAAGCAGAAGGAAATGGCAAAGAACGGATTGGAAGAAGTTATCGAAGAAGTCCGCAATGGCGAAATTCAAGGCTTCCGCATGAAAATTAGGGGTATTCACTCAGAGCCGTTTGGCGGACAAGAAGGCGGAAGAAAAATTCAATTGGACAAAAACGGATTTACTATTATCCGCATCTATGGCAACCCATTAAAAAAGGATGTTATTACCACTCCTGTCGAATCACTGAAAAATTGTCCCCATCCTGCTATTTATCCAGTAAAGATTGTGGATGAATTTATAAAACTATTGACACAGAAGGGTGATATTGTTCTTGACCCGTTTGTGGGTTCTGGTTCAACAGCAGTCGCCGCTTTTCAAAACGAAAGAGCATATATCGGCTTTGATATAAGTGAAGAATATTGCCTATTTGCTCAAAAACGCTTAAGTAGCGTCAAACACCAATTATCCCTGTGGGAGAGAAGCAATGTCGCAAACGCCTATTGAAATTATGGAATCGGCTTACGAACATGCAAAGAGCAAATCGTTAAGAATTCTTTTGTCTGCCTTGCCAGAAGAGTACATTTGTGATTTAAAAGTCGTTGTAGAGAATGCTGAAACTCAAAAAGCCGTTTTGGGCGTTACATTGACTTCAATTGTTTACAAAATTTACGAGCCAAAACAAGATATTCGCAAACACCAGGAAGGCATGAGAGGCGGCTATTCAGGCAGAACATTTGACACAAAATATGTCACGCCGTTTTTGAAAAGCAAGTTTCCTCATTTTGCAATGGCTGAAAGCGCCTGGTTAACCCGTTCCTTAGAACAGCCTCGCCCTTTCAATCTCAACTTCCCCGGCAAAATTCGCAATAAAGTTTTGAAGACGGCTTTTTTGAACACACTAGATCGTGCGCAGACCGATGACGATCTTGCACCCAAAATGCTTGTTGCGTTGATGGGCCTTATGTTTGAAGCAACAACAAAAGATGGCGCTCTTTTTGCCAAAGTACAAGTTGCAGGCGGCATAACAATCGCAAAGATCATAGACGCTATAAGTCAACATATCCGTTATGATTATGGCAAAGGGGTTGTTGGAACTGCCCGCCTCCCGGTTTTGGCGATTTACTCCGTCTACAATTTGCTCATGCCTAACGTTAATAGGTATTCAGGCAAATTCCTTGTGCCGCTCGAATCTCACACCAGTCCCGATTCGCGTTCAAAATCAATGGGCGATATTGATGTGAACAATGCTGACCATTCTTGTTTTGAATCAGTCGAAATCAAACATAACAAGCCGATTACTGCCGATATGGTTGGCGGGGCTTACCGAAAAATCAAAAACACCGAAACTGATCGTTATTACATTTTGACAACCAGCGAGCCAAATTTTGACGACTACGAATCGGTTAAGCGAGAAATAGAGAAATACGGAAAAGTCCACTCCTGCCAGGTTATTGTTAATGGCGTTATTCCATCGTTGAAATATTACATGCGGTTGATTAACAATCCGCAAGACATTGTGGAAGAATATACCAAATGGCTTGAATTTGAATACCAACGCGCCAGTGGAATCAAAAGAGAACATTTGCGAGTCTGGCAGGAAATACGTCAGGGCATACTAAGTTTTGAGTAGTCTTAAGACAAAAGACTACCTGGCATTGTGTGTGATGGAACCACGTGATATTTTTCGCGCCAGTGAACTTGCCAATAATCTGTAACGTTACAACTGTCCAACAATGAAACCACAAAACTACAACGATTTCCTCGCCGAAACCCTGATTGATCCCGAAACCCTCCAGAACCGCGTTCGTGAACTCGGCGCGGAGATCAGCCGCGACTACGCGGACATAGACGGTCCGCTCCTGCTCATCTGTGTCCTGCGCGGCGGCGTGCCATTCCTCGTTGATCTCATGCGCCACATCACCGTCCCGCACATGCTCGATTTTATGGCGATCTCATCCTATGGCACGGGCGCGCGCGAAAGCACGGGCAACGTCCGCGTGACGATGGACTTGCTGACCAACATCCACGACAAGCACGTCCTGCTCGTGGAAGACATCATAGACAGCGGTCACACCATCGCCTCGGTGCTGGAACTGCTCGAGACGCGCCAGCCGAAGAGTCTCAAAGTCTGCGCCCTGCTCGACAAGGCCGAGCGCCGCGAGGCCATCGTCCCCGTCCATTATTGCGGCTTCACCATCCCCAACAAATTTGTCTTTGGCTACGGCCTCGACCTCGACGAGTACTATCGCAACCTGCCGTTCATCGGGGTGGTGGATTTGGAGAAGTACAAGCCGTCCACGTAGACAGGTACACAAGTAAACAGGTAAACACGGAATCGCAACGCGCAACTCCTAACTCGCATCTCGCATCTCGTATGCCCGACGACTCTTCCTCCTCCTACGCCGGTCGTTGGATCGCAAAAGTCCGCGGCCAGATCGTCGCGCAGGGCGGCACGCCCGAACAAGCCCGCCGCGCCGCGCAGTCCAGCCGTCCGAAAGAATCGCCTGAAATTTATTACATGCCCCCGACCACTCCCTTCACGTTTTCCCCCCTGCTGGACAAAGTCCGCGCGGCGTTGCCCGACGTGGAACTGTACCTCGTCGGCGGCGCGGTGCGGGACGCCATGCTCGGACGCCTCTCCCTGGACCTCGATCTGGTCGCGCCGTCCGACGGCATTCGCCTCGCCCGACGCGTCGCCGACGCGCTCCAAGCGGACATCTTTCCCCTCGACGACGCGCGCGACACCGGCCGCGTCATCGTCACCCACGCGGACGGCTCGCGCGAAAAAATTGATATTGCCGCGTATCGCGGTTTGAACCTGGAAGAAGATCTCGATGCCCGCGACTTCACCGTCAACGCGATGGCCGTGGATTTGCGGACGATGTCCCTGCTCGACCCGCTCTCTGGCGCGGCCGACCTGCGCGCCAAAAAGCTGCGCGCCTGCGCGGAAACCTCGATGGACGATGACCCCATCAGAATTCTTCGGGGGATTCGCCTGGCCGCGTCGCTGGGCTTCCAGGTTGATCCGTCCACGCGCCAGGCGATGAAGTCCGCCGCGCCGCTCATCGAACGCGTCTCGCCCGAGCGCCTGCGCGACGAACTCTTCCGCATCCTCGAAGGGACGCAGGCCTCCGCCTCCATCCGTGCGCTGGATATGCTGGGAATCCTGCCGCATGTTTTGCCTGAACTTTCGGCGATGAAGGGCGTGACGCAACCCGATCCGCACATCCACGATGTTTGGGAACACACCCTGCAAGTCCTTTCTTCACTTGATGATATTCTCGGTGCGCTGTCCCCCGGCTACGACCCCGAGTCCACAGGCGACTGGTTCACTGGTCTGCTGGTGATGCGCCTGGGACGTTATCGCGAGCAATACGCGGAGCATTTTTCCAGGCAACTGAACACCGACCGTTCCGTGCGCGGCCTGCTCTTTTTCACCGCGCTCTATCACGATGTCGCCAAGCCGCATTCCATCTCGAAAGACGAGAATGGCCGCATCCGTTTTTGGGGACACGACGAGCGCGGCGCGGAGATGGCCGCAGAACGCGCCCGCGCCCTGTCCCTCAGCAACGACGAGATCGCGCGCCTGACGGCGGTCATCAAGAACCACATGCGCGTCCACTTCCACACCAGCCGCAAGGACGGCGAGGGCAAAGACCCCTCCCGCCGCGCCATCTATCGCTTCTTCAAAGACAGCGGCGAAGCGGGTCTCGATCTCATCCTGCTGGCGCTGGCAGATTTGCGCGCCACGCACGGCAACGCGCTGAAGCAGGAAACCTGGGCTGCCGCGCTGGATGTCTGCCGTCTCTTCCTCGAAAATTACTGGGAACGCCCCGAAGAGGTTGTCTCCCCGCCGAAACTTCTGGACGGCAACGATGTGATGCGCGAACTGAACCTCGCGCCAGGTCCGCGCGTGGGCGAAGCGCTCGAAGCCATCCGTGAAGGACAGGCCACAGGCAAAGTGTCCACGCGCGAGGAAGCGATTGTGTTTGGGAAGAAGTGGCTGGAGGCGAACAACGAACCCAAGATACCACCGTTCTGAGCGGAGGGTCGAGTAGCGAAGCGTATCGAGACCCGCAGTCGAAGGACGGGTTTCCAGAGCAACAATTGTTTTCTGCTTATATGCCCTTCGACTTCGGGAGTACCCTCCGCTCAGGGCAGCGGGTTGGATGTAACCACCGTCCTGAGCGGAGGGACGTGTTCTTCGTCCCGCAGTCGAAGGACGGGTAGCACGTGAGCAAGTGTTGTTCCGTGGACTTGCCCTTCGACTTCGGGAGTACCCTCCGCTCAGGGCAATGATTTGGAGATAACAAAATGAACATCGTTTACTTCGACCTCGAAACCCAGAACACCTTCGATGATGTCGGCGGCAGAAACCACATCGCCGATTTGAAACTCGCCTGCGGTGTGACCTGGTCAACCGACCGCAACGATTTTGCTGTTTACTGGGAGAAGGATGCCACCGCGTTGATCGCGGAACTCAAATCCGCAGACCGCGTGATTGGTTTCAACAACATCAACTTCGACTACGAAGTCCTGCGTCCCTACGCGCCCGCCGAAAACTTCCGCGCCCTCCGCACCACCGACATGCTCGCCGATATTTTTCGCACGCTCGGTTTTCGTCTCAGCCTCGACTCGCTGGCCAAAGCCTGCCTCGGCGCGGCCAAGACCGCCGACGGCCTGCAAAGCGTGGCCTGGTTCCGCGCGGGCGAACTGGACAAGGTGGCCGAATACTGCAAGTCCGACGTGGACATCACCCGCCGCGTCTACGAGTTTGGCCGCGACAACGGCTTCGTCCACTATTACTCGAAACTGGGAAGCAAATTAAAAGTGCAGGTCAATTGGAAGTAAGTATACAGGTACACAGGTACACAGGTACACAGGTAAACAGGTGAA
>Ga0210021_1002002_pt1 | contig 18331 bp, 6 predicted proteins | sample CryGeymeta201517_FD_183981 | JGI IMG/M metagenome (GOLD analysis project Ga0210021, IMG submission 183981) | Groundwater microbial communities from Crystal Geyser aquifers in Utah, USA - Crystal Geyser metaG 2015-17 (SPAdes) (version 2) | ecosystem: Environmental > Aquatic > Deep subsurface >... | reverse complement strand
GCGCAACTTCAACTCACAGGCAAACCCAACATCATGCTCAGCGCCGCTCAAATGCGTATCCTGCCCGACTTCTTCAACGACATCGCAGACCCCAGATCACGCTCGGGCAGGCGCCACCGCTTATCGAGCGTACTGAGCATTGCTGCTGCAGCCACGCTGTGCGGCATGAAGGGCTACAAGGCCATGGCGGGTTGGGCCAAAGACCTCGGCGATAAAGCGCTCGGGCGTTTGGGCTGTCGTCGTGTCAATGGCAAATATGTCGTGCCCAGCGAATCCGTCATCCGTGATGTGCTCATCCGTGTTGATCCAGCCGTGCTCGATGGTGCACTGCAAAAATGGAACGCCGCTTTTGCGCCCGACGACAAGTGCATTGCTGTTGACGGCAAAACCATGTGCAACGCCATGAATGACAAAGGGCATCAAACCCACATCATGAGTGCTGTGGGCCATCAGTCTGCTGTTTGCTACACCCAAAAAAAGTCGGTACTTTGCCCGTAGAGGGGCGCGATGAGCGCAAGCAGACCAATGAGATTGGCATGTTTGCGCCACTGCTCGATGCTATTGAGATCAAGGGCAAACTGATCACGGCCGATGCCTTGCTCACACAGCGTAAGTTGGCTGATTACGTGGTGCAGCGCGGCGGTCATTACCACTTCACAGCCAAAGGTAATCAGGCCACGCTACAGGACGACATCACGCTGTTGTTTCGGCTTCGCCAGGCACCGGACTTCGTGGAGATCACACCGCCTGATCATGGCCGCATCGAGACCCGGCGCATCTGGTGCTCTGAGGCGATCAATGGGTATTTGGATTTTCCGCATGTGGCGCAAGTCTTTCTAATCGAACGCGAGGTGTTTCACAAGAAGAGCGGCAAGCATTCGATGGAGATCGCAGTGGGTCTGACAAGCCAGACACCCGCCCAAGCCAGTCCACAACAAGTGCTGCAAGTCAATCGTGGGCATTGGACGATTGAAAATAGTTGCCACTATGTGATCGACTGGAACTTTGATGAAGATCGCAGCCGTATTCGAACAGGTCATGGACCCGAGAATGTCACTCGGCTACGTCGCTTCGCGGTGGGTGTTTTGCGTCTGTCTGGCAGCGTCAAAACCAGCATCGCTGAAAAGATGGCCAAGCTCAATCGCAACACCCGACTGGTCTTCGATTACCTGCGTATGACGAAAAATTCCACTCGGCAAGCTGGCTGCGTCTGAGTATTTAGTCTCTAACAAGTTCAGTCTTCACATTTCCTGCGAAGAATTCTGATGTGTCAAAATGAATCCAGCGATTATTTCGCCATGGGCAAAATGCCTTGAAACCCAATGGGTTACAAACTTTCTCTTGGTCAACCCAAGAACATTTGCGGGGACGTAAATCGGTTGAATGTCCAAAAATCTTGCGCACGACCGAGGTTTTGTGTTGCCTTTTTGGTTCCGGCTCGTCCGGCTTAGGAGAGAACAAATTTACCGTGCGTCTGCGCCCATGGTTCCTGTTGCTATTAAGCAAACAAAACTTCTGGCCCGTGATGCCAACGGCAAAATCATTCTGAACAAAAACAAGATTCAAAAGAGTGAGCGCGATGAACTTCAGGCCGAGCTCGATGCCGAGCTGAATGGTCATGAGGTGAGTCTGGATGTGTCGATGGCCGCCATCAAGACCAAGGGCATCATGGCCGAAGCCGCCTACCCGCCGATAGCTTGGCGTGCGTCCAAGGGCAGCGGTGGAACTCAGTATGTGGCCGACATCGATGGCCTGCGTGCCAACGGCCGCACTGAGCGCTTGGAGATGAACGAGGATTCTCGCAGTGGCCTGTGGGACCTGGGATTCCCTGGCACCTGGGTGGGACCCGCGATGGGTGAGAGTGATGGCTATGCACCCAAGAAAGCGGTGCAGGCCTTCGCCCAGCGCCAGACGGCGGCACGCGACTTGCGGGCGCAGGGTTTTGACCTGGCGTCTACGCTGGACAGGCAGCAGCAGTACGACCTGATTGAGGCCTGGAAGACCATGGAACGCGCACCCGCCGAGGGTGTTGCGAACGGCGCGCACAAGTATGCCGGCATTCAGGGCGCTTCGCAGTCGCTCAAGGAGATTGCAGGTGACATGGGCATCACCCGGGACTACGACCTGGTGATCGAGCGTGATGTGCAGGACCAAAACACAAACTCTTTTAACCTGACCTTCAAGCACAAGGTGAGCGGCGCCGAGTTTGGCGCCAGGCTCGACCAGCACCAGGCCGAGGGCAAGAAGTTTTTGACCGCCAATACGCTGGAGATGGGCAAGGGCGGCCTGGGCGCCGCGTTCTACCAGATGGCGGCCGAGTACGCCGCGCGCCGCAATATGCCGCTGCGCCCGGAGTCGAGCCTGTCTGGCATCAACAGCTACCGCCGCACCGAGCAGCAGCTGTCGGCTGCACTGCGCACCGGCAAGTCCAACGCCATGGTGCCGCACCCGGTACAACGGGTCTACGGCTTTGAGGACAACGCCAGCCGAAAGGAGTCACACGACGCCAACATCGTGCGACTTATTCTGGCCGGAGTGCGCAATGCGCGCGAGCTGGTCAAGGACTTCGACAAGCTGCGCTACGTTCCAGAGACCGGGGAATTCACCGATGCCAACGGCAAGAGCAAGGAAGCCGCTGTGCAGAAGCTGCTGGCCACGCCGGATGCCCGCGCCTTTGGCATGGGCCGTAGCACGCTGGCACGCGCCTTGCTGAGCAAGCAAGTGCTCAACGGTGCCAAGGCACCCACCGCCTTCAAGGAGCCGATCCTGTACAGCGCCAGGGACACCGCCGCACTGGAGTACCAGGCGGTGATTGACCAGTACCAAGGGACAGCTGGCTGGATGAAGGCACCCAACGGCCAACCCACCAATCTGAGCGAGCGCCAGTGGGTGCAGGTGAGGACACCGTCGTTCATCAAATGGTTTGGGCCATGGCAAAAGTATGCCGGCACCCGCTCTGGCGTCTGGAGCGATACCGCCAATGAAGTTTCCAAGGCAATCGACAGCAACGGCGAGCCGCTAGTGCTTTACCATGGCACAGACAACGGCGGCTTCATGGCCTTCAACCAACCTGGCGGTGAACGTCGCGGTGACCTGGGGATTTTCACGACACCAAACCGGGACATGGCTAAGAGCTATATCCGCAAGGGGCGTGAGCAGGACATGACACCCTTGTCTGAGGACGAGGTGCTCAAGGAAATTGGCATTGAGGTGTTGGCTTACCAGGGCCGCACTTCCAACAAAGACACCGAGGACCGCACGCTGTACGGCTACACCACACCCGACGGTGATGAGATTGATGGTTTCCTGACCAGGGAAGAGGCCGTCAAAAACGCCATCGACGATTTCGGCGATGTGGAGTTTGAGAAAAAGTCAGGCATCTACGCCGTCTTCATGAACATCCGCAACCCCAACGAGGATGACTTTCAGGGGGCTTTGTGGAGTGGTTCACGCGAGCACCTGTGGAAGGTAGTGGACGCTGATGGAGAGACCCGCGAGTCTGGCGGAAACATTTACATGGAAGAGGACGAGGCGCGTGACTTGGCCAAATCAATCGCCACGCCGGATGATGAGTACGAAGGGGCTGATTTCCTGCAGCCGGCTGATGACCACTGGAATGACACCGACGGCGTGGTGCGTGAAGCCATCCGTGCCAAGAATGACGGTGCCATTGTGCGCAACGTGGTCGATGACGGCGGCGGAAACAGCAACTACGACAACGAGCCAAGCGACGTCTATGTGGCCTTGAATCCCGAAATGCTCAAGAGCGCAGACTTCAACACTGGCGAGTTTGGCTTGAGCCGGGACCTGCGCCACAGTAAGCGCGAGACAGACTTTATCGATCCGGAGCTGCGTCTGACCGTGAGCACCACCCAGCCCACGGCCATGCCTGACCGCAAGACCGGCTACCAGCCCAGCAGCTACACCGAGAAGCGTGTCATTGACACCAAGGACATCACTGACTCCAAGACCCACCTGGCCAAGGTGGTGGCCGCCGTGCGCCAGTACAACACCATGAGCGGGCAGGGCGACGAGAGCGCCGTGCTGGCTGAGCTGCACAAGACCGTAGTCGACAACTTGCTGTGGCTGCACGACCGTGTGCTGCCCGGGGTGCGCGAGCGCGCTAAGCTGTGGTACGACGGCGCCAACCGCATTGCCAACGACTGGGAGACCCAGTTCGGCCTCACCACCAAGCGCCAGGCCGGCGGCATTTTGGCGGTGTTGTCACCACAGAAGGATTGGTTCTCGAACGTCTCGCTGGCCGAGCGCGCGCTGACCATTCTGACGCGGCACAAGCAAGAGACCTGGTCGCCCGGCATGACGACTTGGGCGCACAGCTGGGTCAATGCCTCATCCAGCGTGGATGAGAAGCACTCACGTCAGGGGCACGTCAAGAAAATGATGCACCTAGCCGACAGCGGCAAGATGCTCGACCAGATGACGCCCAGAGAAGCCGCCTACTTTGTGCGCGCCTTCGATGAAGCCTACTACCCGCGCGCATTTAGGTTGGTGACGCCCGAGGGCGGCTTTGATGACTTCGTCCACAACAACGACGGAACCCTGGCCGATGTCACTTGGGGTGGGTTTGACACCATCGAGAAGGCGGTTAACATTTTCCGCGACGGCTCGCACCGCAACCTGGACCAGCAGCTCGGCGCCGAGCACAAGGTACGAAACTTCTACAACAACATCGTCGAGCCCGGCAGCGCGGACGGTCATGTGACCATTGATACACATGCCATTGCAGCAGCGCTGCTCAAGGCAGTCAGCGGCAATTCGCTGGAGGTGATGCACAACTTTGGCACCACGCCAAAAGGCGTGGAGGGCCCGGGCTCGAGCGCGCAGACGGGTGCCGGTGGAAGCTATGCCCTGTTTGCAGACGCCTACCGTGACGCGGCCGCCAAGCGTGGCCTGCTGGCGCGCGAGATGCAGTCGATCACCTGGGAGGCGGTGCGCGCACTGTTTCCGTCCAACATCAAGGACCAGATGGCCCGGAAGGTGAACGCCATCCACAACCGGGTCAAAGCCGGCAAGCTCAGCCAGGAGCAGGCGCGCATCGAGATTGATAAGCTGTCTGTCGACATGGGCGGAAGCCAGCCGTTTGCCTGGCAAGGCGGTGGCCACGGCACGACTGCGGCCGATGGCGCCACCTCGTTTGACTCAGTCCTTGCCGCAAACCCGCTGGAGCGCGCGGTGCGCACCAACAAGCCCAAGGACGCGCGCGACAAAATGGTGGTGTCGATCTCGGCCTCGACCAATGCCATCCCCGGCATCAGGAAGCTGTACACGGCCGCCCAGAAGGGCAACGAGCTGGCGCATGCGCAACTGCAGGAGGAGGCCTTCATGGGCCTCAAGGAAGTTCTCGAGGGAACGTCTGCAAGCATCAAGTTCGATCCGGTCACCGGACTGTATGGCGGCTACTCGGAGCCTTCGCTGGCAGTGACTGTCTCTTTTAAGGAGAAAGACAGAGACGTCGTTCTTGCCTCATTGAAACAGTTCGCCGATAATTACAAGCAAGAGCAAATTCATGTTCGCCAGTCAACCAAAGCCAAGGCGGGCACCCAGTTTACGGATGGCAGTTATGCCACGCCAGTTTACAAATGGGACTTGAATCGCGCCATGGAGCGCAGTGAAATTCAGGCCGTGATCGATCAATCGGGCTTGTACGGTCTGACCTTTGGGGACAGTTTTGTAGAGGCCTACTATGTTGGAGATGTCACAGATGCAAACGCAAGAACGGAATTCGACACCGCAATCAAGAGGGCTGATGGCCTCTTGGGATCGACAGCTCAAAAAGCTCGACGATCAGTTGCGCGCCTCTGGCCGTACGGTCGAGGTGATGGAGGCATCGGATGGGGAGGAGTTGACCGCAACGATTCCGCAGGGCCGCAGGTCCAGCACAGCGCCCGAGAGAGTGGACCCGGCGATCGGCGCCGTCCAAGTGATGCAGCAACGATTCGGCAAGCCATCCACTTTGGACAACGATACGGTCTGAGGCAACTCTCTGGTCTGAGCAATGGCACCGGAATTCGTGGTGCCGAAGACCAGCGCGTGAAAGAATCTACCGACCCGCGCATCAAACGCCGGGTCTACTTCTACAGCCCAGTCCCAGGCGGCATTCCTCAGCCCGAATCCGGTTTGGGTGGAAACGTCTACCAGACCGACCTGGACAACCTCTACGACCCCAGCACCGCTACCCGCCCCCTGAGCGGCAGTGGCAATGCATTTGAGTCCAGCGTGCTCGATGCTGGCTACGACGGGTACCTCGACCCGACGACGGGCGTGATCGTAATGCTTGACCGGGATGTTCCGGTGAAGCAGATCGGCAACGTCAGCGACTTCAAACTGATCCAGCGCGTAGCCAAACGGGTGGTGATGCCGACCCGCACCACGGTGAGCGGAGACGAGTTGGCGCGCAAACCAGAGCCGGCCGAGATGATGGCGCTGATCAAGAACAAGGCATCCATTGCCAAGGTGGCGCCGTCGTTCCGGTTCGAGTACGGCTACGCCCGGGTCAAACAGACCGAGGCCGCAGCCCTCGACAAGGTCTTATCAGACCTTGGTTCAAGCTTCCGCTTTACAGAACAAACGGCAAATTTAGTCGCACCTGGTAGTTTGCCGAACGGTAAAATGACTGTGAATAAAACGCTTGCCGAACGCGCCGCCACCCTGCGGGAACTGCTGGACTGCCTGGCCTGAAAGAAAACCATGACAAAATGCATCAAGATCATCGACGCCATGCCGCAAGCCGACCAGGACGCGCTGCTGACCAGGCTGGACAATTACCAGGCCGTGGGCATGAGCCCAAAGCAGGCGCAAGTGGAGGCGGCCAAGGAGACCTTGCGGCAGATTGAGGCTGAGATGCCAGCGGTGCAGCAAAGCGCCCGCACCCACCTAGGCTTTTACAGCGCCCTGGCTGAGGGTATTGAATCGATTGCCACCAGGCAGCAACCCGCGGGCGGATGGCTGGCCCAGATCAAGGGGCTGGTGAACAAGGGTGCTGTGAAGCAGGACGAGGTCGAGTGGTCCGGACTGACAGACTGGCTAGGGCTGCAAACCGGAAAGGTGACGCGCGACCAGATCAAGGCTTATCTGGATGCCAACGGCGTGCAGGTGCAGGAGACAGTGCTGCAAGACCCGTTGAACCCATACGAGTACAACGTCTACGAGCGCGTATTCGGCAGGCGTGTTCTGCTGGAGACATTTCGCTCAGAGGAAGAGGCGCTGGATTACCTTGACAGTATCGATGACGGGTCGGGAAATCAGTTCTACGAAGAGAACGCCAACCCAGAAAAATACGCCGAGCAAGGCCAAACAAAGTACGAGCAGTACACCCTTCCTGGCGGGCAAAATTACAGAGAAGTGCTGCTGACGCTGCCTAATGCAAAAGAGGCAGAGCGTAAAAAACGCCTCAGTGAAATTGCGGATGCGATGGATACTACCAAAGACCGCACAGAGTACGAAGCGCTACGCAACGAAAGAACGGCTTTGGCAGAGCAGCAAAGCGGACAGTACAAGTCACCTCACTGGGATCAGCCGAATGTCTTAGCCCACATGCGCGTCGATGATAGGGTAGATTCTGATGGGGCCAAGGTGCTGTTTGTGCATGAATTGCAATCGGATTGGGGCCAGATCGGCAGGAAGGAAGGGTTTGCAAAAGACACGACTGGGTGGACGGCGAAATCGCTGGCAAAACCAGAGCAAACCTTTGGCCATTGGGATGTCTTTGATGCGAACGGAGAGCGCGTTACGAGCATTGTTGGTGGCAGCGTCACTGATAGCACATACGCCATTCGAAAAGCCGCAGAAGGTGTTCCTACCGCCCCCTTCGTCACCAACACCAAGGGCTGGCTTAACCTGGCCCTCAAGCGTGCCATCACCATGGCAGTGCAGGGTGGCTATGACAAAGTGGCTTTTGCCAATGGGCAACAAAATACAAACCTATACTGGGGTCAGCCCGTTATTGTTGGTGCTATCGGCAGGTGGAACGAAGTTACCAAGCCAGAGGGCATTGGGAAACTTAGCAAGAATGTCTTGGGCCGAAAGATGGCATCGCTGATGCCGCTGGATCATGTGGACGCTGGTATGTTGCCCATGCTCAAGCACGATCAGGTTCTCAAGGATATTGTTTCGCGTGTCCCCGTCAATGTGGTGAATATGCTTTCCAGCTACGGCATCAGTCCCGAGCAGTTGCTTCGCAATGGCGATGTGGTTTTTGACAGGCTTCCCGTTAATGACCGTGGTAGGGCGGCGACCGCCATCGGGTCCGCCATTGGCGAGTCCGCCACAGCGATACGAGCAAAACTTCGCGGTCTTAGCTCTGGCGGGAGTGACATCAAAATCCTTCCCGCACTGAGCGCAAGTGATCTTAGCCCAAGGGACGTTGCTGGCATTCTTGATCCGATTCGCCTCTTTCATGGCGGCACCAGTGACGGCGCCAAAATGCTTGCTTCGGCAGGACCTGTCACAGAACCTCTTTCTGGCGGCAAGGGACGGACTGGCGCAGGAGAAGTAAGTGCCGCAGAACTCACAGGGTTTTTGAATAATCATGCTCAAATTATACACGGGCGTGAAGGGCTTTTACAACAAGGTTTTGAAGCGCCTCCTTCGGAAGGAATGCGCGCCTTTTACGACAAGATCATCCCCAACACCGTCAATGCCCTGCTGAAGAAACTGGGTGGTGGAAAGGTGGAGCCGGTGAGCATGGGCAAGGCGTCCAAGTACCGCGCCGTTCAATCTGACTCAGATGGCGGGGGCGAGGTGGTGACCGTGGGCGGTGGTAGTGTTTCGTTCCACGACACCGCAGAAGAAGCCCGAGCCGAGGCCAGGCGACTTAATGGTGGCGATCTTGGAACGACGCTGCTTGAGCAACCCGGGTTTTCTATCACCCCCGCCATGCGCGACAAAGTGAACACTGGCATCCCTTTGTTTAGCAAACGTGACACCGAAGCGGCTGAGGCCGCCGGTTTTGACACCAGCGTGACCTATTATCACGGCACCACAGCCAAAGACTTCAAGTCGTTTCGTCAAGGCAAAGGTGGCGTCAATGAGTTGGGTTCTGGGATTTATTTCACCAGCAACCCCATGTACGCGGAGGCTTGGATGGGTCGCCAGGATATGGGCGGTCGCATGATCCCGGTTTACCTGAAAAAGGGCGACATCTTTGACCTGGGTGCCAAGCGCGACCTGTTGGCGTTGGCTAGACGTATCAAGGCCATGAACCCCGTGACAGACGTCGAGCGGCAGGCAAAACAAATCCGTGACGAAAAGCATGTGACCGAGTGGACGCCCGAGGAGTCTCGTATTGTCAACGACGCCAGTATGGAGTTGTGGCGCAGCTGGCTGCTGGAGTCGGATGCTGACCTGGCAGAAAACATCAGCCGTGGCGATTTGAATGTCTGGCTGGCGCGCGCAGGCTACATTGGCGCCAAGAACAGCAACAGCCAAATACCAGGCCAGGTGGTGGTGTTTGATGCCAAAAACATCCGCAGCCCATGGGCCAAGTTCAACCCCAAGAAGGCTGATAGCGCCAACTTGCTGCACAGCCGGCGCGACATTGAGGTCGAAATGGACGGCAGGAATACGGCTGTTGCAAAGGTTGGCAAAAAGACGGTCGGCCGCGCACATGCCTGGCTTGACTCCAATGACAACTTTGTCATCATGAACACCGAGGTACTGCCTGGTTACAGGCGCAGGGGCATTGATTTTGAGGCAGCGTTGAAGAAAAGCCAGCGCGACCAGACTGACACCCCCGAGTTCAAAGCCTGGAGCCAGGGCCTGGACCTGGTGGAGTCTGGCGAAGAGTATGCCGGCGGCCCAGCGGTATTTGTGGCTTACCACGGCACCACGCACAGCGACATCACTGAGTTCAAGCGCGAGGGATTGTCTGAAGGTTTTCTGGGCAAAGGCCCATACTTCACCACCGACCCAGAGGATGCCTCAGAGAATTACGCCGGTATTGGGCCAGACCTGACAAGCCGCATTGAGCGCGAGAAAGAAAACCTGACCAACAACGATGACCCGCAGTCGCAGGCCGATTTGCTGCGCGACTACTTTGAGTCCGAGCCCGGTGAGTTGGCGTTTTACATCAAGGCCAATCAACCTGATTTTGATGCCGAGAGCTGGGACAATGATGTCGACGCCATCGACTTGCTGTGGCAGCGCTTTGCCGAGCCAGCCGCCGAGCGGGCAGCTACCAAGGCCGTCAAGGGCGACACCGACGGCCTGATGATGAAGGCCTATGTACGCTTGAGCAACCCGGCTGACACGACGGGAAACAGCCCTGACCTGACCTATGAGCGGGTCGAGGATGAGAACGGCACCATCACCGACGAGACTGGCACTGCGGTGGATTGGGTGCTGGCGGCGCGCGATGTAGGCGAGCGCTACAACATTGGCAGCAGCATGGAGAAGCATATCGACGACGTGTTAGGTGATGGCGGCGCGGTCAATATGAAGACCGTGTTCGACTCGGTGCGCAAGCGTCTGAATGAGGCCTATGACGACCAGGGCGAGATGATGTCGGCCGGCGCCATCTTTGCAGAGATCGCCGAAGAGGCGGGTTATGACGGCGTGATCATGGACGCTGGTCTGCACTTTGGCCCTCGTAAGGGCTCTGGTGGCGTGGCCATCAAGGGTATGAATGGCGTCAAGAAAGGTACCCTGCACATGGTGCCGTTCAGCGCCACCCAAGTCAAGAGCGCCACCGGGAATTCTGGGGCGTTTGATCCGGCCAACCCGGACATCCGCAAGAGCCAACGCGACCAGACCAAGACGGCCGCCTTCAAGAAATGGTTTGGTTTATCAAAAGTGGTGGATAAGGATGGACGGCCGTTGGTGGTGTATCACGGGACCAAAGGAAGTTTTCCTGAGTTTGATTTTGGGGATGCTTTAACGGGGGCATGGTTTACCGCCTCCCCAGAGGATGCAAGCTCTTATGCCGAACAGCAAGGTGATGGCGGGAATATCATGCCCGTTTACATAACTATTACCAGACCAACGACACAGAAGGCGCTTTTTGATTTAGCTGAAAAAGAAGGCATTGATTGGAAAAATGATGCTGGTTTTTATGCGTGGGTAAGAGCGCGGTATGACGGGTTTATTGAGAACAAAAAGGGGATGGCGACCCAATATATTCCATTCAGCCCCACCCAGATCAAATCCGCCATCGGCAACAACGGCAACTGGGATGGCACCAACCCGGACATCCGCAAGAGCCAGCGCGATAATCAGCAAACATTGAATGAAGAAAAGAAAGGGACGTTTTATGCTGACCTTAGACGACGACTGGCAGAACATGGACCTGACGCCTACTCAGACCGAGAGCTTGTTTCTGCTTTTGAAGGCGGAAAGCAAGTGCCCGGAGCGTTTTACGCAGGAGGTGTTGGACCTAGCCCTGAAGGACAGCCTCGTACTGACGTCGATAGCGATCCACGGGGCGCCGGGCTTGATGGGAAATTTGCCAAAGTCAAGCGCGTGGGCAAATTGCTCTCTCGATCCACAGGAGATGCTGGGCACTCGGCGGTCATCCGATGGGAACGCGGCCCGGACTATTTGAGCGAGTATGTCACCGTCGGCCTTGGCGTAAGGCAGGGCGGAGCCCCTGGGTTTTTGTGGATGGCTATCCCGTCCAGCCTGGTTAACGGATCACCCACATTGCCAGAGCTGCACCAGGCTTACCTGGATGGAAATTACGCAACAGCGATCCAGGCGCAGCCCAAAGACAATGGCGATTGGTCGGTTGGCATCCCTGGGCCGCGCGTTGGGTCGGCTGCTTACAAGCAACTCAAAGATCATGTTGAACTGACCGGACGGTTTGATGGTGACGGCAGAGAATACACACGCCTGGCTGTTGGCCCAACCGTTTTGATGGAGTGGCAACGTGAGGCAGTGCGACGCCTTGCAATGAGGAATGATGGCGTAGTGCCGAATTTTGTGTTTGACAGAGAGACAGGATCGAACCCTGGGCGCAAGGGTTTTGGGATGACGCCCGAGCGAGCTGAGCTGCGTTTTTCTGCGCGCGACTCGACCCTGGACGAGCCGTCCTACAGCTTACGCCCCGAGGCCAGTTATTACGATGACCTGCTCTACAAGTGGCAAGACAAACATATCGACACCAAGCGCGTGGTGGATGCCATCAAGACCAGGGTCGGCCAGCTTGCCGACGCCCTGAATGTCTATCTGCAGGAGGAGTTGTTCCACGGCCGCGCTGCCAAGCGGGTGAAGGACTTTGGCGCCCAGGAAATCAAGCCGCTGATGGAGCAGATTGCCAGCGACGGCTACACCCAGGCAGATGTCGAGGAATACCTGCAGGCCAGGCACGCCGAAGAGGCCAACCAGATCATTGCGCAAAGAAACCCCAATGAGCCCGGCTTGCAGGATGGCGGCTCGGGCATGACCACGGCCGTGGCCAAGGCCTACCTGGCCGGACTGTCGGCGCAGGACGCGCAGAAGCTCGCCGGCATTGCCGCGCAAGTGGATGCCATCATCCGGCAAACCCGCCAGCTCTACGTGGACTACAACCTGGAAAGCCAGGACACGGTGGACGCCTGGGCGCAGATGTTCCAGCACTACATTCCACTGCAAAGAGAGGACAAAGAGGGCCGCATGGGCATTGGCCAGGGCTTCAGCGTGAAGGGCAAGGAGACCAAGGGCCGGACCGGCTCGACCCGCAAGGTGGTGGATGTGCTGGCCAACATTGCCTTGCAACGGGAGAAGTTGATTGTGCGCGGCGAGAAGAACCGGGTGGCGACTGCCTTGGTTGGGCTTGCCACTGCCAACCCCGATCCAGACCTGTGGAGTGTGGGTCCGCCGCCGAGCACCCGGGTGTATGACCCAAAGACAAACACTGTGGTGGAACGGGTCGATCCGATGTACAAGAGCCGCGCTGAAGTTCTGGTGGCCAAAGTGCCTGATGCCAACGGATTTATCAAGGAGGTAGCGGTGGTCTTCAATCAAGAGGACCCTCGTGCGCTGCGCATGGTGATGGCTCTGAAGAACATGGATGCCAGCAGCCTGGAGGGTGTGCTGGCCGTGAGCGCCAAGATCACGCGCTACTTCTCTGCGGTCAACACCCAGTACAACCCAGTGTTTGGTGTGGTCAACCTGATTCGAGATGTGCAAGGCGCCATGATCAACCTGGGGGAAACCCCGCTGGCCGGGCGCCGCATCGAGATTGCCAAAAACACCTTGTCGGCTTTGGTCGGGATTTACGCCGACATGCGCTCCGAGCGCAGCGGGACAATGGGGGCATCGCCCTGGGCACAACTGTTTGAGGAGTTTGAGCTGGAGGGTGGACAGACCGGCTTCCGGGACTTGTTCAAGACCAGCGCCGATCGGGCCGATGCCTTGCAGAAAATCCTCACGCCGGACGCATGGATGGATTCCAGGCTGGGAAAAATCTTCACTGTCAATGGCAAGCTGAAGGTTCCCATGAGCGAGGCTCGCAAAGGCGCTGGCTGGATATTTGACTGGTTGTCGGACTACAACGGCGCGATGGAAAACGCGGTGCGTCTGTCTGCCTACAAGGCCGCCAAAGACATCGGCATGAGCAAGGAGCAAGCGGCCAGCCTGGCGAAGAACCTGACGGTCAACTTCAACCGCAAAGGTGCCGCTGGGCAACAGGCTGGGGCACTGTACGCCTTCTTCAACGCGGCGATGCAGGGCACCGCGCGCATGGGCCAGACGCTGTTCACTATGGAGCCCGGCAAACCCAATACCACCAGGCTGAGCTCTACCGGGAAAAGGATTGTCTATGGTGGGATTCTGCTCGGCGCGATCCAAGCTTTGGCGCTGGCCGCCTCCGGGTTTGATGACAAGGACCCGCCCGAATTCTTGCGCGAGCGCAGCCTGATCCTACCGACCCGGTGGTCTGGCATTGGTCCGAAGAAGGGCTACGTCAGCATCCCGATGCCGCTTGGCTTTCATGTGATCCCCGGGATTGGCAGGCACGCTGCCGAGTTTGCGCTCAGTGGCTTTGAGAAGCCACAGAAACGAGCCATCTCAATGATCAGCATGTTCATGGATGCTTTCAACCCGATTGGCAATGCGGGGTTGAGCGGACAGACTTTTGCGCCCACCGCGTTCGATCCCTTCGTGGCATTGTGGGAAAACAAGGATTGGACAGGAAAGCCCATTGCGCGCACGTCAAGCAACAAGGCTGTACCTGGGCACACCCAGTTCAAGGATACGGCCACAGCCCCAGCAAAGTGGATTGCCGAGGCCATCAATTTGATCACCGGTGGCAATGATTACGTGGCCGGCGTCATGAGCCCGACGCCAGACCAGATTGACTACTTGTTCGGCCAGGTGACCGGCGGTGTTGGTCGCGAGCTGTCCAAGGTGGAGCAGACGGTGAAGTCATTGGTGACCGGCGAGGAGCTGCCAATCTTCAAGATTCCGCTGGCCGGGCGTTTCTATGGCAACGCCGATAGCCAGGCCAGCCAGGCCAGTGCGTTCTACGACAACGTGGACAAGCTCAACGAGCTCGAGACTGAAGTAAAGGGCATGCGCAAGGACGGCAAGGCAGCCGAGGCTGTAGCGCTGATCCGCAGCCGGCCAGACGCCTACATGATCCAGCGCGCCAACGTGGCCGAGCGCCAGGTGCAGCGCCTGCGCAGGGAGAAACGGGAGCTTATCAAGAATGGTGCAGATCGGTCCGTGGTCAAGGCCAAGGAGGCTCAGATCACCGAGACCATGCGACGCCTGAATGCGGCGATGGCTCAGTGAATGAAGGGGATGATCAAGATTGACAGGATCATCATTCCCCAGAAAAAGACAAGCGTGATCTGGATTGCCTCTTGTGGCGCAACCGCAACGAAGTAGAAGAATCCGATTACGAGAATGGTGATGAAGATGGCGCCAAGCATGGGACCCATGGTAGGTCTGGCGCCATCGGATTGCAATTGACAGAATGGCACAAACGTGGGGAACCCGGACTATTCCGAACTGCAACACCAGAAACAAGCAAAAAGCAACAAAACAAACGATCAGATTGCATTACTGCAGCATGGCAACTTTTGGTAATTTATCGGTCTGTGGGAAATTCTCGGGGAAAAAATGTCTTTTCTATGCCCAAGCATGACTGCTTACATACTGGGTAAGTTTGCTTTAATGTTGATTTAAAAAGCATACATAATTGGTTCGAGTCCAATCGCGCCTACCAGGTCTCTCTGAAGTTGGAAAGATTCAGATTACAGAGGCCTCGTATTTCCCGTCCATTCTCTCCCGTTTACCTTTTCCCCATTTGCCTTTCTGCATGCGTGGCACTTGTCCGCAAAGTGCGCAACGAATGCCTACAATGAAAAGGCAGACGCTTTTCTTCATCTACGCGCCTGCTGAGCCAGAGAGCGACCTATGAAAAACACAACCGCAGAACCGGCGTCGAGTCATCAGCGCATTATCAAGAAGTACCCCAATCGGCGCTTGTACGACACGGAGACGTCCAGCTACATCACGTTGTCGGAAGTCAAGGCACTGGTGATGAAGCGTGAAGCTTTTGAGGTGCGTGACGTCAAGACGGGCGAAGACATTACCCGTAGTATCTTGCTGCAGATCATTCTGGAGGAAGAGGCCAATGGGTCGCCGATGTTCACCGCTTCAGTTCTCGAGAGTCTGATTCGCTTTTATGGCCATGCGATGCAGGGTTTTCTGGGGGGGTATCTCGAGAAAAACATTCAGTCGCTGATGGACGTGCAAACCCGCCTGGCGGAGCAATCCAAGGGGCTGACGCCCGAGATGTGGAAGCAGTTTTCTGCACTGCAGTCACCCGTGATCCAGGCGATGATGGGTGGCAGTCTGGACCAGTCCAAAGCGATGTTGGAGCAAATGCAGAAACAGGCTGATCAGATGTTGGGTGCGTTTGGTATCAAGAGCAAGCCTTGAAGAGCCATCCCCAAACCATGAACAATGAATTTCACAGTGCGGTGAGCGCACCAAAAATTGGATTTGTCAGTCTGGGTTGTCCCAAGGCCTTGACCGATTCGGAGTTGATACTGACTCAGCTCAGTGCGGAGGGTTATCAGACCGTCAAGACATTTCAAGGGGCTGATCTGGTCATTGTCAACACCTGTGGCTTTATTGACGACGCGGTCAAGGAAAGTCTTGACACCATTGGCGAGGCGCTGGCGGAAAATGGCAAAGTCATCGTCACTGGATGCCTCGGTGCCAAGCCGGGCGCCGATGGCGGCAACCTGGTGCAGCAAACGCACCCGAGCGTGCTTGCTGTGACCGGTCCGCACGCAACCCAAGAAGTCATGGACGCGGTCCACCTCAATTTACCCAAGCCGCACGATCCTTTTATTGATTTGGTGCCCAACGCATTTGGGGTGGCGGGCATCAAGTTGACGCCGCACCATTATGCGTACCTGAAGATCAGCGAAGGCTGTAATCACCGTTGCACGTTTTGTATCATCCCTTCCATGCGGGGCGATCTGGTATCCAGACCGATTGGCGATGTACTGAACGAGGCACAGGCGCTTTTCGCGGGTGGCGTCAAAGAACTTTTGGTTGTCAGCCAGGATACCTCGGCCTATGGCGTTGATGTGCAGTACCGCACTGGTTTTTGGAATGGCAAGCCCATCAAAACACGTTTGTTTGAGTTGACGCAGGCGCTTGGTGAACTGGCGCAGGTTCACGGCGCCTGGGTGCGCCTGCATTACGTTTATCCGTATCCCAGCGTTGATGAGATTTTGCCTTTAATGGCCGCGGGCTTGGTATTGCCGTACCTCGATGTGCCGTTTCAGCACAGTCACCCGGACGTTCTCAAGCGGATGAAACGTCCGGCCAGTGGCGAACGAAATCTGGAACGTATCGAGCGCTGGCGCGCGACCTGCCCTGAGTTGGTGATTCGCAGTACCTTTATCGCCGGTTTTCCTGGCGAGAACGAAAGCGAATTCGACCATTTGCTGGAATTCATGCAAGCGGCGCAAATCGACCGCGCCGGTTGCTTTGCCTACAGCCCCGTCAACGGTGCAGCCGCCAATGACTTGCCGGGCATGTTGCCTCCAGAACTGCGTGAAGAACGCCGGGCCAGGTTCATGGCAGTTGCCGAGGCGGTTTCGGCAGAAAAATTAAGGCAACGGTTGGGCGCCACCATGCGGGTGTTGGTGGATCATGCGCCGGGTCTGGGTAAGAAGGGTGGCCGCGGCAGGTCGTTCGCCGATGCCCCCGAAATTGACGGCGTGGTCGAATTGTTGCCGCCAGAGAAAATCAGTAAAACGCTTAAGATGGGCGAATTTACCAAAGCACGCATTGTCGGCACCCGTGGCCATGATCTGGTGGCACAACCCTTCTGAGACCTGTTTTGCAAGCTGAACAGGACAACAAAAAAGCCGCTGGGTCAGCAGCGGCTTCGGTTCAAAGACATTTTCAAAAATTTATTAATATTGGTGCCCAGGAAGGGACTCGAACCCCCACGAAGTTACTCGCTAGTACCTGAAACTAGTGCGTCTACCAATTCCGCCACCTGGGCATTTCAGGAAAGAAAGGCATTGTATCAAAAATACCAAGCAAACCAGCGTCGCGCTGGAAGAAGTTGAGGGCGTTGTCCAAGGACATCGCGACGGTCACGGTTTTGTGATTCGCGATGACGGTCAGGCCGACATTTACCTGTCGCCCAACGAAATGCGGGCAGTGCTGCACAAGGATCGCGTCAAGGCGCGGGTCGTTCGCAGTGACCGCAAAGGACGGCCTGAGGGGCGCGTGGTGGAAATCATCGAGCGCGGCAGTCAGGTCATCATTGGCCGGTTATTGCACGAGAGTGGCATCTGGATTGTTGCGCCCGAGGACAAACGTTACGGTCAGGATGTCATGATCCCGAAGGCTGCCACGGGAATGGCCCAGGCGGGGCAAGTGGTGGTGGTGGAATTGACCGAGCCACCGGCCTTGTTTGGTCAGCCTGTTGGGCGTATCAAAGAGGTGTTGGGTGATATCGACGATCCCGGCATGGAAATTGAAATTGCGGTGCGCAAGTACAGCGTGCCGCACGAGTTTTCCGAAGCATGCATCGCGCAGGCGAGGTCTTTGCCTGAAAGCGTTCGCTCGGAAGACAAGTTACAACGCGTCGATCTGACCGACGTGCCGCTCGTCACGATCGATGGCGAAGACGCGCGCGATTTTGACGATGCGGTGTACTGTGAGCCGACACGCATAGGCAAAGGCCGTGCCGCTGTGCCCGGTTGGCGCTTGTTGGTTGCGATTGCCGACGTCAGTCACTATGTTGAGAACGGTTCAGCCATCGACATCGATGCCTACGATCGCGCCACCAGTGTCTACTTTCCGCGCCGGGTGATCCCGATGTTGCCCGAGAAACTATCCAACGGCTTGTGCTCGC
>Ga0210021_1001996_pt1 | contig 18393 bp, 25 predicted proteins | sample CryGeymeta201517_FD_183981 | JGI IMG/M metagenome (GOLD analysis project Ga0210021, IMG submission 183981) | Groundwater microbial communities from Crystal Geyser aquifers in Utah, USA - Crystal Geyser metaG 2015-17 (SPAdes) (version 2) | ecosystem: Environmental > Aquatic > Deep subsurface >... | reverse complement strand
CCCGAGACCTCATGCTTACCAAGCATGCGCTCTACCAACTGAGCTAATGAGGCACATTAGAATAATATTAGCAGGAATGGATTAATTTAGTTTTGGTTTTGCCCCTTCTTCCAGCAGAACCCATTGAAGTCACAGTAATCACATAGCTTAGTCTTGTTTTTCGGGAACTCCTCGGGGACACGTTTTTTGCTCCTTATTTCCTTGATATCCCCCTCAATCTCCTCTATATCCGATTCTTTGATCGGATAGTACACACTCTCGCCTGTTCTTAGGTAGTAGAAACTGATATGCTTCGGGAGCTCGTTGAAGCTTTCCTTCCAGAGATAAGCGTATACCTTGCCTTGCTTCAGGTGAGACTCAGGGATGTAGTGGGGAAGAGGACACTTGGATGTTTTATAGTCTACAATCGCAATGCCCTTGCCAAACAAGCTTAAAGTCTTGTCAACCACGCCGCTCATGTTGTTATTGTCCAGGTTAAGCCTGAGCTCCCTGTCTTTCGGATAGAAGAAGCGCTTAAGCTCGGTTTCAAACCACTTAGATTCCTTGTCCATGGTGCACAGCTTGTCTAATAGGGAAAAAGCCAGTTTAGCAGCGTAAAAGTCTAGAAAACGCTTAGTCTCCTCATAATCCACCTTCTTTTTTTCCTCTGCCCAGAAAAAATCATGGTGGTCCTTTCCTATAAGGTTCCATTCAGTGTCTAGGAGCGAGAATAAGACTTTTTTGAATCTTTTCCATAAGATTTCCCAGTCGTTTTCCTGGATGTCCGCAATATTGACGTAGTTGAAGAAGTGGTCGAGGACTTTGTGCGTGATTGTTCCCCTGACCTTTGCAGCGCTCGGCTTTTCTGGTATTTTTCTTATATAGACATAGAAGAAGCGCCTTTGGCACTCTGAGTATAGGGCAATAGCTGAAGGCGAGAGCCTGACAGAATCATTTTTTTCAAGGGGCTTATTGATAGGTGTCATGACTTATTATTGGGAGTGGACGGATATAATGATTGTGGTGATTGGGTTGGAATATTTTACAAGTTGTTGGGGTTTATGTTTTTAGTTTTCGTTTCGCTATCGCTCAACAACCTCGCTAACGCTCGGGTATAACTAAGGTTTGTAACCCCTAACGATCTCTTTTATTTTGTCTCCCATCCGTGGATTAAGATGATAATGAGTCTCTCCTGTATGCGGAAATTTAACTAATATACCTTCTTTAACTAGAATATCTGCTTGTTTGATAATATTTTTTTTCATTTCTTTGTAGGGCTTGACAAGATTTGTTTCAGAAATATGCCTTTTTTCCCAGATTCTTTTGTAGCTTAATTTAAAGATTATCCAATCTTTGATCTGTTCCTTGCCTAGTTTCATATATAGATTTTACTAAATTGGGATTTATAGAAAAGTTCAAATTTTGATATTTAAATTTTAATAATTGACGAAAAGTATTTAAATATTGACATACGTATATGTAGCGATAGAAATGACCTCGAATAAATCAATATTTTTGGAAATATTCGGAGATTCACCCAGAATGAAGGTTTTAGATTTTCTCATAGAGAACCATATTTTTGACTATTCTAAAAGGCAAATAGCCGAGCTTTCTGAAATATCCTATAATACTCTGGAGACATTCTGGCCTCAAATGTTAAAACTAGGTTTGGTAAAAAAAACCAGAAAAGTGGGCAAATCTCAAATGTTCATGTTGAATTTAGAAAATATCATAATCCAGAGGCTATTCGAAATAGTAAAGGATGCCATAATTGAAGATGTTGATAGTCTTGCTGATAAGAAGGTTAGTGTTTCTGTTAAGGGTTAGTCCACTTTGGTCAGGCCGGTGTTTAAAGTCATGGTCGCTAATATTAAAAGATTTACAGGGATTAGAATAAGAAGTTGCCTATAGGAGCCGTTTTTAGGGCTTTAATTTGTTTCTCAATCGACCAGAATTATGCAAATATATCAGTTTGGATGATTCACTGCTAGTTTTTGCTTGATCTATTGGGTTTCCATTTACCGGAGTTTGTTTGGGAGTTTATTATAAAATTAGATACCTTCTGAACATCAATTATTTTGCTTAATTTTTCTCTCTGGGGTTTGAATAAAGGATCCTCTTCAAAAATGCTTTTCCAGACATCCTTGTTTTCCATACCTATTATTTTATGGTCTAAATAAATATCCTTATATTGTCTAATGGGCGAATGTTTAACGAGGGCGAAGCCCGAGCATAAAGCGAGCGAATTATTGGAATATTAGACAATTTCCTGATGGAATTAAACAATAAAAATTTTCACTATTTAAAGAATGACTTCAAAATAGGTATTGGGAAAATATGAAACAAAATAAGAGAATAAAGGCAGTTTTTTTTGATTTGGGAAACACTTTAGTATCTTCAAATGAATTCATGGAAAATAAAGCATTAAACTTAACTTCGCCACATAATCAAGAATAAAAAGGGAAGTTTACAACCTCCATATTGAGGTGGAGTTCATGAATGTAAACTTCCCAATAGGAAGTATAGTGCTAATAGATAAAATAGATGATGAATTTGATTTTTTTGACTCTGTTTTTGGAAAAATATGCGAAAAGGCAAGAGGATTCAAGGAAAATATTAAGCTGCTGATGAATAACAAAATCTCCAGGAACGTCTCTATAAATCAAATCCTAAATGTCACCTCAAAAGAGGAATTTGGGTATTTAGGCTCAAAGAATGTCCCGGGAGAAAGATCGATATACAGGACCATCGAAAGAGTTGGAGAAAACTCCGCAGTAATTTTGGAAAAATATCATCTTCTCTTAAAGAAACATGGCCTCATTTCAAACAAACAGTTGATGGATTGGTCTTCAACTTATTTTGAAGGAAACAAATCAGAAATAGGTATGCGAGGCTATTCGAGAGATCATAAACCTGGAAAGAAGCAGGTGACATTTGGGATAGGGACAGGGATCAATACCATACCCACCGCATTGACAATACAGAGAGGAAATGTGCAGGACAAGAAGCATTTCAGATGCACATTCAACGTGGCAAAAAAGGTTCTTGAAAAGAATAGCTTGCTGATATTTGACTGCGGGGGAAACACAAAAGAGAACAAGGAAATGGTATTGAAAAACGGCTACAATTATCTCACGTTCAAAGGAAAACACAAGAATCCATACGAGAAATACATCCAGATATTCAAGAAAAGAAGGGATCTCGGTGAATCTGTTCATTTTTCGATAAACAAGAGGGATTATGAATGCATCAAATTGAGAGAGGAAAAAGAGACAAAATACATCTTCTTCTCAAGAAAGCTTGAGGAAGAGCAAATTCTTAAGAGAAACAGAAAGTTTGAGAAAGAACTGGAAAAGAATGAGAAGAAACTCTCAAAGGTCAAGAAAGGAAAGCCTTTGGGTTCTCTGATAACAAGAGAGGGGTATGTGATGCTGAAAGGCGGCATCCAAAAGACCCTTGGAAAAATGAAAAATCCGTACATCACAGGGCTGGAAGGCTGCTTCATTCTTGAAAGCTCGGTTGATAATGAACCGGAAAAAATCCTTATGCTATACAAGAAGAGGGATATAGCAGAGAAATTCATCAGGAATCTAAAGGAAGGCCTGGAATTAAGGCCGATAAGGCATTGGTCGAAGAATGCGATAATAGGCTGTATTTTGATAACTTTCCTCACAAATTTCCTGATAAATTTGACACTTCTTTTGAGCAAAAACCCCGTCGTAAAAAATGTAAAGCTACTCAAAAAATTCCTGAATAATTTGACACTTACTGTGGTTTACCCAAAAAAAGCGTTCAGATTCACAGTTTTGTCTAACATTTCAAAGGAAATTCTGCTGATTTTTGGGGATTTTTTGAAAAAATATGAGGATCATAGCCTAAAGTTGCGGTGGTAAAATCCATTTGGCAAATTGAGTTAGGGAATTTGACTAGAGGTAAGTGGCGAAGTTAAGTTTTCAATAACTTTCATATCCCGTTCATGGGAAGGCAAACCTTGCCTCATATCACTGACAGAGCAGTGCCTTCTGCCGATGTAAGTGTGATCATACAATTTCCTGAGAATATGGGTTTTTATTTTATCCATGTAAACAATTAAAAAAGAGGACTCTTAATTTTATCACAATATTATACCATTTTTTTAGTTCTTATATACCAATAATTAAGTTTAAATATACCAAAATACTAATAAATTGCATGGAAAAATCAGCATTTGTGAAAGTTTTTGGAAACTCTCCTGTGGTAAAACTGATGGATTTTTTACTAGCAGAAAGAAGCTTATTCGATTACACCTTAACAGATATAGCAGAAAATTCTGGCGTTTCATGGACAACTTTGCATAGAATATTTCCTGTTTTTGAAGAATTAGGTATCGTAAAAGAGACCAGAACAATAGCAAGGGCAAAACTTTACGCTTTGGATGAGGAGCACCCTTTAGTTCAGAAATTGGTGAAATTAAAGGGAGAAATTTCAGATTTCTTTATCCAAAAAGAATTAGAGAAACAAGGGTTGTTGATTCCAGTCAATGCTTAAAAAAAACCTTTAAATCTCCTCCTACAAATCTATTATCTATGGAGTTCAAACCAAAAATCACCCAAAATCGATGGGATAAGTCCCTGGAGAAAGGGATATGGGATAAATGGCAAAGAGAAGGGCTGTTTAAATTCGACAAAAACTCGAAGAAGCCTTTGTTTGCGATAGATATTCCCCCGCCTTACGTTAACACCCCTATTCATGTCGGTCATGCTTACACCTATGTTTGGCAGGATATCATGGCTCGCTCTAAAAGAATGCTCGGTTATAACGTCCTGTTTCCGATGGGCCTTGACAAGAATGGCCTCCCTATTGAAGTGCAGGCTGAGAAAACTTACGGAATAAACATGCACAAAACCCCGAGAGAAGAATTCATCAAGCTCTGCAAGGAGATGATAGAGAAATCCGGTGACGCATCCTTAGATTCCTTCAAGCGGTTAGGGTTAAGCTGCAACCAATGGGATGTCAAATACGAATTATCTGGCAGATATGACACTGATGATCCGGAGTACAGAAAACTGACCCAGGAAACTTTCATCGACTTATGGAAGAAAGGCCTGATATACGAGGATTTGAAGCCAACGAATTATTGCTCAGTCTGCGGGACTGCTATTGCTGATGCTGAGGTTGAATACAAGGATGGATCAACTGCATTAAATCACGTCAAATTCCGAGTCAAGGAAACTGCTGAAGACATAATCATCGCGACAACTAGGCCTGAGCTTCTGTGCACGTGCAAAATCATACTATACAACCCTGAAGACCAAAGATATAAGCATCTGAAAAACAAAACCGCAATTGTTCCTGTTTTCGGCCAAGAAGTCAAAATAATGCCGCACCCTGCTGCTAAAATAGAGTTTGGATCTGGTTTGGTCATGATCTGCTCATTCGGGGACTTTACAGATATTCGCACTCTTCGTGAGCTTGGCTTGGAATCTAGTTATGCAATTGATATTTATGGAAAGATGACTGATGTTGCTGGCAGCTATGCGGGAATGAAAGTTAAAGAAGCTCGGGATAAAATAATCGAAGACCTCAAAAAACAAGAGTTGATAATAAAGCAGGAAACTGTTCAGCAAAGGTCGCCTATATGCTGGCGCTCTAAGACTCCAATTGAGTTTGTCGCATTAAAGGAATTCTACCTTAAGCAAGTCGATTATGTTGATGAATTGAAAAAAACATCCGATAAGATGAAGTTCTTCGCCCCTGAAAGCCGGCAGATACTCCTGGACTGGATTAATTCTGTGAGCATAGACTGGGTTTTGTCGAGGAGGCGATACTATGGAACAGAAGTTCCTCTTTGGTATTGTAAAAAATGCGATTATATTCACGTTCCAGAGAAAGGCAAATACTATCAGCCCTGGCTTGAGCCCTGCCCTGAGAAGAAATGCCCGAAATGCGGCTCGACAGAATGGACAGGCGAGACAAGAACTTTTGACACCTGGTTTGACTCATCATCATCCAACGCCTATGTTATGGGCTACTTGTGGGACAAAGAATTCTTCAAGAAGCATATGCCCTGCTCAATGAGGCCGCAAGGCAAGGAGATTGTAAGAACGTGGCTGTATTACACTTTGGTCAAATCTTTCCACTTGTATGGCATTCCTCCTTTTAAAGACTGCTGGATACACATGCATATCGTTGACGAGAAAGGAACGAAAATGTCCAAGAGCTTGGGTAATGTGATAGATCCGCATGAAATCCTTGAAAAATATGGTGCTGAGGCATTTAGGATTTGGTCCTGCTTGGAAGGCAATATTACAAAAGGCGACATCAGATGCTCATTCGAGAGGATAGAAGGAAATTCAAAATTCCTGACAAAACTGTGGAATGTGGCTAGGCTTATCTCAATGTTTCCGCAGGCCGAAGGGAAGGTTGAATTGTTAGAAGCGGACAAGTGGATTCTTGACGAGCTCAACTTGCTTGTGGGGAGATGCAGAGCCAACTATGAAGCCTACGAGTTCAGCATGATTGCCGAAGATATCAGGAATTTTGTCTGGAATGTTTTTGCTTCGCATTATGTTGAGATGGTTAAAACCCGAGCTTATGGCGAAGGCGGATTTGGGAAGGAAGAGCAGAAAGCAGCGTGGTTCACATTGCATGAGGTCATGAAGAACATTCTGAAGATACTGTCACCGATAACGCCTTTTGTCGCTGATTACATCTGGTTGGAATTGTATTCGAAGGAGAGCATATGCAAAGAATCTTACCCCGAATTGAAATGGAAAAATGGGATGGAAAAGTTGACTGGAAAATTGATGGAGTTTAACAGCATGGTTTGGAAGACAAAGAAAGACCAAGGGTTAAGCATGAAAGACCAGATCAAAGTTGCGATTCCTGCCGAGCTTAAAGTGTTTGAGAAGGATTTAGCAAGGATGCACGGCATTTGTTAGGTATGGAGTAAATTTAACACCATAACCTCTTTCTGCTTTTATTAGTTGGACCATATATCCTCCAAACCTTTCCCTTTGCATATATTTGATTCCACCTTGGCCTATTTGTGCTACTATTGCATCTAAAATGTCAGCTGGTATTATATCATCTGGTTTGTATATTTTACCATTATTATTCCCTGTTCCCATAATTATTTCAAGTAGAATCACATTTAAATCTTTAATCCAGACTACGGCTTCAAACAGCTTTTACACTTCTTAAACCCAGCATTCTTAGCCTTCTCCTGGGTCTTGAAGTACTCCCTGTGCTGCGTATAAATCCCATCCACCCACTTGCAGCCATGCATATGATATTTGCTGGTCTCCTTGCTGCCAATAAAATAATCTTTCATCCTGTCGTCGTCAAAAGTCTTAACCACAGGCTTCTCAACAGAAACCTCTTTCTCTACAATCTTCTCAACAATCACGGGCTTCTCGATGACTATAGATTTCCCTTTAACCTCCTTCTCAACTATGACTTCTTTGTGGATAACCCTGGGTCTGATTAGGACTAGCATAACAGGAATCCAGCAGAGGCCAGAAGAAATGAAATACATTAATGGTATTATTAGCAAAGGGAACTCATAATTGATTACATAGCCGACTAATGAGTTTGTCATGAAGAACAAGAACCATCCAAGTAGGAACAGGAACAGCAGAAGAATTTTCTTCTTTTTACTCATATGCAGCATAAATAATTATTTGGATTTAGGAGTAATTATTGCTTTTGCTATGCGGTTTGGATTATACCCAATAATTCGTAGGATTGTATTCTTCGTAAACATATAAGCCATTCACAAAAATTTACTGCTGCTTCTCGAGGTGTATCTCCATATGCCTGATAAGAGGCATCATCAAAATCAATAGAAGCGGAAAAAGTTGTTTTGCTATTAACAGGTTGTTTCCCTTGAAGTACAGTTATAGGAATAGATTTTGCACTTCCATAAGGCAATACTCTAACTTGATATCATGGGGGCATTTTTATCAATCCTTTTATGACAACTAAACTTTTTAACCCTTATCTTTCCCTCTTCACACTCAAATATCTTGATTCCCAATTATTTTCTTATGACAGAGCAGATACTTGTAGTCCCAAGAAAAATTCTATTCGGAGAAAAAAACGAAAGGCTATTTCAAGGGTTCCAGAAAAGGAAAAACCTCGACTTCGAGAACATAGTCAAAAAACACTCCAAATTCATCCTAAGAAAAACCACATCTCCAAAACAGCCTATCCCAGCTGAACAAGACGAGTCAATGAAGCAAATAATACCGTACATAGCATTCAAGCACAAGGACAAATACTTCGTCTACAAGAGACTTCCGCAAAGCGAGGAGGAAAGGCTCAGGGAAAAGTACTCTTTGGGAATAGGCGGCCACATCAACCCGATTGACGTCAACTCCGAGAATATACTATTGGAAGGAATGAAAAGGGAATTTGAAGAGGAAGTGGTATACCCTTATGATTACAAAACGAAAATAATCGGATTCATCAATGACGACAAAGACCCAGTGGGAAGGGTTCATTTTGGCGTTGTATTTCTGGCAGAAGGGTCTAATGATAGGATAGAAATCAAAGAAAAGGATAAACTTTCTGGAAAGATGATGACACTCCTTGAAGCGAAGAAATTCAGGGGTAAGATGGAAGGATGGTCACAGATTGTTTTTGATTGGTTGAGAATGAGTTTTTAGTTATTTTAACATATTAATCTTTGATTTTTAATTGTAAGTATATGAATTCATACCTAAATAGACAACTTACACCAAGAGAATTAAAAGTTCTCGAGTATGTTTCTCATGGTCTTTCAAATAAAGAGATTGCTAGAAGATTAGGTATAAAACCTTCTACAGTGAGAGTTCATTTAAGAAATATGTATGATAAATTTGATTATTACGGTGCTAATTCTCGTGTTCTAGCTACGCGTTGGTATATTATGAATGCTGAAATAGGTTTATGTTCTCCTGATAATTTGGGAGAGATTACCACTAGTTACCGGTAACCATTCTTTCTATCAATTATTCAAGTCCTTTTAAATTATTCAAAGAAAAATATTAGTCATGAAATGGTTTAGAATTCTTGAGCAAGTTGAGAAGGAAGATCCTGAAGTTGCTAGAATCCTTAAGGATGAAATACTTCGTCAAGAAAATACCATCGAATTAATCGCCTCAGAGAATTTTGTCTCCCCAACGGTAATGCAAGCTCAAGCAAGTGTTATGACGAACAAGTATGCCGAAGGTTATCCGGGTAAACGTTACTATGGTGGTTGTGAATTCTACGATCAAGTCGAGGATTTAGCGAGAGAAAGAGTAAAGAAATTATTCCATGCAGAACATGCAAACGTTCAACCACACTCAGGTAGTCAGGCAAATATGGGAGTTTACTTCGCGATGCTAGAAGTAGGTGATAAAATCCTTTCAATGGATTTGTCACATGGCGGTCATCTTACTCATGGTAGTCCTGTTAACTTCTCTGGTAAACATTACAACGTCCACTTCTATGGTGTGGATCCTAAGACGGAAGTGATTGATTATGATGAAGTCATGAGGATAGCAAAAGAAGTTAAGCCTAAGATGATTGTCTGTGGGGCGAGTGCTTATCCGAGAACAATTGATTTTGAAGAATTCAGGGAAATAGCAGACGAAGTTAACGCTTACTTGTTGGCAGATGTTGCTCATATTGCTGGTCTAATCGTAGGTGGAATTCATCCTTCGCCTTTCCCACATTGTGATTTTGTAACAACAACCACTCAAAAAACTTTAAGAGGACCAAGGGGTGGAGTGATAATGTGTAAGAAAGAATACGCTGAAAAGATCGACAAAGCGATTTTCCCAGGAATACAAGGCGGTCCACTGATGAATACAATTGCTGCAAAAGCAGTAGCATTTAAGGAAGCGATGAAACCATCCTTCAAAAAATATCAAGAACAAATCGTTAAGAATGCAAAAGCATTAGCACAAGAATTAGTAGAACAGGAATTCCGACTAGTTTCTGGAGGGACTGATAATCATTTGATGTTAGTAGATTTACGAGACAAAGGGATGACAGGAAAGGAAGCACAAGCAGCATTTGAAGAAATAGGGATAACCGTTAATAAGAATGTGATTCCATTTGACCCCCAGCCAATGTGGGTGACCAGTGGGGTTAGGTTAGGGACGCCTGCTACTACAACTAGAGGCATGAAAGAGCTGGAAATGCAAGAAATAGGCAGGATATTCTCTGCGTTTGTTAAGAACAGAAATGACGAGAAGATCAAGCAGCATCTTAAGGAAAGGGTTAGTGAGTTGTGCGGGAAGTTTCCGTTGTATTATTGAGATTGGATATCAACTTTTCTCCAACCTTCTGGTCTTTCTGCCAAGGTTTTGCCTATAACCACTCCTTCAATATTCCCTCGATATAGAGTCATTTTTCCATAGGATAAAGCAGGATGTTGACCTGCAATAAACCTTAAAAAATCATCTGCATCTGATTCGTATGTATCAACAACCAGAAGATTTGACATTACGGCATAGCCTACCATGAAATTTTAATGGAAATCAAATTTTAAATAGTAGAGTTTTAATAATTAAAATCAATTTATTTCTTAAAATCAATACTAACAATAGGAATGATCCATATGAAGCCTTACCTAGACATCATAAAAAAAATCCTAAAAGAAGGCGTCAGAAAAGAGAACAGGACTGGTGTTGATACCATAGCTATTGCCGGTTCAATGTTCGAGCATGACATGTCCAAAGGCTTCCCTCTCCTCACAACAAAAACTGTTCCATTTAAGCTAGTCGCATCCGAGCTTGAATTCTTTATCAAAGGCCTGACCGACAAAAAATGGCTTCAAGAAAGAAACAACCACATCTGGGATGAATGGTGCTCACCTGAAAAAGTGCCCTACAGTCATGATCTAAAAACAAAGAAAAAAATGTTGGAAGAACGGGATTTAGGTCCGATCTACGGGTGGCAGTGGAGGAATTTTGGAGCCAAGTACGCCTCATATGATAAAAAACCTATCGGTGAAGGAATAGACCAGCTCAAAAATCTTGTTGAAAAGCTTAAGAAAGACCCGACAGACAGAAGGATGATTGTTATGGCATGGAATCCGACAGACATCAAAAGAATGGCTTTACCGCCTTGCCACTACGGCTTTCAGGTCACAGTAATAAAAGACAAGCTCAATCTGATCTGGAACCAAAGGTCAGTTGACTCTGCTTTAGGTCTGCCTTTCAATATAGCCAGTTACGGTCTGCTGTTGCATTTGCTTGCCAAAGAAACCAGTCTAAAAGAAGGCAAACTAGTCGGCTTCCTAGGAGACACTCACATTTATGTTAATCATGTTGACGGTCTAAAAGAACAGTTGAAAAGAAAACCGTTTCCTCTGCCAAAAATCAAGACTGAAGAATTCACATCTATATTTGATTGGAAATACACTGATTCTGTAGTTGATAATTACCAGCATCATCCTCCTATAAGATTTGAAATCGCGGTGTAGCCATGACAGAAATAATTGTTATTGCAGCTGTTGCTAAGAATGGGGTTATTGGTAAAGGCGGGAAAATACCTTGGCATATTAAAGAGGACTTTCAGCATTTCAAAGAACTGACTTTAGGGCATCCCTGTATCATGGGATCGAAAACATACGAGTCACTTCCAATCAAACCGTTGCCTGGCAGGGAAAATATTATCCTTAATTACGATAAGAGTTACAAGGTCCCTGGAGCTGTTGTTAAAAGCTCGTTTGAAGAGGCATTAAAATATTGCAAAGGCAAGGGGAAGGTGTTTATTTGTGGAGGGGCAAGTGTGTACAAACTTGGGGTGGAAGTTGCTGACAAATTAGAGTTGACCAAGCTCCATAAGGATTATGATGGTGATGTTTATTTCCCGGAGGTTGACTTTAAGAAATGGAAGCTTGTTAAGAGGAATGATAAAGATGACTACTCGTTTTTGAGTTACGTTAGAAAGTGACTCATCAAATTTTTAATCCTTGTTATTCTATATGACTGTCATGCACTTCATAATCTTCATGCTGCTGTTTCTTGGGCTAGATATCGCCCTAAACCTACTGACAAAAAAACTGATCAAGTTTCTGGGAATAGACTTTCTTTTCCTTGCTTCATGGCTCGCAGGAATAAACTACGGAATTATCCCTGGCATAGTTGTTGCCACAGTCCTTCTTGCCGAGCACTCATTGCTGCATCCGTCAAAAAGCCAGTTCATTCTATTCTCGTTTCCTGCTCAACTGATAGCCGTGCTTCTTGGGTATTTTCTTGGGATGAATGGGTTTGGGATTTCTTTAGTTGCTTACCAGATTGTCAACACCGGCATCATGTTTGCGACAGGAGGGTTTGGCCCTTTGTTTGTTGCTTTTCTTGTTGTTAATAGTCTTTTTAATGTAATTATTTATAGGGTTTTGTTAGCGGTTGGGTGAAAATCATTCTAATTCTAGAGGCTTCCACCCAGGGCGTGTCCCGTAGGGACGAGTCTTTGAACAATATTTAAATTCTCTTGCAACATAATTAGTCTAAGGTGTATAGTATTTAACGAAGAATCCCAGGTAAGGTTGAAAAAGCTATTCAAAGTTCTCGAGAAAATCAGGGGAAGGCACACTGAACTCATATCCTTGTATATACCCGCGGGCTACAATGTTGTTGAAATCCAGAACATGCTTCGTTCAGAGTATGCCTTAACCCAGAATGTTAAGTCCAGGCAAACAAGAAACAATGTCCTTAATGCACTCGAGAAGATAATGAACCACTTGAAAGTCATTGGAAGAACGCCTCAAAATGGACTGATTGTTTTTTGCGGAAATGTTTCTGAGAAAGAAGGGCAGGCAGACATGCAGATATGGTCTGTTGAGCCTCCGCTGCCTTTAAGCCAGAAGATCTACTGGTGCGACCAGACTTTTATCCTTGATCCCTTGAGGGACATGCTTCGGGAGAAGGAGGTTTACGGGTTGATTGTCATAGATGGCGGGGGGGCAGATATTGGGTTTCTGAAAGGAAAGAAAGTCTCTTTAGAGAAGCACATAAATTCCATGGTCCCTGGGAAGACGGCGGCAGGTGGGTGGAGTCAAATGAGATATTTAAGAATCCGGGAAGAAGCCAAAAACGACCACATGAAAAAAGTCGCAGAAATCGCAGATGATATGTTCCTAAAAGAAAAAGACCTCAAAGGCGTAATAATTGGTGGACCAGGCCCGTTCAAAGACAAGTTCAGCGACGGTGAGTTTTTGAATTACCAGCTAAGGAAAAAACAGTTAGGTGTTGTTGATACCAGTTATACAGGCATTCAAGGCTTGCAGGAGATCATTCAGCGCGGTGAAGACCTGATCAAAGAAGCGTCCGCAGTCAAAGAGAGAAAACTAATGGAAGAATTCTTCAGTCATCTCCAGAAAGATGATGGTTTGTCTGTGTATGGTCTGGAAGAAGTTAAGAAAGCAATGAACATGGGAGCAATCGAGATGCTGCTTATCTCAGAAGACTACAGTTGGGTCAGGCTAAAGCTTAAGTGCCAATGCGGGAATGAAATTGAAAAGGACACGAAGCATGGAATGGAGCACAAATGCCCTAATTGCGGGGCGAAAATGGATGTTCTTGAAGAGAGGGAATTGATAGAAATTCTGCCCGAGGAAGTAGGGGCTTTTAGCTCTAATATTCAAATCATCTCCTCTGACAGCAGTGAAGGCGAACAATTCAAGAACTTAGGTGGAATTGGTGCTATTCTAAGGTTTAAGGTTGATTAATATTACCAACATATTTTTGTGTCTCATATTCCGAACCTCACGCAATCTTTAAATATCATAAAAACCTATTCTCAGAACATGATTAACGTAAAAATCCTCGAGGAAAAAGAGAATCCAATCCTGAAAAGGAAGGATCTGCTTTTAATGCTGGACCATAAGGGAGAACCAACCCCGAAGACTTCAGATATTGCTAAGCTAATTGCTGATAAATTCAAGGGAGACCAAAAGAAAACAGAAATAATTTATATGTTCTCCCAAAAAGGAATTTCGCAAACCAAAGTTAAGGCTTACGTTTGGAAAGAAAAAATAATCGAGAAGCCAAAGGAAGAAAAAAAACCTGAAGGCGAGGCTCAAGAAGAAGCCCCAAAAGAAGAAGCTAAACCCAAGGAGAACAAGAAAGAGAAAAAGCCTGAAGCAAAGGTGGAACCTAAAAAAGAAGAAAACCCAAAAAAGTGATTGAATGAAAATTCTAAATATGGGCTCTGGCTACAACCCAATCAAAGGAGCGGTCAACTTGGACATCAATCCAGCCTGCAATCCAGATGTAGTCCATGATTTAGAAAAGCCCCTTCCATTTCCAGATAATGCTTTTGATAAGGCTGTAGGCATAGAGGTCATGGAGCATTTGAAAAATACACATGAAGTCATGCAGGAGATAAGGAGAGTTCTGAAGCCAGAAGGGATGCTGGAGCTTGCAGTTCCATATCACGGGTTAATAAAGAACATCTTGATAAGTCTATTATATTGGGGAACTCATTACAACCCAACAGGAGAGCATCTAAGATTTTATAATGAACAGTCATTCAGGTATATTTTCAAAAGGAATGGATTCAAAATATTAATGTTTAAAAGAAATGGAAATGTTTTAGCATCTACTATGACTATAACAGGAAAGAATGGCAAATTAAATTGAGGCAAGAGAATGAATTTAAAAAAAATGTTATGGAAAAATGATTTGCTTCCGAACAGGTTCTATAAATGTCCAAGATGCGGAAGTAGGATTGAAATGTATGGACATCCAAAACCCATAGGATTTTTAATTGAGCAGAGTTATAGATGCACGAATGACAAGTGCGGATGGGAAAAGTGATTGAATGAAGCACAAGCCAACCAAAAAATCAGAAGTCATGAAAAGAGCAAAACTATGCCCTAGATGCGGCGATGGTGTATATATGGCCGAGCATAAGCAGAAAGATGGGAAAACAAGGAGCTACTGCGGAAAATGCCACTATACTATTTGGGTCTAAGCCATTATTAGAAATGTTTCTATTGCTCCTCCGATAAGCAGGCACACAAAAGCTATAATCATCAAGACGAAAGAATCCTTGACAATATACCAGAAGTTGTTTGATTTCTTCCTCATCACAGCCACTGAAACCAATCCTCCTGCTATAGAGCCTATGAAATATGCGAGTATCTCAAAGCTTCCATGGGGGATGAATGTTAGGACAGCGACTGGTATACCACTAATCCCGCCTAGGCTCTTAGCGATCAGGCCTATTGCTGCTGACAGGACAGATGCATTCCATGAGATTATTAGAACGGCTCCTGTCCCGAGAAGGAAAGAGAACAAGAACGCAAGCATGAGAACGCTGAAGTTGTTTGCGAGTATGTCGAGGAATTGGCTGCCGAAAGTGAATTTCCCTTGGATAAGCTTGACTTCTGCCACCTGCTGGTCAAAAACCTTTTCTACAACCCCATCTGGAAGGATGACAAAAACGATTGACATTGCGAAGATCATCCCAAGAAAAAGGGCTGTATAAGCTAGTATAATGTCGCCATGCCTCTTGAAGAAGCCTTCATTGCGGCCAGACTCTTCTGTCTCCGCTTCTTCATACCTCATCATAGTGTTCATGAAAGGGACCATTATCAGCGAGATAATCACCACTGTAAACAATCCTGTGTTTTCCTTAAAAACCGTATAGGAGATGAACAAGGAGATAATCGATATAAGAATGCTTAGGAAGAAGATCAGCATTGGCTGCTTCCTGTTCCTTTTTCCTGACAAGAGCCTTTCTAAAACCACTCAATCACTCAATTAATTTGTGCTCAGGATGATATAAACTTTTAGCGTTATTTAACCAGGTATTTCTGCTTTGTTGCTTCGATTGTTCTGTCAAATGCATTCTGTAAGTCAATGTCATATCTTATTGCAAGTGTTAGTAGACATAGCAAAATATCCCCCATTTCTTTCTCCAAATCAACTTCCTTGTCTTTACCGTGTTCTATTTTCCGGATGGCTTCACCTAGTTCTCCACATTCCTCCATGAAAGATGCTAATTCAGCGAGTTTGGACATTCTCTTCTCGCTCCTGGACCAAGCATCTTTTACCCATTCTTGTGCTTGTGTTATTTGCATAAAGTATTATTAACTTTGTTAATGTTAAATATTCTACAATTAGTGTTGCCGGGATGGCAGAATCAGGTAATGCGCTGGACTCGAGTGTTCGATGATGACCCCTGAGGTATCTGATTGATGATGATACGTCGATGTTCAGAGATATCCAGTGCCCTTTGGGCTCGAGAGTTCAAATCTCTCTCCCGGCGCTCGATAGGAGTGTTCAAAATTGAAACCTTTTTGTATTAAAACATCAACAATAGGTTTGTTTATCAAAAGCTAAAAGATGATATTCAATTCCTTTATCTCTGAAACCAGAATACATAAATTCCTCTGCTCCTGTCCCATTTTCTGACCGTGACCTTAATTCCCAGTAAGGAGCAGTCATTCCAGTTAAGTCAACATGTTCAGCAAGATTCCATCCTTGCCTTTGTGCAGATTCCAAATACTCATCAAATCGATGTATATCTGTTAGGTAATGATTGTCAACCACTTCTTTTAACTTAGGATCAACCGCGCACCATGCTATTATGACAAGTCTTGATAGTGATTTTGCTACGCGATTAAATTCTCTGAACATAGCATCTAGATCAGCGGCATGCTCGGTGCTTTCACAAACCCAGATAAAATCATAACTACCTTTGGGGCGTTCCAGATTCAACATATCTCCAACATGAAATCTGACTTTATCTGAGCAGCCATAATTTTCTGCGGCTCCATTCCCATATCTCGCCTGTTCTGGAGATAATGTAAACCCTTCAATAGTTGATCCAAAACTTCGATGTATCATTATACCTGATTCACCACCTCCACAGCCAGCATCAAGACCGATCATTCCTTCTGTAGGAGTACCTAAATACAATATGCCAAAACGGACTAAATTTTGTTCTATTTCATGCAAGCGCTCTAATCTACTTTTTTCATCAGTGATACTTCTTTCGTACATTTCAAGTGTTTCTCCTGGCAAAACCAGTCCGTTGTGATTAAAGAATAATCCATCCCCTTCAGCAAGTGATCTATTTAACCCTGTTCGAGTTGTTTTTAAATCATACATTTCTGCGATTTCTTGTGGATCAGCCATTTCATTAGTCCCATTAACTTGGAGATCAAAGTAAGATTCAATAATGTTAGATTAATTTTATAAATCTTTCCTATTTTCACCACTCATCAATAATACAACAACTTTTTTATATCACTTTCACAAAACTGTAGTATGCCAAAGAAAAGTTTGAAAACTTGGGGAGAGCTAGCATTCATACTAGGAGTGCTTCTAGCGATTGTCACGGGGCTGTTCACCACAGCTTTGAATCCAGGAACAGTAGGGCTAATACTAGTGGTTGCAGGGTTGATTGTCGGATTCTTGAACATTCAAGAAAAAGAGACAGGAAACTTCCTTGTTGCAGCGATTGCATTGATGTTAGTGGGGACAGCAGGCGTCGATAGGATAACGCTGCTTAACCTTGGGCCAATGTTCAAGAACGTGGTGACAAATATTGCAATTTTTGTCGCTCCAGCAGCAGCAGTTGTCTCCCTGAAAGTCATTGTTGATTTAGCCAAAAAATAAGAACGATCCTTTTTCTTTTTTATTTTTGTTATTCATTAATTAGTATATCCAATGGGCACCAGTAGTCTAATGGCAGGATACGAGCTTCCCAAGCTTGCGATTCGGGTTCAAATCCCGGCTGGTGCATTCGAGATTTTTTTAATTTCATTCTTAAAGACGCTGAATCAATTAGAAAGTCAATCGATAAATTTAAATATAAGTAAGACAATCTTACTAATATGTTAGAAAAACCTTTTGAAGAAATTCCAGAAATAACTAGAGTTAGTTCTAAAGGGCAAATAGTAATACCAAAAGATATCAGAGAAAAATTGGGAATAAAGACAGGGAGTATTTTCGCTATGAACAGTTATAATGGAGATATGATAGTGTTGAGGAAATTGGATACTAAAATGACAAGGGATGATTTAGAGACCCTGAAGCTACTTGAAGAAGCTTGGAGAGATATAGAAGAAGGTAGATATAGTCAGATGTCTAAAGAAAAATTCCTGAAAGAGTTGGATAAATGGTAGAGATTAAGGATGTCATCTTTACGGAAAAATTCAAAAGCGAAGTCAAGAAAACAAGAGATCAAAATATCAAAACTAAGGTCAAAAAACAAATAACCAAAATAATAGATAACCCAGAAATTGGAAAATCTCTTAGACATGATCTAAAAGGTGAAAGGACAGTTTATGTTAAACCCTATAGATTGGTTTATTCTATAATCAACAGACTGTGGGACAAAATTAACCAATTAGCATCATATTGTGCCAAATTCCCTTACACAATAAGCAGGTGTCTATCCTTTCTTCCCTTTTCTGCCATACTTTCCATCCGCACATTCTTT
>Ga0210021_1001984_pt1 | contig 18446 bp, 17 predicted proteins | sample CryGeymeta201517_FD_183981 | JGI IMG/M metagenome (GOLD analysis project Ga0210021, IMG submission 183981) | Groundwater microbial communities from Crystal Geyser aquifers in Utah, USA - Crystal Geyser metaG 2015-17 (SPAdes) (version 2) | ecosystem: Environmental > Aquatic > Deep subsurface >... | reverse complement strand
AATATAGTTATTCATACCTCAGCGCCTCGGCAGGCGGCACCTTTGCCGCCAAGCGCGCCGGATAAAGCGCTGCCAGCGCCCCTACCAGACCGGGCAGGCTCATGCCAAGCAGGATTACCAAAGCCAGGTCAGGCGAGACAGATTTGTAGAAATACAGAAATGCAAGACTGCCCGCCAATGCGCCAAAAGAACCTCCAACTATGCCAAGCAGTAATCCCTGCGCAATGAATAGACGCGCTATTGAAGCAGTGCGCCAACCGATTGCCTTAAGGACACCGATCTCACGCCGCCGCTCAAGGATGCTTCCCAACAAACCATTGAAGGTCGAGAGGAACGCCAGACCCAGCCCGATGGCAACGATGGCATAGTGATAACCTTCCACGTTCACTAGAATGAATTCACCCAGCAAGGTTCCGCCCAACATGCCGCGTTGTTGGAGTGTCACTCCCAGGAGCAATGTCAGCAAGGCAGCGGAAAGAGCCGAGCCAAGCCCGGTCAAGATAGACCGCACAGTCCGCCGCTTGAGTTCGTTCCAGGCGTATGACCATAAACCTGAGATTGTTCCGGCAGCTCTACGCCGGTAACGCACGCCTCCGCGTTGGATTTCAGCGATCGGAGGCACGCGGCTAGCTGACCAGGCAGGGACAAGACTGCCAATGCCGCACAGCCCCATGACTATCAATGGAAGAGTTATCAACAAGTTCAAAGGAACCGACTCCCACCCCAACAGGCGGATCAGCGCAAGGGCAATCAACGTCCCTAAAGTAGTTGCAATCAAACCGATACCCATGATCTGCCCAAGTATCTGAGTAAACACCGTGCGCGAATACCAGCCAAGAGCCTTTTGCAGGGCAATAATCCGGCGGCGAGCCAGCGCTTCGGCCCAGGTCAGATCCAGAGTAAACAGCCCGCCTGCCAGCAATAAAGTCTCCAGTAACAACCAGTTGCCAGTCTGGATGCCTTGCTTGTAGACCAAGTTCACTCCCTTTTGAATCCACTGCTCCTCGACGTAGCCAACACCAGGTACCTTGGCCAATACACGCGTGGGGGATGACCCCACCATAATATCCACTCTTAGGCCGGTCAATTTGGCAATGGTCAACGCGACCGTCTCTATTTTGCGTTGGGATGCAGGCGTAAGTTCATCAAGATCACCGACTCGTACACGGACGGCGCTAATTGCATTTTCGCCAAGCAATGTTCGCGCTCCTTCGATACTTGTAAGAAGAAGCGGTGGAGATTGAATATAGCCATACGGGCTATATAAAGGTTTTAATGACATTGGGGGGTCAACAGGTTGGCCCTGTTCATCGAAGCGTAAAATTGCCACTGGAGGAAAATAAGTTTCCAGGGGCACCCGATTGACATCAGACAGGGGATGCAGTTTTTCGATATCGAGGATACCTTTGGGATCCCACCAGCCGGTCATATTCAGGGAAGTCATTCCCACTGAATTACGGTAGGCAGGCAAACCCAGTTCGGTGGAATTTTCTGGAAGGCGAACACCCAGAATCAGCCCATTGAAGTCAATTTCAGGTTGGATTTCCTCATACTGTATTGGCCCGGGAATCGCGATGGTGTGCGTTGACCCCAACCCTCCCTCACTATACAAGACATTTATACCGAACAATTCTGGAGCGATGAATTCCAACATCCGCTGGTAAGCAATGTCGCTATCAGTCCTGGTCGTTGCCAGCACTTCAGCAGGCAACGATGTAAGAAACTCATTACCTCCATGGTCGAGGATACCTTCCAGAGTCGATATTTCAGGAGGTAACTTTACGCGTTTCAACTGGGCGGTTTGGACAAGGTCAACGTAAGGATGAGAGTTGATGAGAATGGGCAATTCGACGTACAGTGTCGAGAATTCTTTATCCAAGTTGGGATTGACATCTATGATTTGCGATGAAACGTCCTGGACCGGCACTGCATCGTTCGTCAGGTAACTTCCTGCGGTGACAGCCTTGTCCAATCCCACCAGCGCCGCTTCTTGATCCGGGTCAATTCCCGCAATCAAAAAAATAAAGGAAAGATATCTATTGACCGCTCTTGATTGCGAAATAACAATAATATTATCCTTCTGGGATGGACTTCCATCGTTTGATGATCCTTGATCGCTTTGACCGAGAAAGTAATAACCGGGAGGAGAAAAAACAGCGCCCGGAACAGTGTACTCGTAATATCCATCGTTTGCTGTGAGCGTCGTTTCCAGGGTATATACACCAGGCTCAGATGGAATTGTGAGTTCGTTTCCCTCAGCGGCTCCTGCAACATAACCAATCATCGAAATTGGCGCCGCGACTTCGACTCCAGGAATAGATTTGATCAGCTCGTATTGCTCGAATGTGATCCCGCCATATATCCCGGAAAGATGATTGGCCTCCACAATGCCATATTTTTCTTCGATTGGCGAAACAGAATCAGCAGGCCGAATGAGGATATCATAAGTGGTCCGCCAGTAATTATCAAGATCCCGATCAACGTAATAGATTGTAGTCTGTGACGCGGCCACTATCATCAGCCCGCCCAAACTCAACAAGAATAATCCCATAAAAAGCAAGGTCGCACGAGTACGGTTAAAGAAGGATAATTTTACACTCATGATAATTCAATCCTATAACTGAGGCAGTGATTTTCGTCATTTCATTTCAACTCGACATTGCCTGCCTCAGCCACTAGAGAATAGGCCTTAGGGGCGCTGGTATATTAGAAACCGCAATATGTACATCCTGCGCTACAATACACCTGCGATCCCCAGCAATTGTATACTCTCGTCTTTGTCCATTTCTCAACACCACATGATCCGCAAAGACCATGGAATGTATAAAGATAGTGGCAGGCTGGGTTATCCGCGCAGGCTGCGCTAGCAGAGATTGGCTTTCCCAACACCGCCTCGGCCAGCAGGGATACTGCTTCCGATAGGTATTCTTTCAACATTTTGGGTTCCTCCTTTCCAGGAACTTTCTAAAGCGACCGATACGATACGTCAATTTTAGTCTCCTTCACCTTACATTCCATCACCTCCTTTCGCTGTTTGAGAGAGCGCCTCAAATTTCTCCACCAGTTCGGATACACCCATCCCTGCCGCCTGTACTCTGCCTTGGGCATCTATCAGGCAGTAGGATGGCGTACCCATCGCCTTATAATCGGTGAAAAAGGGGTTGTGTTCTCGAGGCGCGACCAGGACTGGCAAACCATCTGCCAGCCCGTCAATAAGGGGGCGAGTCTTTTCTTCATCGGCATCGCTCACCAGGACGAGTTCGGTCCCGAATTGTCTGGCATCGAGCCATACCCTCTGAATCCCGGGAAGTTCTTCACGGCATGGCTTACAGTCGGGCGATACAAAGATGAACGCTGTTGCCTTGCCCTCATAATCATTCAGCGTTACAACTTTGCCTTGCAGGGTCTGCGCGCTGAAACCGGGCGCCTTTTGCCCGGCTTTGAGAGACTCCATCCTCGGGAAGGCGGAACGTATCCGCCGCGCCAAGCCAAGCGTCAACAAAATATTGAGCAGCGCCACTATCCAAAGCAAGATCGAACTCACAACCAGCGTTGTCTCCATTGCCTTGCTCCTTTCACGAAACACGGTACCTGTCTGCCTGCATATGATACAACCTGGCATAAGCACCCCCGCGTGCGAGAAGATCATTGTGAATGCCATATTCACTGATGGAGCCATTCTCAAGCACAGCAATCATATCCGCCATACGCACTGTGCTGAAGCGATGCGAGATCAACAGGCAAGCCCGTCCTTCGACAAGTTCTGTGAAGCGGTTATAAATCTCATACTCAGCCTGGGCATCCAACGCGGCGGTGGGTTCATCCAGAATAAGCATGTCCGCCTGACGCATGAAAAGGCGTGCCAGGGCAATCTTCTGCCATTCGCCGCCGGACAGGTCTGCTCCACTGCCATTCTCGCCAAAAGCGTGGCTGAGTAAGGTTTGATAACCGTGTGGAAGGTTCTCGATCATTGGGTGAATACCGGCTATTTCGGCGGAACGTTTGATGCGGGCTAGGTCACTGATCCGGGAAATTTGCCCAAATCCAATATTCTCCTGTGCGGTAAACGCATACCGTACAAAATCCTGAAGAATCATACCGATATTGCGCCGCAATTCATCCGTATCAAACTCACGGATGTCAACCCCATCCCACAGGATTTCGCCCTCGGTGGGATCGTATAACCGGGCGAGGAGTTTCACCAGGGTTGTCTTGCCTGCGCCGTTCGAGCCAACCAATGCCAGTGTTTTGTTGGCAGGGATAAACAAGTTGAGGTTGTGTAGAACCCAGGATTGATTTTCACCATATCGAAAAGAAACCTTACGAAATTCGATACCGTGAGATAGTTTGGGTACCGGGCGCGATGAATGATTGATTGGTATTGGCTGGGGGAGCTCCATCAAGCGGTCATACTCGGTGAAGAATAAAATCTGTTCGTTGATACCAGCAATGGCTGAAAACATCGAAGATAATCCTTCTTGCAAACTTCTCATCGCGTTGATGTATAACGTAATATCGCCAAGGCTCATTCGTTTTGCAAATGCCTGTATTGCCACAACTCCAAAAGCAACGGCAAAGGTGGATGACGAAAGAGTTTCAAGCGCCAGTTTCCATTGCAATTCATGGAGTTCCTGCCGTCGCCGCGCCTGGTGGATCTTGTGGTATAGAGCTCGCAAATTATCGAGCAAATATTCCGCCAGCCCAAACAGACGGATCTCCTTGGCTGTCTCAACAGCAGACAGCAGGTAACTTATGTAAAATGTGCGCCGTTCATCGGGGCTCAGATCGAAAGCCAAACCATAACGCTGACGGCTGAATTTCAACTGCAGCCATAGTTGGGGCAGCGCCGCTAAAAAGACCAACATTGCCAGAAAAGGGTTAAATGCCAACAACAAAGCCAGGAAGGTAAAAATTGTGATGATGCTTTGAAACAAACCAGTCAGAATACCAAGGCTTTGAAGCGGACCAAACTGCGCCGCCTGGCTTGCCAAACGAATGGTATCGTAAAATTCAGGGTTCTCAAAATACCCAATACCGGAAAAACTGCTGATCTTTCTGTAGACCGATGTTTCGGTCAACACAGCCAGTTTTCGTCCGAGTTCATTGTTTAGATACATGGTGGACGAAACACAAACCTGCCCGATGATGAATATCGCACCTTGAACGAGCAAGAGGAAAATTAGGTCGCTCCATAGATCAACCGATGGATTCCCTTGCAATACCAGGGCAAGGAGATCAAACAGAAGTTTCGTGACCCAGGCGCTGGCAAGCGGAGTTAACGCCTGGAGGGCCGTCAGCAGGATCAAGCCGAGAAAAGTTGGAGGATGAGCCTGCAAAATCATCCTCAGCATTCTTATCAGAGTTTTTCCAAATTTATCCGCGTCCTTTAGTCGGGAAAGCATTATAGTTTGTCAGCCTCTTCTATTTGCCCGGAATATTTGTCAGTGTATGGGTTTGGAGAGTATCCTGTACCCGCCTCAACCTTGCCAGTATTACACCGCGTATGCAATGGAGGGGAAGCGGACCAAACGTAGTCGAATCAAAACCAAGCGAATCCCCTTTAATAAAACAGTGCTCTTCCGGAATATGCCAACTTTTCAAATCCTGTTTTGCCTCATCTATCAACATTTCTCCTTCAAGCGGATCATGCAATTGTGCAACGTGCGCCGCAACCTCGTCACCCGGCAAGCCTATGATACGCTTGATATACATTTTGGATACGCCAGGATTGGGATTGAAAGACCAAGCCAATTTCGGGGGGAGATTCCAGACCACGACCTGACCTCGACGTAACCAATGATGTGGATAGAAACGCAGGGCGAGCAAGCGATCTCCATGATGGTAGGCGGGGTACATGCTCCATCCTTCCACCTGGACGAGAAACAAGAATGTTCGAACGAGGACAAATAGTATGAGAGTGGAGGTTAGCAGGATTAGTAATGTTGTGTTCATGGGTATTTTTTCAACCAATCACTCATACCTGACCGCTTCTGCGGGCGGGGTTTTAGCCGCCAGGCGCGCCGGATAAAGCGCCGCCAGCGCCCCTACCAGACCGGGCAGGCTCATGCCAAGCAGGATTACCAAAGCCAAGCCAGGCGAGGCAGATTTGTAGAAATACAGAAATGCAAGACTGCCCGCCAATGTGCCAAAAGAACCTCCAACCATGCCAAGCAGTAATCCCTGCGCAATGAATAGACGCGCGATTGAAGCAGTGCGCCAACCGATTGCCTTTAGGACACCGATCTCACGTCGGCGCTCAAGAATGCTTCCCAACAACCCGTTGAAAGTCGAGAGGAATGCCAGACCCAGCCCGATGGCAACGATGGCATAATGATAACTTTCCACGTTCACCAGAATGAATTCACCCAGCAAGGTTCCGCCCAACATGCCGCGTTGTTGGAGAGTCACTCCCAGGAGCAATGTCAACAAGGCGGCGGAAAGAGCCGAGCCAAGCCCGGTCAAGATAGACCGCACACTTCGCCGCTTGAGTTCGTTCCACGCATACCTCCATAGACTCGAAACAGCATTTGTGCGCTTACGCTGGTAGCGCACGCCTCCACGCTGAAGCTCGAGGATTGGCGGCACGCGGCTGGCTGACCAGGCAGGGAGCAGGCTGCCAAAGCCACATAACCCTATGACTATCAATGGAAGACCTATCAACAAGTTCAAAGGAACCGACTCCCATTTCAACCAGCGTATCAAAACCAGAGCGATCAATATGCCTGCCATCGTTGCAATTGCGCCGATAATCATCACCTGGCCGACGATTTGCCTGAACACCGTGCGTGAGCGCCAGCCCAATGCTTTTTGCAAGGCGATGACTCGACGACGGGAGACCACCTCTGCCCAAGCCATGTCAAGCGTGAACAGCGCGCCTGCGATTAACAGCGTTCCCAGCAACAGCCAGTTGCCGGTCTGGATGCCTTGCTTGTAGACCAGGTTGACTCCCTTTTGAATCCATTGCTCTTCCACGTAGCCAATGCCGGGAACGTGGACCAGCACGCGGGTCGGGGAGGAACCGACCATGATGTCCACATCCAAGCCGGTTTGTTTTGCGATTTCGATGGCGATGGCTTCGATCTTGCGCTGGGCGGCGTCGGTCAGGGTACAGGTTTCGGGTTGTTCAGGCGGGCACCCTTCGAGCGCGACGCGCACGCGGATGGCGCTGATAGAGGCATCTCCGCGCAAGGCTCGTGCGGCCTCCAGGGTGGTCAAGAGCAGGGGCGGGGGCTGGATATAGCCAGCGGGATTCAGGGTGGGGCGCAGCTCGCGGGGCGGGTTCACGGGGTTGCCTTGTTCATCGTAGCGCAAGATGGCGATGGGCGGGAAGTAGGTCTCCAGCGGCACGCGGCTGACATCCGCCGGCTTGGGCAGGCCTTCAATGTTAAAGACACCTTTGATATCCCAAAAAAAGAAAACGTTGAATTCGACCGCCTCCGAGACCCGGTATTGGGGCCAGCCATCCTGGCCGAGACGGGGTTCTTCAATCGCCAGGGCCAGCCCCTGGTATGGGAAGGGAGTGGCGCTCTCCTGGTACGCCAGTGAGCTGGGATTGCTGGATGCCCCCAATCCTGCTAGCCCCCATTCCTGGGAATTGAGGAGGAGGGCCTCAATCATTTGCGGATACAGCCGCCTGTTGTCCGCTTGTGTGACGGACAGCGTCTCTGTGGGCAGGCTGTCCAGATAGTCAATGCCCCCGCGCGCCAGGATATTTTCTACGGTACTTACTTCCGGGGGCAGGTTTACGCGCTTAAGTTCGGTATGATCAGTCACGCTAACATAGTTGGTTGAGTTGATCAGAATGGGTAAGTTTATCGCGCCTTCAAGTACCTTGGGTTCTGGATTGTCTGGCGCTTCGGGATTTGTGACTTCAACTCTGTATGGCGACTTCAAAGTTTCATCGCCTCGCAGATAGCGCCCTTTCACTATTGTTCGGTCCAGCCTCATCAAGGCCGCTTCTTGAGCGGGATCGATCCCGGCTATTAAAAATTGAAATACAACAAAACCATTCACAACGACTTCAGGAAAGTCAGGAAAGTCTTCAGGCGAAACCATATAAAGATTTTCAATCTCGAGAGCCGACTTAAAATCATCAGGTGTCAGTTCCCCGGGATTCAGGTCAAAGGAATAATACCAACGCTTCGGGAACCCGGGGACGGCGTAAGCGCGGGCACCGTCATCCAGGGTGGTCATCTCGTCGAAACGATAGACCCCGGGGCGGGGTGGAATCCTCATCTCCTCAGTAGGGGCTGCCCCCTCCAGGTAGCCAAGCATGGCAATCGGCGCCGCTATTTCGACGCCTGGGATGGCTTTAATGGACTCGTATTGCTCAAAGGTGATCCCGCCCCGGCTGCCCGAGAGGTGGTTGGCCTCCACCAGGCCGTATTTCTCTTCAATTGGGGCGCGGGCGCCCTTCGGCCGCACCAGAATGTCATAGGTGGTGCGCCAGTACTGGCCCAGTTCGCGCTCCGCAACAATCAGCGTGGTTTGGGATGCAGATGCAACCAGGAGCATCCCTGCGCCAATGCAAAATAGACCCGCCGCCAGCAGGAACTGGCGGGAGAACCTCTGACCCGGAAAAATCTTGATCAACCGCATGATTCACCTACTCGAAGGCTCAAAGCGATGGAACTCTGATCCATCGCTTTGAGCACAACTGAAGAGTGGTACGGATATTCCCACCACTAACAGATTACGCAATCAACCCAGCTCCGACAATAAGGATGGAGCCAGACATAGCCACGGGCCATCTTCATTACGCCGCAGCTGAAACAATTACCATAGACCGTGTAACTTGCTTGGGAGACTGGTCTCCCACATCCTGCCTGCGCTCGTACTGGCTTTCCCAACACGGCCTCAGTCAGCAGGGATACTGCCTCCGAGAGGTATTCTTTTAACATTTTGGGTTCCTCCTTTCCAGGAACTTTCTAAATCGAACGATACGATACGTCAATTTTAGTTTTCTTCACCTACATTCCATCACCTCCTTTCGCTACTTGAGAGAGCGCCTCAAATTTCTCCACCAGTTCGGATACACCCATTCCTGCCGCCTGTACTCTGCCTTGGGCATCTATCAGGCAGTAGGATGGCGTACCCATCGCCTTGTAATCGGTGAAAAAGGGGTTGTGATCTCGAGGCGCAACCAGGACCGGCAAACCATCTGCCAGCCCGTCAATAAGGGGGCGCGTCTTTTCTTCATCGGCGTCACTCACCAGGACGAGTTCGGTCCCGAATTGTCTGGCATCGAGCCATACCCTCTGAATCCTGGGAAGTTCTTCACGGCATGGTTTACAGTCGGGCGATACAAAGATGAACGCGGTTGCCTTGCCCTCATAATCAGTCAGGGTTATTGTTTTGCCTTGCAGGGTCTGCGCGCTGAAACCTGGCGCCTTTTGCCCGGCTTTGAGGGACTCCATCCTCGGGAAGGCAGAGCGTATCCGCCGTGCCAAGCCAAGCGTCAGCAGCAGGTTGAGGAGTACTGCTACCCAAAGCAAGATCGAGCTGATGATTAGAATTGTTTCCATTGTTTCGCTCCCGTCACGAAATACGGAACGCTTCGATCATCTCACCCAGGTGAACTGAGAGAGCCACAAACACAACCGCCATCATCCCCAGCAACCCTGCTTCGCCCAGGCTCATTATCAGTGTCGCATCCGTCAGCGCTGTAAGGGAGGCGACTCCTAGAAAAGCACAGGCGAGGAAGCCAACGTTTCTCCAGAGATCAGCCGGAGAGGCTGGTTTCTGCGACGAACCAAAACAATTGCACGGAACGCGGAGTCTTCTGACCAGGACTGCGAGGAGGGCGATACAAAAAACGGACAGGAGAAGGATCGCCAAGAGGAAACCGAGCATTAGAAAGAGTTTGCCTCCTGGAAACATCAACCCAACGACCGCAACCTCGCCTCCCAGAAAAATATACGCGCAAGCGCGGACAAGTTGCCGGGGTAAAACCCGGAAGTTCTCAACCGCCTGTTCAAATGCGGAAAAATCACGAAGCTTTCCAAGGCTCGAGGCGGCGAAGATCAGTCCGAGCGCGATCCGCGCGAAGGTCAAAGAATAGGGCGCGAGAGCATCAGGCATGGCGTCAGGTTCCCTGTTCCAGCAGCCGCCCATCCTTCATGTACACAGTTCTATCCGCTTGAGAAGCCACCGCGGCATCGTGCGTTACCAGCACGACTGTAAGTCCCTGCTCCTGATTCAGTTGGCGCAGGAGCCGCACAATCTCCTCCCCGATTTTCGTATCCAGGTTGCCGGTCGGCTCATCCGCCAGGATCAGGCGCGGGGAATTGACCAACGCCCGCGCGATTGCCACCCTCTGCTGTTCCCCGCCGGAGAGCTGGCCCGGCAGGTGATGCAAGCGCTCCTCAAGTCCCATGCGCGTGAGCAGTTCACGCGCCCGGGCTTCCAACTTGAAACCCAACTTGCGCTGGTAGGGCAACAGCGGCAGCATCACGTTTTCCAGGGCATTGAGCGTGGGCGCCAGGTTGAACAATTGGAAGACAAACCCGATCTTCTCGCGGCGGAAATCGGCCAGGGCGTCCCCTTTCAGTGTGCCGGTGTCCACCCCGTCTATGACCACGCGTCCCGAAGTGGGGTTATCCAGCGTGCCGATCAGGTTGAGCAGGGTGGATTTCCCCGACCCGGAGGGACCTTCAATGGCAATGAACTCAGCCTGGGCGATGGAAAAAGAGACATCCTCCAGCGCGCGAACTGAAGTCCCATCCCCATAATCCTTGGTCAGGGATTCGGTTTGGACAGTGAAATGGTCATCCATCATCATGCAGATACCTCCTTGTATGGCAGGCGCGCAACACGCTTACATGTGAAACAGTATGACACTTTTGGCTTTAAATTTCAAGTACGGAAATCCGTACCTTTTTCCAGCCACCAACAAATTGCTTCAGACCTGGAAGATACCCCCAACTTCCTATAAATATTCTTCAAATGCTTTTCTACGGTATTGATCGTTATCTCCAGAGACGCGGCAATCGCATTATTCTCCGCCCCTTCGGTCAACATCTGCAACACTTCACGCTCACGCTTGGATAAACTCTCCCATTTCCCGCTCACTGCCTCTCTCCAGCGGCGCGCTCTTTCGAGTTGCTTCTTGTCAAAAAGAAATTCCCCGCGTGCCGCGCGCCGGATTGAAGATATCAAGTCTCCCGCGCGCATTTTTTTGTCCAGATATCCTGCCGCGCCTGCCTCCATCATGCTTGCTAGGTACGCGTCGCGGTCGTGAGCGGTCAATATAAGGGTGATCGTTTCAGGATAATTTTCCCGCGCCCATTTTTCAAGTTCAGCGGGAGAAAGTTTGGGCATGATCAAATCCAGCAGGAGCATCTGCGGGCGGAGCTTGGCAACCAATCGCTTGATCTCATCCCCGTCCTGCGCTTCGCCCACAATTTGCATATCTTGAGCCTGCTCGAGAAAGCCGCGAATGCCCTTACGCGTCATCTCATGATCGTCCGCGATAAGCACTGTGATTGTTTTCTGTGGTTTTGCCATTCTACACCTCCTTGCCTTTTTCCTGGCTTCACCCGTGTTGAATGCGCAACTATTTTATACCCCCTCCCCATAATCCTGTCAACGTGAATGCTTTGAATCAAACAAGGCCGCCTTATGCAGGGGCGGCCTCAACAATTTACTTAATGTCATGGTGTCGGTGTGACGACGGGCGTCGGCGCGACAAACAGCGCGGCCGCGTCTTGCGCGGTGAGCGGCATCCCGTTCATGATCCAGCGGATGAACACGTCAATGATGTTGGGCTTCAACGAACGGTTCGGCGGCATGGTGTTGATCAGGGTCTCGTTCGGGTTTTTCGGATCGGGGATGGCATGATCCTGGATGACCTGCAACAGGTAGGAGTTCTCGTCGCCCGCGATGACCTTCTTGATTCTTCCAAGCCCAGTTGCAATCTGTTTCATGGAAGTTGATATGTAATCTCAAACGGTCCGCTATACCAGTACGTAATACGATCTACTCTCAGATTCAATATGTCCGAGACGAGGATGCTGGTAGACGATCCTGATGATCTTCCAGGAGGAATCACCAACTCGGCATATATTTGAGAAGCGCCAAATTTCTGCCCAAAAAAAACGCCTTTCCCTGGATCTCCAAATGCAGGTGCCATCCAAAATACATCCTCAGGAAGATTCAACGGCTCTATATGTAATGTCACAAGCATGGAGTTAACGCCATCTCCTCCAAATTCCGCTTTGACAAAGTGGAATATTTGCCCATCAACAGTTGTTGTAACATCCAACGCCCGCGCTTGACCGGGCTGTGGATCTGGCCCAAGATCAATTTGAAAGGTTTCCGCCTTTACTGGCGTATCAACAGCAACCATCGGCAAAGATACAGTGAGTTTTTTAGCGCCTGCCAATACAGGCTGAAAGTGAAGCGTTTGGAAGTACACTCTCTCTGCATCATCAAATTGCGCCCAATTATTGTCGGCATCCTCTATGAGAGAATACGAATTTCCTTGTTCATCCAGTAGTGTCGGGCTGATCCCGTTTTGGTAATCGGGAAAAATAAATGAACTCCCGGTCCCGCTTACCATGGGGCTTTCAACAACAATTTTAAGTTTTACTTGTGTTTCTGTGTCTGTACGGGCGACGTCCTGAACACAGACGGCAATCAAGCGAATCGTTTTACAGCCCACAGGCTCAGATACGACTGCCGTCGGAATTATTGTTGGAGCAAGCGTTGGAAGAACTAGCGTAGATGTAGAAACATTCTGTGGAACATCATTTTCGGCATTGACAACGGATGGCTTTAGCGAAGATTCTGCTGTTGAACATGCAGACAGCATTAATACACAGGTAAGTAATAAAAACGGATATCTTCGCAATCTGTTAAGTAACATGGAGTAGCTCCTTTTCAATAGGCCTTTTACATTGTCCAATATACAAAACTCTTCTCTGCCATTGATGTTTATATGTTGGATTTGTTGATCAATGATCAATTAATCTAATCCTTACCACCCAAATGTTGAATTAGGAGGAGTGACGCTCAAATTAGGCCAGAATATCATATGATCAATCCAAAATTCTCTTGGGCTGTCGCTAAAATACTGTATATTATTTGTGTCAACATGACAACTAATTGAACCTCCCTTCCCTTGTGTCCAACCTATATACACAAATTGGTCTGCGTAGATCTCCTGATTAATGTATACCCAGAAATTTTCGGCGCTGACCGTATTATAGGCATAATATCTATATATCCCATCCAGTACACCCGTGTTGGATGGTATCGCAATATAGTGGTGGTAGTTGTAATTTGTGGACGTAGACATATTACACTTCCACCTCATAGAATTTACTGGCCCATTATAAGTCCGATTTGTTGATTTATATGCGTGCATATTCGTGCGCGGATAACCCGTTGTAGTAACATTGGTATATGGACCAGATTTAGAAGTATAAGTCGCGTTTGTTTCATTGACGTAGTTCCATGCCCCTGTTCCTGCATATACAGAAACCGGCAATGCCAGTGTTAGGATTATTAAAAAGCTGGACAGGGCTGAAACAAAGAATGTTTTATTCATCATATCACCTTTGATTTTCCTTTTACTGATCTTGATATTCTGATGGCGTTATACTTTTGGCGTCTTTCGATGGGATAAACCGAAAAATAGATGCAGGAATTTTCTCTCCATAGATTATGTTTTGAGCTTCAAACTGAGTTTGCCAATGATCGGCATCTCCTATAAATTGAGCACGCAGAACTATCCCAGTTTCAACATCCACCCAATACAAGTGGTTTTTAGGTAACCGAGAAATAATAATCGTTTTTCTTCCTGCCACTACTTCTTCACCGACAATCTTGACACTTTCCAAGCCTGTCGCCCGGTTGGTAATCAATGATTGTGCAATTCCTGTTGGATATAAAAAGTCATAATACGCTGTTGGCAATGCCTTTCCAAATGGATGGAGATAAACGATGCTTGGGCTTTTCAAAAGCAGTTTGCGCGGATTAAATCCGTTATACTTGAATGTGCCTGGGATTTCTTCTTCATAATACTTTTTCTTGTTTTTATTTTCCAGGCTAATTAAAGTCGCATTCCTCACAAAAGTGATTGGATTATCTCCGCCAATTTCAACACGCGCCCATTCCCCTTTCTTATCAAGCCAGAAGTGTTGCATTTCGGCTACAGCCTTTCCAGTGGTGGAATCAATATTTATTAATTGATATTCTGCTTCAAGGGAATCCCACGTTTGATCGCTATCCAACATCAGGGCAAGCACTTCGTCAGGGGAACTGTTGACGGTTAGCGCTTGAGTTGGGCGTGCTGGGATAGACAAATGCCTTAATGGATTGGTGTATGCCAAAACCGTACCAATTGTCAGAAGGGCAATAAGTGCGGCTGCACACCCTGCCAAAACGCCTTTCAACACATTTCTTAGTGCATTCATGTTTTCTCCATAAATTATTTGATTTTGGGATTTTTAAAAATGGATTATGGGTTAAATTTGTAAGTGTAATATCTTGCCGATAACCATATCCTTGCATAGTAAATTACACAATAATTGTAACGTATCTGATGCTTTATTTCAATTACGGAAATCCGTACCTTTTTCCAGCCACCAACAAATTGCTTCAGACCTGGAAGATACCCCCAACTTCCTATAAATATTCTTCAAATGCTTTTCTACGGTATTGATCGTTATCTCCAGAGACGCGGCAATCGCATTATTCTCCGCCCCTTCGGTCAACATCTGCAACACTTCACGCTCACGCTTGGATAAACTCTCCCATTTCCCGCTCACTGCCTCTCTCCAGCGGCGCGCTCTTTCGAGTTGCTTCTTGTCAAAAAGAAATTCCCCGCGTGCCGCGCGCCGGATTGAAGATATCAAGTCTCCCGCGCGCATTTTTTTGTCCAGATATCCTGCCGCGCCTGCCTCCATCATGCTTGCTAGGTACGCGTCGCGGTCGTGAGCGGTCAATATAAGGGTGATCGTTTCAGGATAATTTTCCCGCGCCCATTTTTCAAGTTCAGCGGGAGAAAGTTTGGGCATGATCAAATCCAGCAGGAGCATCTGCGGGCGGAGCTTGGCAACCAATCGCTTGATCTCATCCCCGTCCTGCGCTTCGCCCACAATTTGCATATCTTGAGCCTGCTCGAGAAAGCCGCGAATGCCCTTACGCGTCATCTCATGATCGTCCGCGATAAGCACTGTGATTGTTTTCTGTGGTTTTGCCATTCTACACCTCCTTGCCTTTTTCCTGGCTTCACCCGTGTTGAATGCGCAACTATTTTATACCCCCTCCCCATAATCCTGTCAACGTGAATGCTTTGAATCAAACAAGGCCGCCTTATGCAGGGGCGGCCTCAACAATTTACTTAATGTCATGGTGTCGGTGTGACGACGGGCGTCGGCGCGACGAAGAGCGCGGCCGCGTCTGCCGCGGTGAGCGGCATGCCGTTCATGATCCAGCGGATGAACACGTCAATGATGTTGGGCTTCAACGAACGGTTCGGCGGCATGGTGTTGATCAGGGTCTCGTTCGGGTTTTTCGGATCGGGGATGGCGTGATCCTGGATGACCTGCAACAGGTAGGAGTTCTCGTCGCCCGCGAGAACGTTCTTGTCCACGTTGTCGCCGGTGGTCAGGATTTCCTCGTAGGTGGTCATCAGGTAATTGTTGTTCGTCTTGCCGGCGCGGTGACAGGAGATGCAGTAGCGTTTGACGATGGGTTGGATGTGGACATCGTACGAAGGCACTTCACCTTCCGCCAGCGGCGGGAAGAGCGGCTTGAGCGCCTCGGCGGGAATCTCGAAACGGTCATCCCACATGTAGCGCATGAAGATGACGATGTTGTCAATGTCGCTCTTGCTCAGGCCTTCGGGGTTGTACATTTTTCCGAATGGGTTCATGCCCGCCTCGGGTCGTCCATAGGCAATCACTTCAGCCATCGTGGCATCGTTGAGCGTGTAAAGCACGTCATGCCCGTTGATGGGCGAAATTATCTTTCCCTCCAAACCCTCCACACCTTCAATCGTCGTGACCTTGCCGTCGTCGCCGTGACACTCGGTGCATTGGACCGAGTACAGATCCTGGCCTGCGAAAATCTGGTCAACGAGAGTCGTGGCGACTTCAACCTCTTCGGCTTTGGGATAAGCCGAGGCGCGCACGCTGATGACGACGGTCATCGCGACCATCGCAATTCCGCCTGCCACCGTTATCCAGATCGGGAGGCTGCGCCTGGTCGACTCCCGATAAATATCGCGTCTGACGAGGTACAGCCCGACGAGCAGGGTCAGCGCCGCGGTGGGGATCCACAATCCGCCGATGGCCTGCAGGGTGGTGGAGACCGTCAGTTCTGCCGCGTCGGGGGCGGGGGAAAGGCCCGAGATAACGGTCAACAGCACAATGTCCAGGATGACCGTGCCCATGATGGTCAGGGCAAAGATTCGGCGGGAATAATGCCGGTAGGGGGATTTGTCCAAAAACGGCAGGAGAGTCAACAGGCCGATGCCGATGCCTGGGATGAGCACCGTCGCAAGCCATTCGATCTTGCCGATAACGGGGATCTGTCCGTAGAGCGCGAGGAACTTGAAGAGAAACAGGAAATACCATTCGGGGCGCGGGATGTAGGAGGTGTCCGACGGGTCGGCCTTGGGTTCGCCTGCCACGCCGACGAAGGTGGCCAGCAGGACGAGCAGGAGGAAGATGCCCAGCGCAATAATGGCGTCTTTGAAGATGCTGTCGGGCCAGAAGAATTCGCCCTTGTTCAACTCGCGTTCGTAGCGTTGTTTGATCTGTTTTTTGGTTTCGTCGTTCATGTTGACTCCATCGTCATTGCGAGCGCTTCGACAGGCTCAGTGTAAACTCCGCGAAGCAATCCCCGCGTAGGAGGAGATTGCTTCGGCGGGAGTACCCGCCTCGCAATGACGAGATATGATTAGTCTTCCTTCGTCGGCCAGTGCGATTCGCCGTGGCGGATGATCAGAAACAGGTGCGCGCCTATGAGCGCCAGCAGCACAACGGGGAGTATCCAGATGTGACCGGAGAAGAACCGTTGCAGGGTGAGCGCGCTCAGGTCGGCGCCGCCGCGCAGGGCTTTGAGAATGAACTCGCCGAGGAAGGGAACGGTCCCTGCGATCTGCGTGCCGACGGTGGTGGCCCAGTACGCGCGCTGGTTCCACGGGAGCAGGTAGCCGGTGAAGCCCATGCCGAGCGTGGCGATCAGCAGGCCGATGCCGATCAGCCAGGTCAGTTCACGCGGGTACTTGTACGAGGCAGTGACAAAGACACGCAACAAATGGAGGAAGACCACGATCACCATGAGCGTCGCACCCCAGTGATGGATGCCGCGCACCAGCCAGCCGAAAGCCACATCGTTCATGATGTAGGTGATGCTGTCGTAGGCGTGGTCGGGCGAGGGCGTGTAGTAGACCGTCAGAAAAATTCCCGTCACTCCCTGCATAATGAACAGGAACAACGTGGCCGAGCCGAGCGTGTTCCACCAGTTGCCCTTCGGTTCGGGGCGGTCGAGCAGGTTTTTTTGCAGTTCGTTCAGGCCGAGGCGTTCATCCAGCCAGCCGAAGACTTTTTTCCACATAGTTTTTCTCCAGAAAATGTCGCCGTTGGTCGAGCGGTGCGCTGAACTGATCGAAGCGCAGGCGGCGGGTCTCGATGTGTCCTTCGGACCACTCGACCATCGCCGCCGTACCGAGGCCAGGCGATATTAGCCTTCCTTGTAAAAGATTTCGAGGATGCCATCCTCGGTGACGTGGAATTCCGCGTATCGGTCCAGGGGACGAGGCGGGGGGCCGTCCAGCACGGTTCCCTCCGCGTCGAATTTGGCGTCGTGGCACGGGCAAAGAAAAACGCCGTCCTCCGGCTTCCAGTTCACGGTGCAGGCAAGATGCGTGCAGCGGCTGTTCAGGATAAGCAGGTCCTCGGGATTTTCCGATTTGCGGATGATGAATCCGCCGTGACTGGTGGCGGTGCGCTCCCACCCATTGACCTGGACGCGCGTGAACGAGAACGGGTACGGCTTGCCGACCTCGGGCATGTCCGCCAGTTTGCCGACGGGGATCCACGCCTCTTTCGATCCGCCTTTGAAAGCAGGGTCAATCAAAAAACCGACGGCAGGGAGGCCGACCGCCGCGCCGACGATTCCGCCCACAAAATAGACGCTGGCTTTCATGAAGTCCCTGCGGTTGATGGGTTTGGACATGGACAATTCTCCTTTGGCCGCGCAACGCGCCAAACGGGACGATTGCGTTCCCGCGCGTTTGCGATTCTGTTCTTGGGGTGACTTGCTTGCTAATCTCGATTAGAATAAGGCCGCTATATTTTACTTTATAGTATTACTCCGCGAAAACTACGCCAACCGCGAAGATTCTGCCGTCATTGCGACCTTCGGGAAGCAATCTCATCCACGTCGCGGAGATTGCTTCGTCGGGAAGAGCGCCCTCCTCGCAATGACGGGTA
>Ga0210021_1001980_pt1 | contig 18491 bp, 13 predicted proteins | sample CryGeymeta201517_FD_183981 | JGI IMG/M metagenome (GOLD analysis project Ga0210021, IMG submission 183981) | Groundwater microbial communities from Crystal Geyser aquifers in Utah, USA - Crystal Geyser metaG 2015-17 (SPAdes) (version 2) | ecosystem: Environmental > Aquatic > Deep subsurface >... | reverse complement strand
TCACAAACAAAGCGTGCATATTATATGCTCAAAAAGAGATTGCAAATCGTTTGTGAAGACACAAACGAAGGCAGTGAGGTTTTCAAAACTTCGCAAGCCTCAAACTCGAACATTCTGAATCAGACGCAGAGTTTATAGACTATCGCTTATTAAAATAAAAAAACCTCATCGTTTCGGATGAGGTTTTAAATAAAAGTTTCAGAAATTAAAATCTGCGATTTCCACCTTCACGGTTGTATCCGCCACCGCTACCACCGCGGTTTCCACCGCCTCTATATTCGCCTCTTTCTTTTTTCTCTTCTGCTTTGTTAACAACAATTTTACGGCCACCTAATTCGGAACCGTTTAGTTCATTGATTGCTTTTTGAGCTGATTCGTCATCAGTCATTTCAATAAACCCAAAACCTTTACTTCTTCCTGAGAATTTGTCGGTAATGATCTTCACAGATGTTACTTCACCATATTCTTCAAAAAATTCTTTTAACTCAGTTTCCTTTACACTAAAAGGAAGACTTCCAACAAAAATGTTCATAATTACTTTTTAAATTAAATTGATTAAAAATTCGTACAAAGATAAGTCTTTTTTTATTATAAAACAATTATTTATAAATATTTTTTATTATTTTCAATAAAAATATTTTTTACTATCAATTATTACTTCTAAAATATCAGAAAAAGATACAATATCTATAGTCCCTTTTGATTCGTTATGTGCAACAAAACCATTTTCGTTAAATGACTCATAACCAGCTATAGTTATGAAATAAACAGATGCTTCGGTTTTTAAAATAAATTGATATTTAGCTGATTTTATTAGCTTTTCAAACTCTTTATATGTGAATTTACTTTTCTTCAATTTGGGTTAATTAATTTTACCTAATAAACGTATAAAATTAATAAAAGTTTAGAAATAATGAAAAATAAAATAAATTTTTCGATGTTTTTAACTCTAATTTTTTTCGATTTAATTAACTTTGTATAATGCAAAATGCAAATTATTCGTTAAAACTTGAAAATATTAATGAGTTTAACAACCTCGAAATTATTGCTAAACTCGTTGTTGAGGGTTTTATTACTGGTTTACATCAAAGTCCTTTTCATGGATTTTCGGTTGAGTTTGCCGAACATCGAATTTATAATTCGGGTGAGAGTACACGAGATATTGATTGGAAACTTTATGGCAAAACAGATAAACTTTTTGTTAAAAAATACGAAGAGGAAACTAATTTAAGAAGTTATATTTTGATAGACACATCTTCTTCTATGATGTTTCCATATAAAGAAAATAAAAAAATATCGAAACTTGGGTTTTCAGTCGTTTGTGCCGCATCTCTAATTCAATTGTTGCGAAATCAACGCGATGCAGTAGGATTAGCTACTTTTAACAACGATATTGATTTACATACTCCAAGTAAATTATCGCTTGTACATTCAAAATTATTATTTGCAGAGTTACAAAAGCTAATAAGTCCCGATTTTGAATCATTAAAAAGAACAACATCGGCAGCAAAATCGCTTCACACTATTGCAGAAAATACACATAAACGTTCGCTAATTGTTATTTTTAGCGATATGATTAGCAGTGAACAACCCGACGAAATTTTTTCGGCACTTCAGCATTTAAGACACAAAAACCATGAAGTAATATTATTTAATGTTACTGATAAAAAACTAGAGCAGGATTTTTCGTTTGGAAATCGTCCTTATCGCTTTATTGATATGGAAACCGGCGTAGAAATGAAACTTAATCCTAACAACGTGCGAAACGAATATGTTAAGCAAATGAGTAATTATTTACAAAACTTAAAATCGCGATGCGGACAATATAAAATTGACCTTGTAGAAGCCGATATAAATAATTCTTTTAATGAAGTTTTGCATTCGTACTTATTAAAAAGGAGTAAGTTATATTAAGGGCATGTAAAGAAATAACCTATACATTTTTACTTGTTCTATAGATTGCAAATCGTTCCAAAGCATTAGCAATTTTAATAATACTATTAACTTTAGTTCTTTAAAAAACTTTAAATTTTGGTAATTTTAAATATAGAATAACAATTGAATGACAAATTATGACCATGTTTCACTATTGTATGACTATGAACTCGAAACTTTTTTGAACAATAACTTTTTACTTTTTACTTTTAACTTTTTACTTTCCAATTTTCAATTTCTCTAAACCCAATTAAAAAATCTTTGATATTCATTTTTTTTCGACCTTCGGGTTGAATTTCCATAATGCTTATTAACCCGTTTATTGCAGAAATATACAAATGATTTTTTTTGTCCGAAATAATTGTTCCAATTTCAGACTTATGTTCTCCTTCTATTATTTCAGCAGAATATATTTTTATGATAATATTTTTTTTTGTTAACTTATTTTCAAAAATAGTCCACGAAGTAGGATAGGGGCTTAAACCACGAATAAGATTGTAGATTGTTTTAACATCATTATTCCAATTTATTTTACATATTTCACGAGATAATTTTGGTGCAGTTTTTAAAGTTTTTTCAGAAATAATAAATTGCTTTTGAGATATAGATTCTACATCACTGTTTTCGATTGAGTTAATTGTTTTTGTAAGTAATTTAGCTCCTGTAATCATTAATTTATCGTGAAGGTTTCCGGCATTATCTTTTTCTAAAATTTCTACTTCTTCAAAATCAAGAATATTACCTGTATCAATTTCCTTTTCGATGAAAAATGTTGTTACGCCTGTTATTTTTTCGCCGTTAATAATCGCCCAATTTATTGGTGCAGCACCTCTGTAATTCGGTAACAATGAAGCATGCAGGTTTATTGTTCCTTTAGGAGGAATTTGCCAAATAGTTTCGGGTAACATCCTAAATGCCACAACCACAAATATATCTGCATCGAAACTTTTTAATTGTTCAATAAAATTGTTATCTTTTAAGCTAACAGGTTGTAAAACAGGAATGTTTATACTATTTGCAAATTGTTTAACTTCACTTTCTTTGAGTTTTAATCCTCTTCCTGCTGGTTTATCAGGACTTGTAACAATAGCACAAATATCGTTTCCGGAATTAATTAATTCTTTTAACGATTCAACTGCAAACTGGGGGGTACCCATAAAAACAATACGCATAATATATATAATTAATTTTTTATTATTTTGAAAAAATTATCTGGAAAGTTAACTAAAAAAATATTTTTAGTGCTTCGTGTAAATGCAGTATATAGCCATCGTAAATATTCTATGTCAATTTGCATATTTGAGAAAAAACTTGAGTCGAGATATACATGCTCCCATTGACCACCTTGTGCTTTGTGACATGTTATTGCATAAGCAAATTTTACCTGAAGTGCATTAAAATATTTATCGCTTCTTAATTTTTCGTATCGTTTGGAGAAAGATTTTTCATCAGAATAATCGTTTAAAACACTATTGTACAAATTGTTAGCTTGCTCTTTAGAAATAGTTGGTCCTTCGGCACTTATCGAATCCAACATCAAATAAACTCTTATTTCAAAATCCGAAAAATCAATCAGTTTTATTGTTGCCTCGCAAAACCGAAAGCCATGCATTTCTTCGAACTTGTGAATTCTGCATATTTTTATAATATCGCCATTTGCTATAAAACTTGTTGGCGAATTTTCGGGCAGCCAATTATAACTGTTTTTTACTACCATTAATAAATCGCCTTGCGAGATTTCTTCTTCGCGATACAATATTCTATTTCTTATACCTTGATTATATTGGTTTGCTTGCTTATTTGTCCGGCAAATAACAATACTTTCCTGAATTCCTTTTTTATTGTACGATTCATTTAATTTTTCAATTAAATCAACACCAGTAATTCTCTCAACATCAACACATTCAATTATATTTAGATTATTGTTTTTATTTTCAATATTGTTACGAATACTTGTAGCATTTTTTAAAATCCCCGAATTTTCTTCTTGTCTAACCACTTGTTTTAAAGATACTTTTATAGTGTTATAAGAAAAACTTTCAACTTCTTTAATATTCAATGCCGGACTTAATATTGTGCCAACAGGAGGTAATTGTGCTGTATCTCCAACTAAAACCAATTTACAATTCGGTTTACTAAATACGAAACTTATTAAATCGTTTAATAAATTTCCGGAACCAAAATTAGAATTTTCGTAGGTCTGATTGGAAATCATTGATGCTTCGTCAACAATAAAAATTGCGTTTTTATGTGTGTTAAAATTTAAAACAAAGCTGCCAAAGCCCAATGATTTATCTTTTTGGCGATAAATTTTTTTATGTATTGTAAATGCAGGTCTGTTACAATAACTAGAAATTACTTTAGCCGCTCTGCCAGTTGGAGCCATTAATTCGTAAGAAATTTTCATTTCTTCGAGCGAATAAACTAATGCTTTAATTAAAGTTGTTTTACCTGTACCTGCATGTCCATCAACAATAAGAATTTGATTTTCGGAGTTTGGTAAAATAAATTTACTTAAAATATCAACAACTTTCGATTGGTCGTTTGTAGGTTCGTAACCAATATTTCGGACAATAATATTGTAAATATGTTTAGAAAGCATAAATAATTATTTACGAAAGTAGAATATTTTTCAAAAAAAATTAACTTTGCGATGAAAGTAAAAATTATATTTTATAACAAAAAAATGTTCGTAGTAAGTAATTAGTGTGTGTCCATAAAGTCGAAAGAACTTGTAAATTTATGTCATATTTATAATTCTGAACTTATGCGGATAAGGTATAAAGGCATATGGTATAATGGTTTAGCCGTCATTGTAACTTTCCGAAAGTTTGCAAAGACCATGGCACCGTTAACTTTCGGAAAGTTTCTTGTACCTCTATACCTTATAAATTAAAATGCTGATATTACGGACAGACTCTAATTAAATTTTTGAGTAAAATAAAATATGCAACAAATTTCGCTAATAGACGAAACATTTAATTTACTAAACTCTGAGCATTATAAAATTACACTTCAGATTTTATTCGATAGTTTTTCGTTTACAATTTTTGATTCTGTTCGGAAAAAACATATCTTGTTAAATCATTATCAATTAGAAAATTCTGAAAATTTTAATGATGTATTAAAACCTATAATATCTGATAATGAAATTTTAAAATCGAATTTTGATGATTTTAGAATTTTTGTTTTTACCAATAACATTGTAATTATTCCGTCATCATTTTCAAATCAGGATAAAAACAACGATTACGCTAATTTTAATTTTAACGAAAATAATTCTAAAAGTTTTTTCTGCAAATCATCTTTCGATACAATAATAAATTATAGTGTTTCTAATGAAATTAATGATTTGCTTGCAACTATTAAATATAAAACACTTTACCCACATGCAATTTCAATTTTAAAAGAAGCTCAAATTGCCAGCTTACAAAAAAATATTGTTAATAGCTTGTTTGTTTGTGTATTGCATCAATTTATTGAAGTAGTTGCAATTAAAAATAATGAACTTCAACTTTTTAATGTATTCCAATATCAAAACGACGATGACTTTTGTTATTATTTGAATTATTTGTTCGAATTATTTAAGTTTGACAAAGAAAAAGTTCCAATTATTTTTTCAGGAATTACAAAGAAGAATGACAGCCGAATTTCAAAAGCTGAACAATTCTTTAAGAAAATGCAATATTCTAAATCAAGTACTCAATATATTTATAGTTATAGATTTAACGAAATCCCTCAGCATCATTTTTCAAACCTTTTTATAATTGCTTATGAGGATAATAAGCGGTACTAACAAAGGAAGGAAAATAATTCCTCAAAAAGATTTAAAAGCTCGTCCCACAACCGATTTTGCTAAAGAGGGCTTATTTAACATATTAAATAATAAAATTGACTTTGAAAATATTTTAGCACTTGATGTTTTTAGTGGCACAGGTAGCATTAGCTATGAATTTGCTTCGCGTGGTGCAAAATTGGTAATTGCTATTGAAATTAATTCGAGACATGTTGCATTTATTCGTAATGAAAGCAGGAAATTAAACTTGAACATAAAAGTTGTTCAGGCAAATGCTTTTTATTACTTAAAAAAAACAAAATTAAAATTTGATGTCATTTTTTGCGACCCACCTTATGATATTGCCGGAATAGAACAAATACCCGATATCATTTACAAAAACGAAGTTTTATTGCCGAATGGAATATTAATTTTAGAACATTCAAAAAAATACAATTTCTCCGAACATGCATATTTTAATGAAGTTAGACAATATGGGAGTGTCCATTTTTCATTCTTTTCGAAATAAAATAAAAGAACATTTTGTTTAAACAAGTTTTTTTATCTAATTTTGCATTCTCTTAAATAAAAGGGTGCGGTAGTTCAGCTGGTTAGAATATCGGCCTGTCACGCCGAGGGTCACGGGTTCGAGTCCCGTCCGCACCGCTTAAGTAGTTGGTATCCATCTAATTAATAGATGGATATCTTTTTTTTGCTTTTCGGGGAGCTTTACGTTTTTTGATTCCTTGCCATTATTCCTTTTATTTTAGGTATTTTTGCAAATATCTTATAACAATCAAATTAAGATTTTATTTTTTTCTGTAACTTTTTCATTCTTATGCATTATATAAAAAAATAGGTGTTTTGAATTTGAAACTCACATTAATACTATTTTTTCTTTCTATTGTACTGTTGAACTATGGGCAACGTATTAAATATGGCTTTTATAATAATCTGGATGAAGCTATTGCCGATTCAGGGCTTGTTAAAAGCTTATATGTTGATTTTAATATTGAAGAAGAATCTGTTTTTAATGAAAAAATCGGGTCTTTTACTAAACTTCATTCATTGACTATTGTTAATTTTGAACAAAAAGATTTTCCTCCTGCATTTTATAACCTAAAAGGAATAGATTCAATTATAATTTCTGACTGTCCCAAAGTAAACTTCCGGCTTTTATTTAAAAATTTATCTAAACTACCATCATTAACATACTTTGAGCTGGAAGGAAATGATATTCGTGAAATTCCCGAAGAAATCAACAATTTACAAAAACTTAAAACCTTCAGAATTACCAATAATGAAAATCTCCTTTTAAGTGAAACTGTAGAAACACTTAAATTATCACCTGCACTTACTGAATTAGCACTGCCAGTAAATGACATTACAGAACTGCCTGATAATATCGGATTATTAAAACAAATTAAGGTACTTGACTTAAGTAATAATTACTTAACAGATTTGCCGGATAGTATTGCAGGAATGAGCAGTCTTATTCAAATCAGATTGGAAGGCAATAATCTGGTTGACCCAATTACAACTACAGAAAAAATGAAAGGGCTGGATATAAAATATATATCCCTTGACAAAGGACTTACTGCAGATGAAATGAATCGAATAAAGACAATCTTTCCAAATTGTAGAATCAAAGAAACAAATGTATCTGTAACATCAAACAAGGGAAGTAATAACACTTTGAAATCGGATAATAGTCTTAATATACCAGATATTAAAATTAAAAGTAAGATATCTGTAACAAATGATTCTGTTAATTATGGGATTTTTCAGTTAGAACAATCGGATTATGCAGCTTTATCAACTGCATATTTACATTATCCTGCTCTTTTAAGAAATCAATTACTAAAGGTCGAGTTTGATTCACTATTATTCGATGAAAGATATAGTGATACAAATTATTGTAACATTACTAAAATAAATAGAAATCAATTACAACAAAATTCAGAAACATACAACTACTTAAATATTGAACTTGTTAAACCAAAAACCAGGAAAGAAATCTGGTTTAAATTTAATGTTGGTGAACAAAATATAGAAGTAAATGCTTTTAATAAAGTACCATGGATTTATTCGGGTGAATTGTCATTGAAAAAATTCAAGAAAACATATATTAAATCAGGGAGAAAGCAACAAAAATATTGGAGAGACATACGGTTTTACTACGATGATGCCAATAAATTATTTACCATTGAACTTAAAGATATAAATAGCTTTAAACAATTTACAGCTACACCGGCAAATTTAAGTTCAACAATTACACAAGAAACTTTTCAGCAAAAATTTCCAAGATTATATGCCAGTTATTGTAAAGCTTTGGACAGGAGAAGAAAACGTTTTCATAAAAATTTATTCAGCAATAAAATGATTGTAGATAGAAACTACAAAAAAAATAAAGAAATATTATGGACTGCTTTCAGAGATATGTATATGAGCCCGGAAGAAAAAAAGATGACACATGAAGAGTGGCTTAAATACTATGATAAAGTAATTGCACATGAAAAGAAAACACTTTATGCTGCTACTGCCGACGAATCGAATTTAAAACGCAGTCTTATTCTAAATCAATTCGAATTACTAAATCAGAGTGATTGGATTGGTCAGAATAATTGTACTGATATATTCAATGTTTCATTTGAAGATAAAGCTAAAAATAACCTCCCGGTTATATCATTATTTGTAATTGATAAAAAAAACAACTTTTTTTATTCAGTTCCTGGAACCATTGGACTGGGCCAACAAATACTCATGCTATGCAACCGCGAAAATATTCGTATTATAGCTGTTTTAAGAAATGGTGACATTGGTATTGTACAACCTGACCAACTAATAAATAAAAATTCACAACAAGGCAATAAAACAAGTTTGATGGTGCAAATTATTCCAAAGAGTCTTTGCACTGTTGGACAGATAATGGAACTAATTGGACTATAAAAATTAAAAAATATTGTAACTTTTATGAACTCTTTGCATTATTAGTTCAGAAATAACCCTAAAAATGGAAAAAACTATCAGTTCATATCACGTAACACCCGGGCAAATCATGATTGAATCTGATGAGATTAGAGCTGCACAAAAAAACTTATTAAAATTTTCTGTTCTTTATGACCATTATTATTTACAGATTTTTCGTTTTATTCTTAAACGTATTGATTCGGAAGAACTCACTGCCGATTTAACCCAACAGGTTTTTTATAAAGCTATGAAGAACCTAAAAGGATATAGGTTTGAAGGTTTACCGTTTTCTTCATGGCTTTTTCGGATTGCACGTAATGAAATAAATATGGAGATGCGTAGTAGTAGGGTAAAGCGAACTGTTTACGTTCAGACCGAACAGCTAATGTTAATTGCAGAAGAAACGGGCATAGAAGAGAAAGAAGAACAAATTGCCATTATGATGCAAACATTACTGAAAATTGAGCCAGAAGAACTTGAGATAGTTGAAATGAGGTATTTTGAGAACAGACCACACAAGGAAATTGCCGAAATATTAAATATTTCTGAAGGTAATGCCAAAGTAAGACTGCACAGGGTTATTCAGAAAATGAAATCAAAACTAATTTAATGTAAGCCATGGAAAAAATTAAAATTAAACTCGATACACCTGAAATGCCGGATGAAAACATCTTAAAGCATAAAAATTTCGATAATGTATTAAAAATGGTAAAAACAGGTAAACCATTTTTTAAATCTGCTAAATTCATAACAGGTACCTCATCAGTAATAATAATTGCTGCCATTGTTACAATTATTCTTCATCAGAATAACATAAAGAATAATGCTATAACAAATATTACATCTGCCGACACCAATGATACTGTAATAAAAGTAAGTCCTCCAATAAAGGATAAAGATATACCATGGGAATATTATACTCTGGGGAATAATAATAAAGTGGACATTGTTACACTATCAGGAACAATTCTTCATATACCTGAAAATGCTTTTGTAAATTCGGCTGGAAATACAATTGCTCCACCAGTAAAAATAAAGTATCGCGAATTTCGTAATCCTGTTGACTTTTTTAGGGCTGGAATACCAATGAATTACGATTCCTGTAAAAATGAATATGTTTTTGAATCTGCCGGGATGTTCGAAATTGGTGCCGAAAAAGATGGTATGAATTTGTTACTTGCAAACAACAAAGCAATTGATATTGACATGCTTTCTGATAATAATGAAGGTCGCTTTAATTTTTATGCTTTCGATACAACAAAAGGGAAATGGGATTATGTTGGGAAAGATAAAATAAAACAATATAATAAATTACCCTTAACGGAATACACTTTAAATGACAATTTCATTACTGCAAGCGATTCAAGTACTAACAATGAAAAAGTTGCGGTATTTCCAAAAACCAATACAGTTAAAACAGAATATGTTAAGGATAAAATAAGCGATGAATATAACAACAACCAAGTTAACAGAATAAAACCTGTTGTTCCTGTTCTTGCAACAAAAGATAAATATTTGTTCAAACTTGATATTAATAAAGAAAAATTTCCTGAATTTGCAAAGTATAGTAACATATTATTTCAGGTTGATGACAGGGGAAATAAATTTGATAAAATGTTATATTTAGTCAGATGGGAACAAATTAACCTTAAACCTTCAAGTCAAAAGGGACTTTATAACTTATATTTAACAAGAAAAGATACCTCTGTTCATTTAAAAGTTATACCTGTGTTTGAAAACAAAAATTATCAGCAAGCAATTAATATTTACCAGAAAGAATTAAATAAAAATAAAGCAAATAACGAGCAAAATATTCGCAATAAGCAAGCATTGTTTAACACTCAGGGAATGGTAAATGAAATTGTTGGCAAAAAAGGATTTTTACCTTCTTCTATTCGTTCAGTTTCTATAACAAGTTTAGGAATATATAATTGCGACTATCCTTTACCTCAATTTCCAAATACTTTTACACCACAGTTTGTAGATAATATTGGGAAAAATATAAAATACAAAATGCTTTATATTGCCGATAAATCAAAAAATCTTTTAGGTGCTTATGCCGAAGGTGAAAATGTGAGATATAAAAAGGGTTCAGAAAACATTATGTGGATTTTAACCTGGGATGGTAAAATCGGAATCGTTAATCCAATATTATTCAATGAAATTTCTAATCTTGGCAAGCCTCATATTAAACTTGTACTTCTCGAAGATGCTGAAGGAATTAATCAACTTTATCAATTGATTAATACATGATTTGAATATGTTAACGATTAAACTTAAATCTCATTATTTTATTTTTAAATCTGTTATTGTTTTTTTATGAAGATTCTTTCTAAGAAAATATTAATATTTTGATTGCCTGTAACCAATTGGATTTGTGTTTAACAATTATAATAAAAATTTAAAACTCACTATTATGAAAACAACGTGCATTATTTTATTCGTGATATTAATGTCATTTTTGACTTTAGCACAGAATAAAACAGAAATAAAATGTAAAATTTGGAACCCAAATAGTTTTTGCGAGATTCCAGACTCAATATATTTAGCGGATAGGGTTTTTGCAATTCACAGTGAATGGAAAGAAGATAAATGTGAGCATATAGATAGTTTAAAAAATTTAACAGGAGTATGGTTAACTTTTAATATTATACTGCGAAAGGGATAAAATTGTACAATATGAATAGCCACGACCTTCAGGTCGTGGATAAAATAAAACAAGGTAATTCAGGGCTTTAGCCCAAAATAATAATAATGAACAACAAAATGTATAAATTTATCCCGTTTTCAGTATAGAAATAAAAAATGTGATTTTGGGTAAAAATAAATTAATAAGATTATGGCAAATCAAACAAGAGATACATACAAATATCACTTCAAAGTAGGCAATGTAATAGTACATGGTGGTATAACTTATGACCTAAATAAAAGAGAAAATGAACATAAAAACTCTGGTCAATATACTGTTTATAACGGGGAAAGATTATATTGGTGTTATGGACATATTGTTCAGGTAGATGAAGTTGTAACACGAGAAAGCGGTTTGCAATGGGAAAGAGATAATGGATTTTAAAATAATAATAAAGCAGCGGTAACTGAAAAGTTTAAAGAGAGTAGGTGATATAATTAAAACTTCAATATGCCATCAAATTTTTTTACAAATCAGGCAGGAAATAGTTTACTCAGAAAATTTGAGGGTGTTCTTGCAAATATGCAGAGCATTCAGCACTTTGACGCTCTGGTTGGTTATTTCAGGGCTTCCGGCTATTTTAAAGTGCGACCATTTCTTGAGAACATTCAAAAAATCAGAATACTTGTCGGAATAAATGTTGATAAACTCACACAGGAATTTCATTCCAAAGGACAACTATACATTAAAAATCCCGACAGAACAAAAGAAGAATTTGTCAACGAGATTTTGGAAAATATTCAGGAATCCGAATACGATGAGGCAACTGAAAAAGGAATCTTGCAATTCATTGATGATTTAATCAGTGAAAAAATTGAATTGCGAGCGCATCCCGAAAAGAAAATTCACGCAAAGGTTTATATTTTTCGTCCGACTTCTTTTAATGAATATTCCTCTTGTGAAGTTATTACAGGTTCGTCCAATCTGACAGATGCAGGGCTTGGCACTAATCCTCAATCCAATTATGAGTTCAATGTTAGTTTGAGGAATTATGACGATGTGAAATTCGCAACGGATGAATTTATTAAACTTTGGAACGAATCGCATCCGATTTTAAAAGCAGAGGCAGAAGCACTAAAGAAAAAATCTTATCTCTCTGACACGGCAACTCCTTTTCAGATTTACATTAAAATGCTGATGGAATATTTTGGCAAGCGTGTTGAATATGACCCGTATAATATTGACTTGCTGCTACCCGACAAATACAAAAGGTTGAAATATCAGAGTGATGCAGCCAATCAGGGCTACGCAATGATGATGAAACACAACGGTTTTATTTTGGCTGATGTAGTCGGTCTTGGAAAAACAATCATCGCTTGTGTGATTGCGAAGAAATTTATTTATGAAAACGGAACGCACACAAAAATTCTGATTGTTTTTCCGCCTGCCCTTGAATCAAGTTGGAGAAAAACAATTGATGACTTTATGATTAAAAACCATATAGAGTTTGTTTCAAATGGAAGTTTGCATAAAGTTATCAATCCCGAAAAGCATCAATACCACTACTCACCAGCCGACAGGTTTGATATGATTATTGTTGACGAATCACACAAATTCAGGAATGATTATACAAACCGCTTTGAACAACTGCAACAAATTTGCAAAACTCGCAGAGTAAAACCGTCCGAAACAGGAGACGATAAAAAGAAAATAATTTTAGTTTCTGCAACACCACTTAACAACAATCCGGAAGATATTGAAAATCAGATTTACCTTTTTCAAGACACACGCAATTCAACGCTTGACATAAAAAATCTGCAACAATTTTTCAAACCATTAAAAGATGATTACAAAAAATTAAGTCAGGAAGAAACGCTTGATATTAAAAAAGTTAAAAAGATTTTTGAAGAAATCCGAGACAATGTTGTTGAACCGCTTGTGATTAGAAGAACAAGAAGGGACATTGAGAACAACAAAGAGTATTTGGAAGATTTGATAGAACAGAAAATTTCTTTTCCAAAAATAAAGGGACCCGAAGCGGTGAGGTATGCATTTGACGATGAACTCAGCCAGTTGTTTTACGATACGATTACTTATCTGACTTGCGAAGATGATGACGGAGCAACGGCAAATGGAATTGAATATTACAGATACAGGGCAATAGAATTTCTTGTAAAAGAATCTGACCACAAGCAATACGGTGATGTAGGTTCAATCTCACTGCGACTTGCAGCGATTATGAAAACTCTTTTAGTGAAAAGATTGGAAAGCAGTTTTTTTGCTTTCAAACAATCATTAAAGAGGTTTCAAAAAGCTACTGGAAATATGATTGAGTGGATGGAGAACGACCAAGTGCCGATTGCTCCTGATTTTGATGTTAATAAACTTTCGGATGATTACGAAATGTTTGAGATTGAAGAAATGATGATTAAGAAAGGAGGCAACAATAAAATGTTCAAATCTGATGCGTTCACAAAAGATTTTCTTCCCAATCTTAAAAAAGACAAAAAATACATTGACGAATTGGTAAGGCGTTGGAGCAATGTAGGTGACGTAGACCCCAAAATGGATGTGTTCATTGACAAACTGAATAAAACTTTTCTTTTAGAAAAACTTAACCCGAGCGGCAAACTTGTAATTTTTACCGAGTCAAAAGAAACTGCTCAATACATTGCAGGCAACCTTAAGCAAAAAGGTTACACAAAAATTTTACAGGTAGATGCTTCAAACCAAAAGACACTTGAGAATACCATCACAGAAAACTTTGATGCCAACTATGAAGATGGGGTTGAGGATAAATGGAAATTTGATTTTGACATTATCATTACTACAGAAGTCCTTGCAGAAGGTATAAACCTGCATCGTTCCAACACCATTCTGAATTATGATGTTCCCTGGAACTCTACACGCCTGATGCAGCGCATAGGTCGTGTGAACAGGATAGGCACAAAGGCGAAACACATTTATGTCTATAATTTTTATCCGACAGACCAGGCTGAAAATCAAATCCGGCTTTCAAACACTGCTTTGAAAAAGTTACAGGCATTTCATTCAGCATTCGGAGAAGACAACAAAATTTATTCTTTATTGGAAGAAGTTGGAGAAGGCGCACTCTACGGAAGTCAGATAAAAGAAGAAGAAAGCGAAATACTGATTTACCTGAATGAACTCCGTGACTTTAAAAAAGAGCATCCAAAGGAATTTAAGAAAATATTTAAACTTCCCGCAAGAAGCAGAGCCGGAAGAAAATCCGAAGCAGTTGCAAATTCTCCTTTTGCACTCAGCGGAGCAACCGTTGTTTATTTGAAAAGCGAAAACCATCCAGGAGTATTTTATTTCGTCAGCGAAGAAAATAATCTGTCAGAACTTTCATTTCTTGAAGCGGTAAAGATTTTCAAAGCGTTAGAGAATGAAAAAATAATTCCCTTGCATAAAAATCATCACGCACATATTCAGCAGGGAATTAAATTTTTCAATGAAGATATTCAGCAGCAGGCAATTCAATCCATTACCAAAAAATCACTTTCACCGGTTGAAAATCGTGCATTGGCAAATATTCAAACAATCATGCCTTCTGTTCCGACACCGCAGAAGAAGGCAGTTTTGGCTTCTGCAATGGAAACAATAAAAGCAGGAGGCGTGAAAGGATTGACCAATGTCATAAACGAATTTTTCAAAACAAATTCATTGAGTGATGTTCCTGCTTTCATTGACAAACTTTTCATTAATGTTCTGGACGGATATAATCTGAAAACATCTTCTGAAAACGGAACAACGCAAAGAAAGCCGATACATAAGCCCTATATTGTTTTATCTGAAAGTTTTGAATAATGGCAAACCGGGAGACACTACAAAAAACATTGAACGCTAATTACGATTTGGATTTTTTCCATCGTAATGTTCTTCAGCAAGTTTTCGGAAACAGCTTAACATTGGCAAGCGTTCCCGAAAAAAGAAACATTAACGCTTCGGAAGAACGGCTGATAAAATCCGTAAAAAAATACGGAACAGTTGCGCTCACTGATTATAGGGAACTTGACCTCTATGATGTTGAACTTGCCGAAAATGTTGTGATTGAAAGAAGCAGGGTAAGCATTGGAGCGGCAATAAAAAAATACATCTTCGGAAATAATGCAGTGCTGGTAAATTTTCATTACCAAAATAAACCAGAAAAAAGCTGGCGTTTATCTTTCATTGCGAAAGAGCAACAAATTGAGGATGGTGAAATAATAAAAGGAGAAACGAATCCGAAACGATACACATACATTTTAGGACACAATGAAACCTGCCGGACAGCAGCAGAACGCTTTGCGAAACTTTCAATGGAGCCGGAATTTACCATTGATAAACTCAAAGATGCTTTTTCAGTAGAGAAACTTTCCAAAACATTTTTTGACGAATACAAACAGCATTACCTTGACTTTGTTGAACATCTAAACAAACGAAATATCAAGTCATCGGTCTTTAACGGAGATGAAAAAGCAATACGTGATTTTGCAAAGAAATTATTAGGTCGTATTGTGTTTCTTTACTTTATTCAGAAAAAGGGATGGCTTGGAGCGAGCAATACAAAGTATGCTGATGGAAGCCCTAATTTTCTGGAAGAACTGTTTATTGCTTCGGGTAAAAATGAATCCTTCTACCATGATTGGCTGAAAAAATTATTTTATGACACACTCAATAATCAAAGCAGAAATGAAGATGCGTTCAAACTACCTGATGGAGAAATTGTAAGAATTCCTTTTTTGAATGGTGGTTTGTTTGAAGATAACGACCCTAAAGGCATTCTCACTTTTCCGCCAAAACTTTTTGCTGACCTGTTTGAATTTTTCAAGACATACAACTTTACCATTTATGAAGATAGTCCCGATGACCACACATTAGCCGTTGACCCAGAAATGCTCGGACATATTTTTGAAAATCTTTTGGAAGATAATAAAGACAAAGGTGCTTACTACACTCCGAAAGAAATTGTTCACTATATGTGCCAGGAAAGTTTGATTGAATACCTCGCAACAAAACTTTCAATTACTGTAACAGCATCCTTTCAGCAACTCGGAAAAGACCAAACCGAAATGTTTGCACCCCCTGTACAGAAAGAACAATTTGAATTGGTTCTTGAACACAAAGCACCTGCTACTGGAATTACAAGAACGGATGTAGAGCAGTTTATTAAACATAAACAACTGACCGGTGAAATAAAAAAACACCACAAAGACATAAACAAATATTTGGATGAAGTAAAAATCTGCGACCCCGCAATCGGTTCAGGGGCTTTCCCGATGGGTTTACTGCACGAAATATTTAATGCAAAACTTTTATTGAATGAAGAAACAGGAATAAATCCTGCTGAAGTAAAACAAAATATTATTCAGAATACCATTTATGGTGTGGACATTGAAAACGGAGCGGTTGACATTGCCCGCTTGCGTTTCTGGCTCTCGCTGATTGTGGATGAAGATAAACCAAGAGCATTGCCGAATCTTGATTACAAAATTGTAGTGGGTGATTCGCTCTTGCCAAAGTTTGAAGGCGAAGTAGTGGACATTGACTGGGATTTGAAAAATGTAGCAGGAGTAGCCAAACCTTATGTTGAAAAAATTAAAAGTGGACTGAAAGAAATTGTGGAAAAGCAAAAACAATTTTTCAAAACCAAAAGCAACAAACCGAAACTGCAAACTGAAATACGAAACCTGAAAATTGATTTACTCATTAACCAATTCACCTTTGACAAACTGAAATATCAGGGGAAAAACCGTGAGCAGGGAAAACTTGGATTCACCGAAAAAACAAGAGATGAAATAAAAAAGGAAACGGAAATAAAATTGAAGATTGCGGGTTACGAACAAACCATTAAGAAATTAGAATCGCTGAAAAGAAAAACAAGTGAACCGCTTCAATTCTTTGACTGGAAACTTGACTTCCCTGAAATTATGAATCCTGCAATTGCGGGAGATAAAAGTGGGTTTGATATTGTGATTGGAAATCCGCCTTATGTTAGTTTTGGTCTGCGAGGTGTGAAAAAAATGAGTGATGAAGATAAGTTGATTTATCGCAACAACTATCCAAATTCTGCAGAATATAAAATAAGTTATTATGCTTTATTCATGGAGCTTGCTATTAGAATTGGTAACGCTAAAAGTGAAATTACCTACATTGTCCCTGATAGCTTTCTTTTAGGAAGGTACTTTTCTAAAATTAGAAATTATATATTAAACACCAGTAAAATTTTAGAACATAATTTATTTACATATAAAGTATTTGGGAATGCAACAGTTGGCTTTTCAGTAATATTCCACTATCAAAAGGTACTTAATGTGCTCAATAATAGTTATAAAGCAAAATGCGCACTCATTAAATCAAGGGAGAAATTTTTAACAAAAAATCACCAAATATTTCTAATTTCAAGTGATATATATATAAACATCATTCATAATCGTTTTAGATTATTTTTTAAAAAAGAAATTTTTGATTTGGTTTTAAAAGTTGAAAATGGTTCATCTACTGTAGGCCCCACATTTTTTACAGGAAGAACAGGTATTAGGTCAAAAGTTGGTCAAAAAAAAATAATTGCAAAGAAACAAATTAATCAAAAATATAAGAAAGGATTAATTTCAAGTTCTCAAATTAACAAGTATTCAATTTCTTATGATGATGATTGGATAAACATTGATGGGAAGCTATTAAATAGTGGAGGATGGGAATATGATATTATAAATAATCCCAAAATTCTTATTCCTCAAACTGGCGATTCATTAACTGCTGCGATTGACTATGATCATTTTTATCACCTGAATAATGTTCATTCCTTCGCTCCTAATAATGATACATTAAGCTTACAGTATTTATGCTCAATATTTAATTCTAAATTAGTTAACTATTATTATAAAAAGATTTCTTTAGAAGAAGATCGGGCTATGGCTCAAATAGATATTGAAACTGCCGAACTTCTTCCTATTAAAGTAGTAAGTTTGAAATCACTGCAAAAATTCAATAATTTAGTTGACCAAATTACGAAGAACAAAAAAATAGGGAAAGACACTTCAATGGATGAAACCGAAATAGACATTATGGTTTACAAACTCTACCAGTTAACCTACGATGAAGTGCTGGTAGTGGACAAAGAATTTGCAAAACATAAGAGCCGTGCCGAGTATGATAAATTAGATTATGGTTTTGAGT
>Ga0210021_1001971_pt1 | contig 18541 bp, 19 predicted proteins | sample CryGeymeta201517_FD_183981 | JGI IMG/M metagenome (GOLD analysis project Ga0210021, IMG submission 183981) | Groundwater microbial communities from Crystal Geyser aquifers in Utah, USA - Crystal Geyser metaG 2015-17 (SPAdes) (version 2) | ecosystem: Environmental > Aquatic > Deep subsurface >... | reverse complement strand
TTGTTTATCTCCGCTGGTGATATTGAACCCGATGAGGTCGCCAAAACCTTAACCGTGCGTATCCACAGAATGGTGACGCCTGCACATGACAAAGCGATTGCAGCACTGCTTGAAGACTTGAACAGTCTGGACTTTTGCCATCCTGAAACCGGTGCAAAAATCGTCTACGCGTTGGTGTAATGTGCCATCGAGAATTCCGCGCGGATCAGGATGTCTGAAGCTGCCGGCAAACATCAGCAGCGTCGCAAGCCAGGGCAACTGCGGTTTGACGGCCGGCGACAGCGCCCAACACGCCCAGGACCCGGCGAACGTCAACGCGAAGAAGCCGAGCAGTGGCGCGCGTTGCAGCCGTGTCCGCAGCGTCATGGCAGCAACTCGTAGCTGAGCTTCTTGACGCGCCCAACGAAGTAGACCTTGCGGCCTTCAGGCTGCACCCAGGCGGCTTCACCGGTCATCGGGATCAGCATGCCGCCTTGTGGCTGATAGTCCGACAAGGCGCAGTCCCAAGGGAGCATCACCATAACCCCATCCTTTCCCACCCCGGCGCCCCGCGACTCAGCCCGCACCGAAGCGATCAAGCCAGCGTCGTTGAACCGGAACAGCAGGGTCAATGTGATCGGGCCATCGACGAGGGTGGCGTTGGCGCAAGCATCGTCCACGGCCTGCCAGCGCACGCCTTGGCTGGGCAGCAAGGCGGTGGGATACCACGGACTTTCTGCAAAGTAGCGCATTAATTCGCCGCGAGCGATCTCGCCTGTGCCTTGCGAGTCGGCCACGGTGAACAAGCCGAACACCTTGGCGATCAGCCTGCCATGGCCGGCGATGTAGCTGTCCTCCACATGCGCGGGCAGGCCAGGGAACATGGCCACCTCGGCGTCCCACAGGAAGCCTGGCTTGCGGGTGACCACCTGCTGCCGCGATGTGAACGGCTTCCATTGCTCGCCGGTGGCCGACATGTTCATCGTGCCCGTCATCTCGAGGGTGGCCGCAGAGATGATCGGCTGCCCGTCCTCCAGCACCGCGCGGAAGTAGCGCTGCACCGGCGCGGGCAGGCCCTCGAGTTCCCGCGGATCGAAGCGCGCGGGTGACGGCAGTCGGCCCCGGGCGTCGACGCTGCCCGATTCGATCTGGGTGGTGTGCGTTCGGATCATCCGTGCCCATCGGGACGCGCCGACGGCGCGCAATCCGATCGCAATGACCACCAGCGCACCCAGAATGATCCCCAGCCACAGCAGCATGGTCATTGCAGTTCCTTTGGTTCGAACATGTCGCTTAGGGATGCGGAAATTGCAAATGCACCATTTTTGGCGAGTGCTGACGGGATGCAGTGCTAGGCGCAATACGCGCCGTTTAGCTCCGCTAAACAAACGGTTTGCAACGACGCAATGCGCCCGTTAGTGCCGCCAGAAACGGGATATTTGTGATTTCCGCATCCCTTACACCAGCACAGCCTCGACCGGCCGCCGCAACGAGCGCGGCATGGCCGGGCCGCGACCGAATCGCACCACGAGGTCGGGCCGTTGGCCACCCAAGCCCAGTGCGGTAGCAAAGGGGGGGCGCAACGCCGCCACTTCGACCGGCTGGTTCAGGAAGGCATTGCGGATGCCCAAAGCGGTGGCCTGCAACGCGAAGCGCTCGTAGCAGCGCCCCACTTCGACCCAGTGCGCCTTGTCGGCCGCTTGGCCCACGAAGACCGCGATACCGGCGGAACTGCGAACCTGCCGCGCGTATTTGTCGTTCTCGCCTTTGGCGGTCAGAAGCCAGCGAAAGGCCAAGTCGCCAATCCAAGACGGGATGTTCGGGTTGCCGGAAGACACGCTGTAGAGCCCGTCGCGCATGCGAACGGCGTCAGCGCCATTGAAGCGGATCCAGTCCTTCAACTCCTTGACGAAGGCGGCATCGGCCAACTGCGCGGTGTTGCCTTGAATCACGTAGTCCAGCGTCTGCTCCATGGCCGGGCGCTCCGTCAGCAGCAGCAGGCGCACGGTCTCCGAACTGCCGGCGCGCTGCAGAAGTGCCAGTTCTTCGCTGGACAAGGGCTCGCTGTCGTAGTCACCGCGCGTGCATTGGCGGGCGGGGATAGCCTTGAACAACGCAGTAGCCTGCGCTCGAGTGGGTTCGAAGATCACGCGCACGGTATTGCCGGCGGCGTCGAACTGCGCTTCGCCCTTGAGGCCGTGGGCGAGCGCGGCCTGGATCAAGTTCTCGGTGGCACAGCCCAGCGATACAAAGAGGTGATGGTCGTCCGGGTCCACCGCAGGGCAGCGCCGCGCCAGGTCGGGCAGGATGCTGATCGACCTGCCGTTGGCGTCGATCGCAAACTTCCAGCACTGCGTATTGTGGCTGGATGGGGCCAAGGTGGCACAGCGAACCAGCTCCCTACCAAGCGTCGCTCCACTGAGATTTGTCGCGGCACCTGGCTGCCAGGTGCGCTGGGCAACCGCTTCGTAACCGTCTGCTGCGGCCTCCTGGGAGCAACTGGAAAGCACCAACGGGCTGGCCACCAGCCAGGGCGTGGAAGCAGCGAATTGTCTGCGTGTGATCATGGTTTAAGTCCCCGGTGATATTGACCAACTGCAGCAAAAATGCCCACGCCCACCACAGCGGCGGCAATGAGGCCCAGGTCGGGCTGCACGCCCAGGAGAAACGCGGCCTGAGCGCCGACCAGGCACCACAGCAAAGGAACGATCAACGGGCTGCGCGGCATGGGTGGCACTGCGAAACACAGCAGGCCGATGGTGAAAATGGTTGTCGGGCACGGCAGGCCGAAGGTCGGCGTCGCCGGATAGGGATGACCGGCGTAGGCCGACCAGACCGGGTACACCACCAAGGCGAAGGCGATGAGCGCGACACCAGCCATGGCATTCAGTCCCGACACCCAACGGAAGGAGAGCCTGCGTCGAATCACCCCCTGCCAGATGAAGACGACCGCGCCCACCGCAGAGCCGGCTGCGAAGCCATATGCCGCAGGACTGATTCGTGCGAAGAAGGCCAGGTGGTAAATCAAGGCGATCCACGCCCAAAGGACTCCAAGGATGGACGACACGACAACGCCTGACCAAGGCTGTGGCCTCAGCACCGCCCCCACTGCTACCAAGGCCAGGGCAACGAGGAACCACTGCGCTGGCCAGACGGCCGCGTTGTAATCACGGAAAACACCGTAGAACTGTTCGACTGTGAACGGAAGCGCCATAACGTGTGAGCGTAGACGCAAAAGTCAGCGACAGTTTGTGCGCTGTCAAACATAACGCAACTGACCTGGGACAAGTCATTCAAACGCCTCGCCAGAGCAACTGGCGCACTGGAGCACTGACGCAGGCAATGTCAGCAATGTGGCCTTGTCCAGGAAAATTCAGAGACCGCGTTGGGCTCTCAGCGGGTTGCAGTTAAAGACTGCTGCCCAGCATCCAAGATCACGCAATTGGCTTACCCGGAAGCAGCCTGTCTTGAGTGACTCTTGACGCTGCACTGCCGGCTGTCAAACCGCGACGCTTATGCCCGAACAGCACAGTCACAGACCTGGGTGCCTTACGCAGGACGCTTTCAAGCTAACGAGCACAAGCCCAGAAAACCGCAAAGCGCTGTGGGGGCGGTTCAATGTCGGCAGTTTTCAAACTGATCTTGCACACCTTCCTTCACGAACGGATGACTGCGACGACCCGCTTGCATGCGCTCACTTTTTCGGCGACAGCAGGCAAGTCGTAGTGAAATCTCCCGATGCGCCTACTCAAGCCGTGTTGCGGGAATTCAACCCGCGCTACCTTGATGCCGAGGGTGCGCTGCACGGGCAGTGCCGCCATCTCTACACCGGCATCTACGGCAAGCGGGGTGTGCCCGTTAGGCATGAAGTACATATCGCAATATATTGCGACTGAATACGATTAAATTAATTTAATCGCCATTTGTTGCGACTTGACTAAAAGCAATTATGAAGCTATATATCGAAATAGCTGACGAGATATGACAATTTAACTGATATGTTCGCAAACTTTAACGACTATGAGAATCACTGGCTTACTCACAGATGATGCCGTGCTGGCCGAATTGGGCGCACGCATTGCCGGTCGCCGGCTTGAATTGCAGTTGACCCAGGCGGCTGTGGCCGAACAGGCGGGTATCGCCAAGCGCACCCTTGAGCGCATGGAGGCCGGGCAAACCTCGCAGTTGGGCACTTTGGTTCGTGTGCTGCGCGTGCTGGACGCTGCATCCGGGCTGGATACCCTGATTCCGGAGTCCGGGCCCAGACCGATGGATTTGTTGAAGCAAAAGGGCAAGGTTCGGCAACGGGCTTCGGGAAATCGTGCTGCCAAGGCGGCTGGCAAACCATGGCACTGGGATGAGACGCCATGAGCACGCTTGCCGAAGTCAGGCTGTGGGGCAAAACCATCGGCGCGGTCTCGAAGCAGGATGGGCAGGACGTTGCCAGCTTTGAATACGATGCAGCATTTGCGCAAAGCGGCATTCAGCTTGCGCCGATCGTGATGCCGCTTTCCCGACGCGTGTATCGCTTCGCCGAGCTTTCCCGCCCGACTTTTCACGGGCTGCCCGGTCTGCTGGCCGATTCGCTGCCCGACAGATTTGGCAACGCGCTGATTGATGCCTGGCTGGCAACGCAAGGTCGGCAAGCGGACTCCTTCAACGCGGTCGAGCGGCTTTGCTATACCGGTGAGCGAGGCATGGGTGCGCTGGAATTTGCCCCCGTCACCGGCCCCATGGCAAAGCAGACCACACACATTGAAGTCAGCCAGTTGGTGGCGCTTGCATCGGAAGTATTGACCCACCGGAATAACCTGCAGGCGACATTTGCAGCCGCCGGACGCGAAGATGCGCTACGGGATATTTTGCGCGTGGGCACCTCTGCCGGTGGCGCGCGGGCGAAGGCGGTTATCGCATGGAACCCGACAACCAATGAAGTGCGGTCTGGCCAAGTTAAAGCCGGCAAGGGATTTGAATACTGGCTGCTGAAATTTGACGGCGTCAGCGGCAACAAGGACAAGGAACTGGAAGACCCGCAAGGCTACGGGGTGATCGAGTATGCGTATTACCTGATGGCGCTTGAATGTGACATTGATATGAATGAAAGTCGGCTGTTTCAGGAGAATGGCCGGTCGCATTTCATGACGCGCCGCTTTGATCGTTTGGCTACCGGTGAAAAATTGCATATGCAGTCACTCAGTGCCCTGGCGCACTACGATTTCAACATAGCGGGCGCTTACAGCTACGAGCAGGCCTTGCTGGTGCTGCGGCAACTTCAGTTGCCCATGCAGGCCATCGAGCAACAGTTCCGGCGCATGGCGTTTAACATCGTGGCCCGCAATCAGGATGACCACGTGAAGAATATTGCCTGCCTGATGAACAAGGCCGGCGAGTGGTCGCTGGCGCCGGCCTTTGACATGACCTACAGCTTTAATCCTTCGGGTGCGTGGACGGCAAGCCATCAAATGACATTGAACGGTAAACGCGACAATTTCACGCTGGAGGACTTCAACGCCTGCGCAAAGTCGGCTTCGATGAAACGGGGTCGCGCCGCGAAAATTGTTGCCGAGGTGCAGGCGACGGTATCGGAATGGAAGTCGTTTGCAGAAACGGCCGGCGTGCCTGATGCCGTGCGCGAAAAAATTCAGCGCACGTTGAATCTGAAACCCTATTAAAAATGCGCGCTGGCGATTGCGTGACGGCGCTGCACGCCCTGGGCGATGCTCCGATTGCCGTATCCTGATGTATGTTGGCGATCATCCGCCGCCACTTGTTCATGTTGTTCTGCGCGACGGCCTAATCTGGATGGCTGCTCAATAGGCGTTTCTTTTGACCGAGTGGCAAAGGTACAACCCATAAGTGAATTTATTCATCCAAAACTCCAATCGGTGAGAGCATTGAAGCCCTAGCGTTTAATCACCACCTGGAGCACCGGCGAAGTGCTGGAGGTGGACGTCTCGAAGGTGATGCGCGGGCCAGCCTTTGCCGAGATTCGAAAGCCTGAGGTGTTTTGTAAGGTGCACACTGACGGATCGAGCATTGAGTGGTTTGATACCGAGCTGGGGCCAGACAACGTTTATGCATGGGCTAAAGAACAAGCCGATGAGGTTAGCCATGAAATGTTTGGAGCCTGGCTGCACCGCAACAAACTTTCTCTCTTTGGTGTCGCAGAGGCGCTAGGCATCAGCCGTCGCATGGTGAGCTATTACCGTACGGCGCACAAAGCGATTCCCCGGTCAATATGGCTTGCGTGCCTGGGTTGGGATGCTATTGGTTTCCAAACCAACGAAGACCATCAGTTTGCGACTCGAAGCTGGCGGTCATTCCGTGATGGACATGAATCAAACGCACTACGAAGTGGCTGCCGTCCATTCGCGACAGATGCGAACAGTTTGCTCGGTGGCGAGGGGTTCGTGTGTGAGTCCACAGCGCGTGACGCCTTCATCGGTCAGAAAGTGAGCGCACTGCCTACATAGGCCGAAGGCACGCCGTCCGTTAGCTCGCTGCATGGTCGAGAGTAGCTTGCGAAGCGTGCTCTCAAAAGCCGCTGTTTCAACCGCACTTTCGCAGAGCATCTGCTCAACGCGCTCGCACCAGCTCCCGCTTACGACAGACTCGCCCGCGGAGGTCAGTTTCAGGTGCACGCGCTTGCCATGTTGGGCATCTGGCTCTTTCGTGAGCAATCCTTTGCGTTCCAGCACAGTGATCGTTTGTGACACCGTCCCGCGGGTGATGCCGAAATACTCCGCAATGGCGATGGGCAAGTCACTGTACCGATTGGCTCGCATCAGATAGTGCAATACCTGTATGTGGATAGGAAGCAGCCCGTGCCGGGCCGCGTCGTCGCGAACGGCTTGTTGAATGAGTGCCCCCAGACGTTCGAGCAAAAGAGAAGTTTGACTCATGGATGAAATGTATCGCCTCGACGCACCCCTTGACAAGCAAGATGTAGCGACTCTAAACTTATTGATGCATCGAGTCGATGCATATTAACGTCAACCCTAAGGAGTTCATCATGAGTAAAGCCCTGTTTTTCCACGCTGGTTGCCCGGTGTGTATCACCGCTGAGCAGCAGTTCATTCAGTCACTCGATCCGACAAGGTACTCGGTAGAAATTGTCCATCTGGGCGAGCAAAAAGACCGTATCGCCCAAGCTGAAGGCTACGGTGTGAAGTCGGTGCCCGCGCTGGTCATTGATGGGCAACCCTTTCACATCAACTTTGGCGCTGCGCTGGCCGATCTGAAATAGGAGACATCCATCATGAAACACATCCTGACTGTTCTAAGTTCGTTGGCACTGGTTCTGCCAGCCATTGCGGCTGACCCCGTGGTGCCCTACCCGGCGGGCTATCGCAACTGGCATCACGTCAAGAGCATGGTCATCGACAAAGGTCATCCGCTGCACGAGTCCTTCGGCGGCATCCATCACCTCTACGCGAACCCGAAAGCCATGGTGGGCTACAAGTCCGGGAAATTCCCGGATGGCGCGATCATCGTCTTCGACCTTCTAGAGGCGAAGTCGGCAGACAACACCATGACCGAGGGTACGCGCAAGGTCGTTGGCGTGATGCACAAAAACGCGAAGAAGTATGCGACGACAGGCGGCTGGGGCTTCGAGGGATTCGGTGGTGGCGACAGGAAGAATCGTGTTGTGCGCGACAACGCCGCCAGTGCCTGTTTTGCTTGCCATGCGCCGCAGAAGGATAACGACTATGTGTTCAGTCGATTGCGAGATTGATCTGTGGTGTCGAACGTAGCGTCGATGGCGCCTGATTGGCAGGTTGATGTCTGGTTGAACACTCATGCGCCGTTGGAGCTGTCGCAGCTTCGGGGGCGGGTGGTTCTGCTTCACGCTTTCCAAATGCTGTGTCCGGGCTGTGTTGGCCACGCCGTGCCGCAGGCTGAACGCGTGCATCGGGAATATGCCGAACGCGGTGTGTCAGTAGTTGGCTTGCATACAGTTTTCGAGCACCATGCGGCGATGATGCCAGTGGCGCTCGAAGCTTTTCTGCATGAATACCGCGTGACCCATCCGGTGGGCGTGGATGCCAGGGTGGCCGATGTTGCGATTCCAGCGACGATGCAACGCTACGCGATGCGGGGAACGCCCACACTGATTCTGATAGACCGCAAAGGAAAGCTGCGCCTGCAAGAATTCGGGGGTGTGGATGATTTGAGATTGGGGATGATGCTCGGTCAACTGCTCGCAGAGTCCAGCAATTCAGACGACCTATAGATCAGCTTTAAGATGAGGGATGTGGAAATTGCAAATGCACCGTTTTTGCCGGATTTGCAGGTTCATAGCCGCAGCTATGAGCCAAAAAAGCCGGTGAAAAATAGACCGTTGTGGTCGGATTGCAGCCGATGTACCGAAAGTCTGACAGACGTGCGCCGGGAGAAGCAGACAGAACGCCAATCTCTTTGATCAGATACCCAGCACGCTGTCACGCTAACGAGCACAAGCCCAGAAAACCGCAAAGCGCTGCGTGGGGTCAGTCCAATGCCGGCAGCTTTCAAACCCGGCCTGGTGCAGCAGTTCCGCGAAGCCGCCCAGCGTCCACTTGTATGAATTTTCAGTGTGAATGCGCTCGCCAAGGGCAAACGCGCGCGCACCATCAGCCCAGCGCACGGTCACCGCCCGTGTGGCCTGCAGGTGCATTTCGATGCGTGATGCTGCGGTGTTGAACAGGGCCACATGGCGCCAGTCTGGCAACGCAAAGTTGGTGCCACACAGGCGGTTGATGTGCAGCAACAGGTTGCGGTTGAAAGCGGCAGTCACGCCCAGCGCATCGTCATAGGCAGCTTCCAGCTCGACCGTGTCCTTGACCAGGTCGACACCGATCAGCAGCCCGCTGCCCGGCCGCGATCCGCATGCAGCGTGAACACTGCGCAAGAACACCAAGGCCTCATCGGGTGCGAAATTGCCAATGCTGGAGCCGGGGTAAAACAACACGCGCACATCCGTCTGCGGGTCACCGGCCTCAGGCGGCAGCGCCAGGCCCGCTGAAAAATCGACACCCACGCCCACCATGTCCAGCGCCGGGTGGTGGTGCTGCAGGTTGTCGAGTGCGTTGCGCAAAAAATCGACCGAGATGTCCACTGCCACATAACGGCTTGGCCGCAAATGACCAAACAGACTGGCCGCCTTGGCGCAATTGCCAGCGCCCAGATCGACCAAGGTGGCACCCGCTGGCACCTGGGCGGCCATGGCTTGGCTGTGCGTTGCAAAAATGTGCGCCTCGGTGCGCGTGGGGTAGTACTCGGGCAGCTCGGTGATGGCTTCAAACAGCCGTGAGCCCAGGGCGTCGTACAAATATTTGGGCGAGGTGTGAGCCGCCGGGCTGGCCAGGCCACGCAGCAGTTCGTCGCGCACCCCCGACTGATCGGGGTGATGCAACTGAACGAAGACAGGTGTTCGCATGTCGCTAAACCCTTGTGCGGGTGGTTTTGTCGCGCAGGGTCACAAACTCCTCGGCTGACGTGGGGTGCAGCGCCACGGTGGCATCGAAGTTGGCCTTGGTAGCGCCCATGCGGATGGCAATGGCGATGCTTTGGATGATTTCAGCAGCATCGTCACCCACCATGTGCGCGCCCAGCACGCGCTGGCTGGCACTGTCCACAATCAGCTTGACCAGCGTGCGCTCTTTGCCACCCGCCAGACCCCTGCCCAGGGCACGGAAGTTGGCGCGGTAGATGTCGATCTGCACCACCTTGGCCAGCGCCTGAGCCTCCGTCAGGCCCACGGTGCCGATTTGCGGCTGGCTGAACACGGCTGACGGCACGGTGGTCAGGTCAGCCGCAGTGGGTGCAGCGCCAAACAGGGTGTTGGCCAGTGCCGCACCTTCGCGAATGGCTACCGGCGTGAGCGCAATGCGGTTGGTGACATCGCCCACGGCGTGGATGCTGGGCATGTTGCTGTGGCCGTAGTCGTCCACCACCACGCCGCCGGTTTTGTCCAGCGTGACACCCGCCTGCGCCAGCCCCAAACCCTGCGTGTTGGGCACGCGCCCGGTGGCATAGAGCACGGCATCAAACACCTCGGTGCGCGTCGAAGCATCCACCGCATGTGCTGCATCGGCAGCGCCACTGCGCAAGCCCACCTGCAGGCTGCCGTCTGCCTGTTTCTCAATACCGGTTACGTCAGCGTGCAGTTGGATGCGAATGCCTTTTTGCGCCATTTCATCGTGCAAATGCTTGCGCAGATCGTCGTCAAAACCGCGCAAAATCTGCTCGCCCCGGTAAGCCAGCGTCACGTCTGAGCCCAGCCCGTGAAAGATGCCAGCAAACTCCACCGCAATGTAGCCCCCACCCACAATCAGCACCCGTTTGGGTTGCGTGGGCAGGTTGAACACCTCGTTGGAGGTGATGGCGTGTTCGATGCCCGGCAATTTGGGCAGAAACGGTGTGCCACCGGTGGCCACCAGAATATGCTCGGCACGGATGCGCTGGCCGTTGACCTCTACCGTGTGCGCATCCAGCACGGTTGCTGCGCCTTGCAGCACGGTGACACCGGCGCCGAGCAGGTTTTTCTCGTACATGGCGCTGAGTTTGCTGATCTCCTCGTCCTTGGCTGCAATCAGCTTGGGCCATGAAAAGGTGGCTGCTGGCACGCTCCAGCCGAAACCTGCCGCGTCGGCGAATTCCTGTGCGTAGTGCGACGCGTAGACCAGCAGCTTCTTGGGCACGCAACCGCGAATAACGCACGTACCGCCGTAGCGAAAGCTCTCGGCAATGGCCACGCGCGCGCCCAGGTTGGCGGCAATGCGTGCGGCACGCACACCGCCAGAGCCACCGCCGATGACAAAGAGTTGGTAGTCGAATGAAGACATGGTTTTCCTTTGGTTGAAATGAACCCAGATAATCCATTAGGTGGCACTTCGTGCCTGCCTGCTGCCTGGCTACGTGATTTGCGGCCATTTTGCCCGTCCGTTCGTCGTCCATAGCTACGGCTTTGAACGCCTCTTGGCCAGCCAAACTTCCTTGTAACGCACCTCACCATGCATTCATGCCTAATGGATTGTGGCTGGTTTGGAATGAAGAAGCTGTCAGAAACAGATCAAGTGTGCCTAAGAGCATCTTGCACTGCATCCCAAATCTTGGCATCAAAAAGAACAAGATATTGCATTGCGAGCCCTTATGACTTTACGCACCCTGGAGCGAGACGCACAGGGTTCATGCGTAATTTAAAGCCAAGCGCAAACAGCGCGAGTTTGTCAGTTTTTTATCTGCCATGCTTATCAAAGCTGTCGAACCGGGGTGGCGTGCGGAATATGGGTGACTTGATATCTGCAAACAACAAGTTGGTTTTATGAAAAATAGCACTTTGGGATGCAGAAATTACAAATATCCCTTTTCCGGCGGCACTGACGGGCGCATTGCGTCGTTTCAATCCACTTGTTTAGCAGAGCTAAACGGCGCGTCTTGCGCCTAGCACTGCAGCCCGTCAGCACTCGCCATAAACGGTACATTTGCAATTTCCACATCCCTTACCTGGCAGCTATTGACTTGGGCTCCAACAGTTTTTGTCTTGAAGTTGGGCGTGTGGCGCACGGCCATATTCAGTGTTTAGACTAACGTCCATGTTCAACAAGGACACCACTGAGCATGAAACACGTATGCCCTGCGTAGGGCGGGTTTCAACCCGCCATGGCCGACTGAAGACGGCCCTACGACACGTCATTCTTGTCGGCTGTGGGCGTTGTTCACGTTAACTCAAGGAGACCGTGCGCCTGGGCAACAGTTTTAACCAGGAGCGCAATCTGTCTGTGCAGGCCATGGCGCTTGGTTGGAACTGTTTGGAGCGTTTTGCCGAACGATAGTCTGAATTTGATGCAGTCCATGCGCGTGCGCTAGCCACTCAGACCCTGTGTGAAGCAAATGATCCTAGGAGTCTGTTTCATCAAAATGGTTACAAAATGAAATCGATGAATTTTCCAGGCTGGCTAGGTCAGAGGAGGTGTCATAGCCGTAGCTATGGACGACGAACGGACGGGCAAAATGGCCGCAAATCACGTAGCCAGGCAGCATGCAGGCACGAAGTGCCGCCTAATGGATTATTTGGGTTTAATCAAACTGCTGCACACTGAAAGCTTGCAGGTGTCGAAGGTGTCACTTCGCCGGGGTGTGCTGTTTGAAATGATGGCGTGTGAATTTGAATGAACACTGTCGGCATTCAATCGGCTAATGATCAATTAATCCTTTGAATGCACTCGGGTAAGTCCGGGACAAAAAACATGCACAAAATTTTATAGTTCAGTCTTTTAGTCCTTATCCAATGCATGCACCTATGTTTTTATCTTTTTCCGCTCTGAAATGTCGACTCTTGTCACATTGGGTGTTGCCGCTTATTGCGTCAAGCCTGTTGCTTCAAGGTTGTAACAACACCCCGTCCACCATCAAAATTGGTGTGGCACAGCCTTTGACCGGAAACTTGGCCGCGTTGGGTCAGGATTTGCTCAACGGTGTCAATCTGGCTGTGGAAGAACTGAATAAGGAAGGTTTTAACATCAATGGCAAGCCGGTCACGATTGAAGTGATGGCGGTAGATGACCATGCCAATCCACAAACTGGGAAAGAGGTGGCTCAAAGCCTGGTTGATGCTGGCGTGGTCGCGGTGATTGGCCACCTTAATTCAGGGGTCAGCATTGCCGCCGCACCCATCTATGCCGAGAAACATGTGGCACAGCTGGCTATATCAACCAACCCAAAATTCACCCAACTGGGGTTTAACAATGTCTTTCGACTGGTGGCCAATGACAACTTACAGGCGTTGGCCATGGGTAGTTTTTCGGCCTCACAGTTTTCTGCAACCCGGTATGCCGTGCTGGACGACGGCACGCCGTATGGAAAAGACCTGGCAAACGGAGCGGCAGTTGAGCTGACCAAAGCCAATAAAACGGTTGTCATGCGCCAGTCTTTTGACGAAACCATCACAAAATTTGAAGCCTTGGCCAACCAGATCAAGAACGAGAAGATCGAGGTGATTGTTAACACCATGAGCGATTTCCAGGTCATTGCACTCATTGATGCCTTGAAAACAATTGGCTACACCCAGTTGCAGTTGTTGGGTTCAGACACACTGAAAACCACCGACACCCTAAAGAGCGGTGGCATTCTGAAGGGACTTTTCGCCAGCTCTCCGATTCTGGAGACGCGAGAATTCGGCTCATCCGGAGCCACCTTTCTGGAAAAATACCGCGCCAAATTCAAAATTGATCCAACCTACGGTGGGCATTACACCTACGATGCCATGCATGTACTGGCCGATGCGATACGCCGCAGTGACTCAGTCAAACCCGAGGCAATTACCCAGGCCTTGCACAAAATTGACGGTTATGCACCCGTCACGGGCAGCATGCGCTGGGACGACAAAGGTGAATTACGTCATTTTTCCATCGCCATTTACAAGACCAAGGGTTCATCCTGGGAACAACTCGTTAGGTCAGGAGCCTGGTAATTTTTAACCTAGATTCCTCAGTTGACCGCTTGTTTTCTTCAATGAGGGATGTGGAAATTGCAAATGTACCGTTTATGGCGAGTGCTGACGGGATGCAGTGCTAGGCGCAAGACGCGCCGTTTAGCTCTGCTAAACAAGTGGATTGAAACGACGCAATGCGCCCGTCAGTGCCGCCGGAAAAGGGATATTCAGTCGGGTTCACCTTTTGGGTGGTAGCGCTACGCACCCGATTGAGCCACTGGCAACGCGCCTGGGGTCGTTGCGCCTGCTTGTGGGCAGTGGCCTGCTACGTCGTCACACCAACCCAGCCGCGCCGCCAGAAGCCCACTCGGGCGCGTCCAACTGAGGCATCTAGGTTTAACCAGCCCAGTGTCCCCGCGTGAAGGCTTCTTCAAACACCGAGTAACCCGCCCAGTCCCCGTGGGCAAACGCCAGGCGCTCAAACGTGGGCACACTTTGATATGTATTTGATAGCTGCTTACCCATGTAATAAATGGGCTGCAGGCTTGTTTTGCCGTAAACATTTGGTACCGGCACAGCCATGGCATGACCGTAGCGAGTGATGTCGATGCGCGTCACTTTGGCCGCCAGGTCTGGGTGTGGCCGCGCCAACTCGGCCAGAATCGCGTCGCGCCAGCTGTTCCAACTGGTGTTCAACAACATCTGCCTGCCAGACCAACCAAGCTCACCCAGCGCCTGGTAATAGGTCAGCACGGTCGCCCCGGGTATCGGTTGCAGGTTTTGGTGGCTGGCATCGACGTAACCCAAGCCGGGCGCGGTGGATGCGTCACCATACACCACGTTGTCCCAGCTTGGTGGCGCACCGGGTCGGTCTTGCAGTGCCGTGCGCAGATGGACGTTGGCTACCAGCCACGGTGCATAAACCATTTGCCCAGCGGCCTGCGTCAGCCAGTCGGGCGGGTTTTGCACCACCCGTGCCGCCACAAAAATCGGCAGCGCCACGATGGCCCGTTTGGCCTGCCAGCGCACTACGGTTTGCGTGGCGGTGTCGAAGGCATCCACCTCCACGCCGTGTTTGACGTGGGTGATGCGCAGCACCACTTGGCCGGTGTGTAAACGCTCTTTTAAGGGCGCGGCCAGGCGGCGCGTCAGCCAGGCGTTGCCCTCGGGCCAGGTCAGCAGGCCCTCGCGCTCGACTGCCTCGCGCCCCGGCACTGCAAAACCGTGGCGGCTAGCAAAGTAGTGGATGCCCGCCCAGGCCGACACGGTGGCCAGGCCAGCGCCGTAGTCGTCGCGGCAGCAGTAGTTCAGGTACCAGCGCAGATGCGCATCAGTGAGCTGGTGCTGGTTCAAAAATGCTTCAAATGTGATAGCTGCTAGCGCTTGCTGAACCTGGGCTAGAGGCTGATTTCTTATAGGAATCGTCCAGCGTGCCTGGCGCTGCTGCTGCGCCACCAGATCAGAAAATTGCTGGTACTGCGCCAGCGTCTGCGGCCCCACGCCGTTGAGTGGCAGCAGGCCTTCTTGCCACGCGCCGTTGAAGAACAGACGCTCTTGTGGGCTGTGGCACAGGTGGCGCTCATCCATCACCCAGCGTCCGGCTTGGCGTGTGCGCAAGCCCAGTTCCTCCAGCAGGTTTTGCACCTCGGGCGCGTTGTTGCCGGGCACGGGCAGGTAATGCGCACCCAGCGGGCACGGCACACCGTTGACGGCTCCGCCACGGGCATTGCCGCCCGCCTCGTCTTCCAGCTCCAGCAAGGCAAAGTCTTCTACGCCCTTGAGCCGCAAGGCACGCGCTGCGGCCAGACCGGCCACACCGCCACCAGCAATCAACACATCGGTGTGGCGGGTGAGTGAGGGCAGTGGCCAAGTCTGGGGCTGTTGCAGCAAGTGGCCGCGCGCCTGTGCTACGCCTGTGAAGCCCCCGGTGATGTCGGCGCTTGCCTTGCAACCCAGCAAGGGCAGTGCAGAGGCGGTGGCGGTGGCCAAAAAAAGGCGGCGGTCAAAACCCATGTATTCACCCATGTCTGTGCAGGTGGGGCGGTCAACCTGCGGGTGCCTGCTCATGTGTCGGCTCTTGGTCCAGCGCTTGGGTGAGCAACCAGCTGCGAAAAGCCTGCACGGCGGGCCGGTGGGTCCAGACTTCGGGCACCAGCAAAAAATAGGCGTAACTTTGGCTCACAGCAATGTCAAACGGAGCCACCAGTCGACCCTGTGCGAGGGCACTGGCCACCAGCGGCTTGAAGGCCAGCGCCACTCCCAGCCCATCCAGCGCGGCCACATAGGCCATGCCCGAATCGCTGAAGTGCGGCCCAGCCTGGGTGTCGACACCTTTGACACCGGCCTGCTTGAACCATTCGTCCCAGGCCGAGCCGGTGCGCATGCTGGTGATGGTTTCGTCATGCAGCAGCACCTGGTGGCGCATGTCGTCTGGCACACGCAGCGCTGGCTCGCCGGTCAGCAATTTAGGGCTGCACACGGCGATGTAGTCTGCGCCAAACATGCGTTCAACCTGAAAACCTGGGTAGTCGCCGTCGCCAAACCGGATCACCACCAGGGCATCCTCGGGCTGCAGCTGCACCTCGTCTTCAAAGCTGATCAAGCTGGCCGTCTGCGTACCACCAATGGTTTTGTTGGAACGGATGACATGCAGGTGGATGTCAGGGTGTGCCAGCGCAAAACTGCGCAGCCGTGGCACCAGCCAGCGGGTGGCAAAAGACGGCGGCATCACCACCACCAGGCGCTCCGTGTTGCCTTGGGTGCGGGCACTTTCCACGGCGGCGGCAAAGCAATTCAAACCTTCACGCACTTTGGGCAACATCGCCAGACCCTGCGGCGTGAGTTCCAGGGCACGGGTCAGACGGGTGAACAACTGCAGATTCAGCGCCTGTTCCAGCAGCTTGATCTGGTGGCTGATGGCCGTGGGCGTGACCGATAGTTCTTGCGCCGCGTGCTTGAAGCTCAGATGCCGTGCCGCTGCCTCAAAAGCGCGTAAGGCATTCAAGGGCGGCAAGCGAAAGGTCATGGCTGAGTTTTTCTAATCTGTTGCCTGAAAAAGCATCGTTTGTTGCAATGCAGCGTTCAAGCTATCGTAGCACCGTGCTCTCAAAAAGAGCTGGTTCAACAGACAAGGATCCACATCATGGAACACACTTACGACTACGACGAAATTCAGGCTTATATTGATGACGCCAACCAAATGCGTTCAGAAGCCATTGGTGAAATGCTCAACGCAGGGTGGAAGAAAATCATCCAGTTCATCAACAGCCTGACACATTTTCCGTCGCACCCCCCTGCATTCATCCGCAGGGCTTAAACCCTCACTCAGTGCGCCGCCACCCGACCCCACTCGGCCTCGTAGGTGGTGACCAGCACCTGGTTGGACAGGCGGTTGACCTCAGCCGGTACACGCGCCATGTCCTGCGGAAAATCAAACAGCGCAGGCAAGCCGTGCAGGGTCAAAAAGCGCAGCCCCTCAGGCAGCTGGGTCGGTAACCGGTACGGCCTGCGGCTGGCCACCACATAACCCCATTCACCAAAGCTGGGCACATGCGCGTGGTAGGGCGTGGCGGTCAAGCCCACCGATTCAATGGTCGCCACCACCGTCCAGAAACTCTGCCGTGCCACCAGTGGCGAGGTGGTCTGAATCACCGCGTAACCGCTGGCCGCCAGGTGCTTGTCCAGCAGCGCATAAAACGAATTTGTGTAAAGCTTGCCGATGTTGAAATTGGTTGGGTCGGGGAAATCGACCACGATCACGTCAAACACCTCGGCACTGCCCTCCAGCCAGGTAAACGCATCGGCATTGACCACCTTGACCTTGGGTGAGTTCAGTGACTTGGCATTGAGCTGGGTCAGCATGGGTTGGGTTGAAAAAAGCGCGGTCATTGCTGGGTCCAGCTCCACCAGCGTGACGCTTTCCACACCTTGGTATTTCAGGATTTCGCGCACCGCCATGCCGTCGCCACCACCCAGAACAGCTACTTTTTTGGGAGCTGCTAGCGCATAAGCGGCCATCACCGGGTGAACCAAGGCCTCGTGGTAGCGGTATTCGTCGCGCTGGGCAAACTGCAGATTGCCGTTCAAAAAAAGCCGGTAACCGGCGCGCCCCGCACCCGGCCCGTGCGTCACCACAATGCGCTGGTAGGGCGTGGTCTGCGCCAGCACCACCTTGTCTTGGTAGAGCTTGTCTTCAGCCCAAGTGGTCACCTGATCGGCGCTGGCCATACCAGCACCCAATGCCGCCAGCGTGAGTGCGCAAGCCACGGCGTGTGCCTTGAACTGGCGTAATTCATCCCGAAACAGCCACAGCGCCCACACCGCCACCGCCGCGTTCATCAGCCCAAACAGCAGGCCGGTGCGAATCAGCCCAAGCTGAGGCACCAGCAGCAGCGGAAACGCCAGCGACACCGCCAGCGCACCCAGGTAGTCAAAGGTCAGCACCTGCGACACCAAATCTTTCAGTGCCACATTTTTTTTCAGGATGCGCATGACCAGCGGAATCTCCAGCCCCACCAGCGTGCCCACCGCCAGCACCAGTGCGTAGAGCAGCCACCTGAAAGCCCCAGGCAGTTCGGCATTTGCTATAAATAATAGAGCTGGTAGCGCACCACCTATAAGGGCTACAAGCAGTTCTATGCGTAAGAAATGGGCGGGCAACTGGCGCTCGAAAAAGCGCGACAAATACGAACCCACACCCATGGCAAACAAATAGGTGCCGATGATGGTGGAAAACTGCAGCACCGAGTCGCCCAACAGGTACGAGGCCAGCGCCCCGGCAGCCAGCTCATACACCAGCCCGCAGGCCGAGACGATGAACACCGAAGCCAGCAGGGCGACTTCCAGAGGGCGCGGGGTGGGGATGGAGCGGGTGTGCATGGGGATGGGCAATGATGGTAGCCCATCCATGCGCTTGGCACAGGCCTTGGGGGGTGTCTGCCGTCAGTCGATTCAGCTTTCGTGATGGTTTTTTGCGCTGCTTTGATCAACGCGATCCACTTAGGGCTCGCAAAGCAATAACTTGTACATTTGCCCAGCCATCTTTGGGCGCATTGCGTCGTTGCAAATCGCTTGTTTAGCAGAGCTAAACGGCGCGTTTTGCGCCTAGCACTGCATCCCAAATCTGGCCGTCAAAATGTCCAACTTATT
>Ga0210021_1001970_pt1 | contig 18541 bp, 26 predicted proteins | sample CryGeymeta201517_FD_183981 | JGI IMG/M metagenome (GOLD analysis project Ga0210021, IMG submission 183981) | Groundwater microbial communities from Crystal Geyser aquifers in Utah, USA - Crystal Geyser metaG 2015-17 (SPAdes) (version 2) | ecosystem: Environmental > Aquatic > Deep subsurface >... | reverse complement strand
ATCTTGCTGCTGTCTCCATTGATCCAGTCGTAAATCAACCCGCCGAGGCTGTCATTTTCGCCACCCGTGAGACTTTGAACCGCAGTATTTATCTGGCCATTCAGCCAGGTGCCAAAGGCGTACCCTGACCCGGCGATTAAAGCTATAGGTCCAAGGGCGGCAGCTACACCTGCTATAGCTGCGGGGTTTATTTTGGTGAGATTTGCTAACGCCAACGACAAACCGCCAACCATTGTCACCAAACCGCTTGCTGCCCCGGAAACTACGTTGATCGCAACCAATGCACCTAAACCCTTGCCGATGTTTAGAAGGGTTTCCGCGTCGGTGGTGGTGGCTCCTCGGATAAAATCACTGATAGCACTTAACAAGCCTGGCAGGGCCTCAATGATCCCCGCGCTCAAATTATTCAAACCGGCCAAACCATCAACAAAAACTTGAATTGTCTTTCCTAATTCATCGGCATTTCCAAACCCGGCATCTGGTCCAAAAATGGCGTCAAAAACGCTTGACAATGAAGTTTCTACGTCATCGAAACTTTTGATTAAACCTGACCAGTCAACGTTTTCGAGGGCGTCCGGAAGGGCCGCGGCAATGTCACGAGCAAACTGTCCAACATCCTCTAAAAGATCTTCAAAGACGGCAATAATCGGGTCGAAACTCCCGCTTGAAAGCCCCAGGTTAATCGCATCAAAAATTCCGTCTAACCCCTTAATCGCATTAGCGTAATCATCCAATAACGGAATTCCGATGCTGATCAGCACATCCTTAATACTATTGACCATGCGACCATTTAAGTTGTCGTAGCTTCCAACCATATCGTCGTAGGCTTTTTGCGCAGATCCGGTACTGGTTGACATATCGTCAATGGCTTTTTTAAATTTTTGTGCGGGGTCATTGATTAACGGCAATACTCCCTGTAAAGCCTCGGTGCTGGTAAACATGTCTTGTATTTTTCCAGCAGAGAACCCGGTTTTTTCGCCAATATCATTTAAAACTTCGGGCAAAGTTTTGTCTCTGAAAATATCAGCGCCGAGGCTTATCCCGAGATCTTTTGCACTTTTTGCAGCGGATGCAGAGGGGTTAACCAACCCTTGGATCATATTTTTAAGAATAGTGGCGGCTTGTTCCGTTGTTGGAACGCCATACGAGGTCAGGGCGGCAATGGCGGCGGCAACATCGGCAACAGACACACCAAAGGGGGCGGCAAGGGAGGTTACAGTTCCAATAGCTGACGCGAGATCGGGGATGGTTGTTTTTCCATCTTTGACTGCCGTGAAGAAAATATCGGCATACCCTGAAACATCGTCGATGGATAAGCCATAGGCATTTGCTGTTCCGGCTAACAGATTAACTGCAGCTGGCAGCGTCGAACCACCGGCGGTGGCCAAAATATCAACTGAGGATAAAAAATTTCCGATGGCTTCTGGCGGAATACCTTGGCTGATTGACTGATAAGTAGCGGATAAGACTTCATCGATGGGTTGAGCGGTGGTGCTGAAAAAACCCCTAACTTGATTTGAAAAATCGTCAAAATCAACGACACGGGTATCGAGAAGCGTTTTAATCTCATTCATGCCGGTCTGGAATGATCCCGCGGCATCAACAGAAAACCCACCTAATGCTAAAATTGCGGTGTCGGCGGCCAGGGTTATTCCACCGATTGCGGTGGCGATATCTGCAAAGGGTTGGGTGGCATTGTTGATATTGGACAGGCTGCGTTCAACCTCGCCGATAGTTTTGCTTAGGTCATTGCGCCCGCCGAAAACAATTTCAACAGTTTTTTGCAGATCTGCCACGGTGGTTTTCCTCGCGTTCGAGATAAAACAGTGTCCACAGCTCAATTTCAAGCTGAGTCAAATAGCTTTGTGGAATGATGTCGGGGCGCAGCTCAAACAAAAAGCGCCCGCGGGCCTCTGCCAGCGTCAGCGAGGTTCTTACGTCGTCTTGCTTCCAGAGGCTTTCGGCTTTCCCAACACGCGCCCAGCCCCGGTTAATTTTAAAATGGCGTTGGTCAGGGCATAGAACTCGGTGGGGAAGTCTTCGCTTAAAAGCACGGCATCGCTGTGTTCAATCTTGGGGTCGATGCACCCCAGGGACAGCATCTCCTGGCGCTGACAAACGTCGTCGGGTACGTCGGGACCGGTCGCCAGCTGTTTGAGGGCCTCGGCTTTTTCGTCGGAATTTCCGCCGATGAGCGCGGCGGCCATGGCTTGCACGTCGCGGTTACGGGCGGCGGCTTCACGGCAGCGCCCCAGTTCCGAGCCGGTGAGCCCGCGCACTTCAAAGAGCGGGTCGCCTTCAAAGTATTCGACAAGTTGGGGCACTTTTATTTTTTCGGTGCGCGGGCTGCGGCGCTCGTTACGGTACTTTTGCAGGTTCATGTTGACTCCGGTTTGGTTTCACGAACCCCACCCAACCTCTCTTAACAAAGTGAAAGGGGCTATTCATCCCCCCTTAATTTAAGGGGGGATCGAGGGGGGTTAGCCTTTAGCTTGCAAATTCGGCGGTTGCTACTTCGGCGCTAATGGTGCAACTGGCCGAAATTTGCCCGGAAACCGGGAAGGTTCTGGCGAGACCAAGTTTTCCTTGCGTTAAATAATTTGCGCTGTTGTTGCGGTTGGGGAAAAACTTGACGGTGACGTTTTTGTTTTTGACTGAGGAGATAAGGTCATTCACGCCATCGTCGAGCTTGCACGAAAAAGAGGCCTGGTTGATGCTGCTGCTACTGGAACCGATAGGGCCATCATAGGTATCTTCGCTCGACAAGCTGTGGCTGGTTTCCGCGGGGACAAAATCGCTGGCGCGGGGAACATCGGCAAAACTTGGAACGTAATACTGCGCATAAACGCCCTTGGTGACATCGCCGGTGTGGCGGGTGTCGAGGGTTTCGTTAAATTTGACAAAGGCGGTGTCGGTGCCGGTATCTTCGGCAAACAGGCCATAGCCAACCGGGTTGATGGTAAACACCGGGAAGGCCGAACGCTCGGTATAACTGCCGTTTTGTTTGATCTCGCTGGTAGCCACAGCAGCGGCGGTGCTGGACGTTAACCGAATTTGGCCGATTTCGACCGATCCAACGGGGATGTAAGGCGGGCCGCCTGCGGCGCCTCGGGTTTCTGAAAAAGTGGTGGTGGAACCATCGGTTCCGGCGACAACGGCGAGGGCGCCGCTGGTGTTCATGGTGACGCTGTTGACCTTGGCCACATTGGTAGCCGGGCGCGTGATGGTCAGGTCGGTATCGGCGGCGACAGTGTACAGGGTGCCCTGTGACCAGGCGGTAAAGGCGGCGACATCGACAACGTCATTCGATCCGCTGGCGGCAACACTGATCAGGTTGATTCCGGTGGCGACGCCATCGGCGTGAACTTCGGGGGCGATGACGCTGGACATGATTGCCGCGCTGGGATTGAAGGTTTGATGATTGCCAACATCGGTCAGAGCTTCATACGCGACCAGCGTTTGACCGGCTTCGATTTGCACTTTTGCATTGCTTGCGGTTGCCATGAGGTTTCCCTTTCTTTACGGTTGATTAGCTGAGGTTTCGTAGGTGATGGTAAAGGTTGCGTTGACGACCAGCGCCTGTTCTTGATTTTCGGGGTAATCTTCGACCCCGCCTTCGGTGTAAACCGTATCGGTTGCCAGGCCGTTAAACGTTGGGTCGGCCCCTGGTACCACGGTGCGCAGTTCGGCCAGCAGCATTTCGCCCAGGTCAAGGGCGTTGTGCGCACCGAGTAAAACCGCCACGCTAATGGTCACCGGCATGGCAAGAATGTCGTTGCCATAGTCGCGTTCGGCGGTTTCAATGCCGGGCGTAATCACCAGGGCGGGAAGCTCGGTGGGTTTCAGTTGCCTGCGCGCCCAATAAATGCTGGCTTCGGCTTCTGTTCCGGTCGGCAATAGAGCCAGTAGGTTCTGGCAATTTTCGCCGATGGCTTGCAGAATTTGCGCGCGGGTGCTGGTGCTTTCCAGATTGATCATCAGGTTTTTGCCTTCAACAAAATATAGTTGGCTTCGGCTTCAAGACGCGCTTGCAGGGTTTCGTCGTTCTTTTTTTTCAGCGCAATCTGAACTTCATTTTTAGCAAGGGCGTCTTCTATGCGCGGGCCTTCGAGGCGGTGAATATCGTAACGATCAACGCGCACACCGCCAACCTTGGCGCGCCAGAAAACTTGAGGACCCGATCTGATGGCTTTTCCGGTTCGCGTGCGGCGCGGGATCTGAATAAATGATCCGTAGACGATTTTCCTGGAACCAGAGGTTAAAACCTTAACGCTGACGCCCTGTGGTCTTTGTTGTGAGCCAAACTGCAATAGACCAACCGGGCGGCCCTTTGAAAACCAGCGGCCTGAAAGGTTGTTTTTTGTCGACTTGTAAACCTTGAAATTCTTTTTAACCCGCGTTGCTTTCAGGGCGTAATGCTTGCGAACCTGAACCGAGGCTTCGGTATTGATTGCGGTCAGGGTTCGATTGATGGCCCGCGAAACGGCCACCGGAACTTCATCTGCCATCAGCCGGAAATCTCGCCCAAGGGCTGCAATTTGTTGTTGATCAATTTCGACAAACGCGCTCATATCGTTACCAATTCCTGCGTTAACATCAGCGACAATAAGGCCCCGTCGCTGATGGGGTCTTCATAAACGCGGTAAGTTTTTCCGCGCACAACGGCCACATCTCCGGCTGATACGGTGCCGGCATCACTGGCCAGAACTCCGCAGGTTATGGCCTGGCTGTTGATTTGCGGGGTGCGTTCGTTCCAGGCCATAGGGCCGAGACAGATGGCTTTAAGGGTTTGACCATTGAGTACGATATCTTCGCCAATGTCGGCCATGACAAACGCCATATCGGTTTCCGCCAGGGTGTCAAAACTCGTGCTCATACGGCCCAGGCCTCATGCCAGCGGGGGACGTCGGAATCTTGCAGATACTGGCTGTATTTGCTCTCGATGTAGTGCACGTAATCAATCACCTGCTGCCAGTCGGCAACTTTGTTGTTTATTTGGCATTGCGGGTGACGCAGAAAGCGGCTGGCGACTTGCCATGTTTGCCAGAAGCCGGGCGTGCAGCCCTGGCGTTGCCATTGCTGATAATCGGCTGGCAGGCCTTCGGCTTCGCGGGCGAGTTGCAGGGCTTTATTGATGTAGCCTCGCCCGCAGTTGTAGGCGGCCAGAGAAAAGCGCAGGCGCTCTTTGCCGGCGGGGATTTCGGAAAAGGCGCGGTACTGCATGGCCAGGTAACGGATACCGGCGGCCAGGTTGGTGATCGGGTCGAAGGGGTTGTCACAGCCCAGCTCAAACGCGGTGGCGGGCATCAGCTGCATAAGCCCTTTCGCCCCGCAGCGTGAAACGGCATCAACCTGAAAGCTGCTTTCTTTCCAGATTTGCGCTTTGACCCACAGCCAGCCAAAGTCGGTGATGTCTTCGACTATTTCGGGAAAATGGCTGGTGACCAACTGGTGCAGCAGCACGTCGTCGTTGAAAAATTTATCAGCCATGGCGCACCCCTGCAAAGATGATCCAGATATTGAAAACGCGCTTGTCACTCATAATTGAACCCTCGATGGTCGCTATCGAGCAGCTGACCAATTTCGTTTTCAGTGGCTCCGTCACGCACCATTTTCTTGACCAGTGCGACCCGCAACATGCGAATTTCGTTACGCACCGCATTGAGTAGTTTGATCGAATCCAGATCTTTCAGTGTTCGCCCTTTGTTGCAGTGTTCACGGTTGGCGGTGCATGAAGCGCTGAATTCTTCCGCCCAGGCTTTGAACGCATCTTCGGTGACATAGTTGGTGTCAACGGATTTTTTCCACCACTTGCGCACGGCCAGAATAATGACTTCGCGGCCAGCCAGGGCGATGATGATAAAAAGCGCGAGGTTCATGTTGTCGTTCGGCATTTTTTTCCCCGTTTGGTTAAGTAACGTTTGAATTTTTCAAAAACGCTGATCGGGATCAGAAATTTTGAAAAATTCCCCGGCGGCGAGGAGGGAGGGCGCCACCGGGGCATGAGGGTTATGTTGTGGGCTTACACCCCGGATTCGACTGTACCAGGCGCGGTGTTGAGTTTGACGCGCACCACGGTTGCGTCACTGGCGGCGGTCTCCCAGGCGACGCAGCTGCCGGAAATATCACCAGCGGCGGCGGTGGTGGCTGCGGCGGCAAAGTTGCCAGCGGCAATGACGAAAAGGGGTGCTTCGCCCTGGGCGATGACACCAGTGGCTTTAGGCAGCTCATACACGCCTTCGGCGGCGAGTGCTCCGCTGGAACCGTCTGCAATGTTGACCAGGGCAACACAGACCAGCCCGCCGACAACGACCGGATCGCCACTGGAAATGTCGCTTCCTGTTCCGTTGGTGTAGGTGATGCGATCACCATCCTGGATATAATTTTTGGCCATGGTTTTTCTCCTATCAAAGTTTTAGATGAGGGGCCGTCCCTTGCGGCCAGCCCCTGCTGGTTCATTGCTTAAGATCCTGCTTATGCCCCGGCGTTTCTGAACAGCGCTTTCCAGTCGACGGCTTTTGCCCCGGCGTCACCGCGCACCTTAAACTCGACGCCATCGGTGGTCCAGCCGGTGCGGGTCTCGAGGTGTGGCGCCTGCTGACCATTGAGGAAATAGACGTTGACCGTCTTGCCCTTGCCGCCTGCCGCATACCATGTGGTGCTGCTGGCGTCGTCGAGGCGCGCATCATAGATGCGGCCGAAGCGGGTGCCGGCGTAGGGGTTGCTACGGGTGGAGCCTTTGGTATCGCCGCTGAACTGGTTGCTGTTGAAGAAGATCTCACTAGACCCTTCGAGCGCGACCGGCGCCAGGAAAAACTGCGGGTTGATATTGAGACGCCGCTTGCCGGCGATATCTTCCTGCAGCTTCATCTTGGCAATCGCTTCGGCTAGGGAGACCTCACCCAGCGCTGCGGCAGTGCCGAGATTGCCGTGGTCGGCATGGAACAGAGCTTTGCCGTCGCCCATGGCGCTGTTGGCGATGAGCACCGCGTAAGCGATGTCCCCAACCTTGCGCGCCCAGGCTTCACCATGTTTGCGCGGGATGTCGGTCAATGCCGAAAGATCATCGTTGATGATGGTCTGGCGGCTGATGCGCAAGATTTTGCCGTAGGTGGCGATCTGGAACTGCTCTTTGGCATCGGACATCTTGTCGTACTTGAATTCGCCGTCCTCGCCGATTTCATCCATGTCTTGCGTTTCAGAGGCACGGGCGATGCTGTTGATTTTGAAGTCCGGCACGCTGCCGATACCGCACCATTGCGCGTAAGTCTCTTCGGCGGTTTCGTAACCGGCGAACAGCGACTTGTTGGCGACGTTGGCCAACAGGTTGGCGAAGTCGTCCGTGGTCAAAGCCCGGCCGATCATGGTCATCGGATCGCCACCAAAGGGCTGATTCGAGACGCGCAGCGCCTCGCGGGCAATTTCGCGCAAGCTGAAACCGGCGAGATCACGCGCACCGTCGGCAGGCTTTTCAACCGCGATACCGGCACGCAGCATCAAACCGTCTTGGGCGGCCGCGCGGAACTTGTCGCGGCCATCGACCACCACCTGTGCGCGGAAGCCGACACCTTCAGTGGCATCGGTCGCCTTCTTGGTGACGTGATCAAAGGCGGCCTTGCGGACATCTTCAACCGTTGATCCGCTGGTGATGTGCTTATCCATATCTTCGGCAGGCATTTCAGCGCGCTCGCAGATAGAACGAATCTCGGTGATGCGAAGCTGCTCGGCACGGGCGCCTTCGGCGCGGGCTTGCTCGGCTGCGGTACCGTCGTCTTGGCTGCGAACATCGAGGGTTTCGAGGTAGCGCCATGCTTCCTCTTCCGTGGCGGTCTTGGCGAGTCCACGGCTTTCCAGGAACTTGCGTAGTTGTTCACTCATTGTTTGAGTCTCCTTTGATGCGGGGTTATTGGGCTTATGTTCCTGACCGGGCGTGGCCGCCCTGGCCTTGGCAAATTCGTCTGCTCCGATCGGACAGGTCGAAAGCTCGCGAACCTTCCAGCTGGTGGCGATCTTGACCGGGCCTTCGAAGCTGCGACCGTTAATGACTTGAGTCTCCCCGGCGGGGATGTAATAGGCTTCTAAAACGCGATAACCGATGCTGTAATCAGTGAGGTGACCTTCTTTGGTTTTCTTCCAGGCGTTGTCGCTGGCCTCATCGGCTTCGGAGTAGTGCGCGCGGCCGGTCAGCTGATCACCTTCGACTTGCAGGCCGCGGCAACTGCCGAGCACACTGCTGACATCGCCGCGATAGTGAGTGTTGAGCAGCGGCACCTGACCAGAGGCAGGAAACTGACAACCGGACATCAACAACACCTCGGGGACGATCTCCCAGCGGTCGCGATCAAAGACCTCGACCGGGTTTTCGGTGGAGCAGACCACGCCGACTGAGCGGGTTTTTTCATCCAGGGTGGTTGGTATACCACCGGCATCAAGGCGCAGCGACAGGCTGCGGGTGGTGATGTCCTGCGGTAGCTCCGGCGCGTTGCGCACCGAATTGAAGGCCGGGGCCAGGGCCATCTCCTTTAAAAGTTTTGTGTGCATAGGGTTACTCCTCAGCAAGCAGCTTATGCCGATCGAGCGCGTCATCGACGGCGCGGCTGATCAGGCTTTTGAGACTGTTGGTATTGTCTGTTGCACCGAGCGCCGCCGGATTATTCGCCAGCGCGGTGTTGCCGATATCGATGATAAGGCCGCGTTCGATGAGCATTTCGGCAAACTCCTGATGCTCATCGAGCACCTCTTCGATATCGCGGCCCCGCTTGGCGGCGATCTCTTGCGGGCTGCGCAACAGAGCGCCCATGTCGTCGCGGTTGGCCTTGGACTCTTTGAGCGGATCGATCGGCTCTTGCCCGGGCGGGATAAACACACAGCGCTGATAAAGGCGCGGGTTCTTGTAGTAGCCTGGCAGATCAAGCTTTCCCGAGAGTACGGCCTGGTCAATGATGTCGCGCACCACTGGCCGACAGAAATGCTGAATGTGCCGGTGATGGTGCGGGGCAAACATGGTGCGCAGATCTTGGCGTTCCCCGCGCAGGGTGGTGTAATTGACGTCGGAATAATTTCCGGACAACAGCGAAAAGGTGGTATCAGTGCTGATGGCGAGCATCTGCAAAATAAAGCGGGTGAAGGGGTCGAAGGTGCTTCCGACACTGTTGTTGCTGGGAAATTTGACCGACTCACCGGGGCGCAGATAATCGACGATGGCATTTTCCAGACTGTCGATTTTTTTCAGCGGATTTTCCGGGTCGGCTTCCATTGAACGGTTGGCCTGAAAGGCATCCGCGTCGTCCGTGGTGATAAGCGCCAGGTATTTTGATGCCAGCTTGGCGGTATCGATGGTGGCGTCGAGGTAGTCTTGCAGGTCATGGGCAATAAGAACGCCGGAAGCAAAAGGAGATACGCCACGCAACTGTCCTGCCCGCAAGGGCGCGAAATCGTGCAATACATATTGCTGTTCAACCCGGATGGTCTTGCCCCAGCTATTGGGGTCGGTCAGGTGGTAGGCGACCACTCGACCTGTGGTGCTGTCGTATTCAACGCCCTGGTCAACCAGATTTTTTCCCTGTGGGACGGCGCCGGAATCGGTGAGCCATTCGGCTTCAAACAACTGAAGTGCATAAGGGAGATAACGGTTTTTATCTTTCAGGGCGCGTTTCACAAAGAAATATTCCCCGGCTTCAATGTCTTCACGCTTGGCCATGCGTTCCAGTTCGCTGCCGTGGCGGTTTCCCGATGCGTCAAGTTCTTCCATGGCCCAGGCGACAGAATCTTCAATTTTCTGGCAGGTCACACGATCAAACTTTTTTTCGGTGCTTCCGGGTTTCCAGTTGGGATTGATAACGCGTGACTGAAAGCTGGTGCCGGTGCCGACGGTAAAGTTGATCAGAATATTGACGGCGCGGTTGAAGTACGGAAAATCACGTACCAGCTGACGAACGCGCCGGCGCATCAGGGGGAGGCTGGTGCGGGTGAGCTGATTGATGTTGTGATCGATGGGCATCCAATCGCCCGTCAGCCGGGTGATTTTGGCCGCAGCATATTGGCGTTGCTGCAAATGTTTGGGGACGGGGTAGGTTTTACCGATTCGCGCCATTAGCCGCGCCCCCCTTGCTTGGCATATGTACGCAGACGGGTGGTACCCGTTTCGGTGGCGGCGCGTTTTTCGACCTCGCGGAAGAATGTCCACCACTCATCGGCGCTGCGGTATTTCACGACACGGCGGTTGCCGCCAACATCGATCTGGTATTCACCCACATTGATGTTGAGTGCGGCCAGATCGTTTTGCATCTGAATCTTTAGGGCTGTCCAGGTGGTGAAGGTGGCCATGTACGCTCCTTAGAATGTTGCTGGTTATTCTAAGGGCAGTTTTTTGCTGAAAATGAAGATTATTGGTTTTTACGGGTCTATGAGGGTGTATGAGGACGTATGAGGACGTATGAGGACTTTTTTTTCTTGACAGGGGTCAGGGAGAGGTCAAAAAGACGTCCTGTTATAGTGGCCTTCATTCTTCGTATTTGTAATAATTTATTGACATTTGGCCATAACGAGACTAGCTTTCGACTTTATGAACCAGGGGCAAACGGGTTCATAGTTAAGTGTTTGTCACGGCTGTCCGATAGGATTTCAGCCGGTTTTTTGTTATATAATATGGAGAATGCGGATCGCCGACATCCTCTGTCGGAAACAAGGAGAACACCATGCAACCGTTAATCATTGCTCCCGAAGCGGAATATCGCGGAAAGTATGTTGCGTTGCAATCCTTCCAAAACAAGTCTGTTGTCGCATCAGGATTCAACGCGAAAAGCGTGCTTGAAGAAGCCAAATTGCGTGGTTTTTCTGCCCCGGTTATTGTGCACATTCCCGCAGAAAAAACGCTCAACCTTTTCAACCTTTTCTAAGCGACTTCGTTCATGCCTGTCTACCGCTATCCCTTCGTGCAGATGGGCATTAACGATATGCCACGTCCTAAGCTTCCGGTGCGCATCATCAATCCGCATACCGGGCAGCTGATTCTCACCTGGGCCCTGATTGATACGGGCGCAGACATGTGTGCTGTTCCTGCGGATCTGGCCCAGGCACTGGGTCATACCCTTGATGCTGTTGGTTCGAACACGATCAGCACTGGTGCCGGCAAAGGGTCGATGTATCACCACACCTTTCAAATTGAAATTCTCAAAACCGACCTCAGTGTGGTCAACGGATTCGACCCGAACCTGGTTGTTCATACGATTCAATCCAGCCCGATTGCGTGCGCGGTTGGTCTTCAAACGGTTCTCTTGGGGGTTTCCGGTTTCTTACAGGATTACATTTTGACGGTGAATTATCAGGAACTTTTTTTCTCTGTTCAAAGAAATTTTCTGTATGACGAAACGGAAAATAATCTTCAACCAACGACCATCACGACACCGTACTAGCCCCCCATTGGTCGATTTTCTTGCGACTTGCCTGCCAGCGCCCGTGGATTTTTTTTATCGGCAGACCATCAAGACGGTACAACTGCAGCACGGTGCATTCTGACCTGCGAACGTAAGCACAGATTTCTTTCATCCCCAGCAGCATGTCTTCATTTCTTACCATCTGCTACCACCTCCGTCTTGAGACAGGTTTTTTTGATTCTGATTTTGGTTTGTTGTTTTCATTGATTTTTGTTTTTCCATCCGCCTGGGCCTTCAGTTGTGCGCTCAGGCGTTCGTAGTTTGGACGGCCGAGCTGTTTCATGGCCAAGTTACCGACGCGGATATCGAGGGCTTCATTGCGCTTATATCCCTTGCGCAGCTTGTAGCGGGTGACTGGCTTGCCGGTTTTACGGTCACGCTCTTGTTTTGGTTCTTCAGCGACCAGCATGCGGAAATATTCAAACCCATAACTACTGGGGAAATGACAATAAAGCGGCCCGGGCTGATCATTGGATAACCAGGTGTATATTTTTTCTTTGCCAGTTTCAGTGCCTAGCTCGTAGAAGGGCACGCGATAGCGCTGAGTTCGGCTGGGCTTCATGGGGAGCAGCGGAAGACCTGCTGTATTTGACCCTTTGTGTGCTCGGTACTTGCGGCTGCGCTTAACCAAAAGGCTGACATCGTCGGTTGCGTAGCCGATATCAAACCCGACAATGGATATCTCTAACTCTGCCCCACGTTCGTGCCGGTAGCGGCGGGATTGAATCCATTCATGAATTGTGTCAGCAAGGGGTTGTTCGTTTCCGACCTGATGTTCTTGCAGGATTTTCCCAGGAAAAACCTTATATTCGAGCCCCCAGCTTTGATCTCCTTCGCCCCAGGCGATAACCTCAACCTCTGCCCTGTTGCCTTGAAAGTCGAAATCTGCGGTGATGTAGCAGGCGTCCATGGGCACTTCCCAATTCACCCCGTCTGGTGCGTAGTTTTCGCGGCGCTCGTACAGTTCTTTTTCTTGCGGCAGGTCGCCTTCGGTGTCTTCTGGTACCGGCAGGCCACAGCAGTCATTATAGTAAAAGGCCAGGTTTTCTCGTGTCGGATCGATCAACGTGGTCAGGTAGGCCTTGGCGATCCTGCGGAATTTATTGAACGGGCTAACCAGGGGGGACAGATGGACCCAAACGCTTTCTGGTTTATCCGTTATGCTGCCCTCTCGGGCGGCGAGCCGATGATTGCGTACGGCTTCGTCGCGATCGTGATCGTCCCACGTGCAACCGTTTGCTGAACAGAGATACCAGGCGTCTTCATCACGAATGAGACCGCCGGGCTCAACAACCCCCTCAGGCCACTGGATATTGGCTGGATCCATAATTTGATAGGCGCCACAGTGTGGGCATTTGACCTCGATATCAAAACTGGCCTGCACCTGGTGCTGAACACTCCAGATTCGCCCCGCTTCGGTTGACACGGTGCATTCTTCCAGAATCTTTTCCATGCCCGAAAAGGCACCTGTTCTGGCGCGCAGCTTCTTGATCATGTGCGGCGGATACAGATCGACCTCACTCAAAAAAAGGTAGCGGATCGGCTTACTGGCGGCGCGCCCTTCGGAATTGCCCCAGGCCAGATAGGTGACCATGCCGTTTTTCAGACGGATACGGGTTAAGGCCATGTCATCGGCGTTTTTGGTGATGAGCCTGCGCAGCGACGGGGTGTCTTTGACCATGGGCAGAAAGCGGTCGTTCATGGTTTCGGTGCCGGTGGTTCGATCTTGCATGCCGATGAGCGCCGAGCCGGGCTCATGCGTTGCCACCCAGCCCCAGCAGTTATGGCTGATGTCAGTTTTGGAGGTTTGGGACCCGCCGGCAATGTAAAGTTCGCGCACATGCTCGCGGCTGAACAGATCCATGATCGATCTGGCATAGGGTGTGGTGTCGTTGTCCCAACGGCCGGGGAACGGAGTGATGTGCACCGCCCGTTCACCCTGCGCCCACTGGCTGACACTTTCATTCGGAGCCGCACGAAACACCGCGACCTCCCCGGGCATCAAGGTATATGCCCGCGGAGGCGGTTCGGGGATCCAGTCAAAAAGTTGGGGCGTGGCGGTCATTTATTTTCCTGGATAAACAAGCGGATGTTCTCGTAACCCCACAGCCGCCGCCCCAGGCTGGAGCGTTTCCGCAGGATGCGGGGGAACACCTGGCGTAATTCACGACAAAACGTCGCAACCGGCAGCGGGTTTGTATCAAGGGCCGCGCAATGTTCACAGTAACTGTTGTGGATGGCTTCAATTTCGACCCAGGCCCCTTCGTCTTCGATAAGCATTTCACGCGCGAAACTTACCACCGCAGGCGAGATGCCCCCGGCCTGCACCAGGGCGCTGTCGAGTTCGGCGGAAATATCGTCAAAGTCGACGCCGGTCAGCCGGCCTAGAATCTGTAAACCAGACCGTGTGGGCTTCATGATCAGCTTGGTGATATCGACGCTGTATTTAATGTCGAGACCGTGGGGGTTGGTGATGCCGCGTTTATGGTTCAGATTGACATCGACCTGCCGCCGATCGGCACGACCTTCGAGTAACGCCTGTTCCATTCGGTTGAATTCTGCAATGAACCGCTCTTTAAATTGCGCCGCACGACTGCCAGTGAAGCCCATGGCCAGGAAGGTGAACCCGTCGCGGGTGATGTTGTAGGCAGGGGACATACGCTTACCACCAGTAGGCAAAGTCACCTCAATTTGCGTGGCCTCAAAATTGAGGGCACGAAATTTTTCAGAGCAATCAAGGCCACGGACCGCCCGAAGAACGTTGTGGTGATCTTTCTCAAAGGCGTCAGCGACAATTTTCGAGGTTGTTATAGCCCGCTGATCGGTAATAGATACTAGCTCAAGCATGATTTCCTCCCTTGAACTCGGCCGCCTTCGCCCCGGTGAACCCCATGGCCAGGAAGGTGAACCCGTCGCGGGTGATTTGATACGCTGGCTGTGGTCGATTTCTGTCATCAATGTAGGAGATCAATCCAAAATTGGATTGATTAAACTCTTCAGAACACTCCAGTTCACGAATTGTACGTAAAACGTGCAGGTGTTTCTTATCAAACGCCTCTGCAATAATCAAAGAACTCGTGACGGCTTTCTGGTCGGTTATGGAGACGAGGGGGTTCATAGGGCGGCTCCTTTCGTAGTGAGGAGTTGATTGAGTTTTTCTTCGATGGCCGTTAACCGGGTTTCAAGCGGGCTGGGCTGGCTTTCGCTTTTGCACTGGTTGAGTAGTGCTTTGATGCGCTGAACGCGGTCATCTTCGACCGCATCGACAAAACCCTGGACAATGCGGGGGCGGGCGGCGGCAAGGCGGCGGGCGGGGGAAATTGGGCGGTACTGGTCGAGGTGGATGACTTGGGCGGTTGGCATGGCTTGGCTCCGTTGGTTGGGGTTTTTAACTGCCCCGCTTGCGCTGTCAAACACAAAGAGGGCGACCGTATGGGTTGACAGACCGGCACCAACGGAGACCGGCAGGCTCGAAAGCCTCCCACACGGCCGCCCAGAGAAACCTGAAGCAAGCCATGCAATGGATACAAAAAGACCACTGGCAACAAAACAGTGGCGGTATCCGCCGTCAGTATTCGGGCTGTCAAACCCGGTTGCAGATTTTGCTGCAACGGGCAGAGGGTACCCAATGGCGGCGTTGTTTGTCAAGTTTTGCATTTATTCCTCATCATCCAGACCCTGAATGGGCTTGGAATAGTTATCAAAGGCCTTGCGGTTGGTGCCGAGTAAAAACTCGATGAGGTGCGGAACCTTCTGCGGATCGCCGCTAACGATTTTACACATACGACCGGCGGCTTTGCGGGCGACGGCATCGAGATAGTTTTTAAGGTTGGTGGCGCGGGCCGCAAGCTCGATTTCGACCTGCGTTTTTGGTATGAGCTCGCCTAGGGCCTGCCGGTACTTCAGCTCGCGCATGCGGCTGTCGTAGTCGATCTGGTTGATCTGGTGACGCAGTTTTTCTTCTTGCAGGCTGATGTCGCCACTGGTGCCGTCTTTTTTGCGCAGGTGCTCCCTGGCGTATTCGAGGGCTTCGGTGAGGCGTATTTTTTTTGTGTTGCTGACACGCAACTTTCCGGCCTTGATGTGATCGTAGGCGCTTGACACGCTGCAAGACCAGCCCTTCTCACCAAGGGATTCGATCATCTTTTCGATGCTGTTAAAAATGGGCTCGGTGGGCTGAAGCTGATTTTCCAAATACTCACCCAGGGCTTTTTGCGCCGCCTTGAGGTTTTTCCGGTTCTGCCCGGTTGGCTTTTTGGTCGCTACGATCAGGGCCTGATTAACGGCGGCGCGCAGATCGGCTTCGGTGGTGTCTGTTTGATCAATCATGAGGGCTCTCGATTCCGGCGTTTCTGGTCAGCTCGTGCATCTTGACGGCGACTTTTGCGACAGCCCGCAGGGTTGGCTTGAGCTGTGGCGGAAGGTCAGAGGCCTTGTTGCGATTGATTTCTTTTTTCAGCTGTTCACCGCCAAGCTCTTCATCGCTGAGGCGTTCAAGCTGGGCAAAGAGATGATTGTTCAAGTCGATGAGTTTGTTTTTCATGGGGTGACTCCATTCAAATAATAATCGCGGGCGTGGTTTTTTGCTGTTGTGTAGAAGATTCCGTCGCTGTTAATGGCCGGACTTTTCTTGTCAAGAATTCTACAACCGGTTTCAAAGCTGTGACCGACATCATAAAACTCTTCATACAGGTTTCGGTGGTCGTGAACGCTAGAGCCTTCTTTTTTGCAGGCTTCATAGGCTTTGCGGAGCTCTTCGGCTTCGCTGAGCAAGTGTTCGATCTGCTGATAAAATGTGTTTTTTTCAACAAATATTGTTTTTGGAAAGTTGTAATTCATTCGTTCCCCCAGGCGAGGATCTCAAGTCCCAGGTCGATGGCCAGGTGATGTTCGATGCGGGCACCGCGGCTTTCGCGCCAGCCGGGCAGAAGAACCAGTGCCTGACAGCGGATGAGCTTTTCAATGCCCAGGCGCATCCACCCTTCCCAGGTGCCGCAGGCGGGCGGTTCGCTTTCGGCGGGGTTTTCGACGCTGAATCCCTGCTGGCGCAGCTGGTTGGCTGCGGCGTTAAATGCGGGGTAGTTGTACCCCGGCAGCCCGGTCATGGGGCCTGCGATGTAGACGGTTTTCATGAAGTTGGCCCTTCTGGAAGATGCGCCCAATGGGTGACGGTTCCGCGATATTCGTCTGCATCGAGCCAGAGCCAGCCCGCATCCTCATGGAACGCGAATTCGATGACACCACTGGTGTCGTAAATAAGGACAAAGATATTATTGTCGGGCAGGGCTTCGGTGACACTAATCCAGGTAATAGTTTTCTTCATTCGTGTTTCTCCGTCTTGTTCTGAAAGGCTGGCGCGCTGTTTTGTGGAATTGGCCAGCTGCAGCTGATAACGACCCAGCCGATGACGATGGCGATGATCAGGCGCATGATCTATATCCTCATGGGCATGACAACTTCGAGGCGCTCATCAAAAAAGGGGTAATCTTGTGGCAGGATGACGAGGGGGCCACTTCCTGTGCCGTACTTGATGACGATGTCTCCACCGATGGCGCTGGCTGCTTCGGTGAGATAGCTGGCGGATACTCCGATTGTGAGTTGGTCTCCCTGAAGCTCGGCAGGTACGGTATCACGGCCATACCCTGCTTCGCTGCTGGAGCTGACGACAAGCTGATGGTTTTGCGCTTCCAAGGTTATTCCTGATGTTTTTTTGATGTAGACCTGGCGCACACGGTCTACGGCGCTGACAAGATCTTTTGCGGCAAGGGTTATGATACCAGGTTGCTCGGAGGGGATAAGGCGGCGGTAATCTGGAAACTGTCCGTCGATGAGGCGCACTAGAAGGGTGGTGGCGGCCTGGACGAAGGCGACCTGATTTCCATCTTGGTAGATCTGCATGCGGCTATCGGTCAGACGCTTTATTTCTGCGACGGCTTTTTTGCTGATGAGGTGGCTGTAACTCTGTTCGTTTACGTTCTCTGCCTCTATGTCGATTCCTGCGAGAGCCAAACGATGTCCGTCGGTTGCACAGGCGGTGAGGCGCGTTCCAGAAAGGCTGAAGTATATTCCGTTCAGGTTGTTCTTGGTCACATCGCTTGCGATGGCGTGTTCGCAGGCGATGATGGCCTGATGATAGATATCGGCATCGATCGTGACGAGCTGTTGCCCGGGCTCGCCGATAACGACTCCAGGGAACTGATCGATATCCTCCGTGTTGATTTTAATGTCTGTGTCCATTGATATCACTTGAACATGGTTCCCTTTGTCGACCAGGGTAACGTGAGCACCAGGCAGGCGCTTAACAACCTCGAGTAGGGTTGAGGCTGGTACCAAAACACTGCCGGCCGAATCGATGTCTGCTGAATTGAGGTCGATCCGGCTAACGATTCCTACTTCGAGGTCTGTGGCTGAGGCATGAAGCTGATTACCCACAACCTGGAGCAAAACGCAGCGCAGGACAGGCATTGATCCGGCCTTTTCTGTGGCGCCCTTGACCCGTTCAAGCAGGGACTGTAGTGCCAACCTGGTGACCGAGATATTCATCTTGTTCTTTTTTTCTTCCATCGCCTCACTTCCTCCTGTTTATTGTTGTCCCCCCCCCCGCCGCGCGCGCCCTTTTTATCCCTGCTGTTCTGGCGGCTGTTCAATATTGATGTCGGCGTTCCAAATTTCTACACGTTCGCGCATGTTTCTTACTGTGTCTGTTCCCTTCCCGAGGATGAGGGCGATCTGAGCGGCGCTGCGCCCGGTCGCGATCAGGAAGCAAAACTTGACGAATTGTTCTGGCGACCAGCTTGTTTCGTGGATCGGTGTGCCGCTGGTGGCAGTGAAGGTGCTGTCGCAGGCCTTGCAGTAAACGCGGCCTAGCGACCAGAAGCTGTCAAGGGCGCGTGGCCCGCTGATCGGCTGGCGACAGTTCGGGCAGCCAGGTCCGCGCGGATGATAGAATGCGACCATCCAGCGCCAGGCCCCGTCTTGCTGTATTGCATTGACGAGCGACTCAATTTGAAAAAATCCTGTAACTTCAGTCATTTGCGAATATCTCCAAAAATCCGGAATCAATAAAACTCTAAACTCACATGAATACCGGGCGCTTTACAGCCAGC
>Ga0210021_1001969_pt1 | contig 18541 bp, 18 predicted proteins | sample CryGeymeta201517_FD_183981 | JGI IMG/M metagenome (GOLD analysis project Ga0210021, IMG submission 183981) | Groundwater microbial communities from Crystal Geyser aquifers in Utah, USA - Crystal Geyser metaG 2015-17 (SPAdes) (version 2) | ecosystem: Environmental > Aquatic > Deep subsurface >... | reverse complement strand
TGCAGAAGAGGTCCCAGCGGTCTTGGCTCGCCAATGTTTAGCTTCAAGGATCGACCACGGTGACGACGGCGCTGGAGGTGCCGCCCAGGCCATCGCTGATGGTGTATGAGAAGGTGGTCAGCGAAAAGAGAGTCGAATGTGAGAAGAATAATGTGTTGCCGCTTTGAGTGACTGTTCCCTGATTGGGCTGACTAAAGGATACGATGTTGAGCGGATCGCCATCGGGATCGTAATCATTGACCAGGACATCCAACTGACGTGTACTGAAGCCGGATAAGACATAACGATCATTGGCCGCGACCGGTGTCTGATTGGCGGCAATGGTTACTGAGACCGATGCGATTGCAGTTCCGCCCTTGCCGTCCGAAACCGTGTAGGTGAACGAGTCTGTCCCATTGATAGCAGTGCTATTGGGCGTATAGACGATGGCTGAACCGGAAATTGCGACTCTGCCCAAGGCTGGTTGAGTGACCGAAGCGATACTGAGTACATCGTTATCGGGGTCGCTGTCGTTGGCAAGCACGGCCATGGTCATGGCTAGGCCGTTCTGAACGCTATAGTTGTCATTGTTGGCGACTGGGTTGCGATTGACAAAGGCCCGTTCCGTCGCGGTCGTGACCGTCTGGGTGACGACCCGGTAATAATCGACCGTGCGTTTGTGGGCAATGGTGTCGAACAGGCCGTGTTGTATCCAGGCCGGTTCCGGCTCGACAATCTCGCTCTGCCAGACTATCGCGGGTTCCTTGGCCGGCGGTTGAACGGCGGCTACATTCGTGTTCTCGGTGGCCGCTTGCCGTGTGGCTGGGACAGGAACCAGGACCTGTTCTTCCTTGGTTACATAGGTCAGGAATTCCAGATCGACGCGCCGGTTCTTGTAGCGGGTGGCGGGGGTGTTGGGATAGGCAGGGTCACGTTCGCCCTTGCCGACGGCGATGATGTCGCCTTGCGGAATATGGCCCTGATTGACCAGGTATTTCTTCACCGACTCGGCGCGCCGGGTCGAGAGCTTCATGTTGTAAGCCTCGGTGCCGATATTGCAGGTGTGGCCGGTCAGGGTGATCGGGTTGGCATAGCCTTGGTTGGAGAGGAGCCCAATGACCTTGTTCAATTCTTGATTGGCGGCCGAGTTCAAGGTTGCGCTGTCGAATTTGAAGAAGGTGTCGGCGGTCATCGAGGCCGTTGTTTTGACCAGACGTTTTTCGGTTTGCTCGGTTGGCGCCGCCGCCTCGACCGTTTTGGCTTGAGTGGCGCCGGCGGCTTGACTGGATGTCGTCGGAGTGCTGACTGGGGTGGCTGTTGCCTGCCGGGCTGGGGCACTCAGATGGGCGGGTGCAGGGTAAGTCAGCGGCGTGCGCGGTGCGTTGCCAAAGGCATAACGCAACATCAACCAACTACGCACGTCGTGCGCCCGGCCGGCCAGACCATTCTCGCTGGTCAGGGCTTCGGCCTTCAGGCTGATGCTCCAGGGCGAGGCCTGGAAGTATTTATCCGCGTTCAGCGACACGGTGGTTTGCTGGGCGCTGCCCTTGCCCCATTCGTAATCCGCGCCGATGCCGAGTTGCAGGCCATATTGCGATACATAGCGTCCGGCGCGGACGCCAGCGCCCCAGTCGAAGGGGTGCTCATAAGCGCTGATGGTGGTCAGATTGGTAGTGGTGTCGATGTATGGGCGGCCGCTGCTATCGTTGCCGTTGACCGTGGCGGTCGAGGTGAGGTACTGGGTGGCAAGCTGGCGGCTGCCAGTGAGGGCGTGGGATAAATAGCCGGCAAGCTGGCCCTTGCCGTTTTCCAGCCCAGCGCCCAGGGTGAGCTTGCGGTCGTCCATGGCGTTCTGATCGACAGCGCCGAATATCTTGCGAATGGCCTTGTTGGCATCGGGTTTGCCGTCGGCCATCGCTGGTATCCAGTTGTAGGACAGCTTCAGGCCGCCGCTGCCGTTGCCGGCCCATAGCTCGCCGACCGTGCCGGCCGTGGCGCCGCCGGAGAGCAGATATTTGACCTCGCCGGTGATATTTCCCGATTCGTCCACGCCTAATCCGACGAAACCACGGTCGTTACGGTAGGTGAGCGTGCCGCCGTTGTTGTCCTGGGCAAGCGCAGGAGTCGCGACCGAGAACAGGCAGGCGATCATGACGGTCAAGGGGAGCGGTTTATGGTGTACGGGTATGGAAATAGGGTTCATGGGTGAGCTTTCTGTAATGTAGGCCGCAAGCTTCATACTGGCAGGCGCTTAAGGTAGGGCGATTTTGTCGTCTTTGCTGTACTGGTAATCCTTGAACACATGTTCCGCGCTGAGCAGACGATAGCTGCCGTTCTCTTCTTTCCGGGATGTATCTTTCAGCCGGTAGGTGTAGTGCCCGCAGGTCCAGATGTCGAAGTTGCGCATGGTGGTACACAGGCAGGTCTTGTCCAGGACCTTGACCTTCTTCGACTCGGGATGGACCGCGACCTCGCGGTTATAGGCGTCGATATAGGCGCAGCGGCCGTTGGCGTCGAGCAGATAGCCGAATGATTCGCAATTGGGGTGGGTGCCGGCGCCAATGCCCGGGCTGCCCTTGATCATGCGCATGGGATAGCCCGTCGGGGAGATGCCATTGACCTCGATGTCGTCCTCACTGGCCTTGAAATACTCCTGCTTGACCAGGTCGGGCAGGCCGCATTCCTGGGTCACGGTGAAGCGGGTGGCGACCTGAACCGCCGCAGCGCCGTTTTCCAGAAAATGCACGGCATCCGTGCCGGTAAAAATGCCGCCAGCGGGGATAATCGGTATGTCGAGCTGCTCGGCCTTCAGCCAGGCGCTAATCTCGGCGACGATGGTGGCCAGGTCGTACTGCATCCAGTCGTCCAAGCCAAACCCCAGGTGGCCGCCGGCCAGCGGGCCTTCCACCACGACATAGTCGGGTAGGCGACTGGTGCGACTGCTTTTGCGTATAAAGAGTTGCAATGCCCGCAACGAGGACACGATGATACCGATCTTGGCATCCCGAAACCGGGGGTGATCCTCGATCAGTGCAAGGGAGCCGAGATGCAGTCCGGCCGCCAGGGTGATACCGTCGATGCCGGCATCCAGGGCTGCGCTCAACCTAGCCTTGATCGTCTCCCTGGGCGCATTCATGGTGAGCTTTTCCATGCAGTTGATAAAGACCATGCCTTCACCTTGCTTGGCCGCCATGGTTCGGCTCACGTGCAATCGTGTCGCTTCTTCAAGTTGGCCCAGATTGAACTTGACCTCGGACTTGTCGGAGTTGGGCACGTTGTACTTGTATTGCCTCAGCTTGTCCTTGACGAAGCTGGTTTGATAGCGACGATCCGATACCGTGGGCAGCATGGCGTCGGAAATGTGGCCTATGCCACCCAAGCGCGCCGCTTCCAGTGCTAACTCGGCGGTGGAAATATCGACGCCCATCCCGCCAATCATGATCGGTACCAGTTCTCGCTTGCCAAAGCGCAGGCGGAAGTCATCCATGCATTTCGTTGTCATTCAGATTCAGTGCGTTTATTTATTGGCCATGATCTTGGGCGCAAGGCGTCTAATGATACGGCTTCTCCCGCCATCGGTGGAGTAATTTCCGCGTCGATCGCCCGATGGATATCAAGCTGATAAGGCAAGGTACATTAGCCACGGGCATCCGCGTCATGGTATCTTTTTGACCTATTCAAGTCCCAATCCATCATGCCGCTCTCAGACGTAGTTCACACCTTTGGCCAATGGCTGCTCGCACGGTACGGCCAACGCGTCCACAAGATCGCGCTGGACGCCGGTTTTACCTGCCCGAACCGCGACGGCAGCAAAGGCGTTGGTGGCTGCACCTTCTGCAACAATGCCTCCTTCAGCCCTGGGGCGCGTCTGCATAAATCGCTCGATGAGCAGATGCAGTCCGGCAAGAAGGGCGTCGGGCGATGTACTGGCGCGGAGAAATACCTGGCCTATTTCCAGGCTTACACCAACACCTATGCCGATGTTGAGGAACTACGCAAGCTGTATGACCAGGCGCTGGCCTATCCGGGCGTCATCGGCCTGGCGGTCGGAACCCGGCCCGACTGCGTGCCGCCGGCGGTGCTGGACCTATTGGAAGGCTACCGTGACCGGGGCCATGAGGTCTGGCTTGAACTGGGCCTGCAATCGGCCTTCGACGAAAGCCTGGCCAGGGTGAACCGTGGCCACGGCTTCGCCGAATATGTCACCACCTGCCGGGCGGCCCGACAACGCGGGTTGCCGGTCTGCACTCACTTGATCTTGGGCCTGCCGGGCGAAACCGCTTGGCATGGCCGCGAAACCCTCAACCGCGTCCTGGACGTGGGCACGGATGGGCTGAAATTGCACCCGCTTCATGTCGTAAAGCACACCCTGTTGGCTCATCAGTGGCGCTTGGGCGAGTACAGCCCCATGGCCATGGACGACTACATTCGGCTGGCCGCCGACCTGATCGAGCGCACGCCGGAGTGCATCACATACCACCGGGTCACCGGCACAGCGCCCGCTGATGTCCTGCTCGCGCCCGCCTGGTGTCAACAGAAATGGGCGGTGCTGAACGGCATCGAAAACGAATTAAAACGGCGCAAGACCCGTCAGGGAAGCTGTGTTGGAACCATCAATCGGGACATCCGCTATGCAGTGTGAGTCGTTGTTGGAATTAATCTGCCCGGCGGGCAGCCTGCCCGCCTTGAAGGCCGCCATCGACCATGGCGCCGATGGCGTCTACCTGGGTCTCAAGGACAACACCAACGCCCGCAATTTCTCCGGCCTCAATTTTGACCAGAAGAGCCTGGCCGAGGGCATCCGTTATGCCAAGGCCAAAGGCCGCAAGGTGCTTATGGCGCTGAACACCTATCCCCAGCCAGCCACGCTGAACCGTTGGCACGCCGCCGTGGACAAGGCGGCGGAACTAGGTGTCGATGCCATCATCCTGGCCGATGCCGGACTCATGGGCTATGCCTGCAAGACCCATCCCGACCTGCGTTTGCATCTTTCGGTGCAGGGTTCGGCGAGCAATTATGAGGCGATCAACTTCTATCGGGAGCGCTTCGGTATCCGCCGCGCCGTGCTGCCTCGGGTGCTGTCCCTGGCCCAGGTAGAAAACGTGCTGGCCAATACCGAGGTCGAGATCGAGCTATTCGGTTTTGGCGGCTTATGCGTCATGGTCGAGGGCCGCTGTCTGCTGTCGTCCTATGCCTGCGGCGACTCGCCCAATACCTTCGGCGCCTGTTCGCCGGGCCATGCGGTGCGCTGGGAACAAACAGCCAAGGGCATGGAGACCCGGCTCAACGGCATTCTCATCGACCGCTACGCCGACAACGAAAAGGCCGGTTACCCGACACTATGCAAAGGCCGCTTCGAGGTCCAGGGTGAGACCTATTACGCCCTGGAAGAACCTACCAGCCTCAATACCCTGGAGATGCTGCCAGAGATGCGGCGTCTCGGTATAGCGGCAATCAAGATCGAAGGCCGTCAACGCAGTCCGGCCTATGTCGCCCAGGTAACAGAGGTCTGGCGAGCCGCTATCGATTTGGTCAAAACGGCGCCGGATACCTTTCAAAGCCATCCGGCCTGGACGGCCCAACTAGACAAGGTTTCAGAAGGCAGTATGCACACCCTCGGCGCCTACTATCGGCCGTGGAAATAGCCATGAAACTCGCCCTTGGCCCACTTCTTTATTACTGGTCCCGTGAAGACACCTTGGCCTTCTATGAGGCCGCCGCCGATTGGCCGGTAGACATCGTTTATCTCGGCGAAACGGTCTGCTCGCGTCGCCATTTGCTGCGCTTGGCCGATTGGCTCGATCTGGCCGACCGACTCGAAGCCGCCGGCAAGGAAGTTGTCCTGTCCACCTTGCCACTGATCGAGTCCGAATCGGACCTGAAAACGTTGCGCAAGATCACCGGCAACGGCCGGTTCAAGATCGAGGCCAACGACTACGGCGCCGTTCGGCTCTGCGTTCAGGCGGGCATGGCCTTTGTCGCGGGGCCGACTCTAAACGTCTATAACCCGGAAACCCTGGCCATGCTGGCGGAGTCGGGTGCGCTACGCTGGGTGCCGCCGGTGGAAATGAACTACGCCATGCTCAAGGCCATGCCCATGCCGGACGGCATGGCGACCGAAGTGTTCGCCTATGGTCGTCTGCCCTTGGCCTATTCGGCCCGCTGTTTCACGGCTCGACACTACAATTTGCAGAAAGACGATTGCCAGTTCCGTTGTCTGGACCATCCGGATGGTCTCACCCTGAATACCCGGGAAGGCGAGACCTTTTTGACCATGAATGGCATTCAGACCCAATCCGCCCATGTCTACACCCTGGCCCATCGGCTCGCTGAAATGGTGGCGGCGAGCGTTGGGGTTCTCAGGTTGTCGCCGCAATCCAGACACATGGATAAAGTGGTCAACCATTACCGGGCCGTGCTAGGCGGAGAAAATGGCGCGAACGTCGAAGGGCCGCTCAATAGCCTGATGCCCGGCGACCCGTGTGACGGCTATTGGCTAGGCCGGGCTGGCCACGACTATGTGCCCGGACAGGCGGCCTAAGCTTGACCCCAACCGTGGCGGCGCCACCGTAGACATAAGCGAACGTGTGTAGCCATGATACGGGACCGTCGCAGAACCCGGTATGGCCTCAAATAACGCTTGCCGGCCAAGCCTGGTTTCTGATATAACAAAAACTGTTTTCTACTTTCGAAACAGGCCGTTTGGCATAACCAGGGGGCCGAAGGCAGAGTGGGAAGATTCGATTCTTAGCCAGACTGGAGGCGGTCAAATGAGTTTCAAGAAAAAAGTATTGGTCATGGGAGTCATAGCCGCTTTCTCGGCGGGTTTTATGTCTGCAAATGCTCAGGAACATAGCGCTATCAATAGCAAGTCATCTCTTATGGATGTCGTGGCCTATCTGAAAGCCCTGTCTGGTGATGCCTGTAACAAGAATGGCGTGGCAGCCATCACCAAGGTCTACAGCGACAATAAGGTTCCCGCCGATATCCTGATCACAGCCTCTCAAACCGTATGCGGCAGGGGCATGGTTGAAAATGTGGTTTATTCCCTGCTTAGCGCCGGGGCCGATCCAGAGTCTGTAGTGGCCGCAGCGATTAGCTCCGGGGCCAATGCCGGCGATGTGGTCAAGGCGGCGACCAAGGCAGGCGCTGATCCAGAAAAGGTTAAAGTGGCCGCCCTGAATGCGGGCGCTGATCCGACTACGTTGTTGGACCCTACCGGCGCGGGCCGTAAACAAGGCGGTGACGATGGACGCGGCGGCGGCTTCGGGGGTGGTGATGGTCATAACTACCACCCCATCGGCACCCCTGTCCCCGGTGGTGGTGGGGGTGGTCGACCTGCCAGCCGTAGTTGATTCGGCAAGTGTGAGATAAAAAACCGGCGTCCTTGATGCCGGTTTTTTTACGTCTAGACTCGACAGTGGCAGCGGTTATTGAAGCCGTTTCTTCAGGACCGGTTGGGTTTGGAAAGAGGCCAAGCGCTGTTTGGCGGTCAATACCGCACTTCGTTGTGCAGCATCCAGGCTGCTCCAGTGCTGGTCGGCGACGTTGGAAACGGCGCTGAGAATAGGATATTCCCAAGGGCCCAGCCGACAGGCATGGAGAATCGAGCGGCCCAGTTCGGCTTCCAATATAGGACGTTTTTGCTCATCAGCCTGCTCCAGCAGCCTATCATCGACGATGACTAGCGTCGACCAGAGATAGGCGGAATTGGGGCGTAGCGCCAGCGCCCGCAAATATTCGTCCCGTGCATATTCCAGATAGCCATCTCGAAGGCGCGGCAAGTTCATGGCCAGTCTGGCGCGCAGGAAGTAAATGTGTCCTCGATATTCCGGTATGAGTGGATTCGCCGGATCGATCCGCCCGCTCAAGTCGAGTGTGTCCATAGCCTCGTTCAAGTCATAGGTCGTGAACGGGCGATTGGTGTTCTGAATATCGTCGATCAACGCCGTTGCCGGTAATCGGACAAAATCGGCAAGGCCGGATCGGGTCAACTCGAACATGATAAAAACGATCAAGCTCGCCAGCACCAAACGAACTGCGCGAGACATGGCCAGGCCTTGAATCATGTGCGGTCCGCGATGATGATGCCGGGAGTGGTTTTGGTCAGTCGCATGGCCAAGGCCTCGCCGCCAAACTGAACGAGCGCGGCGCGGGCGATATCCAGAATCGGCGGCCGATGGTCGATGCTGTGAGCATCGGTAGCGACGACGCTAACCCAATCCTTGTCCAGCATCATTAGCGCCGTTTCCTTAACCTGGGCGCCAAAGCCGCCGGTTAGTGCGGCGCCAGTGACTTGCAGCAAACAGCCCATAGCCACGAAGGGATAAATCTTTTCAGGATTGCGTATGATTTCCTTATTGCGTTCCGGGTGGGCGATGAGCGGCAGGATTCGCCTGGACAACAGCCAGCGGACCAGTTTATCCGAGCCGACCGGCAGGCCGCCGTGAGGGAATTCCAGCAAAATTACCCGATAGTCGTCATAGTGGCCAATGAACGGCAGGATGCCGTTTTCTTCCATGTCAATAATGTCAGCGGACAGCCTGACCTCACCGCCAGGCAGAACATTGAGTGGGATGTCTCGTTCTTCCAACTGAATTCTGAAAGCGTCAATTTTTTGTCGAATGGAGTTTATGTCGTTGTCCCAGCGCCCTGGGTGGACATGAGGCGTTAAAACTGCCGTATGAATACCCGCTGCTACGGCAAGTCGAGCCAGTTCCATAGCCTCCTCCAGCGTCTGGGGACCGTCGTCTATTCCAGGCAGGAGGTGGCAGTGGAGATCGATCATGTCGCCTTGGTGTAATACCCGTCGTACTGCTTGGCGGCGTAGCCGATATAAGCGCCGTAGTAACGGTCAGCCTTGTTGAAATCAAGTTGATTAAAGACGATGCCGACCAGGTTGGCATCGGCGCTGGCCAGTGTTCGGATACAGCGACTGGCGATCTGGTATGGCGTTTCGTCGGCCTTGACCACGAAAATCACGCCGGTGGCATGAGTGGACAGCACCACGGCATCGGAAACCAATTGGACCGGTGGCGAGTCGATGATGATCACATCGTAACTCTTGGCCAGAATCTCCAGCATTTCCCCAAACTTGCGCGACAGAATCAGTTCCAGCGGGTTGGGCGGGATGTCGCCGGCACCGATGACATGCAGTGTCGATCCCTCGATAGTCTGAATACATTCCGACAACGACGCGGCGCCGGATACCAGGTTCGACAGACCCGGTTTTGCAGCGTCCAGCCCCATGTTCTTGATGACCGATGGCCGGCGCATGTCGGTATCCAGCAGCAGTGCCTTCTTGGTATGGGCGTGAGCCACCGCCAGATTGACGGCGAAGGTGGTCTTGCCCTCGCCTGGCAGGGTGGAGGTGATGACCAACACCTTGTGTTCCTCATCGATAGCCGAGAGCAACACGCCGGTCCGGGCGGTGCGTATTCCTTCGGAGAAAACCGATTTTGGTTCGGCCATGAAATACGCGCCCGGCGTTTCGGCATCCTCTCGCGTCAGCTTGGGTAGCGAAGCCAAGACGGGCAGCCCTAGTTTGGCCTCGACGTCGTCGGGCGACTTGAGCGTGCTGTCCAGCCGTTCCAGTAGCAGGGCGATCAGTACGCCGATAAACAGGCCCATGAACAGGGTAATTGCCAGTATGGCCGGCTTGTTTGGCTTGATGGGGCGGTCATCCGGCGTCGCCGGATCGATTACCCGGGCGACCACGTTGGTCTGGTTGTCGCGAGAGGCGGCGGTTTCCTTCAACCGGTTCATGAACATGTCGTAAAGCCCCTGGTTCGCGTCGACATCGCGTTGCAGTGACTGCAATTGGAATTCCTTGCGATTCACGCCATACAAGGAACCTTTCACCTCGCCCATCGTGCTGGCTATCACCCGCTCGTTGCCCTTTGCGGCCTCGTAGTCCCGCTCAAGGCTGGAGGCCACCAGCTTGATCTGGCGTTGCAGGTTTTCCTTGGTCTGGGCCAGTTCGCTTTGAGCCGCCGTCATCTTTGGGTGGTCATTGCCGTAGCGCTTCGATAACTCGGCCACCTTCCGTTCCGCCTCGGAGCGCAACTCGACCAAGCGACCTACCGTGACGTTCTGCTGGACGATGGGCAGACTAGCTAAATCGCCTTCCTTGGCCTTGCTCACTTGCAGATAGGCGTTCTGCGCGGCGGCACTTTGAGCGCGGGCCGTAACCAGACTCTGGGTCAGGTCTTCGATCTGGCGGACGGCGCCCATCTGGGCCAGACCTTTGGTATCGACCATATGGGCTTTTTCGCGGTAATCCTGCAAGACTTGCTGAGACTTGTCCAGATTGGACCTCAAGGTCACCAACTGTTCGTTCAGCCAGTCAGACGCCTTCTTGGTCATCTGGAAGCGGGCATCCATGTCGCTCACGATATAGGCGTTGGCGATGGCGTTGGCGATCTTGGCGGCCACGACTGGGTCAGGCGCGTCATAGCTGACCTCGATCAACTGAGAACGCCGGACCGGTTCTACCCGCATGTTGCTCATGATCGTCTCCTGGATGGCGCTCATGATGTTTTCCTGCGTCCAAGGCTCCGGTTTGGACAGACCAAGCGATTCGTATAGCCGCGCGCGCATGGATTTGGGTTGTTGGCGGGGGTCGAATGCCGGATCGGTATCTAGTTTCATATCCTTAACCACCCTGGCGGCAACGGCAGCCGACTTGAGTATTTCAGCCTGGGTTTGGTAGTACTCCAAGCTGTCCGACATGCCGTTGTAGACATCCTTGATCGACACGACCTGAGCCTTGTTCTGTTCGATCAGGATGGTCACCGTGGAGCGATAGATCGGCGTCATCATCAGCACGATGGCCAGGGCCAGCAGGGTCAAGGCGCCCGCCAGACCGAGTATTTGCCACAAGTGCTTGTGGATACTGCGCCAATAGACGATCAGGTCGAGCGGTTGCTCCAACAACTTCTGCTCAAAAAAAGAGGCAGGTTGCGCGGGGGATGGTGCCAGGGTGTCGTTCACGGTTTGTTCATCCATTCGGTTTGGTTGACCGGGTTCCGACCAACGGCTTGATTGCTTTATCGAGGTGCCGATCTCGGGCCGGCATCGCGTTATAGTCCGCTCGACGCGGCGGCTAGAAAAAGCTTTCTTCCACAGTGACCGTATCGCCCGGCAGGATGGGCGTATTGAGGTCGATCTTCTGCGGCGTTTGGCGGGCGTCTTTTTCGCGCACCACGAACATCTTGTTCTCCGAGGCGCGGACCTTGAAACCGCCAGCCAGAGATACCGCTTTACGCAGTGTCAGGCCGGGTTGGAAGGGATAGCCACCCGGTTGCTGCACCTCGCCATAGATGTAGAAGTTGCGGTACTGGTCGATATTGACCGAAGCCGACGGCTTGAGCAGAAAACGCCCACGCAGGCCATCGTTGATCGCCGTTTCAACCTGATGGATGGTCATGTTCAACACGTTCATGTTGCCAAACGGGAAGGTGACGATGCCAGAATCGGAAATCCGAATCTTCTCCTGGGTCATGTCGTCTTCGCCGAACACCCGGATGGTGATGATGTCGCCAACCCCCAAGCGATAGTGCATAAGGGGATCCTGGGCGATAGTGGTGGCATCGATGATGGTTTTATCGGTGTCGGTCGGGGGGGTATCCGCCGATGCGAATTGACCGCCCCATACCAAAACGATCAAAAGCAGAAAGAATGTCTGATGAACTCGGTTCATGACTTTAAACACCCAAAAACTCACATGGACCCTTCCAAGGTCAGGAGGTAAAGATTCCGTGTGTAGTTCAGTGTGCTGTCGTTGGAATCGCGGACCTGGTGTTGATATTGGCCGCCGACGCGCAACCATCGAGCGATGCTGTAGGTCAACTGAACGAGACTGACCTTGCGTTTATCAACTCGGGTGGTGCCTTCGAAGTTGTCTTTGGCATCTGTATAACTGAGGGTAGAGCGCCACAATGGGGTCCAGTCGTGCTGCCAATTCAGGGTGTTCTCGCGGCTCAGGATAAAGTCTTCATTGCCGGTCGATTCACTGGGCGTCTTGCTGACCGTCAGGCTGAAGCGGGAATATGCTCGTGGCGCCCAATTGACGATGGCTTCCCAGCCCACGCCGGAGTAATCCTTGATAGTCGGATTGTCGAAGTTCTTTTTGGTCTGACCAACCTTGATAGTGCCGTCGGTGATGCCGGTCATCATCCACCGGGCGCCAACCAGAAAGTGGTTTTCCTTGCTGTTCAGAATATCGCCGCCCGAGGTGTACTTGTATACGTTGTGCCGGGCCTCCGCCAGAAGTTGAGTAGCCGGACCGATGCGGTACAGGAAGGCGGCGCCCAAATTGGTATCGTCGCGGTCCATCGTGGCGGTCAGGGCCCGGTCGGTGTCATAACGCTTCATGCCATAGCCGGCATTGAGGTCGACCTCGCCCTTGGCGCCCTCGGCGCCATAGACATAGGCGCCACGCAGTGCATTAAGGTGCCATTTTTCCGGCTTAATGGAAACGATGTTGGTCGCCCCGGCCGGATCATGACCCTTCTTATAATTGACTTCGACCTGACTGTGGTTGCGGGCCGTCCATTCGTTGGCCGCTTGCAGGCTAAGCAGGTGATCGTAATAGTTCGAGTCGTGCGAGGACGAATACAGCCCATAGTTACCAGCGTAGTTGAAGGTGTATTGATCCGCGCGTTTGGGCAATACCACGGCGATAGAAGGGGCGATGCCGGTGAAGCCGGAAGAAATCTTGTCGGTGTTAGCCAGATTGACGTTGTCGTCCCGGCCGAGCGAAAGATTCAGCAGGGGCGTGATGAAGAACGCGCCCGCCTTATAGGCAGCGGGCTGCAAGTCCCCTTGATAGCGATACACGGAGGACTGAGTCAGGCTGGAATCAAAGGAAAACTGGCCCTGGCTGGCAAACAGATCGGCCGCCTGAACGGAACCGATGCAACCGACGCCGATTAGAACGGCCAGCAGTTTGATCTGGTTTTTGTGCATTGAAATCATGGCTTCTCCGCTTCTTAATTAGAATTGAATCTCATCGCGTGGATTATAAATGGAAAAAGGCCTGTAACTCAATGGCGATAGTACTTCCAGCCTACCATGTAGGGCAGCGCGATGATGGTAATAAACAACATGGCGTTGGCTGGAATTTGCAGATTGAAATCCACCGTGCTGTGTTGCAGCAAGGCCAGAATACCCATCAACGACGCAAAGGCCATACCCAGAGCGAACGGATCATGGCGGCGAACCAGAATAATCAAGTCGAAGGCCACTGACATCAGCACGATTGCCGCCAATAGACCTACCCCGAGCAAGCCGCCATCGGCAGTGAACTCCATGTAATCGTTGTGGGCGTGGTCGTACCACAGCGTAATAATCTGCGGCCGATAGGCCATGAAGGCGGTATGAAAGGTGCCGCCGCCAGTCCCAAAGAACGGAAAATCGCGCACGATGGCCAGCGTATGCAGGCCCGGCTGGATGCGTTCTTCCAGCGATTGCTCGCGGTAGCGCACGATCGGCGCGGCCGTGGTGTCGCCGGTCGCCACCCGTGCCTTGGCCTCGTCCAGCGCCGCATGTTTCTCCGCCTCGGTCATATTGGTGGACTCGATGCGCAGCACGACCCGCTCAATGCCGACCACGCCGCCGATGATGACCACGTCCAGGATCACCAGGCTGGCAATAAAAATCACCATCGAGCGGGTGGCGTGCTTGGATAAAAAGATGGTGATCAACCCGGTCGTCAGCAGACTGACGAAAAAGGCCGAATTGCCCATACGTGAATGGCTAGCGATCAGCCCGATCACCATTACCACCAGGCCGAGGCGCAAGACGGCCTTCTTGCTTAACAGCAGCGCCAGCCAGTTGCGCAATCGCTGGCGCCAGTTGCTCACCGGCCGGCCATCCAGCTTGGCGATCATCAGGCCGATGCCCAGCGCCAGAGTCATCTCCATATAACCAGCAAAATGGTCATAATTATTGAACGTCCCTTTGGCGTGTTCATGCGTGACATCGACGAAAAACAGCCAATAACGGGCATTCATGGCGAACAGCGCCACAGCCAGCAGCGCTTGCAACAAGCCGCTGGCGACCAGCGTCTTGACCAGCCACTCAAGCCGTTCGGCCGAATTCACCCAGGTCAGCAGCAGCCAAAAAAACAACCCCAGCGTCACGCCCTTAAGCAAATACAGCCGGGTGGAATACCAGTCCACCGAGATCGGATTCAAACCCGCGTTCAAGACTGGATAACCGCTACCAGCAGATTCCAGCGCGGTCAGCACGCTTGCCGGCAGCGGCACCATTTGAAAGGCTAAAAGCGCCACCCAGGCAGCCATCAACGTCAGGGCAGGCCAGGCGCGACGGACCGGGGAACGCCCACCCCGGCGCACGGCGGCAGGGGGACGCGCCAGCGTCCAGAGCGCCAAAACGCAAACCAGCAAGCCCAAAAGCGCCAGCGACCAAGGCCGGTTACTGGCCAGCGGCAACGGCGACCAGATCAGAATCGCCAGCAAAAAAATAAACTGAGGCGCGAAAATCAACGCAACCAATGTGAGCTTCCCTCTGTTTTTCGTCTTCCAACCCATCGGCATTATGCCGCCAATTCTTGCTCATGCGCGATCGCGCTAATAAACGGCATCACGACGATCAATCTTGATGATGGTGACCACAGCGCGTTCAATGCTGACGATGATACGGATTTGCCCCAGTCTATAACGATGAAACCCGGCCCAAGGCCCGGTCAAGCCGTGGCCCCGTACTGCCGGGTCATCTAGCTGGCAAACTTCTTCCAGGTAATCTTTGATCTTGCGCAAAAGGTGTTGGGTGTGGAGTTGCTGCAAGGAATCGTACCCTTGAAATGTTGTACGTTTGACGTACAACATAAAACTATTTACATTCAGCCATGATTAAATCTTTCCGCTGCAAAAATACGGAAGCTCTCTACCAAGGAAAGCGAGTCAGGAAATTCGAGTCCTGCGCTGCCCAGGCAGAAAGGCGGCTCGAAATTTTGGATAACGCCAAGACCATCAATGATCTAATGGCTTTGCCGAGCAACCGTTTCGAAACATTGGGCGGCGACCGTGTCGGGCAATGCAGCATTCGTGTCAACCAACAGTGGCGCGTATGCTTCGAGTGGAAAGATGCTGATGCTTACAACGTGGAAATCGTTGATTACCACTAAAGGAGATGAACATGGCTAACAAAATGCGCGCAATCCACCCCGGCGAAATCCTTAAAGGTGAACTGGAAGAACTGAATCTATCCGCCAATGCCTTCTCAAAGGCGCTGGACGTACCCGCCAACCGGATCACAGCGATTTTGAGTGAGCAACGCGGCATCAGTGCTGATACTGCGTTACGTCTTGCCCGATTTTTTGGCACCACCCCCGATTTCTGGATGAGCCTACAAAGCAGCTACGATGTAAAGCTAGCACGGGCAGCAGTAGGCAAAGAGATCGAAAAGACTGTCAAACCCAGAGAACCGCTAGCCGCTTAGTTGGGTGTTAACGTGAAACAAGCCTCTATAGGGCGGGCCATGCCAGCCGCAACAGTGCCGGGTAAACGGCCTTGTCGGGATTCATCCCGACGATGCGGGTTCCATGGGCCGGGTTGTCGGGTTGAACCCGACCTTCAAAACCATCAGCCCTTGCGCCCCAACAACTGCTTCACCGCCCCCATCACAAACAAAGTATTCGTCACCAAGTAACGCTTCCACAGCCGTCTTGGCTCAGACACCAATCTGTAAAGCCATTCCAGCCCGTTATCCTGCATCCCCTTCGGTGCGCGCTTGATCGTGCCTGCGTGATAATCAAAAGCAGCCCCCACCCCCACCATCACCGCATTGATACGACCACGATGCGCCGCCATCCACATCTCTTGTTTGGGACAGCCTAAACTCACCCATACCGTACCCGCCCCAGACGCATTAATCTGCGCGACGATGGCATCGTCTTCTTCCGCCGTAAGCTTACGGAACGGAGGCGAGATGGCGCCTGCAATCTTCAATTTTGGGAAAGCAGCCAAGAGCTTGGCTTGCAAAATTTCCAACGTCTCTTTAGTGCTGCCATACAAGAAAATACCGCCATCATCGTGGATACGCGAATCCCCTACGCCGTCATTCCCGCGCAGGCGGGAATCCAGACCAGAAACCAATTCACAATACTTCCACATCAAATCCGGCCCGTTGATACGCTGCTGCCCAACATGCCCCAACTTGCGCATCATCCAAGCCACAGGCGCGCCATCCGGTGTTGCCATATCCGCTTCGCGCACCACGCGACCAAACTCAGCATCTTGCGAAGCCGTCACCACCGAATGCACATTGCAGATGCACACGTAGCGGCTTTCATGATTGGTAGCCCAGGTATTAAGTTGAGATAACGCGCCATCCCATGAGATGACATCAATGGAGGCGTGCAGAACAGAAACGGCGACTCGATTAGTTTGTGACATGCTTCTCCCTAATCACGCTCTCGTAAATGTCAATCAACTGCGCATAGTTTCGCTCGGCAGTAAATTCCGCCTCGTACTTCGCACGTGCTTTTTGCCCCATCACGGCCATTTTTTCTGGATTGGCTAACGCCCATGCCAATTTATTCGCCATATCTTGTGCATTGCCCGCCTCGAACAGCAAACCTGTTTCGCCATCAGACACGATCTCGGCCAGCGCACCGATTCGGCTAGCAATTACAGGCAAACCAGCCGCAAAAGCCTCCACGATGGTGCGCGGAAAATTCTCATACCAGATACTCGGAATGACCAACGCCAAGGCACCATTCATTTCGCGCCTTACAGCATCGGCAGGCAGTGCGCCCAACTTAGTCACGCCGTGCACACCATCAAGCAACGCCGCCTGCGGCCCATCACCTGCCACACGCAACTTGGCATCAGGCAGCAATGTTGCCGCCTTCGCCAGTGATACAACCCCCTTTTCTATGGACAAGCGGCCAACGAACAAGATGCCATCACGGGGAATATCTAGTGGTGACGGTGCATCCACAAAGTTGGGTTTCACCATAATCAACTCTGCTGGCAAACCACCTTCAATAAACTTATTCCGACAAAAGTCATTCAGCGCAATGTAACGTGACACCTTGTTGCGATAAGTCCCTAGGCCGCGATGCAAGGTCAACATACCAGCCAACACGGCTGATGCAGCAGTAGATCCCCGATAACACTTGCGCACCACTCCACGCCAAGGCAATTTCCCCGCGCAGTCTTCGCACACTTTGCCCTCACGCAGATAAAGCGCACTCAAGCACATCAAACGAAAATTGTGCAGCGTCTGCACCACAGGCACACCCGCACGTGCGGCAGCCCAATAGATAGCAGGCGAGATCAACGGCAACGTGTTGTGAACATGAATCACATCGGGACGAAAGGATTCAATCAATCGAGATAGATCACCCGCCGCACGCGAAGACCATAGCGTTTGAATAGCAACAGAAGCCGCAGGCATCGTTGCAATATCGTCGTTACTACGGAAGTAAGTCTCGACCGCATGACCATGAGAACGCAGCAATGCAACTTCAGACTCAACAACGGAATCTTCACCGCCGCGGTGCTGGTAGGCGTTGTGAACAACGAGAATCTTCACTTTACTTTTGTGCAACGACACATAGGGTCCCAGATAACCCAATTGATTGAATAGATCTGGAATATACCGTATGTTTCCAGCCTGATTTTTGCAATGGACTGAATACATTTCGCCTCACATCTACAAAACCAGTACGTTTCAAATGAAAGGCAAGGCTATTCATATCAAACAGAAAAAGATGGAATTTCTTTTGAGCTTCACGCCAATAGCCTTTTTCAATCCTCGATCTAAAACCAGTTCGACTCGGTGTAGTTATAAACAGTCGGCCCCCTGGCGCTAGTACCCGAAATATTTCTTTGAGCGTACCATTCAAATCCGTTAGATGCTCAATTACCTCAATCATAGAAATGACCTGGTAAAAGTCTGCTGGCACATCACTCAAATCAGCTTTTAATGCGATAGCTCGATTAGTTAAACAATAATCTCTTGCGCTTGCTGAGTATTCCACCCCATCCCCCCCCAAGCCAAGCTTCTTAAGCTCTGCAAGTAACGCCCCTGTGCCAGCACCAAAGTCTAAATAACGATCACCCGATTTAATGACTTTACCCATTAAATGCTGAGCGTAACTCTGTGCAGCATAATCCCCAGACTCTTGATTCGTATTTGAGCCACTAATATTTTCTTCAGCGTAAGCTTGGCGATATATTTCATCTAGCTCGGACGGGTTTGGGAAACGTTCGCGAAACACACAACCGCAAATTTTGCACAATCGGAAATCGGTTTCACCTTTAGTGAAATAAGGCTTCAACAGATTTTCTGGAGCCCCGCATGAACAGACTATCTTCATATTTATACCTTGCCAGTAGTGTCCGGTTAAATTAGCCATTCCCGCCACGAATCTGTTAGTGCAACATCTGTTCTGTAAATTCGTAACTGTCAAGTCCCGCCTGTTTATAAACGCGCTTGACGAATAATTCGGGTTTTTCCGTCTGCCATTTTTTCAATGCCTGGATGGGTGTCTGGTGGTTCAAAGCTCGCTGCGGGATGTGGTGGTTGT
>Ga0210021_1001955_pt1 | contig 18653 bp, 12 predicted proteins | sample CryGeymeta201517_FD_183981 | JGI IMG/M metagenome (GOLD analysis project Ga0210021, IMG submission 183981) | Groundwater microbial communities from Crystal Geyser aquifers in Utah, USA - Crystal Geyser metaG 2015-17 (SPAdes) (version 2) | ecosystem: Environmental > Aquatic > Deep subsurface >... | reverse complement strand
TTATCCCCGGCGTACCTTTTATCCTTTGAGCGATGGCCCTTCCATGCGGAACCACCGGATCACTATGCTCTACTTTCGTACCTGCTCGACTTGTCGGTCTCACAGTCAAGCTCCCTTGTGCCATTGCACTCTACGCACGGTTACCAAGCGTGCTGAGGGAACCTTTAGAAGCCTCCGTTACTCTTTTGGAGGCGACCACCCCAGTCAAACTACCCACCACGCAATGTCTCCCGATTAATCGGGATTAGAATTCAAGCAAATAAAGGGTGGTATTTCAAGGACGACTAACTAACTCCTAGCGAAGCCAGATCAACGTCTCCCACCTATCCTACACATCATTTACCCAAATTCAATGCGAAGCTATAGTAAAGGTGCACGGGGTCTTTTCGTCCCGTTGCGGGTACCCGGCATCTTCACCGAGACTACAATTTCACCGAGCTCATGGTTGAGACAGTGCCCAGATCATTACACCATTCGTGCAGGTCGGAACTTACCCGACAAGGAATTTCGCTACCTTAGGACCGTTATAGTTACGGCCGCCGTTTACTGGGGCTTCAATTCAATGCTTCGCCGAAACTAACATCTCCTTTTAACCTTCCAGCACCGGGCAGGTGTCAGGCCTTATACCTCATCTTTCGATTTTGCAAAGCCATGTGTTTTTGATAAACAGTTGCCTGGGCCTTTTCACTGCGGCCCCGATTGCTCGGGGCGCCTCTTCTCCCGAAGTTACGAGGCGATTTTGCCTAGTTCCTTAACCATGAATCACTCGAGCACCTTAGGATTCTCTCCTCGACTACCTGTGTCGGTTTGCGGTACGGGTACCGTATATCTGATGCTTAGAGGTTTTTCTTGGAAGTCTGATTAGGGTCATTATCCATTTGCCCGAAGGCTCATGGTACTATCAAGTTCAGCAAGATCTGCGGATTTTCCTACAGTTCCTATACCTACACTCTTCAACGTACTATTCCGTCAGTACGCAGACCTTTCACTACTCCGTCACCCCATCGCAATATACGCTAGTACAGGACTATTAACCTGTTGTCCATCGACTACCCCTTTCGGGTTCGCCTTAGGTCCCGACTAACCCTGATCCGATTAGCGTTGATCAGGAAACCTTAGTCTTTCGGTGGGCAGGTTTCTCGCCTGCCTTATCGTTACTTATTCCTACATTTTCTTTTCTAGACGCTCCAGCATACCTTACGATACACCTTCTATGCTGACTAGAATGCTCCCCTACCATCCCGATTACTCGGAATCCATAGCTTCGGTATTGTGTTTTATGCCCGATTATTATCCACGCCCAATCGCTCGACTAGTGAGCTGTTACGCACTCTTTAAATGAATGGCTGCTTCCAAGCCAACATCCTAGCTGTCTAAGCAATCGGACCTCGTTAGTTCAACTTAACACATATTTAGGGACCTTAGCTGATGGTCTGGGTTCTTTCCCTCTCGGACATGGACCTTAGCACCCATGCCCTCACTGCTGAGTATAAATCATAGCATTCGGAGTTTATTAGGGTTTGGTAGGCGGTGAAGCCCCCTAGCCCAATCAGTAGCTCTACCTCTATGATTCTTTACCTCAACGCTGCACCTAAATGCATTTCGGGGAGTACGAGCTATCTCTCAGTTTGATTGGCCTTTCACCCCTACCCACAAGTCATCCAAAAACTTTTCAACGTTTACTGGTTCGGTCCTCCATTACATGTTACTGCAACTTCAACCTGCTCATGGGTAGATCACCAAGTTTCGCGTCTACCCCCACTAACTATACGCCCTATTCAGACTTGCTTTCGCTTCGGCTGCGCACCTTAGGTGCTTAACCTTGCTAGTGAGGAGTAACTCGTAGGATCATTATGCAAAAGGCACGAGGTCATCCCGATAAATCGAGACTCCCTCCGCTTGTAAGCGTACGGTTTCAGGTTCTATTTCACTCCCTTGTTCAGGGTTCTTTTCACCTTTCCCTCACGGTACTAGTTCACTATCGGTCTCTCAGTAGTATTTAGCCTTACCAGATGGTTCTGGTGGATTCACACAAAATTTCTCGTGTTTCGTGCTACTCAGGATACTGCTAGGTAATATACTAATTTCATGTACAGGACTTTCACCTTCTTTGGTTTAACTTTCCAGTTAGATTCTATTATTAGTTTATTGTCCACAGCGCAGTCCTACAACCCCATATATGCCGAAACATTTATGGTTTGGGCTTTTCCCATTTCGCTCGCCGCTACTTAGGGAATCACTATTGTTTTCTCTTCCTCCGGGTACTTAGATGTTTCAGTTCTCCGGGTTTGCTTCCTTTACAGGATAACTGATCTTCTATCAGTTGGGTTGCCCCATTCAGAAATCTACGACTCACAGGTTATTTGCACCTAATCGTAGCTTATCGCAGCTTATCACGTCTTTCTTCGCCTCTGAGAGCCAAGGCATTCACCGTACGCCCTTAATTACTTTCTTAATCTCTTAATTAAGTTTGTTCTATAATTTCTTTCATGATGTCAATGAACTTTATTTAATGTATCAATTTTTTAATTTACTAATATAACAATGAATTGCTATATTAAATAATTTATTAATTGCTACACCAATGCTGTGGAGAATATCGGAGTCGAACCGATGACCTACTGCGTGCAAGGCAGTCGCTCTAGCCAGCTGAGCTAATCCCCCATTTCCTAATGTTGAATTATGAATGTTGAATTATGAATCTTTGCTAATTCTTACTCATACTTCTAAAATTTCCAATATCTTATTTTAAAAAAAGAACGTTTTCTTTTTTGGTAGTCCCACGCAGATTTGAACTGCGGACCTCTACATTATCAGTGTAGCGCTCTAACCAACTGAGCTATAGGACTATTTCCTCAGCTTTTGTAGGTCAAAGCCCCTTAACTGAGCTTGTTTTGGGTTAAAAAAATGAAGAAAAGAAAAAATAGGTAAATATCTACTAATTTTAATTAGCATGATATAATCTTTCTCTAAAAAGGAGGTGTTCCAGCCGCACCTTCCGGTACGGCTACCTTGTTACGACTTAGCCCCAGTTACTGGTTTTACCTTAGGCAGCTCCTTGCGGTTACCGACTTCAGGTACTCCCAACTTCCATGGCTTGACGGGCGGTGTGTACAAGGCCCGGGAACGTATTCACCGCGTCATTGCTGATACGCGATTACTAGCGATTCCAGCTTCACGGAGTCGAGTTGCAGACTCCGATCCGAACTGAGACGGACTTTCGAGATTAGCATCTAGTCACCTAGTAGCTGCCCTTTGTATCCGCCATTGTAGCACGTGTGTAGCCCTGGACGTAAGGGCCGTGATGATTTGACGTCATCCCCACCTTCCTCACGGTTTGCACCGGCAGTTTCTCTAGAGTCCCCGACATTACTCGCTGGCAACTAAAGATAGGGGTTGCGCTCGTTATGGGACTTAACCCGACACCTCACAGCACGAGCTGACGACAACCATGCAGCACCTTGAAAAATGTCCGAAGAAGGTCTAGTTTCCTAAACTGTCATTTCCCATTTAAGCCCAGGTAAGGTTCCTCGCGTATCATCGAATTAAACCACATGCTCCACCGCTTGTGCGGGCCCCCGTCAATTCCTTTGAGTTTCAATCTTGCGACCGTACTCCCCAGGTGGATTACTTATCACTTTCGCTTAGGCACTAACGGTATATCGCTAGCACCGAGTAATCATCGTTTACAGCGTGGACTACCAGGGTATCTAATCCTGTTTGCTCCCCACGCTTTCGTCCATGAGCGTCAGTTATAGTTTAGTGAGCTGCCTTCGCAATCGGTGTTCTGTGTCATATCTATGCATTTCACCGCTACATGACACATTCCGCCCACTTCATCTATACTCAAGAAAAACAGTTTCAATGGCAATTCTATCGTTAAGCGACAGGATTTCACCACTGACTTATTCTCCCGCCTGCGGACCCTTTAAACCCAATAAATCCGGATAACGCTTGGACCCTCCGTATTACCGCGGCTGCTGGCACGGAGTTAGCCGGTCCTTATTCTTATAGTACCTTCAGTTCCGCATACATGCGGAAGTTTATTCCTATTTAAAAGCAGTTTACAACCCATAGGGCTTTCTTCCTGCACGCGGCATGGCTGGTTCAGACTTCCGTCCATTGACCAATATTCCTCACTGCTGCCTCCCGTAGGAGTCTGGTCCGTGTCTCAGTACCAGTGTGGGGGATAACCCTCTCAGGCCCCCTACCTATCATTGTCTTGGTGAGCCGTTACCTCGCCAACTAACTAATAGGACGCATGCCTATCTCTAACCACCGTAGTTTTAATCTATTTATGATGCCATATATAAATGTTATGGAGTATTATTCTTCCTTTCGAAAGGCTATCCTCCTGTTAGAGGTAAGTTGCATACGCGTTACGCACCCGTGCGCCACTCGCCACCCAGTATTGCTACCTGTGCTGCCGTTCGACTTGCATGTGTTAAGCCTGCCGCTAGCGTTCATCCTGAGCCAGGATCAAACTCTCCGTTGTAAGTTTTCTTAATCTTGTGTTAAGATTATCTCTCACAAATAAAAAAATTTAACTCTCTTTACTCAAGGATATTTACCTTGTTTTTTCTCTCTTCAATTTTTTCAAAGAACTCTATTATCTTTATCCCATTCTTCTTGGGCTAATTTCTTCTTTCTTATTCCTTATCATTGCTCGCTAATATCCCCTTTTGTTTTTACCATTTTCTCATTAGCGGGGTGCAAAAGTACAACTCTTTTTCTTTCTGCAAAACTTTTTAGCATTTATTTTTAAAAAGTTTTTTTAACTACTCGTTTGTCGTTTTTTTAAGGACGGCAAATTTACCTTCTTTTTAATCCCTTACAACTCTTTTTAACTCTTTTTTCTCACTAAAACCCCTCTTGCTTGATTATCAGTTTGATATTTTTTTGACTTTTGATGTTTTTAACTTTTATCTTGATAAATATAAACAATATACTACTTTGAATGTTATGATTTATGATTGTATAAAACTGAAAAATGATGCCTGTTATTTTTTTTTGTGCCTCAAAAATTCAGAAATGCATTTACACTATTAAAAACAAATAAAACATTCCTTAAAAATGGTGGAAAGTAAATTAGAAGTGAGGATTGGGTAGAATGTTTGCGATATGCATAAACATAACAGTTTGATGCAATTGAGTTTTAATAAAAAAAAACATCAATTTAGTAAATTGATGTTTTTTTAAAGAGAGAAATATACTATTCTTTATTTTGCGTAATTAACAGCTCTTTTTTCTCTAATAACAGTTACTTTAACTTGACCTGGATATGTCATTTCTGTTTGAATTTTTTGAGCTAATTCAAAAGAAATTGTGTCTGCTTGGGCATCTGAAACTTTTCCACTTTCTACTATAACTCTTAGTTCTCTTCCTGCTTGAATTGCATAAGCTTGTTCAACACCTGGGTAGGTCATTCCAATGTTTTCAAGTTCCTTAATACGTTTTATATAAGACTCCATCACTTCTCGTCTTGCTCCTGGTCTTGCTCCTGAAATGGCATCACAAACCTGAACAATTGGTGAAATTAATGTTGTCATTTCTATTTCGTCATGGTGAGCTCCTATAGCATTACAGATGTCTGGTTTTTCGTTGTATTTTTCAGCGATTTTCATACCTAGAATAGCATGAGGTAATTCTGGGTCTTCATCAGGCACTTTACCAATATCATGAAGCAACCCTGCTCGTTTGGCAAGTTTAGCGTTTAATCCTAACTCAGATGCCATTGTTGCACAAAGATTAGCTACTTCGCGTGAATGTTGAAGTAAGTTTTGTCCATAAGAAGAACGATATTTCATTCTTCCTACCATACGAATAAGCTCTGGATGTAATCCATGAATACCTAAATCAATTGTTGTTCTTTTTCCAATCTCTACAATTTCGTCTTCAATTTGTTTTTGTGTTTTCTTAACTACTTCTTCAATCCTTGCGGGGTGAATTCTTCCGTCAGTTACTAATTGATGTAAGGATAATCGAGCGACTTCTCTTCTAACAGGGTCGAAACAAGATAGTACTATTGCTTCTGGAGTATCATCTACAATAATTTCAACACCAGTTGCTGCTTCTAACGCTCTTATATTTCTTCCTTCACGCCCAATTATTCGTCCTTTTACTTCATCACTTTCTATGTTAAAGATTGAAACTGAATTTTCTACAGCTTGTTCGGTTGCAACTCGTTGAATAGTTTGTACAACAATTTTTCTAGCCTCTTTATTTGCGTTTATTTTTGCTTCTTCTACAATGTTTTGAATGTGTGAGAGGGCATTGGTTTTTGCTTCTTCTTTTAGAGCTTCAACCAATTGTGCTTTTGCATCTTCAGCTGTAATTCCAGCAATTTTTTCAAGACTTTCTACTTGCTTCCTGTGTGCTTTTTCTAACTCTTCTTCTTTTGTTGATATGATGAGTAATTGGTGTGATAAGTTTGTTTTAATTTTTTCTACATCTATTTCTTTTCTCTTAACTTCTTCTAATTCTTTTGAAGCGGCATCACTTTTTTGTTTTGCACTGTTTTCTAGGCTAGCAATCTTCCTATTTCTTTCGTTTATTGTTTTTTCGTGTTCTTCTTTTAGTTGTAAGAACTTTTCTTTTGCTTGCAAGAGTTTTTCTTTTCTTTGAACTTCTGCTTCAGCTTTTGCATCTTCGACAAGCTGCTTGTTTTTTGATTCGATTCCTTTTTTCAGGAAGGTTATTGCAAGAATGATGGCAGCTACAGCACCTATCAATACTCCAATAATAATACTTACTACGTCCATTTTTTATAATTTTTTTAAATTAGTGATTAATAATCCCATAAATGGAGGAGTATAAACATAACGACACTTTATTTTTAGGGCATAAAAAAACCCGCACAAATTTGGCTTGGATAAACCCAATAAAAAATATAAATAAAACTGCCAAGTACTCTCAAACTTCCCGCGTCCACAAAAAGTGAATACCCATAAAGGGGTTACAAGGGGCCTGTTTTCGTTTACTTATGAACAAAGTCTTAAATAAGTGAGACGTTAGTTTATCAAACGAAATAAATTTGCACGGGAATTTTAAAATTAGTTATTAGAACTAATTATTTTCTCGATAAATTGTGTTGCTTTTATTTTAAAGAACGTTATAGCTGTTGACTGATGAGTTCATCAATCTTAATTAAATTCTCTTCAACACCAGCATCATTAACAATGCCTTTGTTTTTTAATTCTAAGTTGTCTGTTGCTAATTGAAGAGCAACCATTGCTAAAAGGTCTTGTTTGTCGTGAACGGCATACAATTTTTCATATTCAATAATAGAAGCATTAATTTTATCAGCAGCCTTTCTAATTCGCTCTTCTTCATTAACTTCTATTGTTAAAGGATAAATCCTATTCGCAATTTTTATTTTTATGGACAACTCTTCCATTAAGAGTATTTTAATTTATTGGCTAATTTTAGCAATACATTTATCTATTTCCCGTACCATTTCGTTAATTTTCAACTTCACATCTTTGGTACTTTCATTTCCAACTCCTTTAGCTAGTTTTAATAAGGTTAATTTATTTTCAACTGCATCAATTTGTTGGTTTTTTTGAGCTAATTCTTCTTTTAATTTTAAAATTTCTTCCGAAAGTATATTGTTTTTAAGTAAAATTGATTGATGTTTTTCAATCAATTTTTCGGTCTTTTTTCTAAGACTGCTTACCAAAACGGATAAGTCTTTCATTTTTCTGTTTAAAAATTAATTAAAAAAAATTAATTCTGGACAAATGTAATTTTTTTACACTAAATTTTGTGGATAATCTTATTAATTTTTTTTAAACTACCCAAAATTGATGGTTAGTTTTGGCGTTAAACGAAAAATTAACCAACTAGAGGCTGTCTTTAAAGTCCAGCCTCTCGACTAAAAAGACACTAAATGGAGTTTGTGAGTTTATTACATTAGTACATTAAAAATTAAAAAATGGATATAAAGAAAGTTTTTATTTTAGGAGTTAGTTTAATTAATATGCTGTTTTTAGCGGCTCAAGATAGTTTGCCTCTAAATTATTTTAGGTCGCCATTGGATATTCCACTTTATCTTTCTGGAAATTTTGGTGAATTACGTTCCAATCATTTTCACTCAGGGTTAGACATAAAAACACAGGGTGTGGAAGGTCAAAAAGTTTATGCTGTAGCTGATGGTTTTGTTTCTCGCATTCGGATTTCTCCTTATGGTTATGGCAATGCAATTTATATTGATCATCCGAATGGATATACTTCGGTGTATGCTCATCTTCAAAAATATGAAGGAAAAATAGCAGAAGAAATTAAAAAATATCAATACAAAAACAAAACTTGGGAGATGGATTATTATCCGCCCGACACGTTGTTGAAAATTAAAAAAGGGCAACTCATTGCCTTATCTGGGAATTCGGGTGGCTCTGGTGGTCCTCACTTGCATTTTGAAATTAGAGAAACGAAATCGGAACATCCTATTAATCCACTTTTGTTAGGTTTTGATGTTAAAGACGAAGTGCATCCTAACATTAGAAATATTGTTATATATCCATTGTCAGATTCTAGTCTAGTTAATAATAAAAACATACCTCAACACATTAGAGTTGTTGGAAATTCTGGGAATCAAAATCTTATTTCTTCCACACTCAACTTTGCTTATGGACCAATTGGAATTGGTATTGATGTAATTGATCAGCTAACAGGTGTTCCGAATAAGAATGGTGTTTATGAAGTTAAACTATTTGTAAACAACGAAGAAATTTTCTATTCAAAAATTAACAAATTTAGTTTTGATGAATCGAGGGCAATAAATGCTTTACTTGATTACAAAGAATATTTAGCTACAAATCAACGCATTCAACGAAGTTTTATTTTAGAAAACAATCCGCTTTCTATTTATAAAAACAGCAAAAACAAAGGTGTTTTTTTTATTGATTATGATAAGATTTATGATGTTAAATACGAAATTTATGATGTGTATCAAAACAAAACTACGCTTTCGTTTCAGATAGCAGGAATGAAAAACCGCATCACTCCTTTTGTTAAAAAACCAATAAAAGTGGATACTTTATTGAGTTATTCCGATAGTAATTTTTATGAAAACAAATTTGTTCAGTTGAGTATTCCTAAAAATGCACTTTATGAAAACTTACCTTTTCAATTTGCGGTTTTAGATACAATGTATGGAGCAATAACCCCAACCTACCAACTCCATAAAGAAAATGTTCCGTTGCATTATCCTATAACTGTTGCAATAAAAGTGGGAAGATTAACTGAAAATTTAAGACAAAAAGCAGTTATAATAAACATTGATGGTTCTAAAAGATATTATTCGAAAGGCGGAGAATGGAGAAACAATTATTTAGTAGCTACCTCTAAAACTTTTGGTGGTTTTGCTGTGATGATTGATACAATTCCTCCGAAAATAACTCCAATTAGTATTTATCCAAACAAAATAATGACCAACCAAAAAGCCATTCAATTTAGCATTGCAGATAATCTTAGTGGTATAAAAACCTATAATGCGTATATAGATGAGAAATGGGTGTTATTGGAATTTGATGGTAAAACTGCCAAACTTACCTATTATTTTGATGGCGTTGCAAAAGGAAACCATACATTTAAATTAGAGGTTACGGATGGTGTTGAAAATATGCAAACTACTGAAATTCCATTTATACGTTAGTAAATAGTTCTTAGAAATAATAAAATATGCTATGAATTTATTTCTATTGTAAATACCAATATTTTCAGTACTTTTGCAATCCAATTTTTATAAAAATGGGTAGAATCATCGTTAAAGACAAAAAATTCAAGTCTTATATTTCCGAAGCAGAACTTCAAGATGCAATAAATAAAGTTGCTCAACAAATAAATACAGACTATAAAGCAAAATCACCTATTTTTATTGGTGTATTGAATGGTTCATTTATGTTTATGAGCGATTTACTCAAAAAAATTGATTTACAATGTACGGTTTCATTTGTAAAACTAGCTTCCTATGAGGGAACAGCAACAACAGGAAAAGTGAGTGAGTTAATTGGATTAAATGAAGATTTAAAAGGGCACGATATTATTTTAGTAGAAGACATAGTTGACACAGGAAATACGTTGATAAAATTATATGAGATACTAGAAGAAAAAAAAGTAACTAGTATAAAAATAGCTTCTTTATTATTTAAGCCGGGAGCTTACAAAAAATCACATTCAATTGATTATGTTGGGAAAGAAATTCCAAATGCTTTTGTGATAGGATATGGATTAGATTATGATGGTTTAGGAAGGAATCTGAGTTCAATTTATGTGTTGGATGAAAATTAGTCAAAATTTATAAAACAAGAATTATGTTAAACATTGTATTATTTGGTCCTCCAGGTGCTGGAAAAGGAACCCAAGCAGAAAAGTTGGTTAACAAGTATAACTTAGTACATTTATCAACAGGAGATATTTTTAGAGCAAACATTAAAGGTGAAACAGAATTAGGAAAACTCGCAAAAAGCTATATGGACAAAGGTAATTTAGTACCCGACCAAGTTACAATCAGTATGCTCGAAGCAGAAGTTGATAAAAATCCGAAAGCAAATGGATTTATTTTTGATGGATTTCCAAGAACAACACCGCAAGCAGAAGCGTTGGATAAATTTTTATCCTCAAAAAACACAACTATAACAAAAATGTTGGCATTGGATGTTGAAAATGGAGAATTAATTAAACGCATACTAGAAAGGGGAAAAGATAGCGGAAGAGCTGATGATTTAGACACAGCCATTATTGCCAACAGAATTAAAGTATATAACGACCAAACTGCTGTGGTAGCTGATTTTTATGCTGCTCAAAATAAGTTTGAAAAAATTAACGGAATAGGCACTATTGATGAGATATTTAATCGATTATGTACAGCTATTGATAAACAAGTAGTTAGTAATTAGGAGTTAGTAGTTAGTGTCATTCTTCATTTCATCCCGAAAGCTTTCGGGATGAAATGAAGAACCCCTAATCCCTAAATCCCTAATCCCTAACCCTAACACCTAACACCTATCTACTATGTCTAATTCCAATTTTATTGATTACGTTAAAATCCATTGTCGATCAGGCAAAGGAGGGGCTGGCTCACGACATTTTCGTAGAGAAAAATATGAGCCAAAAGGCGGTCCAGATGGTGGTGATGGAGGACGAGGTGGACACGTAATTGTACGTGGCGACAAAAATTTGTGGACTTTATTACATTTAAAACACAAACGTCATGTTAAGGCAGAACATGGTGTTGGCGGAAGTAAATCAAGAAGCACAGGAGCAGAAGGGGCAGATGCTTATGTAAATGTGCCTTTAGGAACAATAGCTAAAGATGCAGAAACAGGAGAAGTACTTTTTGAAATAACACAAGATGGTGAAGAACAAATTTTAGTAAAAGGAGGAAGAGGTGGACAAGGAAATGCACATTTTAAATCCTCAACGAATCAAGCCCCGAGGTTTGCTCAGCCAGGAGAAGATGGACTTGAAGAATGGAAAGTTTTAGAACTAAAAGTGTTGGCTGATGTTGGTTTAGTTGGGTTTCCTAATGCTGGAAAATCTACTTTACTATCTGTTTTAAGTGCGGCAAAACCAGAAATAGCTAATTATCCTTTTACAACACTTGTCCCTAATTTAGGAATGGTTGCTTATAGAGATTATCGTTCCTTTGTGATGGCTGATATTCCTGGTATTATTGAAGGTGCTCATGAAGGAAAAGGACTTGGGATTAGATTTCTTAGACACATTGAAAGAAACGCTGTATTGCTGTTTATAATTCCTGCTGACAGTAAAAACATCAATGAAGAATATGATATTTTATTGAATGAATTAAAAGCTTATAATCCTGAATTATTAGACAAAGAAAGAGTTTTAGCAATCTCAAAATCCGATATGTTAGATGACGAATTAAAAACAGAAATTTTAAAAGATATGCCAAATGTACCTCATTTATTTATTTCTTCAGTAGCTCAACAAGGACTAGACGAATTAAAAGATATGCTTTGGGAAATTATCAATGGCAGCAATTAATTAGAGTTTGTGGTTTGTGCATAAAATCCGATTTACTCATTTGCAAATATAGTAATTGCAATTTTTCCTGATGAAGCATTTGCTATATCCACCTCAACGGTTCTACTTTTGTCCTGATTTATCCAACGAAGAAGAAAATTATCTTCCTTAAAATCTACAAATGATTTTTGTTCATCAACATATTGCTTAAATTGGTTCGCAACAGAGCTAGCTTCATCAACATTTTCATAATCAACATCCAACCCTATCTCAAAACATCCTTTTTCGTCAAATAAATAAGTACTATTAATAGTTATATTTGTATTAGAAACATAAGTATATTTTAAAAAATCATTGTCTTCACTAATAAAGTTTCCACTAACTTCTTTCTTTTTAATTTGTTTTTTTGATGAATTAATTTTTGATAAATAATCTTGCTCAATTAAATAATTATAAAGCATCTTTTCTTCTTTACTATCAATATTCTCACAGCTTAAACTTATAAGTACAGTTAGCATTAAAAAAAATAATTTTTTCATATTTTAAGATTCTTTTTTTAGAGACTAAAATTAACCATTATTTTGCTAATTTCAATGCTTATTAAGTTTTGTTAGAATACTAAATAAATTATTATTTTATTAGAATGTATTCCGTTAAATAAACTATATTTGCCTATAATTCATGCTTGTATCTTAAAATATGAAACTAAATAAATTAACATACTTAGTAATATTTTTACTTTTCATTTTCACACTTAACTCTTTTGCTCAAAACATAGGAATAAACCAAAATGGTGCAGTTCCAGATGCTTCCGCAATTTTAGATGTAAGTGCCGCACCTACTAATGATAAAGGACTACTTATTCCTAGAGTAACTTTAACACAAACAACTTCAAATGCTCCTGTAGGAGGAGGCATTGCAAATTCACTATTGGTATACAACACCGCAACAATAAATGATGTTACTCCTGGATATTATTACTGGAATGGAAGTATTTGGGTTAAATTTAGTGCAGATGGCGAAGATTGGAAAATTACAGGAAATACAAACACGACTGTTGGAACAAATTTTCTTGGAACAATAAACAATACAGGGTTATCATTTAGGACAAATAATACCGAACAAATGCGAATACAAGCAACTGGTCAGTTAACTATTGGCTCTACAACTGCTGGAGGAAAATTAGATGTACACCAAACCACAAGCAATGATGTAGCCCGATTTATGAATTATGCCAATATCCCTGCATTAAGAATTAGAAGAGCCCAAGGAACAATAACAGCTCCAACGGCTACTGGCACAAGTGGAACAGTGTTAGGAAGGATTCATGCCGAAGGTTATGATGGCACTGGATATACCACAGCGGCACAAATTGAAATGGTTATAGATGCAACAGGAGGAACTTCAACCGATATGCCTGGAAGGATAGCTTTTTATACCACCCCTGATGGATCTGGAACAACAGCCGAAAGAATGAGAATTAATAATGCTGGAAATGTAGGTATTGGAACCGCTTTTCCAACATCTTACCCCACGGGGTCAATTCCCACACTTGTTCATGTGTTTGATGCAGGTACTACAGCAGCTGATTTTGCTCAACTTCAATTAGGTTCAAACAAAACTACAGCAAACAATAAAGTTGGAGAATTAAATTTTCATAGTTCGGTAAACGCCACAGACAGAAGAACTGCAAGTATAGAAAGTTTTGTTACAGACGTAACAGGAGTCCCAAACTTATCGGGTGATTTACGATTTTTCACAAATAATGCTGCAACAGCTTCTTTTACAGAAAAAATGCGTGTTACTGGAAATGGAAATGTGCGTATCGGTGTTACAGCAGCCGCTACAATATCTCCAGCTCAAACTGACGCTGCAAATATAAGATTAGATGTTACGGGTGGATTTACACGAATTGGTAATTTTAATACTGGAAACAATGCTGCAGATCACCCAGGAACAAGTTTTGCTGCTGGAGTTGGTGCATTAGCTATTGGAATGAATAGAACATCTTCTACAAGTAATGTTGATTTTTGGAATACCACTGCCAATGGTCAAGCGACAGCAAACCTTGCTATTCATAGAGGATTTGATTGGAGAAGATATAACAATAGTGGTAATGAAGAATTGATTATGGCACTTAGAGGTGATGGGCTTTTAACATTAACTTCTAATGATGCTACTATTGAGGGAGGTGAACTTATTTTAAACAACGCAGGAGTTGCTTCTCCTACTGAATTAAACTCGTGGGCTATTGATAATCACAATCCTGCTGCAACACCTAATTCTCTTCGTTTTTTTTACAATGCGAATACAATTCCAGCAATGATTATACCTGGGCATACTAACAACAATGCGGTTGTAGGTGTTAATATAAGTACCTTTCCCATTTCAACACTTCAAGTTGGAGGAATAATTTCAGCAAACACAGGTTATTTAACCAAACAAGGTTCTGCTGGAGCTTTTGGACCAAATATTTTTAATTTTAATTGGACAGGAACAACTCTTGATGCTTGGGTAGATGTAACTAATTTAGGTAATATTTTGTCTGACAGAAGATTGAAAGAAAACATACAATCTATAAAAAGCAATGCTACAGAAAGAATAATGCAATTAAACCCAGTAACTTTTAAATACAAAGCTATTGAAGGTACTATTTTTACAGGAAGTAATGTTGTTTATGAAGGCTTTATTGCTGACGAACTTCAGCAAATAATTCCAAGTGCTGTTAAAGGAGAAAAAGACGCACTCACTTCAGAAGGAACTATTCAACCTCAATCTATTGAATTATTTCCTATTGTATCTTTATTGACTAAAGCCATGCAAGAACAACAACAAATCATTGAAAAACAACAAAAAGACATTGAATTACTTAAAGAAAGATTAAATAAAATTGAAAATTAAATAACCCATAAATAAAAACTAAAAAAAATGAATAACACAAAAATTACTTTCTTAATTATTTTGGCTTTCTTTTGTAAAAATTATTTTGCTCAAAGTATAGGTATAAATTCGGTTGGAACATTGCCTAACAGCTCCGCTCTGCTTGATGTTGACGCTGCTCCAACAAATGACAAAGGGGTTTTAATACCTAGAATAGCCTTAACTGCTACCAACAACAATTCACCAATTGGTATTGGTGTAGCAACCTCCTTATTAGTGTACAACACCGCTACGGTAAACGATGTTTTTCCAGGTTTTTATTACTGGAATGGTACGCAGTGGATTCGATTTATTAATAGTGGAAACTCTAGTGGTGGCGATTGGGCTTTGCTTGGTAATTCTGGAACAAACCCTACCACCAATTTTTTGGGTACAACAGATAATCAAGACTTAGTTTTTAGAACTAATAATACAGAATGGGTTAGAGTTGCCACAACCGGATTTGTAGGCATTGGAACAACCATTCCTTCCGAAAGATTAGAGATTAACGGAAACACATTACTTAATGATGGCAATAATGATGGTCCCCGATTAATTTGGAGAGGAGGAATAGGAGCTTCTCAAGAATATAGAGCAAGGATTAGCATAAGTGGATGGTTAGGTTTTTTCCCTGCTGAGGTGGGCAATCCTAATTACATTGGCGAACCATTTAAAATTTTTCAGAATGGCAGAATAGTAGTAGGAGATCAATTCACAGGATTTGTACCAACAGAACAGTTTACTGTAACCAATGGTAATTTCCAATTAGGAGAGAGTACTACAGTTCCTGGAACTGGTAGAGAAATTTATTTTGGTACTGCATGGGAAAATACAGATTTACTTTCTATGCGAAGAGTAAACTTAGGATCTGATGTAAGTAATCTTGAAATGATTATTGGCGATAATTATGCTAACTCCAATGATGGTGTTGTAGATAGATTTGTGATTAGAAGTTACAGCGGACAAAATATCTTAGAGAATCTTTTTTCTGTTCAAAGCAATGGAGCTGTGAGGGTAGGCTTACAAAAAATTGCCACAGAAAGCCCAACATTTACTATTGATAATGAAGTGTTAAAGTTTAGTGTTTCTGGCGGATTTACAATGATAGGTAATTATAATAACGATCCATCTATCAACCAAGGTCCAGGCTACTTATTTACAGGTGGTGTTGGCTCATTGGTTGTAGGAATGAATAGAGCAGGAGGCACTAGCGGTGTTGACCTTTGGAATAATACAAAATGGAATGCCCCTTTGGCTAACCAAAATTGGCATAGAGGGTTTTATTTTAGAAGATATGATCAAGCTGGGAATGAACAACTTCTGGCCAGAATAGAAGGTGATGGTAATCTTTACGCAACTAACTTTTTTGCAATTAGTGATAAGCGAATAAAAAAAGATATTATTGAAAGGAAAACCAATGTTTTAGATAAACTATCTCAACTAAAAACATACAATTATACATTAAGAAATCAGTATCATTTATCAACAGGAAATATTGCTTTTAATGATGCTGCAACCTCTAAAGATTTTGGTGTAATTGCGCAAGAATTATCTGAAATTTTCCCTGAATTGGTTCATCAACCATCAGACGAAAATAAAGAACTATGGGCAGTTGATTATGCAAAACTCTCAGTTATTGCAATTGAAGCTGTTAAAGAGCAACAACTTATTATAAATAAGCTTATTAAAGAAATAGAAATTTTAAAATCTAAATAATTAACTTATTTACCATAAATCGAACTTTTTAAAAATGAAAAATAAAATTCTTTTTTATATCTTTTCCATTTTTCTTACACTAAACTTAGCAGCTCAAAATAATTCTTTAATTATTGATGGAGCTTTTATTGTTTTAGACGGAGGCTCAGCTACTAGAAATATTGTTATAGTCATTGATCAAAATAATACTAACGGAATTATCAGAACACCATCTGGCGGTTTTATTCATTCTGAAAGCCAATATAACTATGTAAAATGGAATGCGGGAAACAACACAGGAAGCTACGTTTTTCCATTTGGTATTAGAACAAATGCTGCCGATTATATACCTTTTATTTTTAATAAATCCACCAATAACACTTCAGATGTTTCATTATCTACTTGGTTTACAGACCCATTAAACCTTCCAAAACCATCTACCACAAATGTAGGTCCAGTTACCAACATGTTTGGCACTGCAGATTCAGTAGTTTTAGCAATAGACAGGTTTTGGGATATTCAAACAGCAACAATAACAACTGCCGATATTACTTTTTCATACAGAGGTGTAGAAAACACAACCACAAATCCTACCAACAATTTTTTAGCACAACATTGGAATGGAACATCATGGGATCCGCAAGTTGGACCGGGCAACCCTGGTGTTACAACAGGAATTGGAACAGTTGGACCAGTATTAGGTCAAAATACTTTTTCACCATGGGTACTTACTACTTGTGTGGAATCAATTAACAATCAAAACATAAGTATTTGCCAAGGAGATAGTGTTTTATTAGGTGGTAATTATCAAAATATATCGGGAACTTATAACGACACAATTTCTGGTGGAAACACCTTTGGTTGTGATAGCATTATTGTAACTAATTTAACAGTAAATCCTGTGCCTACAACACCTCAAACGTTTGCTATATGTCAAGGCGATAGTATTTTGCTTGGCGGCAACTATCAAAATACAGCTGGCACTTATTACGATACGTTACAAACTTCACTATCATGTGATAGTATTGTAACAACAACGTTAGTTGTTAGCCCTGTTCCTACTACCAACCAAAATTTGTCTATTTGTGCAGGAGATAGCATATTGCTTGGCGGCAACTACCAAAATACAGCCGGTACTTACAACGATACATTACAAACAGTTTTGGGATGTGATAGTATAATAACCACCGTTTTAACAATAAACCCTGTTCCAACAACTAATCAGAATTTCTCTATTTGTCAGGGCGATAGTATTCTATTGGGGGGTAGTTATCAAAGTTCAGCAGGTACATATAATGATACACTTCAAACTGTTTTTGGATGCGATAGTATTTTGCAAAATATTTTGATTATAAATCCAACTCAAACAATTAATCAAAGTGCTACTATATGTCAAGGCGACAGCATATTACTTGGAGGTAGCTATCAAACTAATGCTGGAAGCTATAACGATACGTTGCAAAATATTAATGGATGCGACAGTATTTTAATCACTAGTTTAATGGTTAACCCAAAACCATCTTCACCAATTATTTCTGGAAACGATAGTATTTGTAAAGGCGATAGCTTATTCTTAACAGCAACGGGTTCAGGTACTGGTATTATTAATTGGTATAGTGATAATCAGGGAAATAATATTATTGTAACTGGTAATTCTTTAACAATCGGACAACTATTAGGCGGAACTTACGTCTATTATTTTAATGAAACATTAAATGGTTGTTCAAGCAATATAGATTCTATTATTGTTTATGTAAGAGAAGTAATAGCTCAAACCTCTCCAAGCCCTACTTCAGGAACATCGCCATTAAATGTACAGTTCTTTAATAATAGTGTAAATGCAAACTCTTACTTTTGGGATTTTGGAACAGGAGATACTAGTATCGTTTTTGAACCAAATCATACCTATAATATAGAAGGTAGTTATGATGTTATGTTAATTGCAACAGATGGAATTTGTTACGATACAATTATTGTTACCATTAATGTTTTAGGAACATCAACACTTATCATTCCTACTATATTTACACCAAATGGAGATAATAATAATG